>Ga0134102_1000407_pt1 | contig 54277 bp, 52 predicted proteins | sample 13_3_2metaG_FD_94447 | JGI IMG/M metagenome (GOLD analysis project Ga0134102, IMG submission 94447) | Switchgrass degrading microbial communities from high solid loading bioreactors in New Hampshire, USA - 13_49_3.3_201_A3 metaG | ecosystem: Engineered > Bioreactor > Semi-continuous > Anaerobic...
ATTAATTTTTCCATAAAGACCTCACCTCTGAGTACTTTCGAGTACTCGTCCAATCTGGGACGGTGAGGTCTTTATTCTTCATCCGCACCCCCGATTCCCTGTCCTACAGTAAAGTTACACTAAGCTCCCTAAGTCACGGAAAAGAGACCAGGATCTCCCGCACCAGTTTAGCAGCTGTCACCGCGGTTCGCCCTGACGGGTCCAGGATCGGATTCACCTCCACAACATCCGCACCGATTACATTTAAGTGCATCAGCTGCAGCAGCGTATCCATCAGGTCGCCAAATCCCAGGCCACCGGGCTCAGGGGTACCAGTCCCGGGAGCAACAGCCGGGTCTAGCACGTCGATGTCAACGGTCAAATACACCGGTCGGCCACCGACCGCCTCAATAACCCGCTTGATTGTCTCAGGTCTATGGGCACTTTCAAGCGACCTGCACGGAAACATACGGCCCGATGACCGCATCAGACCGTATTCCTCTTTGGTCCCGGATCTGATTCCAAACTGCCACAGGCGGTCAAACCCGATCACATCGGTGACTCTTCGCATTACAGTAGCATGCGAGAGTTCTTGTCCCAGATAATCGTCGCGCAGGTCCGCGTGCGCATCAAACTGCAGCACTGCGAGCTCGGGATATATCTTACTGGCAGCATTGACTGCTGCCAAAGTGACAAGGTGCTCGCCACCCAGAACCAACAGTCGCTGACCCGCTTCCAACACGGACCTGCACGCAGTCTCAATGTTCACCAAGCTAGATTGCACATCGCCAAAAGGCGTCAAGATATCGCCGGCGTCGTAAAAGCGAGCATTCGACAGCACTCTATCTTGGACCGGGCTGTAACCTTCAAGCAACTCCGACGCAGCTCTGATCGCACTCGGTCCGTATCTGGATCCGGGGCGCCCGCTGACAGTATGGTCCATTGGAGCGCCAAGGACGATTGTTCTTGCACCATCTGACCGGTCCATCGACTCGAGAAAGCGACCACCAATGCCAATGATCCCGCTCATATTCCGTCACCGCCAAACCGCACGGCAGAGTCTTTAGATGAAGTCATTGGGCAAGAGTTGCCGTACGAACTTCGGCAAAGATGCAAACATAGCCCGATGCATGCCGTGATGGTAATACCGACAACCTTGCAGCTGCGGCACTTCCCTGGCATCCGTGACCGGATGATAGCGTTTTGATCCTATGGTAAAGCTCCACAAGCCGCTCGGGTAAGTTGGAATCGCGGCGAGGTAAAGCCCACAAATCGGGAACACTGAACCGATATTCCGGGTGACCCTTCGAACAAGCTCCGGGTCAGCGATCGGAGACTCGGTTTGCGCAGCCAATACGCCATCGTCAGTCAACGCATTATAAACACTACGATAAAACTCCTCACCGAAAAGGCCGACAGCAGGCCCGATAGGGTCAGTTGAATCGACGATGATACAATCGTACTTCGAACTCGCGTTCTTGACATACTCGATACCGTCTGCATAGACTATGCTGACCCGCGGATCGTCTAGACGGCAACTCGTCTCCTGAAGGTACTCGCGGCAAATTTCCACTACTCTGCGGTCTATCTCGCAAAGCTCGACCGATTCGACGGTCGGGTGCCTCAACACCTCGCGCACCGTTCCCCCGTCGCCTCCCCCGATGACGAGCACACGTTTAGGAGCGCGATGAGTGCACAGCGCAGGGTGTGTAATCATCTCATGATAAACGAACTCATCCGCTACAGTGGTCATGACCAACCCGTCAAGCAAGAGCATCTTGCCGAACGGTTGCGTATCGAGTATCGCGAGTTTCTGGAATGGGGTCTCCTCGTCGACCAACGTACGCTTGACCTTGTAGGTCACACCGAAGCCTAGCTGGTGTTTTTCAGTAAACCAAAGATCCATGCTATCACCTCGCAGGGTTTCATCGTGTGACTCGGGCGCAGCTGCGGCAGCGAAACGCGGCTGTTAGTACCTGTTAGTACCATAGTGCGACAGCAGCAAACACACATCCGATCTTTTCGACCTTGTGCTCAATGCCTTTGATCATGACTCGTTCCAGCTTAAGGCCCCTCACGGAAAAGGCCTCTTCGATCATTTCCTTTATCTTGGCCTCGGCTTCTTGCTTAGAGCATACCCCCTCGAACTCCATAATGACGCCGTAGTCCTTTTCACTGAATCCTACTCCCACAGCAGCAGCAATCACTTGTCCGGCAATATCGCTCACGCACGAGCCATATGCAGTAGGCGTAAGCGATCCAGGTGGAATCTCTAGTCTCTCAACATACTCGGCGTTTGGCGGAAGGATACTACTGACCTTCAGAAGATTCAGATTACCGATTCCCGCGTTCAACAACGCTTTGTCAAAAGCCGTCAGTTTCGTATTACCTTCAGCATGCCCTGCGACAATAGTAAATTTCCTGGGTGTCGGCAGCATTTCCTTACACTCACGCTCCTGCGTAAAAGATACGCCCTTCTGGCATGTAGTTTTCGCACAACTGCATCAGTAGGGCACAATTCCCGACCTAGTATATCACAAGCTGTGCGCAAAATAAACGCAAATGTACACTCATATGTCTGAATGCCGTTCGCTATGTACTGACATAACCAAGTAGGTAAACCACCGCCTCTAATGCGTCCATTAACAGGCTGCTGTACAAAAAAGTGGCGCGCCTGGCAGGAATCGAACCCGCGCACCTGGAACCGGAGTCCAGTGCTCTATCCACTGAGCTACAGGCGCACTCTCGAATGAGCGAGCATCCTAATTATACACCGAAACCGTAAAGGCTGCAACAACCGTCGATCGCCAATCGGCGCCACCAAATGGGTTGCCTAAATAGCTAGAACTCGCCTTCCGGCAGCACTAAGCTGATTGGCCTCGACAAGTCAACGTGTCCGGCAAGGCTGGGAATCGTTTCCCCGCGTACAAGAATCTGTACAGCGGTGACACCTTCAACACTGGTCACCGTCCGAACAATAGCCTCTACAACTGCGGACTCAACCGGACTGCCGACACTTTGATCGAGTATTTCGCTGCTGAAATCTACGTACGCCACTCCATCGACTACCTCAACACCGAGCAGCCGAGTTCCTGGTGGGAAAACCGGAAACAGTCCGGACTGCTTTGAAGGTCCCTCGGTCATTTCCGTCAACAACTCAGAAATGATAGACGCAGCATGGCTGTCGGTATTGATAAGACGCAGCTCGGGAACAACTTCGTGGCCATCACCAGACGGAGACAGGAAATACACAGGAGCATAAACCTTGCCGAGAACGTCGAGCTGAGACTTCAATCGCCCGACTTCCGTCTGCAGTGCATCCACCTCGTCCTCAAGACCCTGGACGATTTCATACGCGTCGCCCAGTTCCTGAACCAGAGCTGAATTCCTCGTGACTAAAGCGGAATTCCATGTCACCAATGTAACGATGACCCCGACAACCGCCAACACCGCTACAACTGAAACAGCCTTGTAGTTCATCGACACTCGCTCCCATCTCATCAAACTAATCGTCGCCGGTGCTCACAGGTGAAAAATAATGGAATAATATGTCTCGGTAATCGTAGCCCTTCTTTGCCATACCGATCGCTCCGGCCTGGCACATGCCAACGCCGTGCCCGTATCCGGCACCCAGCAAAGTGTAGGTATAACAGTCTTCAGAAGGTACAACGACAAAAAACGAACTTGGGAGCAGGTCACCCAACCCGAGTGCCATGCGCACTTCCAGATCACCTGAGATTAAGATACGGCGTGCGCCGACCCGGACTTCTATCTGCGCAACCCTGCCGGCCTCGGTCCTCCGAACGACAGCAAGCGAGACTTCCTGATCGGTATCGAAACCCGCATCCCCGATCGAAGCATCCAAACTCTTAGCAATGTTAAGAATGTCTGTTCTCGACAGGTGTCGAATCCACCGGTAATTCTGACTTTCAGAGCAGTAGTGTGCGCCGGACGATTTGATAAAAGCACTAGCTGCCGATTCGTCAGATAAATCCGAAGGTTTCCCGTTCGAGCACGGTACCGAAACCAAGTGAGGAAGGGCGGTACCCCAAGCATTCACGCTGCTCTCGGTGATCCCGCCGCAACAAGCGTGATAGTATACCTGAACCGGCTTGCCGGCTTCGTCAACAAGTATCTCTCCGGAAGTTGCCCGAACTGCGAGATCTATCTGACCGGATTCTGCCCGCACCCCAAGGTAGGATTGGCAATGGTGGTTGTCACATACGTCGAACCCGTTGTGCTTTGACGCAGCCATGTGATTGATCACATACGTCCTCATGAGCACTGCCTGAGCTTTGAGCGCCTCTATCGGAGCGCTGCCGTTCATCTCGCTCCCGACCGCGGATCGAAGATAGTCTTCTATCCCAACTATATTCACCAGTTCCAACTTGCCATCATAGGTCACCCGAGCCTCAATGCTGCCTCGGTAGCTCGACGAAGGATTGTCTAGATAGAGCACGCCACGGCCTGCATCCGGCCTGATCACCACGTAGCCGGCATCTATCTGAATAGTGCGAGAGCCATCGCCATAGGCGACCTCAAGCACCATACCCGCCGGCAGGTCAAGCGCCTCAACCTCCGCGTCGCTGCTAGATAAGCCCAGACTGTCCCTGAGCTCGTACATCTCTGACTGGACGGATGAGTTCCCTAAGTAAGCCACAAACCAGTTCCCCACCACCCTGACCGTCTTCTCGACTGGAGACTCTAGTTGCATTGAAAGCTCAGTCAACCGCTTCTCAGCGCCTAAGGGGTCTGTGTACTCTCCGACATTGAGCCTATAAGTTCGCTGAAGCCGTGAATCTGCAGCAACGACTCGCAGGGTGACACTCTTGGCGGCAGAATGCACCTTGTCCGAGAAACCGATGGACTCAAGAATAAGGCCACCCTCGGTAGCACCGACAACCGCGCTATCCGCAGCGCTCGGGCCATACCTCAAGCCGACCCTGACCGTAACCTGTGTTCCGGCAGGAATTCTTCCAATTGCAACTGCCGATGCTGAAGCGGCCGTACAAGGTGGAAGAGGCGGGAAATTGATGAGCAAAGCTAAACATAGGACAAAAGCTGCAGCTAAGTAAAAGCCGGCCCGGATAACAGTTTGGATCAAGGCAATACCTCCACAGCTTGCTACTACGGATGGTGTTTCGACGCAGTTTGAGCTGCTCCCTTCAAACTTTTCTCCGCACCGGCTACTCTGATCGCCTTTTCTATCGTGCCTCCTCCGAGTACCACATCACCGTCATAAAGAACAACAGCCTGGCCAGGAGTGACTGCGCGCACAGGCTCATCGAATACGATTCGGACTCGGGTCTCATCGTCCGGGTTTGTGAACACCGTGACGTCGACCGGTTGAAAGGAGTATCTTATTTTGGCAGATGCTTTCATGCAATCCCAAGGCTTCTCTATACTAATCCAGTTGCAATTACTGGCCACCAGTTCCGAAGAGTACAAGTCGGCCTCGTCTCCCACCACGACTGAGCAGGTTTCCGGATCTATGCCCACTACGTACTTGCGCCGAGCAGAGGCGATCCCCAGTCCTTTGCGCTGACCGACGGTGTAATTCTCAATTCCCTGATGAGTTCCCAAGACGTCGCCGTCAATAGTGACTATATTTCCTTTTCGGCTGCATCGCCCGCCGGAGCACGCGGCTTCGTCAGCATCAGCTAACGCGCATGCATATCTACGCAGGAATCTGCGATAGTCGTCATCAGGAATGAAGCAAATCTCCCGACTCTCGCTTCTGTCTGCAACCGAAAGACCGAGGTCTTTAGCTAAAGCTCGAACTTCCCGCTTCTCATAATAGCCTAACGGGAATATTGCGCGTGAAAGTTGGGCTTGGGTCAGCCGGTACAGCACATAGGATTGATCTCTCCGAGCGTCGACGCCTTTGAGCAGAAGATAGCGGCCCGACCCGGAATCGTACTTCACGCGCGCGTAATGCCCTGTTGCGAGCCAATCCGCACCCAGTTGCCGTGCATGTCGCATCAAGACGCCGAACTTGATCCGACTATTGCAGATTACGCACGGGTTCGGGGTTCTTGCCCGCAAGTACTCTTTGCAGAACTCATTCACCACTATCTCGCGGAACTCATCCTGAAGGTCCACAACATAATGCGGGATTCCTAGCTCGCCTGCGACTTGCCTGGCAGCCTCAACGGCGATCTCTGTGCGCCGGACGCAGCAGTTCTCCTGATCTTCTGCCGGCGCCGACCATACTCTCATGGTCATCCCGATCACTTTGTACCCGCAGTTGCTCATAAGCGCTGCGGTCACCGAACTATCTACGCCGCCGCTCATTGCTACCGCAACCGTCTCATTGGCGCCGTCGGACTTGCCTGCGAGCATTCTTTCGCTGAGCTCGCGGGCAACCAAACGGGCTTTATCCGTTGTCATCCGACGTTCAACCTTTTCTCGCTCGAGTCGGCGGCTCGACCCCGCGAGCGCCCCAGGTAATCTCGGATTGCCTCGTGCAATGCGTCGGCTGCCAGATTCGAACAATGCATCTTCACGGGAGGAAGCCCGTCCAAAGCTTCTGCGACAGCCGCATTCGTTAGTTCTAAGGCCTCTTCAATGGTCTTGCCCTTGGCCATCTCTGTGATCATACTGCTGGCTGCAATCGCTGCTGCACAACCAAACGTCCTAAACTTGATATCCGAAATTCTGCCATTCTTGACAGAAATCGTAATCCGCATTATATCCCCGCAAACCGGGTTGCCCACTTGCCCGACTCCATCCGGTTGTTCAATCTCTCCAACATTTCGCGGGTTAGTGAAATGATCCATCACTCTATCGCTATACATATCATGTACCCCTTTCAGAAGACAACTCGAGTACGTCAACGCGCCTCATCCCTTGCAGTCGCATGGGCCGGTTCCGTATAGAGGAGACATCTCTCTCAACTTGGCGACCACATCCACCAAAGTGTCAACGACATAGTCGACGTCCGCCTCTGTCGTGCCGCGTCCCATAGTAAACCTGATTGAACCATGTGCAACCTCGGGCGGCACTCCCATTGCCATCAGCACGTGTGAAGGCGACAGCGACCCGGACGTGCAAGCCGACCCGCTCGATGCGGCAATGCCTTTTAGATCGAGATTTAGCAGTACCGCCTCGCCTTCGACGAACTCAATACTCACATTCACATTGTTCGGCAGTCTCTGGGTCGGGTGACCGTTAAGTCTAACATGGCTGATGCGAGATAGAATGGCATGTATCATACGGTCTCTGAGCCTGGTCAACCGCGAAACCTCTTCTTCCATTCCTGCTACGGCCAATTCCAGAGCCTTTGCCATACCGACTGCCCCGGCAACATTCTCTGTACCCGCGCGGCGTTTTCTCTCTTGCGGGCCGCCGTGGATTAGCGGCGCAATGCGCACGCCCTTCCTCACGTACAACGCACCTACTCCCTTCGGGCCGTAGAACTTGTGCGCCGACATCGAAAGAAGGTCGACGTTGAGCTCCCGCACGTTTACAGGAATTGAACCAACAGCCTGTACGGAATCGAGATGGACTAACGCCCCTTTCTCGTGAGCGATCTCTATAATCTCCTCAACGGGCTGTATAGTTCCAACCTCGTTGTTTGCATGAATGATCGAAACCAAAACAGTGTCACCCCGAATGGATTCCCTCAAAGCGTCCAAATCAACTATGCCGTGACTGTCTACCGGAAGATACGTCGCCTCAAACCCGTTCCTGGCAAGATACTTAACAGCATCTAGGGAAGAGTGGTGCTCGACGCTGCTGGTGATTATGTGCCTTCCCTTTTTCACATTTGCTTCGGCGCATCCTTTGATAGCCAAATTCGTGGACTCGGACCCGCCTGACGTGAAAACGATCTCTTCGGGTTGAGCTGACAGTAGAGAAGCGATCTTTTCTCTAGCGTCATCCAATGCCCTCTTTGCTTCCCGGCCGAACGAATGAATACTCGATGGATTTCCAAAGGTTTCAAGCATATACGGCCTCATGACATCGAGCACTTCGGGCAGCACAGGTGTTGTGGCCGCGTAGTCCATGTATACCCTTCTCATAATGATCGGCAGCGCTCCGCTTGCGACCGAGCGCTGTCACCATAGCCTCCTTCCGGGACATATTCATTTGTCTCTATAAGTGGCATCCAAGTCCCTGAACACCACAACGCCGGAGCAGAAGATTGCTCACGCCCCGTCTACCGCCGGAAAAGTGTATCAACCAGGTAAACCTGTTGATACCCGACAAAATCAATCGGATTTATTGGCAATCTGATTGTAGCACACCCTCTATCTGCTGTCAAACACCGGATTCACGTCTCACCACAGCGCCCGCCACAGCCGTTTGAGTTCAATCCTCACCGTCCCCATATAGACGGCGCATCCGTTCGGACACCCTCTGTTCGTAACCTTGGTTGCTTGGAATATAGAACTGCGCGTCGACCAACTCATCGGGCAAGTACTGCTGTTTAACAAAATGATCGGGATAGTCATGGGGATACTTGTAACCCTTACCCCTTCCTAACCTCGCAGCACCCTTATAGCTAGCGTCTCTCAAATGATTGGGCACTAGATAGTTTCCGCCTTCCTCAATGACTTTGAGCGCGCGATCTATTGCCAGATAGGCGGAATTGCTCTTGGCACTCGTCGCAAGGAATAGGGCCGCGTGCGCCAGGATTATCCGCGCCTCGGGCATACCTACGCGCTCGACAGCCTGCGCGGCTGCCTCGGCCACCAGGAGAGCAGTCGGGTTGGCCAACCCCACATCTTCGCTGGCCGAAATAACTAAACGCCGAGCAATAAACCTCGGATCTTCCCCGGCGTAAATCATTCGTCCGAGCCAGTAGACTGTTGCTTGGGGATCTGATCCTCGAATGCTCTTGATAAGTGCGGAAGCGATATCATAATGGTTGTCCCCACTCCTGTCGTATGACGCGGCAGTCTTGCCGCACGCGTCTTCAACTATGCCCACATCGATCACAGCCTCGGCCTCTTGCAAGTTCGCCGAATCCGCCGCAGAGGCGGAGCTCGTCTCCGCGTCGAATCTATGCCGGGCTAAGTAACACGCAGTCTCTAGAATGTTAAGTGCTATTCTGGCGTCTCCGCCCGCCGTACGGACAATGTGGTTAAGCGCCTCGGGCTCGATCGCGATCTTAGGTCTGCCGCCCCAGTGGCGGTTCTCTTCATCTAGACCTCTCTTTATTATTAGCTCTATCTCGTCCTCAGTGAGGGGGTTAAGCTCTACGATGCGGGTACGCGATAGCAATGGCCCATTTAGACTAAACATCGGGTTCTCAGTAGTAGCACCGATGAGTGTGACGACGCCGTTTTCTATGTATGGGAGCAGTGCGTCTTGTTGGGCTTTATTAAACCTGTGGATCTCATCAATGAACAGGATTGAACGTTGACCTCGTGCTCTCAGATCGTCCTGAGCTTGCTCAACCACTTTGCGGATGTCGGCAACACCGGACATAACCGCGTTTAAGGTATAAAACCTGCGCTTAGTCACTCTAGCAATCACTCGAGCAATGGTAGTCTTCCCAGTTCCGGGCCTGCCATATAGAATCATGGAAGGCACTCGATCTGCCTCGATGAGAATCCGCAGCGACCTGCCTTTCCCAAGTATGTGGTCCGCACCGACGATCTCGTCTAGCGTCTTGGGTCTAAGTCTCTCTGCGAGCGGCATGGAGTCTCGATGTTCATCGCCACCGGCAACATCGAATCCTTCTCCGGTCCTAAAGAGATCCACTCTAATCCCCCCAGCATCATCCTACTCATCCGCGTGCTGATGGTGTACTAGAGCAGCTAACGAAAGTCATATTGCGAATGCCACCAGCAGTCTTTGATTAACGTCCTGACAACCCAGCCGGCCATTATCAAACCCGCCACGGGCGGGACGAAAGACACGCTGCCGGGCACCCGCGACCCGGTTTTTACCGGCGTTTCGTCCGAGAATACAACGGTAACCCCGGATTCGATTCCAACCTTGCGGAGTTCACTCCTGTAAGCTCGCGCTAGTGGGCACACCCTAGTCTCGGACACGTCGGCAATTCGAAAACGAAGCGGATCGAGCTTGTTGCCCGCTCCCATGCATGACACAATCTTAATGCCGGATGAGACGCAGTACTGTGCGAGGCTAACTTTAGAAGGGACTGAGTCAATGGCATCGATGACGAAATCGACGTCCGCGGGGATGACTTGAGGAATGACTGCCGAATCCAGGAACACTCTATGTACTAACACTTCACACGCCCTGTTGATGTCCGCGACCCTCTCGCGAGCAACTTCAACTTTTGGCCTGCCCACCGAACTGAGAGTGGCTACAAGCTGCCGGTTGATATTCGAGGGTGCGACTACATCGAAATCTATGAGGATCAACCGTCCTATGCCGGCCCGTGCCAGCGCTTCGACAGCCCACGATCCGACTCCGCCGAGGCCGGCGACTGCTACAGTGCTCTCGCCAAGCTTGCGCAGGGCACGATCTCCCAAAAGCAGCCGCGTGCGTGAAACCCACTCTTCCATCGTGCAAATCACCCGTACAACAGAATAAGCCCCACCATGCCGCTATTACTGACCTATTACCTATCCCCGACCCTCCACGGTGGAACCCTCCCATCGACTTTGTGCGTCCTCTGCTGGGAGGCATGCACGCCACCGACAGAGTTAGGTTCCCATGTTGTTTGTGTTGGAATATTATAAGTCAGTTTCACCGCGTACACAGCAGGGCTGATAAACAGATCGATTGCCTCTAGGCAGCATCATTATAGCACAGCAGGCTATTGCTATCAAGTATCCATTAAACCCCACTACCTGTAAACCCCGTTTTCACCCATTCACTTCCTAGAAGCAGACATGAGACATTCGGAAATGCGGTCCACGGCCTCCGAAAGCGGAACCGGCCACTGCTCGCCGCGATCCATGTCCCTCAACTGGACCACACCCGCAGCGAGTTCGTCCTGGCCGATGATGGCGACGAATCGGGCACCGCACCTGCTCGCGTGCTTCATTTGTGCCCGCATGCTGCGCTCCATGTAGTCCATATCTGCCGAGACCCCGCGACGCCTCAGCGATGCCACCAGCTTGGCCGACTGAACCTTTGACTCCTGACCCAATGCAACTATGAAACATCCTAATCGAATGTTGAGATTAGGCGCAGCTCCATTAGCTTCCATTGCCAACAGAAGACGATCAATGCCGGCAGCAAATCCAACTCCCGGCGTAGGCGGGCCTCCGCAGGATTCAATCAGCCCGTCGTAGCGGCCACCGCCGCCAATAGCATCCTGCGCGCCTATGCCGCCGGCTGTAAACTCAAACACCGTACGCGTGTAGTAGTCGAATCCTCTCACGATCCGAGGATCAATCGTATAGGGTACTGATAGGGCATCAAGATACTCCTTTAACAGTGCGAAGTGGGCCGAGCACTCCTCGCACAAGAAAGGTTCTATTGACCCTACATCATTCACGATAGCGCGGCAGCTCTCATTCTTGCAGTCAAGAATCCTCATCGGATTGCGGCCGTAACGCGATCGACAGTCCGGACAAAGTTCCCCGAGTTTTTCGGACAGGACCCGCTTGATATGGTCGCGATAGCGAGGCCTGCACTCCGGACAACCGATAGTGTTGACACGAGCTTGACTCTGACCAAGGCCTAGACTGTCAAAGAAATCATATGCAAGGCCGATCACTTCTGCATCGAGAGCAGGGTCTTTGCTTCCAAAGGCCTCTACACCGAACTGACTGAACTGCCGGAAGCGTCCGGCCTGCGGGCGCTCATAGCGAAACATCGGCCCGACGTAATACAGCTTGACAGGCTGAGCCTCACCGAAGAGCTTGTGTTCCACGAATGCTCTTGCAACCGGTGCAGTGCCTTCAGGCCGAAGCGTCATGCTGCGACTACCCTTGTCGAGAAAGGTATACATCTCCTTTTCGACAATATCTGTAACCTCTCCGATTCCGCGAACAAAGAGCTCCGTCTGTTCGAACAATGGAGTTCGGATTTCCTTGTATCCATAAAGCTCGCAAATCCGATGTATGCGCTCCTCGATATACCGCCACTTCTCGGTCTCACCCGGCAGAACATCGCGCGTGCCTTTAGGTGCCGAATACTTCATTGATCGATCATTCCTCCGAAGAAGCAGCACCTGTCTCTCCGGTGTCTACTGTTGCTTCTGTTTGCGAATCACTTGGCGCCTCAGCGTCCGATGAATTGTCCGACTCTGCGGATTGCTGTGCCTCTTCTAGCTGCTTGAGGTATTCCTCGTACCTCTTGGCCATCTCTTCCTCAATCCTACTGACGATCTCCTGCTCCCTTTGAGCATCCTCAGTGAGGCCAAGCTCCTCGAATTCGCTCTTCAGGATGCTGTGCAAATAAGAATCTGTTTCGCCGTCGATCTCGCTCGCCTTGCGGAAAGCTTCTACGGCCTTGTCTGTCATCTCCCGCTCCTTGTAAGCCATGCCTAGGTAAAGCTGGATCTCGGCAGTTGCCCCGCCATCGATCTCGGCAGCCTTTTCAAAGGCGGCTAGAGCGCCATCCATGTCCTCGAGCTTTTCAAGAACACGGCCTAGAGCTAGGTGAAGGTACGGATCGTCCTCGCCTCCGGAATCGATGGCCTCGTTGTAATACTCCGCAGCAGCTTCATAGTTTCCGGACTCGGCAGCATTGATCGCGTTGATAACGGGGTCAAAAATCTCAACGCTTGCAGAATTGCGCAGCTCCTGGATATGAGCAGTCAGCAATTCATCCCTCTTTTTTGCGAGCAACTCACTTTCTATGGTATCCTTCACTTCATCAAAGACTAGGCTCTCGTCTTCCGCTTTGCGAGCTTCAAACTCCGCCGCTATTTCCTCTTCGGTGACTGTTGCGGTCTCCTGCAGCCGCGCGATGTACTCCTCTACCATCAGGCTCGAGCGCACGGATTTCCGGAAATCAGCTTCAGTCATCTGTCTGCTCTGCAGATAGCCATAAAAATCGTCCGGATCCGAGAATGCAGCCTTGTACTCCTCTATAACCTGGTCAATCTTAGCGTCGTCCACCTTAATAGACGACTTTTCGGCCTCAGCTCTCAGCAGCTCTCCGGCTATCATCTGCTCCAGAACAAAGGACCTGAGCCAATACTGTGACTCACCCGGGCTGAAATAGGGATACTGCTGATAAATCGCATTGTAGTTTTCAATGAAGCTCCCGTAGTCTATGCCTCGGCCATTGACGGTAGCTATATACGAGGCATAGGCAGGCTGAGCCCCTCCTAGCTGCCGGTCAACGAGTGCATAAATTCCTATGATACCGGTAGAAAGAACAAACGCTGCTACTACAACCCAGGTCACAATCTTTCTCACGCGGTCATTTTTCTTCCCGATAAACATCCAGCCAACCTCCTTAACGGTAGAACCACACCGACGAACGCCACGACAAAGCCCGAGCGTGCAACGTTATTTTATAGGACTTCCAGAAGGCTGTCAATGAACTCCGACAGCGCTGCTCAAGAGCAAAAACCAGGAAATCTCGCACTTTCAAGAAGTAAACAAGCCTGCATTCTCGTTGTGATCATGGTCCGATTTCGCAACGTTCTTCCCCAACAGTTGTCATCTGGCCGTGACCGGGGTAGACTCTGACCTCGTCGTCCAGGGTGGACATCAGAACCTGAAGTGACTCGCGCAGCCTGTTGTAGTCTCCACCCGGTAGATCGGTCGTGCCGACGCCGCGATGAAATAACGTGTCACCGGAAAACATTACCCCCGGAGCAATCAGGCAAATACTTCCCGGGGTGTGTCCGGGCGTATGCATCACTTTCAGAGACACCGTGCCTACTGAGATTGAATCGCCTGATTTGAGAAGGGTATCTGCAGGAGGCAACGTCAGCGGAGCGTAACCCGGAATCACGCCGGACAGATTCTTAAACGGATCGGCGAGCATGCCGGCGTCTGAACAGTGGATGGCCACGTTGACGCGGAAACGAGATCTTAAGTGTTCAATGGCCCCAATGTGATCGACGTGTCCGTGAGTAGCGACTATCGTTTCCAACCTGTAACCCTTCCGATCAATATGTTCGGAGATTCGTGGACCTTCTGCGCCTGGGTCTATCACCATCGCTTTCCGAGTAGACTCACAGACGACCAGATAGCAATTGGTCTTAAACTCGCCGACTGTAATACATTCAATTATCACCCGCTTACCCCCCCCTGGGAGTCAGCAACTGCTCAAAACAACCGTTTACTATCGAGTAGCAGTGTAACAGGGCCGTCGTTGCAGAGAAATACAGACATCATGGCTCCGAAAACTCCCGTCTCGACCCGCACACCGCGTTTAGCCACTTCTTCGACAAACCTGTTGTACAGCGGCTCGGCCAGTTCCGGGCCGGCCGAGTGCGTAAAGCTAGGCCTCCTCCCTTTCCTGCAGTCCCCGTACAAGGTGAATTGAGACACGACCAATATGTCGCCTCCGACATCCAGAAGCGAGAGATTCATCTTTCCGTTATCGTCCTCAAAGATACGGAGGTTCACTATCTTGTCGACCATATATTGCAGGTCTTCGACGGAATCATCCTGGCCTACTCCAAGCAAAACTAGAAGCCCGCGTCCAATATGCCCGACTACCTTGCCGCCGACTTCGACGCGAGCTTCAGATACTCGCTGAACAACCGCTCTCATTGTTCCCCTTAAGCCTCCCAAACAACAACCACCAAGCTAGATACCGTGAACCGGCTAAGGCACTGCTCTCCGGACCCCGACCACACCATCCACCTGGTTGATTCTCCTCACTATCTCACTCACGTGGTTGACATCTCGGGTATTGACCACGATGTCTATAAAAGCCGAGCCTCCCTTCCGGGTCCTTGCATTTACAGCAGTGACATTTGTCTTTGCGTTTGCAATAGCAATCATGAGATCGGCCAGCAATCCGGGTTTATCCACCGCCTCAATCTGCAACTCAACCGGATAGTCTCCGTCCGTGCTAGCTAGATTCCATTCCACCTCTATCGCACGATCGGGTTCTTCCGCCAAGAACCCGACATTCGGGCAGTCCCGCCTATGAATGGACACGCCCCGACCCCTGGTAATATACCCTACAATGTCATCACCCGGGACGGGACGACAGCAGCGGGACAGCCGGACGGCCAGATTCGTTACGCCTTTTACGAGTACACCGTTGGCTCCGCGAGGTTGGCGTTCTTCCTCATCTGCCGGTGAATGCTGCGCAACCGGCCGAGAGGGCTTCGCCTCCTCAAGTGGGAGTAGCTTGCTGACAACCTGCTGGACAGACAGCTTTCCGTATCCAATCGCGGCTAGCAAGTCAACCGGCTCTGCGAACCCGAACCGTCCGGATATCTCTTTGAGTTTCTCGTCCCGGAGGAATTCGTGGACTTCCATTGCGCGCTTGCGCAACTCGCGCTCGAGCAGCTCGCGGCCTTTCAATATGCTCTCTCGTTTCTGCTCTTCCTTAACCCACTGGCGAATGCGATTTCGAGCCTTCGAAGTCTTTACAAAAGCCAGCCAGTCACGGCTTGGACCGCCAATAGTTTTACTAGTCAATATCTCAACTATATCGCCGTTCTTCAGCTTGTAATCCAAAGGAACGATCCTGCCGTTGACTTTTGCACCTGTACACTTGTGACCTACTTCGCTGTGGACTGCGTATGCAAAATCAACAGGCGTCGACCCCTTCGGCAGATTCTTGACATCTCCTTTCGGGGTGAACACAAAGACTTCATCATCGAAAAGGTCGATCCGCAGGTTGTCCATGTATTCCTGGGCGTCGTCCGTGTCCTTCTGCCACTCGAGTAGCTGTCGCAACCACGCGATCCTTTCATCGGTAGTGGGAATGCTGCTTCCTGTCTCCTTATACTGCCAGTGTGCCGCAATTCCGTATTCGGCGACTCGGTGCATCTCCCAAGTCCTTATCTGTATCTCAAAAGGCTCTCCTTGGGGACCGATCACGGTTGTGTGCAGTGACTGGTACATGTTGGATTTTGGCATGGCAATATAGTCCTTAAACCGCCCTGGGATCGGCTTCCACAGATTGTGAACAACCCCTAACACCTCATAACAGTCCTTTACCTCGGAAACAATCACCCTCACGGCAACCAGATCGTATATCTCTTCGAACGACTTGCCTTGGCGTTTCATTTTCTGGTAAATGCTATAAAAATGCTTGGGTCGACCTTGCACCTCGTGTTTTATTCCCGCTTTGTCCAACTCTGCAGACAGCACCCGCTTCAACTCGTCGATGAATCCTTCACGCTCGCTGCGCTTTTTGGAGACCATCTCTACGAGCTTGTAGTACTCCTGGGGCTGTAAGTATCGCAAACACAGATCCTCCAACTCCCACTTGATTCTCCATATCCCCAACCTGTTTGCCAGAGGAGCGTATATCTCCAAAGTTTCCTCTGCCATGCGCTTCTGGCGGTCAACAGGCAAATGCCTGAGTGTCCGCATATTGTGCAAACGGTCGGCCAGCTTAATAATAACAACCCTGACATCATTAGCCATAGCGAGAAACATCTTTCTCAGATTCTCAATTTGCTGCTCACGCCTGGTGCGGAATGAAAGCTTTGTCAGCTTGGTGACCGCCTCAACTAGAGCAACAACGTTGCTGTCGAACTGCTTTGCAAGTTCTTCCCAAGTAATGTTAGTATCTTCCAAAACGTCGTGAAGAAGCCCGGCTACTATTGCGGTTACGTCCATCTCCAAATCAAGAAGGATGTCCGCGACAGCCAGTGGATGTTGAACATACTCCTCCCCTGAGTCTCTAAATTGCCCCTTGTGAGCAGCAGCCGCAAAGGCATAGGCTTCCTCTATGCGGTGAACATGCTCAGGTGGAAGATACTTCTTTGCCTTCTTTACCAGGTCACTGATCTGTATCGGAATCACCTTCTAAGACTGCAGAACCGGCGGAAGCAATATCGTGCACTACCATCTGAAGCCGCTCCCGTCCGTTCCACGCGTCTATAGTGATCTCACCTACTATATCGACGGTTCTAATATGATTAGAAAGAATCTGCATCGCAAAGTCGCCCCGCCCAAAGGCTATCGCGTCGACCTGAGAATCCAAGCCGCCAAGGGTCAGTTTTAGGTGACGCGATTCAGCGCCTACAGTCCTGTATTCAAGCACAGGAATCCTCGGCACCAAGAACAGCGGGGGTGGATTGGATTCCCCGAACGGCTCAAGGAGTTGTACTTGTCTTGCCAAGTCAATGTTGAGCTCCGAACTAGTCAACACGCTGTCGATGTGAACCCTGCGAACTAACGACTGTAGATTGAGCGACTCGCGAGCAATGCACCTTAGTCTATCTGTCAATTCCTCGATTTTGCTCTCTTGAACAGTCAGCCCGGCAGCCTGCTGGTGGCCGCCGAATTCACTGAGCAGGTCCGAGCATTGACATAGCGCGGCGTACATATCAAAGCCTGGGATACTTCTAGCAGATCCGCGGGCCTGCCCGGACTCAAGCGATAACACGACTGCAGGTCTATAGTACATCTCTGTTATCTTAGATGCAACCAGACCAACTACACCTGGATGCCAGTTCTCCCCAATTGTTATGACAATCGCATCCTCGTAGTCAGCAGGTGCAGGAAGGCTGAACAAAATATCTTCCAGTATTTCCTGCTGGACGCTCTTGCGGCTCGTATTGAGCCGGTCCATCTCAAGCGCCCTCTCATACGCGTCCCGGCCGTCTTCGGTCAGCAGGAGGTTGAGTGCAAGATACGGGCTACCCATTCGTCCTGCTGCATTAATCCTGGGAGACAGCGCAAACAGCACATCGCGCACACTTATCTCGTTGGCCGGTAGCCCCGCCACTTTGCACAAAGCCGCGAGCCCATAGTTTCGTCCGCTCGCCACAATGGGCAGACCGATCCGAACTATGACGCGATTCTCATCGATCATCGGGACCATGTCAGCGATGGTGCCGAGTGCTGCCAAATCAATGTAGTCTTTTAGATAACAGGATATATCTGGTTTCCTGCTGGCAACTCTCACAATAGCCTGTACCAGCTTGAAAGCTACCCCAACTCCTGCAAGGCCCGAAAAAGGGTAACCGGACCCGGGGACTTTCGGATTCAGTATGGCTACGGCACGAGGAAGCCTGGCAGGCGGCTCGTGGTGATCAGTTACGATGAAATCAATGCCTAGGCTGCTGCCAAGGGCAACCTCGTCGTAAGAGCTGATTCCACAATCTGCAGTCACTACGAGTTTACATCCCTGCGAGGCGAGCAAACGGATGGCATCGCAGTTTAGACCATAGCCCTGCTGCCTGTCTGGAATATATGCAGTCACTGATCCGCCGAGTCTGCGCAGAAACTTGACCAGAATGGCGGTCGCAGTAATGCCATCTACATCATAGTCTCCGTAGACTACTATTTGCTCTTGCCGTCTGATTGCGTCCGCAATCCTGGAAACGGCAGCTTTCATATCTACGAAAAGGTACGGATCGTGCAGGTCTGACAGATGCGGCTCGAGAAACTTCCTGGCCTCTTCCGCTGTCTTCACGCCGCGGTTGACAAGAGCCTTCGCCACCGGTTCATGCAAGCCGAGAGCCATCCGAATGCTTCGTACCCTACAGGGATCCGTCTCGCTGATAACCCATATCGTCCTGCTCTCCACAGCACATGTCTCCCAAAGCACGTAGGGCTTCAGATAAGCTTGGACCGCTCAAGCTATGCTCGAACGGTCCAAGTGTCTGAAAGCCGGTCTTACTTGCTATCCGTTGGCAAGGGCCCGCCGCCTCGACAACTTGCGCCAATCAACCCATATGGCGCTGGCCATACAAATTGACGAGTACGTGCCTGCGATGACGCCCACTAAGAAAGAAAGTGTCAGGTCACGAATAGAAGCAGCCCCTAATAGGTGCAGCGCTCCCGCAGTGAATAAGGTAGTCAGACTCGTGTAAACACACCTACGAAGAGTTTGATTGATACTGAGATTAGCCAGTTCCTCAACATTGCCGGCAGGCAGTTTAGTCATATTCTCTCTGATTCTGTCAAAAATAACGATAGTGGCATTGATAGAATAACCGACGACGGTCAAGATGCCGGCTATGAATGGGCTATTGATCTCAACCTGAAAAACAGAGAAAACTGTGAGAACTAGTAAGACATCGTGGATCAGTGCTATAACTCCGGAAGCTGCAAACCTCGGTTCGAACCGGAACGACAAGTACACAAGAATTCCAACTGCTGCAAGCAGCATTGAAATCACTGCGTTGCGAACAAGCTCCGCTCCGACAACCGGATCGACCTTGTCCGAACTGAGTAGTTGAGCCGCACCGACTTTATCTGTCATGACATCTAACAACTGCGTTTCTGCGCTGCGGGGGATCGAGTTAACGGTAACCAGAGCGGTTCGGCGGTCTCCACTCACTCGAACCGAAAACTTCGTCACTCCAAGAGCAACAGCTTCATCTGACGAAAGTACCTCCTGCAACTCGGCTACGGTCACCTCGTCGTCAAACTCAAGCTGCAGAAGTACCCCGCTCGTAAAGTCGATGCCTAAATTGAGGCCCCTAATTGCCAACGATATCAGACCTATTAGGATGACAGTCGCCGATATGGCATAGAATATCTTTCGCCTGCCGATGAAGTTATACACCGTGCTCCATCCCCCTGACGCCAAAGTACTTGGCAGCACCTTCTGGATTCATGTCAACAACCGCACTCAAAAGGGTCTTTGTTACAGTGATCGCAGTGAACAAGCTCGCCAAAATGCCGATGCTGAGTGTCAAAGCAAACCCTTGAATGCGGCCGGTTCCGAAGTAATACAAGATTGCGGCAACTATGAGCGTAGTGATATTGGCGTCGAGAACGGCTGAAAGCGCTCTCCTAAATCCGGCATCAATAGCTGCGCGCAAGCGTTTCCCGCTGCGTCGCTCCTCTTGAATGCGCTCGAACACTATGATATTAGCGTCAACAGCCATTCCCACCGAAAGCACGAACCCGGCTATACCGGACAACGAAAGCGTAGCTCCAATGCTGACGAACGCGGCGTAAACTATCAACATATAAACGATTAGTGCAATATCGGCGATCAGTCCGGGGAGCTTGTAAACCGCCACCATAAAGATCAACACAAGCGCAACTCCTACGGCACCGGCTAACAGGCTCAGATATACAACTCGCTCTCCCAAGACGGGGCTTACAGTGCGCGATTCTCTTTCTTCTATCGGTGCGGGCAACGTACCGCCTCTCAAGATAGCGGCTTTCGTCTTCGCCCACTCTAAGGTGACACCGGCTCCGGTTACCTCCACTTGCTCCCCGAGCTCACTTCTAATAACTCCGCTCAAAATCTCGGCATCGTCAAGATAGACAGTGAGCACATTGCCGATATTTTTGCGACTCACGTCGCGAATAATTCGGCCCCCTTCTTTGCTGAACGTCAGCCTGAGAGCCGGTTCGCGACCGTAGTCTCCGCCAAAGCCAGCCTCTGCGGTCCTAAGTTTGTCGCTTCCACTCATTACAACTTGGTCACCAATCTTAAAAACCAAAACTCCTTGGCTGCCAATGACCTCGCGTGCTGCCTCGATGTCAGTAATGCCTGGAAGCTCAACAACTATGCGGCGGGAATTATCGCCCTTGAGCCGCTGCGCTGTTGATTCAGCGACGCCGAACTCATCGACTCGTCTCCTTACGGCCTCTGCTACGTCGTCAAGCATCTCATCGGTCAGCTGTCTGCCATCGGGCGGCGGCATGACTTCCAAAACAATGCTGATCCCGCCCTGTAGATCAAGGCCAAGATTGATCGGTGTGCCGAATCGTTCCTCATTGCGGATGCCCTGATACACTGCAGCGCCTACAGAAATCAGGACAACCGCGATCACGAGGGCAAGACCTAGTGCATTCCTGCGGCTCATGCTGGCAATTCCCCTTTCGTCCAACAAAACACAAATACCATTATAGATGCAGCACCAAGGCTTGTCAATTTAACACTGAGTCTCACGTCGAACATGCGAAACTCGATCAGCCGCTTTCAGTCAATGACCTTAGCAACTGCGGACCTGGTTATCTTGAGCTGAACCTTGTCAGCCACCTTGATAATGCACGTGTCATCACGAAGCTCAACTATCTCGCCGTAAATACCGCCAGTAGTAATGATCTTGTCTCCCTTTTCGAGTGCACTAAGCATCGCTTCTCTTGCCTTCTGCTGTTGCTGCTGGGGCCTGATAATGAAAAAATAGAACACCAGCAAGACAATGGCAAACGGTGCAAAACTAGCGATCAACGCTGCTAAACCGCTCACCTGTTGCGCCTCTGTTCCGTTAGTGGCCGTCAGCCAGCTCTGAAAGAGTGATTGCATATCTCAATTACCTCCCGTGAGTAGTACAGAGTCTACTATTCCATGCAGTGAGACGAATCCCTCCCGTTCACGAGTCAGATCGTTTAGCCGTGCGCATGAGAATCTCTTGCTTGTATTCAAAAAACCTGTTGGACAAGATTGCATCACGAGCACCCCGGACTAGCTTGATCAAGTAGTAGAGGTTATGGTAAGTAGTCAGCCTGTAGCCCAGAATCTCGCCGGCTTTCAACAAGTGCCTAATGTAGGCACGGGTAAAGTTCCTGCAGACATAACAATCGCACTCGGGATCCAATGGTCCAAAATCCTCAGCAAACCGCGCATCGCGCACAATAATCCTTCCGGTACTTGTCATGACCGATCCGTGTCTGGCAATTCTGGTAGCTAGTACACAATCAAACATGTCAATCCCGCGGGAAATCCCCTCGAGGATCGCGTCCACCGACCCGACTCCCATCAAATAGCGAGGCTTGTCAACCGGCAAAAGCGACACGGTCTCTTCGAGGACGTCATACATCACGCTTTTTGGCTCGCCGACGCTCAACCCGCCTATGCCGTAGCCCGGAAAGTCCAACTCTGCCAAATCCAGAGCGCTCTGCTTGCGCAAGTCAGGATACACCCCGCCCTGCACGATGCCGAACAGCGCCTGATCTTTCCTGCCGTGAGCAGCCTTGCACCGCTTGGCCCACCTAGTCGTTCGCCGGACTGATCGCTCTACGTACGAACGATCGCTTGGGTATGCGACACACTCGTCAAAACACATGGCTATGTCGGCACCTAGGGCGTTCTCAATCTCTATCACTCTCTCAGGCGTGAAAACATGATAGGATCCATCAATATGAGACCTGAACCGGACACCATCCTCGGTGATCTCTCGGATATCACCTAAGCTATACACCTGAAAACCACCGCTGTCGGTGAGTATAGGCCTGTTCCAGCTCATGAATCGGTGCAACCCGCCGGCTCTGGCTATGAGCTCGTGGCCGGGCCTGAGATAGAGGTGATATGTATTTGCCAGTATAATCTGCGCGCCAACTTCCTCCAACTCAACTGGAGACATCGCCTTGACTGTCGCCTGAGTTCCGACAGGCATAAATACCGGAGTTTCAATAGTTCCATGAGGAGTCGTGATAACCCCGGCTCTCGGTCCCAACGCTCGTGGTTCGGTGACCAGGCGAAACGAAAACGACACGGTCTGTCCCTCACAGTATAAGCATTGCATCTCCAAAACTGAAAAACCGGTATCCCTCGCGCACCGCATACCTGTACGCTTCCAGCACAAGCTCGCGGTCAGCAAAAGCGCATACCAACATCAATAGCGTAGACTTCGGCAAATGAAAGTTCGTGATAAGCTTGTCCACGACCTTAAACCGGTACCCAGGATATATGAACAAGTCGGTTTCCGCCCGAGTCGGCAAGACACGGCCGAGTCGGTCATCCCACGCAGACTCAAGCGATCGGACCGAAGTCGTGCCCACCGCTACCACCGACTTACCGTCGGCCTTTACCTCATTCACAATCCTCGCGGCGTCCTGAGATATTTCAAATATCTCGGAGTGCATCCGGTGCTCTTCGACAATCTCTTCGGTTACTGGACGGAACGTTCCAATTCCGACGTGAAGTGTAATCTCAACCTGTCGCACGCCCCGGCTCCTGATTTTATCGAGCAGCTCGGGCGTGAAGTGCAGACCGGCAGTGGGAGCGGCCACAGACCCTCTTTTTGAGGCGTACACGGTCTGATACCTCTCAGGAGTTTTTAGCTCCTGCTTTATATATGGCGGCAAAGGGACGAGTCCTATCTCATCAATGATCTGTTCCATCGGGCGAGAACTTTCAAAACGGATCACTCGGCCGCCGTCATCCGTGCGGCTCTCGACAAATCCAACTAAATCCGGTGAATAGTCGATGACATCACCGGGAAGAACACGGCGCCCAGGACGGACAAGGCAATGCCACGCGTCCTCTCTTACCTTGCGCAGCAGCAGGGTCTCGATTTTGGCACCGGTGGATCTTCTGCGCCCGTACAACCGAGCCGGAATGACTCGGGTATTGTTCAGGACCAACGCGTCTCCCGGTTCTAAGTAATCCACAATGTCGCAAAAGTGCCTGTCTTCTAGTCTTCGTTCAGCCCTATGCACTACCAAAAGCCTAGAGTGATCTCTCGGCTCAATGGGGAACTGCGCGATCAGGTGCTCCGGAAGCTCATAATCGAAGTCACTCACTCTCATAGTAGCCAAATCTCCTAAGTGCTTTCTCGTCCTTTCGCCAATTCTTCTTATGCTTTACCCACAGTTCGAGATAGACTTTGCAGTTAAAGAGCTGCTCAAGCTCTATCCTTGCCCGAGTTCCTATCTCTTTGAGTAGCCGACCGCCTGCGCCAATGATTATTCCTTTTTGGCTCAATCGTTCGACATATATGTTAGCCGTGATGTCTAACACGGGCTTGTCCTCTCGCTCACTCATTGACTCGACCTCTACAACTACGCTGTGCGGCACCTCTTGCTCGGTAAGCTGAAGCACTTTCTCACGAATGATCTCTCCCACGACAAACCGCTCCGGGCTGTCCGAAACCATCCCCTCCGGATAGTACTGTGGTCCAGGAGGTAGAAGCTGAACCACCATATTGAGCAGTTCGTCTAGTCCTTCCCCGGTAACGGCGGACACAGCTCTCGGACCCAGAAATGGGCCGAGTGCGGCGGCCTGCGCAAGAACCTCTTCGCGGCGCTCGGCTGCCACTAAGTCGATCTTGTTGAGGCAAAGTATTACCGGTGCAGCGCTCTGCGACAGCTCCTGCGCAACAAAACGATCTCCGGTGCCTACGGTCTGAGAAGCGTCGATGAGAAACAGCACCACATCTATGTCTGCCAGCGCCTCTCTCGCCCTGGACACCATAATCTCTCCTAACCTGTGGCGCGGCTTGTGGATACCGGGAGTATCTACTAAAACTATTTGGTAGCCGTCGCCGTTAACGATGCCTCGGATGACATTTCTAGTTGTCTGAGGCTTCTCGGAGACTATCGATACTTTCGAGCCCACCAGTCGGTTCATTAACGTAGACTTGCCTACGTTAGGCCGGCCAACCAGGGCTACAAATCCAGACACGAAACCCGGGTCGTTCCTTGAAGGCACGCTATCACACATCCTCGCTGGCGGCAAAATAGTGCGATTGGAAGGTAGACGGCAGCAGGTCGCTGGCGCTGCGCTCGATCACAGCATTGTTGCCTATCATCAACACCTTCATGTCGGGCGAGAACTCAACCATTACTTGACGACAGATTCCGCAAGGCGGACAAGGCTCGTGCGAATCGGATGCGATCGCAATAGCCTCGAACTGGGTAACGCCCTCAGACACAGCTTTGTAGATGGCTACGCGTTCTGCACATATGGTCGCCGCGAATGACGCATTCTCAATATTGCATCCCGTATAGATCTCTCCACTTACAGCCAATAGGGCTGCTCCCACCCGGAAGCGGCTGTACGGAGCGTACGCGCCGGTTACCGCCGACTGCGCGGCTTCTATCAACCTCGATCTCTGCTCATCGTTCATTGCGCAACCTCCTACTGACAACTCGCTCACCGGAACCTTGAACCTTATTCGGATGCAATGCGAGCGATCTCATCAATATCGTCAGTACTGAGCAGAAGTGCGTCGTCGTATACCACGTTTGCTATCGAAATAAGAGCAGTTCCAATAAATGATTGGGCTTTCGAGTCCTCTGCTGCAATTTGAAACACGCGGTTGCGGCGGTTGTTCTCGAGTTCTCGCTCTATTACATTGTCGACGTCCTGTATGGAATGTGACATAATCCGAACAAGGTCGTCGCTAGATGTCGCCTCTTCGACTTCAAAACGTAACCTTGCCAGCACATCTCGGACTGCGGCATTGCTGGCCAGGCCGGCCGTTTCGACAACAGCTGAGTAGTACTCGACAATAGCCCTCGCGCCTCCCTCGATCATGTCAACTTCCGTAACCTCGAACGGAAAAACCAACATGTCTAAACTCCGAAGGAGCAATCTAGAACAAACTCTCGAATATATGTGGCAAGAACAAGATTAGTCCGATGAGAATGGACCCCAACGCGCACACGAAAACTACGCCGGCAGCAACATTTTTGGCAATCTTAGCAAACTCATTGTGCTGCTGCGAAAGGAGATCCACAACTGCTTCAATGGAGGTATTGATGAGCTCTGCAGCCAAAACTAGTGTTATAGTCAATACTAACAGACCCATCTCGATTCTGGTAAAACCAAGGGCAAGCCCGGTAACCGCTGCGACTGCTGCGGCCAGAGCGTGGATTCTCATATTCCTCTGCGTAAGCAGAGCGTGCCACACCCCTGCAAGAGCAAACTGAAAACTTTCGCGCAGATTTCTTGCTCGCATGTAGACTTCACCTACTCATTAGACCGTCTCGGAATCCCGCGTCAATCCTAGATCTGTCAGTATTTGCTCTTCGGCTTCCCTCATTTGGACTCTCTGCGCTTCTTCTTGGTGATCATATCCGAGCAAATGAAGAGTTCCGTGAACTACAAGGTAAATCAGTTCACGTTTAAACGAGTGACCGAACTCTTCCGACTGCTGAAGCGCTTTTTCGGTGGAGATGACGATATCTCCAACCGGAAGCGGCTCCCCGGCCCGGCGCAACAGTTCAACCTCGCCAAACTCTAGGTCTGTACAGAACGACAACACATCTGTGCTGGCGTCTAGCCCGCGGTAGTCCCTATTCAACACCTTGATGTCTTCATTGGCAACTAGCGAAATACTTACCTCAACTTTGTCGGCCGGCATCAGGAGCTCGGCAACACCGCCCTTCACATCTCGCAAGACCTTCGAACTGAAGGCTTTGCGGACCGCCTTTTGTATATCAGATATGTCCTCAGAGGTCACTTTCAGCGGACTTCTCTCTTGATCTATATGCACGACGACCCTCATCACGCTTCTGAATCTCCCTTATGACAGCTTCAGGGTATTCCACTCGGACATGGAAGATGCCGGTCAGCACGCGAACAAAAGCACTCGCCACCATATCAAGATCTCTAAGAGTTATGTCGCACTCGTCGAACTGGCCATCGTTTAACCTGTCTTTGATGATTCGCCGCACCAGATTCTCAATGCGGTCAGGCGTCGGCTTACTTAAGGAACGCACTGCAGCTTCAACTGAATCGCCAAGCATAACTAAAGCCGCTTCCTGGGATCGCGGCCGCGGCCCGTCGTATCTAAAATCCTTTTCGTCGACTTCAATGTTCTCGTCTGACTTCTCTGCGTTTTCTTGTGCCCGTCTATGGAAATACGACACCACAGTTGTTCCGTGATGTTGTTCAATAATATCAACGATCTCGCTCGGCAGCCTAGCCTCACGGGCCATATCCACGCCGTCCCTCACGTGCGAGGTGATAATGAGTGTGCTCAAGCTGGGAGATAGCTTATCGTGAGGATTCTCGTCAGTAAGCTGGTTCTCTATGAAGAAATAGGGCCGCTTGAGCTTACCGATATCGTGATACAGTGCCCCTACTCTAACCAAGACCGGGTCCGCACCTATGTCATTCGCAGCCGCCTCTGCCAAGTTTCCGACAATGACGCTGTGATGGTAAGTGCCGGGAGCTTCCAACAGCATTCGCTTAAGAAGCGGATGGTTGGGATTCGCAAGCTCCAGGAACCTTATTGATGACGTGACACCAAACAGATTCTCGAAAAACGGCAGAGTTCCGATGGTTAGAACTGCGCTCATCATGCCTGTAACTCCAGTCTGAATAAGTGCATCTGCAATGTCGAAGTCAGAAACTATCAGGTACATCGACAAAACGGCCACCATCTGTGCAGCGGCGACGATAAACCCTGACCGCATTAGTCCCGACCTGTCGCTATGGCGGGTAATGCTCAAAGCTCCGGTGATTCCTCCCACTAGCCCCACGAGTGCAAACTCATATCGCCCGTTGAACACGAGACCGACAACAGCACTCAACACGACCGCAGACATTAGGGCTAGTTTAGTATCAATTAAGACACTTATCAGCATAGTGGCAAAGGCCAAAGGAACCAGAAAGCCGGATCCGCCTGTACTCGATGCTCGAACGGTTATGCCGATGAGCCGGGCTAGTCCAACGGTAAGCACTATAATCAGGGCGAACAATACTAGACTGGATGTATTCTTTGCAATATCAGGTTGAAACTTTACCATATACGCTATTATAAACGCTGCCGAAATTGCAACAAAAACCACTACACCTAGTAACGACAACCAGCCGGTCCCTCTCCCTAACAATCCAAGTTCCTGTAGTATTCTGAGGTCCTCGGCAGTTACTTGCTCTCCCGCCTTGACAATCACCTCGCCTTCTCGAACATATACGGGCTCTACAGCCCGCCTCGCCTGCTCGCGAATAGCCTCCAATTTCTTGGAGTCCGGAATTAGGTTCTCATCGATGAGAACGCGCGCGATCTCAACTACGGCATTGGTCAATTCCTGACTGAATCCAAGGTTTCGAACGCGTCGCTCCGCCTCATTGCGATTCATCATGACCTCTGACGCAGGAATCTTATTCTGTCTGAGGATATCCTGCAAGATTACAGAAAGGCGGGCATCCACCAAGCCCAGGGCAGCGTCCTCGGTCTGAAGGAGAGTCCGCAATGATCCAATTCCGAGCTCAATACCGCGCTCGTCCCACAGCTGTTCCGCAAGCATCCCGGCTGCAGCCTCAATCTCTGCAGCAGTCGGAGGCGTGCTCTTGCGTCTGACGATCGTAGCAGGCTGATCCACCGGCTTGTCCACCGCATCGGCGCCTTCAGATGTGGAGACTTCTGCCTGTTGCCCGGCAGCCACAGTCTCATAAAACAGCTGTTGACGCACCTGCGACACTTTCGAAAGAATAAACTCAAGATCGCTCACTGCATCCGAGGACGCATAAGGATCGATCATGTAGTATTCTAAATTCTCACGCGCTTGCTCGATTGCGGCTTGCTCGGCCGCGACCTGCCGTCGTTCGGTCTCAACCGGGTTCAAGACCGTGCGGGGAGCCCGAATGTCGGTAGGAACGACATCTCCTTCCGAAAGGTCGTACCCGGCCGGGGCTAACCCGAGGCCCAAAATGATAGTTACAAGCACGACCGTAACTGCGACAATCAGTGAAATCCTCACCGGTTGCCTTGCCAGGAGAGTTGCTAAAGATCTTATTGAGTCACGCAGCAGTCCCACAAACCGGGGCAATGCAGTTCATTCCTTTCGAGTTGATTTCCTACCGGATCGGACTCGCTTCCCAACCGTTTCATAGCGTTCATACGCTTCCACGATGCGTTGAACCAACTCATTTCTTACTACATCCTTATTCGTTAGATAGACAAACTCGATTCCCTCGATTCCTACTAAGATGTCCTGGACAATATACAGACCTGAGTATTGGCGATTCGGAAGATCTACCTGTGTCAGGTCTCCGGTAACTACCGCCTTTGAACCGAAGCCCAATCGAGTCAGGAACATCTTCATTTGTTCGGACGTAGTGTTCTGTGCTTCGTCCAAGATAATAAACGCATCATCCAGTGTGCGGCCTCTCATGTACGCGAGAGGTGCCACTTCGATGGTATTATTCTCTCTATACTTCTCGTACAACTCAGGCCCAAGGATATCGAACAAAGCGTCATAAAGAGGCCTGAGATACGGATCGACCTTGTTCAACAAATCCCCAGGCAAGAACCCCAAATGCTCTCCGGCTTCAACTGCCGGCCTGACAAGAATAAGCCTACTGACCGACTTACTCCTAAGGGCTGCTACGGCCATGGCCACTGCCAAATAAGTCTTGCCGGTACCCGCCGGGCCAATGCCGAAAACAATCTCGTTGTTGCGAATTGCATCAACATACTTCTTCTGTCCCAGTGTCTTGGGCCTGATCTGATATCCTCTAGCCGTAACCTGAATCACATCTTGCGACAGCTGATACAGCGTCACAGAATCAGACGCCTTAGCCAGTTCGATCGCATAATGAACATCCTTGCTGGTCAAGTGCCCGCTCAGCCGAGACGTATCTGCTAGGTCATCTAGCACTCGGACGGCCTTTTTTACTGCATCCGGAGGTCCGATCAGCGATAGTTCATTTCCTCTGCCTATCACTACTACTCCAAGAGACTTCTCGATTAGCCGAAGATTGCCATCTTTCTGTCCACTGACCAAGGCAGCTAACTGATTATTCTCAAGGACGTACGCCTGCTGCACCTTTTGCTGCGACAAATTGTAAAGTTCCCCCTCCCGAAAGACTTTAGGGCTTGCAGGATAAGTATACAGTCAACGATCTGAGTGTCAAGTCCGGTCGGCCGGCGTTCTAGCAGGTAATGGTATGGCGGGTTGCAAATTGGGAACAGGCAATCCTTGCGCCTGAGTTGCCTGCAATACTCCAATATCTTCGATTGTTTCAACAGTGTATTCAACACGCACCAAAGCACTATCACCTTCTCCAGAAAACGACACCGCAGCCATTTCATCAACCACCTCCACTTCCTCAGGCACCTCTGCAAGCGCCAGCATCCGGGCCCGCCGGATCGCCTCAGCACGAGCTTCATCTGAACTGCGCACCACAGGATAAGATATCGTCTCGTAACAGGTAACAACCGTTGTGGTCATCCCGATGCGGCTTCCGGGCCATAGCTGAATCACAGCCCTGCGTTCTTCACACTCACTCTGCTCAAATCCCCTTCCGGGGACTCCGATGGGAATAGCTAATCCAAGAATGTGAAGATACCCCATTGTCTTCGATCTTCCGGTCCTGACTATTTCCGTATCGATTAGCTTTACCTGGGCAGACGCCTGGTACCAGACTCTCGCCTCAACAACCGCCTTAGCGCTTACTATCTCACCGGCCTCGCCCTCCTCTGGAACAATGGCCTTCACGAGCACCTGACCGGCCTCAACCGTATCCCCTTCCCTAATGAGAGGTTCTCCGGCTAATGGAATGAATCTCACTACTAACCCAGACTTGGCTGCTACAACGTCAAAGGCCTCGGGCTGCGCAGGCTGAGGTGCCAGCTTCTCAGCCAGGGCGATGCTCAATAACGTACCCCGAAGCTTCACCGAAACCCAAGCTATTCTTGGAAACGCGATGATAAGCTCCTGCTCCAATTTGCTTACGTCAACTTCACTCTTGCGAATTCCTGCCCTTATTCCGCAGTTCTCTGCGAACTGTCTTATTGCCTCTTCTGAAATAGCCTCATTTCCCGTCACGCGAATAAACCATACAAATGAAGACAAGTAATACAGAATCCCGATCGCCGCTGCCAACCCCAAGAAAAACATCCTTCGATTGCGAATGCGACTTAAGGCAAGCGGCAGTCCGTGCTTGCTTATTATTTCGACCTTGCATTGCGAGGCCGGCAACAAACGCCTCAGCTTTCTATAGTCGGAGATCGCAATTCTGCTCGTCAGCAAGTACCTGCCGTGTCTCTTCACGGACTTTAGAACAATTCCCTGCTTATTGGCCGCGTTGATAAACTTCTCAAGATCAACCCCGCGAACTTTAACCATCAGAGAACCTGAGAGGTACGCAACCAACCGGTCAAAAATCATTGGTGCTCCCTCCCGGTTGCGTTATATTGTGCGGCGTCGATAACTCCACGGATCAAAACTCTGCCGGCCGAAAGCTCGCCTAGAACAAGTGAAGACCCGTTAATAGTCAGAACGCCGACCGCAGTCCTCACGCGGACCACAGTCGGGTGCAACTCAACTATTCCCCTGTGGTTCTCTATCACAACCTCTAACCTGCCCATCATTGTCACTTTGGGCAGGTCGGATACTACCTCCTGGGGGATGTCAAACATCTCTGCTAAACTGCTCCGAATGTCTCTAGAGCGTTTAGGCATAGTAACCCCCCTCCTCTGTTTAATAACCTATGCCCGTGAGAATGGCTTGATTACCAAACAAGACGAGGGGTGCGATCGAACCGCTGCTCACAAGTCCACGGTCTAAGAGAACGCGGCTTCCCGAGAACTTCAATAGCAACGACCACGGTCCTCAGCCGGTCTAGATCGCCGACGAGGCGCCTAACTGCAGAGGCTGCCTGAACGCTCGGGAGTCTGGCTACTTCATCGTCAGATGTTGACAACCCGGTTCCCCGCTCTTCTTCCTGCAAGCTTTTGCCAGCCCAGGCGGCGGTGACGTCGTCTTCTATCTCCTGAGTCCCTTCGAAACTAATCGTTTGATCGGGCGCACTCTCGCTGTGAATCTCCAAACCTTGACCGGAAGGAACTTCGACTTCCTTGTAACCACCAATAACCAGTGGCGGGACCGGCTCGCCTGAAGGCGCGATCGGCCGCTGCGGCACTAAGACGGGTTTCCCACCGGTCCTTGTGGTCTGCGAGCGCTTGCGCGCTGCCGTCACGATTCCCGACACAATGCTGAACACCACATAGAGGAAAATCATTAGACTAAGTGGGTCTCGCACGCAAACTCACCCCCGGTCACTTGGAGCCTTCCGGAGGGGTAACCTCGCCATAAGAGCTCTTCTCACCGCCGGAAATGGCTACTCGCATATCGGTATCTGCCTTGAGATTCTGCAATCTATAAAAATCCATGACTCCCAGTTTCCCGCTGCGAAGAGCCTCGGCCAACGCCTTAGGCACTTCTGCCTCGGCCTCTACAACTCGAGCGCGCATCTCCTGAACTCGCGCTTTCATTTCCTGTTCGAGAGCAAGAGCTGCAAACCTGCGCTCTGCTGCTTTAGCTTGTGCAATGTTCTTGTCGGCTTCGGCCTGGTCCATCTGCAGTTGAGCACCGATGTTGCGGCCGACGTCTACATCGGCAATGTCGATAGAAAGAATCTCAAACGCAGTCCCGGCATCTAACCCGCGTGCCAGTACCGTGCTGGAAATCCGGTCCGGGTTTTCCAGTACCTCTTCATGCGACTCTGCAGAGCCCACGGTTGTAACAATTCCTTCACCCACACGGGCAATAATCGTCGCCTCTCCGGCGCCGCCGACTAGTCGATCGATATTCGCTCTGACAGTCACTCGTGCCTTGACCTTGACCTCTATGCCGTTCTTGGCTACAGCTGCAACAACAGGAGTTTCGATTACTTTAGGATTGACACTCATCTGAACCGCTTCGAGCACATCTCTCCCGGCCAGATCAATGGCAGCCGCCCTCTCAAACGGCAATGCGATATCTGCCCGGTGGGCTGCGATCAGAGCGTCTACTACCCTATCGACATTTCCCCCGGCTAGATAATGTGCCTCGAGTTTATCGACGCTAACCGGCAACCCCGCCTTAACCGCCTTTATCATAGGAAGGACTATCAAATGAGGCGGAACTCTTCTCAACCTCATGAACACCAGGTCAAAGATGCCAACCTTAACCCCGGACGCTATGGCAGAAATCCACAGAGGGATCGGAACGAAATTCAAGAAAACGAAAATACACACCACCACTGCAACGATCACGACGGCAAATACCCACACTCGACATCAGCCCTCCATTCTCACGATTGGTCTTTCTTTCTTACCTTGATTCTATTTCCGGATACGTCTATAACCTCCACAATGGTTCCTTTGGGCAGATACTCCCCGTCAGAAACTGCATCGACTCGCTGACCGTCGATCCGGACCACCCCGGCCGGTCTGAGCACCGTCTCGGCTACGCCAATGGCTCCCAATAGAGCCTCCCTACTGGGGCCGGACGTGTACCCGGCATCTGATGTTGCACTGGTGCGTAAGACAAATCTCCCCCATGCGTCGAACCTGCTGAGATATCGCGCCAGCAATATCAATCCGACTACAGAAATGACCAACGATGCTGCTATCACAGACAGAGCTTCTGCAAGGGAAGCAAAAGCACTGCCGATAGCTACAAAAATCATAACTATTCCGGCTATGCCCGCAAGACCGAATCCGGGAAGAGCAAATACCTCTATGATCAGAAGTGCGAATCCGGCTATCAGGAGTGCTACGCTCTCCCAACCGGCGAGTCCCGCTATCAGGCGACCTCCGAAGAAGATTGCCAACGCCAGAATTCCAATAGTTCCCGGCACGCCGAAACCCGGAGTGGCGATCTCCACTACTATGCCTACAAGACCGACTACCAGAAGTATCACGGCGATTACCGGCGATCCGCTTATAAATCCTGCGATTTTTTCAGCAATAGATTGCTCATATACTACCTTACTGACAGGAAGATACCCCAATTGCATAAGAGCATCGTCTACGGTGGCTGCCGTAACGTCGGCAAGTCCTAGCTTGACCGCCTCTTCACCGCCAACATTCAACAGGTCGCCTCGCGCGACTACGCCGGGAATTTCAATGGTCGCGTCCACCATGGCTGCTGCCAATACCGGGTCCCTTCCTCTCAGCCTGGCAGTGGACTCGAATTCGGCTCGCAGTGCGGAAACAGTTTTGGGGTCCGCCGACTGCATCCCAAATCCGGTGAGGACGCGAGGCTCCGCCGAACCAAACGTTCCACCCCGGGACACGGCAACACGCTCCGCTGCAAGGGTTATCAACGCTCCTGCAGAATGAGCTCTGTCTTTAACAAACGCAACGGTCGGCACGTCAGAATCCACAACCACATCCCTGATCTCAATTGCAGACTCTAACAGGCCGCCAAAGGTCTGCACGTCTATCACTATTACTCCAACTCCAGACTCTTCTGCAGCTTTGAAAGCCCTCTTCACAAACGCCGCCATACCGGGATCGATATCGCCATGAACGCGGATCACCGCTACCCTGACAGGCGTAGCTTCGGTAGGAGGAGCGGCACTAACATCTTGAGGCCAAAAAGTCAATCCAACCATCGACACCAGAACCGCCGTTATGACCAATACGGCGAAAGTTCGGACAGTCATTGTGCCAACCTCCTAGCAAGCATTGCCGCTCACCTCGGCGAATTAACCTACCCTGCACGGAAGTACGCGAAACCCGGAGATCGCACCTAGGCTTCTCCGGGTGACTAGATGCATATGATACTCGAGCATGAACATCTATGATTGTCTACCGCGCCTAGCTGCACGCTTTCGAGCATTGTCGGACTTTTTCTTCCGCCGCACGCTCGGCTTGTCATAGTGCTCGTGCTTGCGAGCTTCAGCCAGCACACCAGAGATCCTGCACTGTCGCTTGAAGCGTCTAAGAGCGCTATCAAGGGATTCATCCTTGCCGACCCTAACCTGTGCCATACCATCCCCTCCCCTCCGCCCTACGAAGGCAAAATAGACAGACAGAAACGTGCGACACCTAGAACGCCGTTGCGACTTTGAGTAACTGTCATCAACCTGGAGGCCAACCAAACCGCCGACCTCCGAGAAGGTGGAGGTGGAGATGGTTCACGGTCTGGCCACCCTCTTCACCGGCGTTGACCACAAGTCGATAACCTCTGTCGGCAATCCCGAGCGAATCCGCTAATCCTGCAGCAACCGTAATCAGCTTCCCGGCAACAGCTACGTCGGCTTCCGTGAGACTGGCAACCGACGGAATATGCTTTTTTGGGACTATCAGGACATGGGTCGGTGCCTGGGGATTTATGTCTTTGAAAGCAAAGACATCATCATCCTCGTACACTCGGTTTGAAGGTATCGCACCGGAGATTATCTTGCAAAACAAGCAGTCCTGTGCTGACACTCTGTTCACCTCCCGCATCCGGGATCACATATCCAATGTTCTAGATCGACGGGCCATCTCCTGCCTTAACGCCGTATACTCCGTCTGCGTCTGCAGACTCAACTAGGATCGGGACAATCGAATTCCGCACTGGGGCGCTCTTGGGAGATGAAAAAGTGGCCAGCACGTAAGTATCAGTATGTCCGAAGAACTTACCGATCGGACTTTCTCCCTCCACCAAGATCTCGAGCGTTCGCCCGATCAGTGTCCTGTGATAAGCTTCAGAAAGATTCTTCCCCAGAGCGGTCATCCTATCAATCCTTTCAGCGATTATACCTTTCGGCACTTGATTCGGAGCGGCAGCTGCCGGAGTTCCGGGCCGTCTTGAGTATCCAAACACATGCAGGCGGGTAAACCTACATCTTTCGACAAACGACATGCTGCGCTCAAACTCAGCCTCTGTCTCACCCGGAAAACCGACCATGAGATCAGTGGTGATTGCGCACTCAGGTATAATGCTGCGCACGGTCGAGATGACTTCTAGGTACTTGGAGGTATCATAAGGTCTACCCATTCTCCTCAGGACAGCGTCGTCGCCGGACTGCAGAGGAATATGAAGATGTCTGCAAACATTAGGGAACTCGCTTATTACGCTCAATAACCGTGGCGTGACTTCAGTACATTCGACCGATCCGAGTCGAACTCGAAGAACGTTGCCATGTTCCGCTACTGCGGCAGTAACCGATGCTAGGTCATTCCCATCGTTCAAGTCGCGGCCATACAAGCCTAGGTGAACACCTATCAACACCACTTCCGTATATCCCTTATCCGCCAGTAGCCTAACTTGCTCCAAAACACTCTCAAGGGGCCTACTCCGCACCGGTCCGCGCGAGTATGGAACCTTGCAGTACGTGCAGTATTGATCGCAGCCGTCCTGGATTTTGACAAAGGCTCGAGTTCGTTCTAGAGCATCGTCTATCGCAATGTCCTGAAAAGAGTCATACTCACAGACCGGCCTTACCTTCACTCGTTCGATGTGATCACTGTCTCTTGCCTCCATCAACTCTAACACCGAGTCAACGATCTGATGATGATCTCCGGTGCCAAACACAAGGTCAGCTCCAGTTGCACGCGCGACTTTTTGCGGGTCGGTCTGTGCGTAACAGCCCATTGCCACAACTATGGCCGAGTCGCTGCGCCGCCTGGTGCGCCTGATGACCTGTCTAGACTTTCTGTCTCCAGTGGCCGTCACTGTGCAAGTGTTAATGACGTATACATCCGCTTCTTCGTCAAACGGAACAACTCTAAAGCCGCGCTTGCGAAAGAGCGAAGCTACTGCATCCGTGTCGTACTGATTTACTTTGCATCCTAGTGTATAAAAAGCTACAGTCCGAGGACTATCAACCAAGAAACCACACCTCAAAGTTTAGAATCTCCTAACTAGCCAAGTTCATCCATATGGTACAGTATGCAAGCGGCAACTACGAGCCCCGCAGTCTCCGTTCTAAGGATTCGACGGCCCAACGTAACCGGGACAAATCCGTGTGACTCTGCGAGCAAAACTTCTTCTTTCGAAAACCCGCCTTCAGGTCCAATACACAACACCACGCTGGAAGGCTTGATCTCCTCTAGCACAGACTTTAGCGAGCGCTCGGTCTCAAGCTCATATGGAATCAGCCTGAGCGAGTCGGGCGAGCTAGACTTGATTGCATTCTCGAACGTGGCGAGATCGGCGACCACCGGAACATGCGATCTTCCACATTGCTTGCCGGCTTCTTCTGCGATCCTTCTCCACCGCTCGACCTTTCTGTCTGCTCGATCAGGCTGGATCCTGACTACAGTTCGCTCGCTGATCGCCGGGATTATCGTTGTCACGCCGATCTCCACACACTTCTGAACTACTTGATCCATCTTATCGCCCTTAGGCACACACTGAATCAGGGTGATCTTGACCTTCGCCTCGTAGTCTACAACATTCACCGACAAGATCTCACCCTTGACCTCAGTTGGAGAAGCTGCCGTTATAGCGACCACGCACTCGCGTCCATCTCCGAGAATAACAGCAATTCGATCGCCTTTGCCCATTCGCAGCACGCATGTGATATGCTTGGCGTCAGTTCCTGTTATAGTGACAGTGCTTCCGGAGACGGCTTCCGGAGTAACAAAAAACCTTCGCAGAGACATAATCCACGCACCTCACGGCGTGATGAGAAGTGCCCCAACCCACTCGGCGTCTTCACAGACCTCCGAAATGCTGAATCCGTTCGCCGCAGCAGTATCGAGGCACTCCGCTTTTCGTTCCCGAATTATCCCGGACACTATTAGCTTTCCGCAAGGAGCCATAATCCTCTTGACTTCCGGCAAGAGGCGGATGATCGCATGCGCAATGATGTTAGCTACCACTACATCATAGGTGCCGTCTATCCCGGAAATGAGATCGCCTTGCACTACCCTCACTCTGTCGCTCAATCCGTTCAACTCTATATTGTGCCTTGCTTTCTCAACTGCCACAATATCGATGTCGACCGCAGTCACCGTGCGGGCGCCCAGAAGTGCACTCAGTATCGCAAGGATACCCGATCCGGTGCCTAGATCGAGCACTGCCATTCCCGGACGGACGCAACTCTCGAGCATTCGAGCACACATAGCAGTAGTTGGGTGACTTCCGGTCCCGAAAGCCATACCCGGGTCCAACCTCACAACTATTTCTCCCTGCCGCTTCTCCGCTTGCTCCCAGGCAGGCACAACTACAACTCTATCCGAGATGCGCAGAGGTTCGAAACTACGTCTCCACTCCTCTTGCCATTTCTCGTCATCAAAGGGCTCAAGGCTAATGCAGGCGTCAGACACTCCCGCCCTGCCGAACGCTTGCTCAACTGCCTCGACTATCTGCGATGCATCTCGCTCCGTTGCGAAGTATCCAATCACACTGACCCGGCAAGGCTTTGCTTCAGATGAAGGCATTTCTGCCTGAATCTCATCGCTCGACAAAGGACTTCTTACCCAGAAAAGGTCGCAGGGGTCGATGAACTCTACACCCCTGCTTCCCACCTGCCACAATACGTACCCTGCGAAGTCCGCGTGCTCCGGCAGAACATCTATTCTAACCCTGTTCCATTTCATCGAAATCTTCTACTCCCTGAAATCCACAGCGGAGCATCCTTCAGGCGTGCTTCTCGAGCATACCTTTGACTTTTCGCAGAATGCCCTTATCCTTAACCGCTGCTTTGTCACCTCGAAGTGCTGCAAACTTCCTAAGCAGCTCTTCCTCTTCGGCGCTGAGGGCTGTCGGAACGGTGACTTTGACTTGGACGTGCAAATCGCCCCGTCCTAGGCCTCTGAGGTAGGGCATTCCCTTTCCTCGCAGGCGAAACACCGTTCCAGTCTGGGTCCCAGGGGGAATCGTCAGGGACGCATCGCCCTCCAATGTAGGGACCTGGACCTCGGCACCGAGAGCAGCCTGATAGAACTCAATCGGCAGCTCCATGTAGAGGTCCTGTCCCTCTCGCTTAAATACCTCGTGTTCCTTAACGAACACGTAAATATACAGGTCACCGGGCGGGCCTCCTCTATAACCAGCGTCCCCCGCTCCTGCGACTCGCAGCCTTGTTCCGTTATCGACCCCTGGGGGCACTTTTACCTTTATTCTTCTTGAGCCAACAACCCTGCCCTCTCCACCGCACTTCCTGCATGGCTGCTCGATTATGGTTCCTTCTCCGTTGCACTTTGGACACGTCCGGTACGTCGAGAATCGTCCGAACGGTGTCGTCTGCGTCATGCCGACTTGCCCGGTTCCGCGGCATTGATCGCAAGTGACCATCCTCGAACCGGGACTGATACCGGAACCACCACAAACCGAGCAGGTATCGTAACGCCTGACCTCGACTTCCTCCTCCAGCCCGGAGGCAGCCTCCTCCAAAGTGATTGTCATATCGAACCTAAGGTCTCCGCCTCTGCGGGACCCGGCATTAGGTGGGCGGCGCTGAGCGCCGCCGAAAAACATATCGAATATGTCGCCGATGTCGCCAAAGCCGAAGCCTTCGTCTGAACCAAAATCTGCTCCAGGTTCTGCGTGTCCGTACCTGTCGTAGTAAGCACGCTTCTTTTCGTCACTGAGGACTTCGTAGGCCTCGTTAATCTCCTTGAACTTGGCCTCGGCCTCTTTGTCCCCGCCGGTGACATCAGGATGATACTTGCGCGCCAGCCTTCGGTAAGCTTTTTTGATCTCCTCTTGACTGGCGTTTCTCTCCACTCCGAGTATTTCGTAGTAATCGCGTTTACTCAACAACACACACCGCCTTAGCAGACCCGAGCGGCAACTTATTGATTACCATCCACTTCCTTGAACTCTGCATCAACCGTCTCACCCGTGCTTGCGGAACCGGAACTCTTCATCTGATCCGAAGTCCGTTGGTACTGACCCTGATAGATGCCCTGAGACACATCATACAGCAACTTAGTCAAAGCATCGCTCTTATCCTTAATCGCCCGTATGTCATTGCCGCTTGCGGCGTTTCTCAAGGCTTCTATAGCGCCGGTGATCGCGTTCTTTTTGTCCGCTGCGACCTTGTCGCCAAGATCCTTCAGGGTTTTTTCCGCCTGGTAGGCTAAAGCGTCAGCATTGTTCTTAGCCTCGGCGAGTTCCCTCTGCTTGCGGTCTTCCTCAGCATGGATTTCAGCTTCTCTTATCATGCGCTGGATTTCCTCTTGCGAAAGTCCACCGGACGATGTGATTGTGATCTTCTGCTCCTTGCCGGTTCCGAGGTCCTTGGCAGACACATTGACGATGCCGTTAGCGTCAATGTCAAAGGTAACCTCGATCTTGGGCACTCCTCTCGGCGCCGGCGGAATTCCCTCAAGCAGGAATCGGCCAAGAGTCAAGTTGTCCTTAGCCATAGGTCTTTCGCCCTGAAGGACATGGATCTCAACAGCAGTTTGCCCATCGGCTGCGGTTGAAAAGATCTGCTTCTTGCTCGTAGGTATAGTAGTGTTCCTCTCGATCAGCTTGGTGAATACCCCGCCGAGGGTCTCTATGCCAAGCGAGAGCGGTGTGACGTCAAGCAGCACCACGTCTTTGACTTCTCCGGACAGAACTCCAGCTTGGATAGCTGCTCCTATAGCTACGCACTCATCCGGATTGACCCCCTTGTGCGGCTCTTTGCCTAGGAAGTTCTTCACAGCTTCCTGCACCGCAGGAATCCTTGTCGATCCGCCGACGAGGATAACCTTGTCAATGTCGTCGGGTGTCAGTCCGGCGTCAGCAAGGGCTTGCTTCATGGGACCAATGGTTGCCTCGACCAAATCGCGAGTAAGCTCATTGAACTTGGCTCTCGTGATAGTCATGTCCAAATGCTTTGGTCCACTTTGGTCGGCCGTAATGAACGGCAGATTGATATTAGCAGTCATGAGACCGGAGAGCTCAATCTTTGCCTTCTCCGCGGCTTCTTTCAGGCGCTGAAGTGCCATCATATCGTTGCGGAGGTCAATACCGTGCTCCTTCTTGAACTCCTCGGCGACGTAGTCTACAATTCGCTGGTCGAAATCATCCCCGCCCAGGTGGTTGTTGCCACTAGTGGCTTTGACCTCAAAGACTCCATCGCCTAGCTCAAGGATGGACACGTCAAACGTTCCTCCGCCTAAGTCGTAGACCAGGATTGTCTGGTCTTCCTCTTTGTCAAGGCCGTAAGCCAGAGCTGCAGCAGTAGGCTCGTTGATGATCCTCAACACCTCGAGCCCAGCGATGATGCCTGCATCCCTTGTCGCAGTCCGCTGACTATCGGAGAAGTACGCAGGCACAGTGATCACGGCCTTCGTGATCTTCTCGCCCAGGTAAGCTTCAGCGTCTGCCTTGAGTTTCTGCAGAATCATGGCTGAAATCTCTTGAGGCGTGTAATCTTTGCCGTCTATATTTACCTTGTAGTTGGTGCCCATCTTGCGCTTGATGGAGGTAATGGTTCGCTCAGGGTTCGTCACAGCCTGACGCTTTGCAACCTGGCCAACCAATCTCTCCCCTGTCTTCGAAAACCCAACTACTGAAGGCGTTGTTCGGCTTCCCTCCGCATTGGGTATGACAACGGGTTTTCCACCCTCCAAGACTGCTATAACCGAGTTAGTCGTCCCTAAATCTATACCTACCACGCGTCCCATTATGAGTTACCTCCTTTGTGAGCCACACCGATCCGCGTCAATTCCGCTTCCTGTTCACCTTCACCATAGACGGGCGAATCACACGCCCGTTTGCCTCGTAGCCCTTGAGGAATTCCTCCACGACTACGTTGTCCTCATACTCCTCAAGTTCGGCTACAGAGACTGCATCATGTTTGTTGGGATCGAACTGCGTTCCCACAGCTTCTATACACTTTATTCCCTCAGCCTCCAATACATCTAAAATCTGGGAGCGCACCAACTTCAATCCGTCGACCAGCGCCTGAACATTTCCAGATTCGCCGGATTCGATGGCGCGGTCCAGATTATCTAGCGAAGGAAGAAGACTTGAAACGAAATCGCATATGACGGCCGAGCGCAATCCCTCGCGCTCTGCCTTAGCCCGCTTCACGGCGTTGTCATAGTCGGCCAGAGCCCTAAGGTACCTGTTGTTCAGGTCCTCAATCTCGCGCTCTGCCTGCTTGAGTCGGTCCATGAGATCGTCCAAGGACAGATTTGCGCCAGGGGACTCATCGCTCGTTGAACTCTTCACAGCCGTTAGCTCCTCCAGCTGATCCTCGGGGGAATCCTGAGTGCGATCGCCACCGTCCGGCTCGCCGGATGTGGCTTCAGCAGGCCCGTGAGTGTCGCCGGCATCGCACTCGTTCAATCTCCCGTCATTGTTGTTAGTTGGTTCTTCAGGCATTAGTACCCCTCCAGACAAGTCTTGCGGGGCTAAGGCAAAAGCACAAAGCCCCGCTAACAGTGTCACCACCTGTGTCAGACCAAGACTCGCCTTGAATACCCAAACAGCAGCCCTACAAGCTAGCCTGAATGCAGACGTTCTAGAGCATTGCTAAGGCACCAAGAAACTTGTTTTATAATAGACATCACTCTGGCGTAATCCATCCGAGTCGGACCGATGACTGCCAGGGATCCGGCAACTTCGCCTCCAAATCTATACGCCGCTTGCACAACACTGCATTCCTTCAGGCCTTCGACCTCATTCTCAGAGCCAATGGTCGCAGTTATGCGGCCACTGGAATCCGCCTTTCTGAGAATCGACCGAATCACATCCTTACGTTCAAGAAATTCGAACAAGGTGCGAACCCGCGCCACGTCATGAAACTCCGGCTGTGTAAGCATCTGGCTCGCTCCTTCGAGATACACCTTGCTGTCGTCGCTGACCTGAAGAGATGCACGCAAGAACTCCTCCGTGCTGTTCATCAGCGGCGTGTACCTAGATATTTCCCTAGCCAACTCAGATATCAACCGGTCGTCTATATCGGACAAGTATCGATTTTCAAGTTTCTCGTTGAGAAAGTTTGCAATCACATTCAGATCTTCTGTGCCGAGATCTTGCTTAGCGTCAACGATCTGACTATCGACTATGCCGGGCGTAGCAACAAGGATTACCATGACCTTTCCACGCGGCATCGGAACAAATCCAATGTGCTTATACCTGGACCTTTGCACAACCGGGCCCAGTACAACCGCCGCGTTCGAACACATATCTGCCAGCAGTTTGGCAACATCCAGCAACAGATCCTCTACATCGCGTTGCTTTCTATGCAGCCTCTGTGTTATCAAGTCCAATTCAGCCTTTGTGAGCTGATAGGACTGCATGAGAGTGTCGACGTAGAAACGATATCCTTTATCGGAAGGAATGCGGCCGGCAGACGTATAGGGCTGCGTCAGATAACCGCTCTCCTCCAGGTCAGCCATCTCGTTCCTTGCGGTTGCAGGGCTAATCCCTAATTTGTAGTGCTTTACGATGGACCGAGACCCCACCGGCTCGGCGGTTGCAATGTAGTCCCTAGTCACAGCGAGGAGTATGATCTGCTTTCGCTTATCCATCATACCCGCGTCTCTCCTGTTAGCACTCTCGCCGCGTGAGTGATAATACGTCAACCTCAAAATACCACCGAGGTCTTAACCTTGTCAAGACCCGGCGATAACGGCGTTATGCTCGTGTAATCTAGCTCGCGGGCCTACAGAAGCTTCGCCATCACCTCATTCGAAAGGATCATGCCGCGTTCGGTCAGCCGGACTCGTCCGTTCGCGAACTCGACTAAGCCCACATCTGCGAACTCTTCTATGCTGCGAGTAAATTCCGCCACTGCTTCAGGAGAAAACCGCCTCGAAAGTTCCTCAATATCCACGCCCGCAGCCGTCCGCAGACCAAGTATGAAAGAATCAGAAAGCTCCCGTCGCCGGCTAATCGATTCCACGTACTCAGGGCCCAGTACTCCGGCCTCAATTCTGTCAATGTACTTGCCAACGTCAGCAGTATTGGCGCAGCGAAATCCTTTCAGGTGCGAGTGAGCAGCTGCGCCTATCCCAATGTAATACCTATTTTCCCAATAGCCGAGATTGTGCCGGCACTCCATACCCGGCAACGCGTAATTGGAGATCTCGTAATGACTATAACCTGATTTGGTCAATGTGCTCACTGCCTCAAAGTACATGTCGGCAACCAAGTCCTCCGGCGGTTCCTTCAACCTGCCGGCTGTAACATTATCGAACATGGGAGTGCCTTCGCACAGAGTCAGGGAATAACACGACACGTGCGGGATCGCGAGCTCAGTTACCTTAGTCAAGTCTTCTCGCCATTCCTCTAGACTTTGACCCGGTAAGCCGTAGATGAGATCCACTGAAATGTTCTGAAAACCCGCAAGAGCGGCCAGTCGATATGACTCAACAAAATCGCGGTATGAATGCACGCGGCCGAGCATTGAAAGGTACTTATCGCTAGTTGACTGGAGACCGATGCTGAGCCTGTTAACTCCGAGCTCGCGCAATGTGAGCAAGTACTCGGCAGTCAGCGTCCCTGGATTTGCTTCTACCGTGAGCTCTATGTCACGATCCAGCCTACCCGAGCACATCGTCGCACGCTTAGCTGCCTTTATGACCTTTGCCAGCTGGTCAACGGGCAAAACGGTTGGAGTTCCTCCTCCTATATACACCGTATCAGGGACCAGTCCGGCGGCACCCGCTGCAAACAAAGAGTCTCCGTGCCCGCAGACCCGATCATCGCCGAAGAAGATCAACTCTATTTCCCGCACAACAGCGTCGCAGTACCTCGAGGTGTCATAGGAGTCGACCTTGTAAGACGCAAAGTCGCAGTAAGAACACTTTCTCAAACAAAACGGGATGTGAATGTACAGCCCGCAGTAATCCACAGAGTCGCCGCAGGTCATTCGTCTCCATCCACCTTCAGTATAGCCATAAACGCATCCTGAGGAACCTCGACTCTCCCCAGCTGTTTCATGCGCTTCTTTCCCTCTTTTTGTTTCTCAAGAAGCTTGCGTTTCCGTGTCACGTCTCCGCCGTAGCACTTTGCCAGCACGTCCTTACGTTTGGCTTTGATCGTCTCTCTGGCAATCACCCTGCTTCCGATCGCTGCCTGGATAGGTACATCAAACAGCTGTCGCGGTATTACCTTACTGAGCTTATTCACCAAAGCTCTGCCTTTCGCCTGAGCCTTGTCTCTGTGAATGATCACTGACAAAGCATCGACAGGGCGTCCGTTGAGCAAAATGTCCAACTTGACCAGGTCCGATTCTCTGTACGAATCAAACTCGTAGTCAACGGAAGCGTACCCGCGAGTTCTTGACTTGACCATATCGAAGAAATCCACTATTATCTCGCTCAGCGGCGCGTCATAGACAATGAAGACTCGTTCGGGGTTGATATAACTCATTTCCTTGTAAATACCACGTTTTTCCTCAAAGATATCCATGATGGCGCCAACGTAGTCCTTCGGAGTTATAACCGATACTCTTACAAATGGCTCTTTAACTGCAGCTATGCGAGACGCATTCGGCCACTTCGCAGGATTGTCCACCTCGATCTCGCTGCCGTCGGTTGCCACAATTCGATAGGTAACATTGGGAGCAGTAGTGACTAGGTCAAGATCGTACTCGCGCTCTAGTCGCTCCTGGACTACTTCCATATGAAGAAGGCCAAGAAAACCGCATCTAAACCCAAAACCGAGTGCCGCGGACGTCTCCGGTTCAAACACCAGGGCAGAGTCGTTGAGCTGCAACTTCTCTAAGGCCTGCCGCAGGTTGTCATAATCGCTATTCTCAGACGGATACAGGCCGCAATATACCATAGGCTTAAGCCTCTTGTACCCGGGCAGTGGCGTGTCGGCAGGAAATTGTGCGCTGGTGATCGTGTCTCCTACATGACAGTCTTTAACGTCCCTCATACCGGCTGCGATAAACCCGACTTCGCCAGCTCCGAGGAAATCGACGTTGACCATAGATGGCCTGAAAACACCCAGTTCTGTGATCTCAAATTCTTTGTTCGTTGCCATCATCCGTATTCTCATGCCTTTAGTCAGCGCACCGTCTACAACCCTAACGTAGGCTATAACGCCTCGATACGAATCAAAGTGTGAGTCAAAAATCAAAGCCCGCGCGGGCCCGTCCGGTCTGCCTGCCGGGGGTGGCACTCGATCCACGATCGCTTCAAGTACCTCTCGCACGCCCTGACCTGTCTTGGCGCTCACAAGTAGAGCTCCCGAAGGGTCTAGTCCAAGGACATCCTCAATCTCCTGCATCACCCTTTTTGGATCGGCACTCGGCAAATCAATCTTGTTTATGACCGGGATCAATACGAGGTTATGTTCCATCGCCATGTATGCAGTGGCAAGGGTCTGCGCTTCTATGCCCTGAGTTGCGTCGATGACCAAAAGCGCTCCTTCACAAGCAGCCAGACTCCTGGACACCTCGTACGAGAAGTCTACGTGCCCGGGGGTGTCGATCAAATTGAACAGATACTTGGCCCCGTTCTTGGAAGTGTACTCGAGCCTAACCGCCTTGAGCTTAATAGTAATCCCGCGCTCGCGCTCGAGGTCCATCTGGTCAAGCACCTGTTCGGTCATCTCTCGTTCGCTGACTGCGCCGGTCGCCTCCAGAATACGGTCGGCCAGCGTCGACTTGCCATGATCTATGTGAGCAATTATGCAAAAGTTCCTAACTGCCGACTGGTCCAATAGCACTCCTCCAGTTTGTACTGACAGATAATGCGGTTCGTAAACAGAAATCGCTAATTGAAAGCGCTAAGTAATTATACCACCAGCCAGCTGGCCCATCAACCGATCGGTCGGCGCAGCGCATCTTTCACAAGCTCCATTATGCTCAGCAGCGAATCTATACTAGACTTGAGGAATTCCGGCGAAATCACACCGGGAGTGCGGGGGCCAAGTTCCGACGACGAGGCGTCTAACATTGAAATGAGTGCCAGCGCACATGCAAGGATGACAAAGAAGATGGCTATCAAGGCGATTCTCATCGGTCTCATCGAGACAAGCTGACAGCGATAGCGTGGGCCAGCAGAGCTGCGCAGCTGGTAGCCTCTTCTTTTGCGTTGTTGACATCGCCTATCTCTAATAGCAAACAGCCGGGATGCAGGTGTTGATTGAACCGGCCGTCGTCGTGCTGTCTGACGCCTCTGCTAAGTCCCGGGTAGAGTGAGGAGATGACTGAATGCAGTTGCTGTGCAACTGCGAGATTCCTGTACCAGTTAGGATGAGGCAGCCCGTATTTGTCTGTGGTGACAAGTATCAGGACTTGGGCAGTTCTCATCCCGTTGATAGTCACTGTTTGCCCGGAATCGTTTCCGGTCGCATCTCTGTGGATATCCAGAACCAACTTCAAATTCCGATACCGCTTGACCATTGCCTCCACTGTTGCTGCAGACCTGCTGTAAGCATTTCGAAATTCCTCTACGTCATGGAATGCCTGGGAATGAACAACTGAGATACCGTAGTCCATCCAAAGGGTCTCCGCGAGAACCTGCCCGATACTTATCACTCCCTCCTTGCTGCCCCACAAATATGCGGCGCCTTGAGACGCTTGATAAGCTTCTGAAGAGTGAGTATGATATATGGCTACCACGGGATCTGGACCGTAAACCAGGGTGTTCCCAACCACTGCCGGTTGCAGCAGTGATGGCGATGTGCGGAGGCCACGAACTGCAGGCTTCCCGATTGCCGCTACGCTATCCAACTGACGCCCATATCGAGTGCTTGCTCTTGCGGTAGAGTCGGGCTTAATTCCTGCCGCAACGGGACCCTCACTCCGCACGAGCCAGGCCGACGACACGGGCTTGAGGTCGCTGAGCGGCAACAGTTGCAGACTCGCGGTGGTCAGAGACTCATTCGATTCATCTGAGTTCATCGAAGCTAGTCTAATCCCAAGCCTTGGAAGTTGGGAGGATATCACTTCCAGTGGATTAACAGTCACTCCACTGGTGACTATCCCCCGAACCGACTCCACAACAGGCAGGATCTCGATCGATGGTTCACCGGCGCCATGAGCGTCCGCATCTCCGGCTTCCGGCTCAGCGTTAGGCAACACCGAAAGGACGAGTCTCTGCCCTGAAATGCTCAGGTCGGACTCGCCCAGCAAAACCGAACGCGCGGCCAATCCCATCGCGCCTGTGTTCGACAAAGCCTCTTCAACAAACGAAGGTGCACTTACCCTCAACTCTACTTGACCTGTCCTGATAGCCCAAGTGCATACGGCTATTGAGGCCAAGCTTGCTGCAACTAGCACTAATGTCAAGAAGGTAAAAAGCGACTCTCCAGATCCGCCCCTTCGACTTCGCCGCGACCTATGCCGCCGTTTCGCCCTCTCTAACTCCGCCGACCGATCCATCTCGGTCTCCCCCAACAGCGCTGTTCACCCAATCTATATTCCTCACTCAATCACGTTATTCAATAGATAGCAACGGAGTGATTTTGAGCCTGGGCAGGAATCGGCGGACGCAGGTCAAATCGGTCCACATCAATGCCTGTCAGCCCACTTAGTGCAGGTACTCGTAGATCTCGTCTTCGGTCAACGCCTCATGCAAAGCAGTGTTTATTCCGCCGGCCACGACGGTAGACATCATTTCGACTATCACATCGATTTCCTTTGGAGTGACAATCATCTGCGACACGTTAGGGCCGACCATTTTCGCCACCGCATCCCGCATCTTGTCTTCAGGAAGGCGAACTAGGTTGGAGTCAGTGACCTGATTGGCTGCCTGCAAGACATCTATGACTATCGTAGTCACGTCAACCACAGTCGGCACACCGACGGCGACCACCGGAACCCCTAAGCTTTCAGCAGTGATGCTAAACCGCCGGTTTCCGACGCCGGAGCCTGGATGTATGCCGGTGTTTCCTATCTGAACGGAAGTGCCGATGCGCGAGATGCTTCGAGCTGCCAGTGAATCGACTGCGACGACCGCCTTTGGCCTCGTCTTCTCAACTACTGCCGCAATGATTTCTGCAGTTTCAATTCCCGTGAGTCCAAGCACGCCGGGAGAGAGTGCGGACACCGAACGAAGGCCACCTCTTTTCTCCGGTGGGAGGAGTGTGCCCAGATGCCGGGTAACCAGCAACTTGCCGACCACCATCGGTCCTATCGCATCTGGGGTTGCGTTCCAATTCCCTAGTCCGGCCACTAACACCTCGTCCTCAGGCATCACCCCCAAATCCCTCAGCATGGACTGTAGGCTAGACGACAAGAACTTAGCTACTTCGTCCTTAGCAGCTTTCGGGCTCGTCCTGATATCGGGACACTCGATGGTTACATACGTCCCTATTCTCTTTCCGGTTAGGCGCTCGGCTTCCGGCGTCATGACTTTCACAGTCACAGCTTTGGCGTATTGCCCGGCTTCCTCGTGGCTTGCGATCCCGTCAGGTTCTCTGCCGACTCGCTCCGCTGCAAGGTCCCTTGCCTCGGTTGCCAGATCCGTCCGAACACTGTCGAACTCGTGTCCCTCATCTGCCGTAACCCACTCAGACCGGGAACGATATGCTTTAGATATCAAGCGCAGCTCGTCAACAGCCAACTGATCAACCAACATAGAGCCCTCCCAGTTGAGTCAATGATTGTCCGAAGCGGCTTGCCGCACATCCAGTTCTCTAACAGTTTCTGTCCCGAGACGACCGTAGGTGCGAACTACAATAGCCTCGGCTTCGAGAAATCCGAGCAACACCAGCCCTTCAGTGGTTTCACCGCCCGAGAGCACCAGCATCGCGACCTTGCACCGAGGCGTGAGCGTTCCCAACGAGAACTCCTTCGGTGCGAAGACCAAGCCATAACGCTCGACTGCAAACCATAATCGGTGTCCCAACCTGCATACGAACATCAAGTCTGCTCCTTCAGGTTCCTGCCCACATTGATGTTGCGTTTGACTTAAGCACGTGGTAGAATTACACTGACGTGCGGCTAGAAAGCCGGCTCAGTGTTAGAGTTTCCCGATTTTCTGATCAATCATTAAAAAACGTGCGTGCGGACTCCGGTTGGACTCATCGCACCCGGAATCAATTTGCTCGGCCGATGGACGAGGAGGTGAGCCCGATGGCCAACACTAAATCGGCGGAGAAAAGAATTCGGTACATCGCTAAGCGAACTGCGAGAAACACGGCGATCCGCTCCTCTGTGAAGACTGCCATTAAACGGGTTAAAGCTGCATTAGAAGCTGGCGATGTGGAGCTGGCGAGAGAACAGTACAGGAAAGCTGCCAGTGTCATAGACAAGGCAGTCAAGAAAGGAGTCATCCACAAGAACACCGCTGCCAGAAAGAAGTCAGCCCTGGCCAAGAAGCTCAACGCTCTGGCCAACGCTCAAGGCTAAGTTGTAAGCAAGACATCGGTTTCACAGGGACTGCAGGAGAAGATGCAGTCCTTTTTTTGCACTCTGCTGTTCAGCTAGCTGAACCACATATCCGGTGGATGGCCACTTCAAGCCAACACGCAGGAGTGAGTTCGGATGACTTAATTCGCAGATCCGAAGAAAGTAAGCATGCTAATGCGTCTGACAGCTCTTTTGTTCCGAAATTCGAAGCCTGGGCCAGTAGCTTGCGAGCCCGGTAAGGATGCATATTTAGGCTCTCGACAATGGCCTCTGACTGCATGCCGGATTGAGACATAGATGCGACCAGCAGCAGGTCCCTCAAGTGCCTGCTTATGATGAATTGAACCTTCACCGGGTGTTCTCCGGATTGCAGGAGCCTGCGCAAAAATGCTATCGCCTGAGACGCATTGCGGTTTCCGATTGCATCCAGGAGATCAAAAATAACTACATCCCCTCCGGCTCCAACCACTTTGGCTATCACTTCTTTATCCGCAACTGCGTCAGGTTTCCCAAGATAGATGGATATCTTCTCGAGCTCGTGATCAATCCGAGATAGGTCGGTGCCGGCAAGTTCGACCAGCAGCTCGGCCTCACGCGGGCCCATTTTGATTCTGTAGTGCCTGGCGCGCTGGCGACACCACTGCACTGCCTCATTTTCATACATGCTGCGAAATTCCTTGACTGTGCCGAGCGACTTGAGGGTTTGCATCAGTTTCCCACGACGATCTAGCGACGCAGCTGTCAGTATGACAACCGTATCGCCCGCCACCTGTGTCAAAATATCGGCTAGCCGATTGTGGCCAGACTGAGACATATTGTCTACTCTGCGAATGCGCACCACCTTGAGCTCAGAGAACATCGCCTTGCTGAGTATCGCAGTTTCGATGTCATGCATAGAAGCGTCCGATCCATCGAGCTCGATGACCTCCAGTTGGTCGGTGAGAGTTGAACATCTGGATATCACTTTGTCCTGCTCTTCCTCTTTGAGAAACTCGTTATCCCCGATAAATGCATAGATACTCTTTGTCTCTCGGCTCATATCGCAAGGCCCAACCTCCAGAACACACCGGGCAGCCGATGCTTCAAGGTCAACCTACGCATTCATTATACCACCTAGGTCACTCGAGCAGCACTTGGCGGGCCAAGCAACGACCGCGGGAAGTGTCTGCGCTCATGTACTTGCCGTCAGATGACAGTCTAATGGACCCATGTTCATCGGTCCTAGTAACAATCTCCGAGTATCGCTGAAGCCTACAAATCGTTTCAGGAGAAGGATGGCCGTGCCTGTTTGCGCCAGTTGATATTACGGCCATTCTCGGCAAGAGCGACCGAAGAAACACGTATGACGACGACTGCTCCGACCCGTGGTGTGCAACCTTCAGCACATCAAGCCGGCTCGACAGCAAAGGCTGGCCGCCCGTTTCGGGGACGATCACCGTACGCACCCCTCGGCGCAGGGCGTTTATTATCTTAACTTCCTCCTCGGACCCTATATCGCCCGTTAGCAACGCGTTGAATTTACGATAAGTCACCAGCGCCACTATGCTTCGAGCATTTTCGGCCGGTACGACGCGCTCTATCTGGTTCGGAGGCCAAAGCACGGCAACTCTCACATCGCCGACTCTCAGGATGTCACCGGCCTTTATCTGAACTAGCAGAGGGCCTAGTCCGCCGAACACAGCCGGCCGGTTAGAACAATCCAGCATAGCATCAAGCTCGGTTCCGGGACATCTGACCCCTGTGCTGCCCAGCAAGTGTACCAATCTTTCAGGCTCCGTGCAGCAGATCACCGACACCATGTCTCTATCAACAAGTGCAGGAAGCCCGCCGAAATGGTCGTTGTGACAGTGGGTCAGGATGAACAGGTCAACATGGCTGATGCCCCGCCACTTGAGGAAAGGTATGAGAACCGATTCGCCTGCATCATAAACATATCCATCTCTCTGAAATGATGGCCCCGCGTCCACTATTATCGTTCTACCGCCGGGAGTCACGCAGACAATGCAGTCGCCCTGACCTACGGAAAGGAAGTACATTTCAAGCCGCGAGTTCGAAGCCATCTCGGCCAGACCCACAAATAGCACTGCAGTGCATGAAATCACTCCGGCAGCAATGACAGCCCACCTGTTGACTCGAGGCCTTCTGGTCAAATTGTCCCTTCGAACTGACAGTAGGAGCACCCAAAACGAGGCTAGGACAACGGCTACTGCTCTAGAGACTGCGTTCGAAAAGTCCGGTGAAGAGTATTTCATGTTTCCGAGAACCGTCGCACACAGGACCAGTAGACCGAGTACCCGCTTGCCGATCCCGATGAAGGCCGTAGCCACAGCTCCAAGTCCAATTGCGTCTGCAGCTACACCTGCGATAGTTGAAATGGTCCCTAGAACCAATAAGGGCGAAGCTAGAACCGTCGCAGGCCCGCCGACCAACGACAGATTTCTAAAGTGAAATGCCAAGAACGGCCCGACTCCGATATGGGCCCCAAGACTGGTGACAACTATGCCTTTTATCCGATTGAGGACTGAGCTGAGTAGAGACCTACCGGCGCAAGCTGCGCTACCGGTTCCGGCACTGAGAGTCGATGCTACTATGATTCCGTATGTTGCGCCAAAAGAGAGCTGAAACGATGCCTGGGCCAGCTGCAACGGATCAATTGCCAAGATCACTAGTGCGGCCAGTTCGGTCATCTTGCGCGGGGACCAGCCAAACGCCCTTGCAGAGGACAGCGATGCGAGAGCAAACATGAGTAAAGCCCTGATTACAGGCACTTTTGCGCCCGAAAGCAGCGCGTAGAGACAGACTATAGGGAGCGCGACAAACCGCACTTTCCTCGGTTGACCGGTGAAGACCCGCAGGAGCACTGCTACCCCGGCTGCTACCATGCTCACGTGCATCCCAGAAACACTTAGCAAGTGTGCAATGCCGGAGTTGCGAATTGCATCGTCTACTTGGTCCGGCAAGGTGCCGCTCAGACCTAGAAAGGCAGACAAGACTATCCCTGCCTCCGCCTGAGGAAGTGTGGCAACCACCGCACGGGCGATCGATATCCTAACCGAGCTGACCAACCTCATCAATCTTGACCATGGCTGCGACTCTCCTTGACCATCCATGTATACTCCCTGGATCGTGCAATTTGACATGACTCCCACAATTCTGCGCGGCAGGTAAACTGCGCGTGGGTTGACACCCCCGAAAAACTTTGGCCCGAGTACAGGCTGGATTTTCCCACGGATCTCGACAATGTCTCCTTCAAGGAATGAACAACCCGATACGCTGTCGGTTCCAAAGGTGTGTTGTGAGAGATAAGCGATAAGCCGTGGCTCTCTGCGCTGCAACCCGTCAGCATCCTCCAACAGGTCAGGATCTACGACAGCAACCACGATCGATGGGCTCACAGCAAACAAGCCGGACAAGTCATAGACGCGTGCCTTGAGCACTATCTCCTGTTGAGAACCGGAGACCGCTTGACACCACGTGTAGTCTAGCTGGGTCTCCTCCACTGCCGAACGCGTTAAAACGTATCCGGCTAAACAAGACAAAAGACCGGCCAAGATTGCCGGGTGCCGCCTGCCCAGTACCAAGAAGCAGGCTAATACAGCAGTTAACAGCCAAAAAGGTAGTGCGGGCAGCACCCGATCCAACGCAATCCAGAAGAACAGCGGGATCGCAGATCCGACAGCAAAGAGCGCGGTCATCACAGTAATCACGCAGGGTCACCACCCCCACTGCTGCCGGAGATGCGATTCTATCTGCGACAGCTTTGCCGGACCTATGCCCGCTACTGCGAGAAGGTCGTCGAGGGACTCGAACGGGCCATTCGACCGGCGATACTCCACTATCCTGTTTGCCAGGGCAGGACCTATGCCGTCAATGGACCGCCATTCCTCCACTCCGTACTCGTTCAGGACTTCTACGAGGGTTGGGTTGTGCAAAGGTTCCTGCTCGGAGTCGTAATCTGACCGATCCGCCGGTGTGTTCGCCGAAAAATCCCAGCCGGCATAAGCTGCAGGCGCCGTAAAGTGATCGCGACTGACGGGAGCTTCAGCAGAGTCTTCACTATCAAAGACGTACAGGTTAATCTGCGGCCTGTCTCCTGCCTTCGCGAGTCCCATAGCAAGAAAGCCGCACAAGATCAAACAGACCACCGCGATGTTGATCTCCCGAACCGGCCATTGCACGGCATTCACCCCACTTCTTAGACTAGGTACCCGAAAAAACCGGTTGCGTTATGCTTCTCACGGTGAACGCGTTTTCCTCTAAACTTCATACCTGCCGCGCGGGGTGATTTATTGCTCAACACCGCACGCCTCGTTCCGCAATCCTAGGGAGACTTCGCAATGCAGACTTGACAAGCCAGCGAATACAGAAATGGACGGGCACGATCGAAAAGCCGCCGGTGAGACATACGGGCAAAAAACAAAAACCCTAGTTTCTGCTAGGGTATTGATGGTGGAGCCGATGGGAGTCGAACCCACGACCTCCTGAATGCCATTCAGGCGCTCTCCCAACTGAGCTACGGCCCCTTATTCGTTTGTCGGACAACTGTCAGACGACGTTGTTTATTATAGACCATCGTCTTTCTAAAGTCAATGTATTGTACTAGTTCAAGTCATGCGATACACTGACCTAATCCGAGTGTTTCCAGGTATTGGGCGGGGGTCATGTATCCCAGGTTTTGATGTGGTCGTAGTTGATTATACACCTCGCTTGTCCAACG
>Ga0134102_1000412_pt1 | contig 54053 bp, 46 predicted proteins | sample 13_3_2metaG_FD_94447 | JGI IMG/M metagenome (GOLD analysis project Ga0134102, IMG submission 94447) | Switchgrass degrading microbial communities from high solid loading bioreactors in New Hampshire, USA - 13_49_3.3_201_A3 metaG | ecosystem: Engineered > Bioreactor > Semi-continuous > Anaerobic...
GCGTTGGACAAGCGAGGTGTATAATCAACTACGACCACATCAAAACCTGGGATACATGACCCCCGCCCAATACCTGGAAACACTCGGATTAGGTCAGTGTATCGCATGACTTGAACTAGTACACTGTATACCGGGCGTATAATAAACTTGGTATAATGTGCGGAGCGAGCGCCTTCCGGAAGGAGTGGTGAGGTTATGCGAATTCGGGTTCTAATACTCACTTTTATCCTTGCACTACTAATAATCATGGCCAACATAGCAATTGCATACGAATCCTTACTTGAAGATATCAACTCAATCATCGACAGCATCGAGAGTGTAGAAGACACTGAGCTTACTTTCCTGAAAGAGCAGGCTAAGTCAGGAATACTAAATGCTCTAGAGAAGCCTGGGCTGAGTGAACAACAGAAAATACAGATTCTCAACCGCGTTAGGGAGTTCTTGCAGACTGTTCAACGCGTACTGAGCCGAGACAGACTCAGAGAAGCCTTGAGGGTAATGCTACAAGTTGCTGAGGAGACCGGACAGAGCTTGGATGAAACGTGTGAACAACTGCGCTTCAGATTGAGAGACGGACTTTCTCTTGATGAAGCCGCCAATGCTGTTAGAGAACAGATCAGATCACGCACTCAGCTTGCAACTCAAGCCTCCGGAGCTGCTGAAAGCGATCAAACAGGTTACGCTAACCAGGTCAAGTCTCAGGAGCGCAATCAGGTTCAAGCAGGTCATGGGGGTACTAACTAGCTTTTCCTGTTCAGCATTTTGCCGATTTGTTTGATTGTGGGCAGCGCCTCTATTGCGCTGCCCACAATCGAAATACCGGATCCCCTTCTCTGGATTCTTCCAGTTATAACGAGAGCAGGCTTGCCAAAAATTATATGTCCATATTGCTGGTATATATTTTCAAATATAGTCACGTCTATCAATCCAAACTCGTCCTCAAGGGACAAAAACACTACAGTCCTGCCGCTCTTAGTTGGCGGCCTGTGCGGCCTAACTACGACTCCGGCAACACGCACATGTTTGCCGTCAGGCATAGCTGCAGCTTCCTTTGTAGACAAAATCCGTTGCGACTTCATGAATGGTCTGTAAAACTGCATCAAATGTGAGCCGGTGATCATGCCAAGAATATTGAACTCAAGCTTGAACTTTTCTATCGGATCGAAATCCTGCACCTGTTCGGCAGCAAAACTCGATTGTATCTGTATGTAGTCGCCAAGAAGGTCCTTCGGATTGTCATCGCTTAAGATTGGAGAACCAAACTCCTTCTTCCATCTCCTGCACACCTCAAGAATCTTTGGCATATCCCAAGCAAGTTGACGCCTATTGCTATGCAAGCTGTCAAATGCTCCACACAACACAAGGTTTTCTACAATATCCGAATCGACGTCAGTGCGCAGGCAGAAGTCCTGAAATGAGGTAAACTTACGTTTTCTCCGAGCATTGACGATAGAATCCGCTGCTTCTTCTGTCATCCCTTTGACCATCATCAGAGACGTTCTAATAGCCGAATTCCCCTCTACGGTAAACTTTTTCTGGCTCAAATTGATATCAACCGGCAGCACTGAGACACCTCTGCGCTTGGCCTCTACTGCTATTGTCGCGGGGGAGTAATATCCCATCGGCTGATTGCTGAGGATCGCCGCGTAAAACTGGGCGGGATAATGCCGGATCAAGTACGCGGTCTTATAAGCTGTGTCGGCAAATGCTGCGGCATGAGCCTCACAGAACCCATATCCTGCATAGCCTTGAATGTATGAGAAGATGGTCGAGGCAACCTCCTCGTCGACACCATTTGCGACTGCTCGTTCTATAAACTCCCTTCCAATAGCCTCCATATCCTTGCGCGATCTCTTGTGCGTCATCACTCTGCGCAACCGGTCCGATTCTCCCGGAGTGAATCCTGCGATCGCCGTGGCAATCTGAATGACCTGCTCTTGAAATAGTACAACCCCATAAGTTTTCTCAAGGATCGGCTTTAGCTTTGGATGAAGAAAGGTGACCGGTTCGTTGCCCGACCTGCGCGCAATATATGGCTCGACCATATTGCCCTCAATCGGCCCAGGCCTGATCAAAGCAACGCTCGCCACTATATCTTCAAAATGGTCCGCCTGAAGCCGAGTCTGCAGTGCCCTCTGCGCTGGGCTCTCAAGCTGGAAAACGCCTATCGTCTCACCCTTATTGAGCATTTCATAGGTCGGTTTGTCTGAAAGTGGAATCTCATCATAGTCAAAAGACGAGTCTTTTTCCCTGATCAGCTCTATGCTGTCCTCAACAGCTGACAAAGTTCTCAAGCACAGCAGATCTAGCTTGATAAGGCCGAGCTCTTCCACATAGTCCTTGTCAAACTGGGTTATCATCACACCCTTTGCGGACTTCTGCAAGGGAGTAATGTTCAACAGCGGCTCGCCGGATATGACCACGCCTCCGAGATGAGTGCCGACAAACCTTGGAAAGCCGTCTATAGCCTCGCACACCTCAAAAAGCTGCCTATATCGGTCTAATGGAATGTTGCTATTTCGCAACTCGGGGTATTTTTCCAATGCACTTTCGATACTTGAAGAACTAAGAAATGGAAACTTCTTCGCCAGCCAATCGATTTCTTCCGGAGGAAAGCCAAAAGCCTTTGCCACATCTCTAATCGCCGACCTGGCTCTAAAGGTGTTGTAAGTGCAGACCATTGCAACATGATCCTCGCCGTACTTCTTGTAAACATAGTCGATTATGTCATCCCTATACCTTGCATCAAAATCAATGTCTATGTCCGGGATTTGCGCTCGCTCCAGGCTGAGAAATCGCTCGAACAGAAGCCCTCTGGCTATCGAATCTACCGAGGTGATGAACAGGCAATATGCAACGGCAGAGTCAGCAGCCGATCCTCTGCCTGCATATCGAATAGAACGCTCTCTCGCAAACCTCGCTACATCCCAGACTGTGAGAAAATAATCCTCGAACCCTAACTTGTGAATAACTGAGAGCTCAAACTCAAGCCTTTCTCTGATCTTGGCATCTATCTTTTTGTATCGCAGTTGCGCACCCTTAAACGTAAGCTCCCTCAACAGCCCGTATGAGGTCATGCCATCAGGCACCGGAAACCTCGGAAGCAGCCGTTTGCTGAAATCAAATACCGGACTGCACATTTCAGCGATCAATAGAGTGCTCTCTAAAGCCTCGGGATACTCTTTAAAGACAAGGCGCATCTCATCCGGCCGCTTAAGGTAGTTTTCTGCGTTTATGCGGCGTTCTGCATTGATGTCATCAAGCCTAGTCAAAGTGCGGATACACGTAAGGACATCGTGGATCTTGAACTCTTCCTTCGTGCCGTAGTGAACGTTGTTTGTCGCAATCAACCTAACGCCCAGCCTATCCGCAAGCTCACTTAGCATTGGGTTTACGAATCGAGCAATTGGCAGCGTAGGATTAACCAGCTCGATGTAAAAGCGGTCTTTTCCAAATACATCGCGATACTCCTTAGCCGCAGCCAGCGCTGAAGAGTACTTTCCCTGCCTAATCAGCTTCACGAGCTCTCCTCGCTCGCATCCGGAAAGAACAACTATATCTTGGCTATGCTCAAACAGACTCTTCTTGTAGATTCTCGGATCCCGCCTTTCACTAACTCGAAAGCCGTCAGTCAATATCCTGCAGAGGTTCGCATACCCATTTCTGTTCAAAGCAATCAATACAAGATGGTGCCCATCTTCCAGCACGACCTCGGCGCCCAGAACCGGCTTCATTCCTGCGTCAGACGTGCGCTTTTGGAACTCGACTGCACCATAAACCCCGTTGTGATCGGTTAAACCGAGCGCAGGCATGCCGTAGCTTGAAGCCAATTCAACAAGGCATTTTATCTCAGTCGCCCCATCGAGGAACGAGTATGTCGAATGGCAATGCAGGTGAACCGGGCATATCAAGATGGACCCCCCTTTATTCCCCGGCGTCATGTCCGCAACAATCAAAAGCAGGGCTGCATTAAATCCAGGCGTCTAATCAACTGCGTTGACAACTTGACTGTGCGGATAGTATAATGTTTACAAATTGAAAAGCAAAACAACAGCTATGACCGGGAATAGTATGTCTGCTTCCTCGCCTCTCAGAGAGCCGGCACCGGTGCGAATCCGGCAGGCAGGGCAGATTGAATGGGCCCGCGAGCTGCGAATCGAAACACCTGCCGGGTGGATTAGACCTCGCCGGACTCCAGCCGTTATACTGGAGCCAAAGTGGACCGTTGTACGGTCAACTTGGGTGGCACCGCGGATTACCTCGTCCCAAACTGGACGAGGTTTTTTTATCAATAAAGGAGGTTCAACACGATGCCCAAAAGAGTGTTTTCAGGTGTACAGCCTAGTGGCGTACTCACGATCGGCAACTATCTCGGCGCTATCAGAAACTTTGTCAAACTGCAGCACGAAGCAGAATGCATCTTCTGTGTTGTCGATCTTCACGCTCTCACAGTGCCGCAGGATCCCAAGCAACTCTATGAGGCAACTCTCAACGTGGCGCGGCTATTCGTCGCCTGTGGAATAGATCCCCAAAAAGCCACCATATTCGTCCAATCGCATGTTCCAGCGCACGCAGAGCTAAGTTGGCTGCTGGAGTGCAACTCGTATTTCGGCGAACTGAGGCGCATGACACAGTTCAAAGACAAATCAGCTAAGCATGAAGTTGTCACAGCAGGCCTGTTCACCTATCCGGTCCTTATGGCCGCTGACATTTTGCTTTATCAAACAGATCAAGTGCCGGTCGGAGAGGACCAGAAGCAACACCTTGAGCTCGCAAGAGACATAGCGATACGGATCAACAACCGTTTTGGGCCGACCTTTAAGGTCCCAGAACCATACATTCCGCCAAGAACTGCAGGCGGTCGCATCATGAGCTTGACAAATCCTACCGAGAAAATGTCTAAATCCTCGGATGATCCGAGGAGCTATATTTCCCTCCTCGATCCTCCGGATGTAATTAGAAAGAAGATACGCTCTGCAGTCACCGATTCAGGCAGAGAAGTCAGGTACGACGAGGAGCAGAAGCCCGCTATATCCAATCTCATGGTCATCTACTCGCTCTGTTCCGGTCTCTCGATAAAGGAGATCGAGGAGAAGTACGGCGACTCGGGATATGGCCAATTTAAGAAGGACCTGGCCGAAGCCGTAGTGAATACCCTTGAACCTATACAGAAGCGCTTTAAGGAGCTGTGCGAGCCCGGCAAAATCGAGGCTATTCTCAGAGAAGGCAAAGAACGTGTTGAAAAAATCGCTGCGCCAACTCTCAACGACTTCAGGCAGAAATTAGGGTTAGTGGAAAGGTAGACAAGCTGCAACTGCCAAGGCCCCTGGGCAGTATTGCCGCGACAGTGGGAAGCCCAGGGGTCAAGGCCAATTCCCATATCTAACCTTATGCTGCTCTAGTCATAGATTCTGACCAACTGCCACTCACCTGTATATGAATTGCACAGTTCATACACGCTCAAGTCTCTTGAGATGACCGTATAAAAAGTACTCTCGCCTTCTCCCTGCCACCACTTGCCGATCTCTCGCCACATCCGCACTATCGAGTAAACAGGTATCCACCTACCTTCCCATAAAAACCGCGTAGGACGCTGTAGCTCGTCAGACACTACCTCTACCGGTCTGTTAATGATCCTGCTCATCTTGGCCAACTCCTGACCTAACTTAAAACACATCTAAGATGGCTCTAAGTTGATCATGCCTGGAACCGGCCAATGACCCGGCAAACTCTATCTTGTCAGCACCAAACCGGCTTTCAATAGCATGCATGGCCTTTTCAAGACGCCTCTCACGCTCCTTTCTCTCCAGGTCATCAAACAAATCTATTTTTCCTGGATCTAATGCCTTGATATCTTTAAGCCTGATGCATATTTCTTCTATTGCGCAAAATCCGGATGAACAAGAGCAATCTCCGGGATGATTATCTCTAGTGATTTCATGGATTATCTGCCTCAAGACATTCCCAATATATCTTTGGGAGGAAGTATTCTGCTTGAACTTTTTATCGTAGGAAACCATCTCTCTTTGACCCCTGTCGACTTTACAAACCTCAAGCGTGAGGCTTGAAGCAGTCATGTTCATATCTGTCAGCCGCTTAATCAGAATTCGAAGCATATCCTCTACAGCTGCAATCAAAACGTCCATACTTGATATGCCGGATTCAAATGCCTTCTTTTCACGCAACTCCATCTCAGGATAACAGGGGTAAACCGGCGTAGGATCTATGCCGTAACTTAACTCATAAATCTTATAGGCTGAATCTCCAATCTGGGCAGCGAGCACGCTAACAGGAACGCACCTAATATCGCCAATGCGCTTGATCCCAAGTTGGTAAAGTTTATCAATGTCTTTTTTGTCAGCAGACCAAATGCACTGAATAGGAAATCCCTTAATAAAATCCGCTTTTGATTCGTCCCCAATCTTTAGAAAGACATAATCCGCGCCAGCATCTCGAATATATCTGCCAAATCTGTTTCTAAAGCTGTCGCGATTGTCGAAAACTAAAGCTAGATTTGCGCCTATTCGAGAAATCAACTTTGAGGTGGAAGAACAGATTGTCATGTATATGCTTGGAACTCGAGATCTGATTCGCACTCTATCGACTACTCTTCTGATCTCAGCAACCTCGTCTCTAATACCGGTAAGATCTATAAACGCCTCACCATCCCGCACCGGCTCAATAGCAGGAGAACAATCAACATACGCATCCAGGAAATTCTTGTAAACCGATGCATAAAACTCCGAATCATATGGCAAAATGCGGACACTAGGGTAAACAGACTTGACCAAGTTTATACTCATCTTAAAATCCACGCCCGCCTTTGCGGCAAGTGGAGATATATGTGCAATGCTGCAATCTCGCGTGATTACATAAGGAATGTCGCGAAGACTTGGATTTCTCATCTCTTCACACTTCAGTGGGAAATCGTTTATCTTCACGCAGCATACTTGCCTCATAATGACCTCTCCAAACATATGTTCGATAGATTTGTGGAAAAATAATCCCTGCGTCACAGGGATCTATCGAACATTTGTTCTGTTTCACTATCAGTATATCATCAAAATCTCAATTGCACAACTGACAAAAGAATATATTTTAGAGGATTCCGCGGGCGAACGGCAAAAACCATACCCAAGCTTCAAACAACGAATGGAGTGACAGTTCTTGCTTACAAGCCTTCTTAAAAAAGCCAACAAGAACAACTGCATATGCGGCAGAGACCATAAAGTCGATATCAAGGACGTCATTATAGCGAAAGGTGCTTTAGACAACATCGGCGACATCATACGGCAAGTTTCCCTAGGTGCAAAGACGGCAATCATCTGCGATACAAACACATACGAAGCAGCCGGACACCGAGTCGAATCATTGCTCTCAGGACTATTAGACAAGGTCACAACCTGCATAATCACCGGCGAGGATCCTCTGGTTCCTGATGAACGGGCGCTCGGCAAAGTGCTCCTTGCTCTTGAACCGGGGACTGATTACTTAATCTCGGTCGGATCAGGCACTATCACCGATATAACACGCTATGTTTCACACAAACTGTCAATCCCCTTCATATGCGTAGCTACAGCCCCGTCTATGGACGGCTACGCATCTTCTGTCAGCCCGCTCATAGTTGACGGCATAAAGACCACACTGAGCGCAGGCCTTCCCACAGTCATCATTGGAGACACCGACGTACTATCAAATGCACCTGAACATATGAAGGCAGCCGGCTTCGGCGACTTAGTTGGAAAGATAATAGCTAGACTCGACTGGCGGCTCGCAAACATGATCAACGGCGAGTACATCTGCGAGTACACAATTGAACTGGTTCGCGATTCTCTCTCAAAATGCATACATGCATTGCAGCAAGATACCCCAGATGACAGTCGGCTGGCTTCCGCCATCATGGAAGGGCTCGTAATGTCCGGACTAGCGATTTCGATGATCGGGAAATCTCGGGCCGCATCAGGAGCAGAGCACCACATATCGCACTTTCTCGAGATGAAGGCGATAGCCGGGAAAGCACCAAACCACTTGCATGGAGAAAAAGTTTCCCTCGGCACATACATAATGTGCATTCTCTACCACAAAGTGTTCTCCAACGACTTTGCAGCTATAAAGAAGCTGATATCTACACCGCCACGCATACAAGTTCCGGAAGAACGCGTAACCAGGCTCACAAAAGCATTCGGAAAAACTGCTCCTGCAATGATTGAGCGATGGCGTTCTAATCTTCCGGATGAAAAAAGGAAGCGATACGTAGTTGAATTCCTCGCTTCAAACTGGGAAAAACTCCAAGGCATGGTGAAAGAAGAACTGCCGAAGCCTGCAGAATTAGCGTCAATACTAGACAAGGCCAAAGCTCCATACAGGTTCAAGGAAATGGGTTACGACCTGTCCATGATCGAGGATGCAATCATATGTTCAAAGGAAATCAGCCAGAAGTACTCTCTTCTCTACGTCCTCGATGAAATTGGACTCTTGGAGCACTTCGCTTACGAGACACTTGGAGATCTGCCAAGATAGACTTAGCCGTTGCATCGCTTAGCCGAAAGGTCCGGTCCGCTTTCAGCCTGCCGCCGCGGCCAAGTCGCGACCGGTCAGAACACGCCGGGACGAAGCGCAAACGTCCTATTTAGTGGAATCACTGTCAGAAAGGTCAGAAAGGCTTCGCTCCAGTGCAATCAACCGCGCATTTAGCTTTAACAGATTGTCACTCAGCACTTTAAGATCTGCATCGTAACGGCTTTGGACAACAGCAAGCCGGTGCTCGAGCTCGCTGATGCGCTGCTGCTGAGCTTCGATCGTTTCCCGTAGCGCCTGATACGTCGTATCTGACTCAAGGCTTTCCACCCGAGCCGAAAGCTGTTTGACCGCGTCTAAAGCTTCGGTTCTGAGGTTGCTCATCCGAGCGTTCAACGTTTGCGACTCCAGTTTGAGATTGTTGTTAATCCTTTCTTCCAAGCGACCGATCTCATCCCTCAGCGCCTTCGCTTCATCCTTGAGCCTGCTGATGCTGTTATTCATGTCCTCGATAGCGGCGTTGAGGACTTCACTATTCAAAGCAGCCTGGTCTAGCACATATCGCTTCAGTTCTTCAGCAAAAGCCTCGAGCTGCGCTATAGCGTCATTAACTTGCTCAGCAATCTGCAAGTTCTGCTCAGTGAGAACAATCAGCCGCTTGTTGAGCTCGTGCACCTCTGTTTTCAAAACATCCATTTCGCTGTTGAGCGCCACGATCTGCTCTCGTTGGTCTGCAAACTCGCGCAGCAGCTCGGCGTCAGAACTTTCAATAAATATCTTTCCATCTGCGATGTCCTTTATGATTCTGTCGAGAATGTCCAACAGTTGCTTTCTCGTGACCGGCCTATCACCGACAAAACTGCCGCCTTCGTAAAGCTCGACATAATGTTGGGCGGGTGTGACCTGATCAGCAGCTCCACTTGAAAGTCCCTGTGTCACAGAGGGCATGGATGCACTCAGCTTCGTAGGGTCTGCCTGAACACTGCCCTCAGCTAGACATGAGGCCTGTCCAGCTAGAACACTCACGAACACCACCAGAACTACACTCATCGTCGAAGCAAGAAAGCCTCGAACCCCAGCTCTTAAGCTAAGCATTGTGCTCATGCCCCCCTATGCGTGATTCAGTAGGACATCGTAGCCGCAGCTAGACTGCCTGTACCTCTTTCACTTCGGGAACTTCCTGCTTGAGCAACCGCTCAATGCCGTTCTTTAGAGTCAACTGCGACATAGGACACCCATGGCAAGCCCCCTGCAGCCGAACCTTGACAACCCCATCAGCGACATCAACTAGCTCAACATCGCCGCCCTCTGCCTGCAGCGATGGACGAATCCTGTCCAAAACCTTCTTGACCTTTTCCTTCATGCAAAAACCCCCTCTCGCAAGCTCACAAGCTCGCGATGAATCTCCAGCTTGAATTCTATCATAATCATATGGCCGGTGCAAAACGCAGAAAAGGCCGCGTCAGTGTCAAGCAGATCGGGGCGGAAGCGATGAGACTGCTGAGCTACCGCCACCGTGCCGTAGCACATGTACTGCACATTAGCTTAAAAAGCTAGGAACGGTCAAAGGATGAACTGGCGTCAGTGGCTGAAGCACTTGTAAGTTTGACCTCGTTCAAGAGGCGAATCTCGCTTGACGAGCCTGAAACGGTTGGTGGTGCCATTGACGTCGCAGTTATTTCGCGAGGTGATGGTTTGATCTGGATCAAGCGAAAACACTACTTCGATCCTCACCCCAGCCATCATTTCTTTGCAAGTTATTTACAGAAGATCTTCACGATCAAGTCAGATCAAAGGAGGGGAAGACAGTGAAAGCTGAAAAACGGTCAAAAGTACATTCCTTCATTCGAAGAGTATCGCCGGTTGTATCGTCCCTGACTTGATCAAGATGTCTAGGGTGCTGACAGCGACCGACCATCCATCATTGTGCCGATGGAGCTCCGCACCCAGCCGACTTCATCGGTCTTCTGTGCGAGCCTCACTAAAGCCTCAACTCATGCATTCTGTTCGACGATCTAACACGTCCCCCTACGCTAACCGCTTGCAGCAGGAATAGGGTCAGAACTCTTGTTTAAACTAATCTGGGAGCACATGATCAAGAGGTGACGAAGCGTGCCCCAGGACAAGCCAATCAATACGTCACGTGTAAAGCTAACCCAAAAGCAGTACCAACAATTCGTCAGCAGCCGCCAACCCAAGATCCGCATACTTCACAGAGCTATTAGAGCCTTTATCGCGGGAGGTTTGATCTGTGCTTTTGGCCAGTTTCTGATAGAAATGTTCATGAACGTCTTCGGCATGGATCGCAACTTGGCGTCGAGTGCAACAACCGCTACCATGATCCTGATCGGCGCACTCCTTACCGGCTTCGGGTATTTCGACAAAATCGCTACATTCGCAGGAGCAGGTGTTGCTGTGCCTGTGACCGGGTTTGCCAACTCTATGGTCTCCTCTGCCATGGAGTACAAGCGAGAGGGATTGATATACGGAATTGGGAGCCATCTCTTTGCATTGGCAGGCTCGGTGATTGTATATGGAGTCGTTACTGCGTTCGTCGTCGGTTTAACCGTATCTCTCGTGCGATGAGCGCAGCGCCGGCAGCTGCTGCGAGCCGGTACTCACTAGATACAGCGGAGGTACTACACATTGAAGGACAAGCGCAGAGGCAAACAGACTGTCCAGTTTTCAAACCCACCGCGCATTGTCGGCACTCACACCATTGCAGGTGCGTTAGAAGCGCGTGGGCCGCTCGGACAGCATTTTGACGCAACGGCCAAAGACGGCCTGTACGGGGAAAAATCGTTTGAAAAAGCGGAAGCGAAAATGATGGAAGACGCGGTAAACGAAGTACTGCGTAAGACCGCCAACCTTCCTGAGTACGTTGATTACTTCATAGCAAGCGACCTGCTAGACCAAATCGTAATCTCAAACTCCGCTGCAGTCAAGTTCCCCATTCCGTTCATCGGGCTGTATTCCGCCTGCTCGGCAACTGCGCTGTGTTCGTCACTAGCCGCAATGCTGATTGACGGCGGGTACGCGTCAAAGGTGATAATTGCGACTTCGAGCCACAACAGCACTGCTGAACGCCAGTACAGGTATCCGACCGAGTACGGCATGCAGCGGCCACCCTACTCGCAATGGACCGCCACAGGTGCGGCAGCCGCTCTGATTGCTGATTCAGGAGAAGGGCCACGAATCACCTTCTGTACCCATGGCAAGGTCATTGAGACCGGGTTGACCGACCCCTTCGACATGGGAGGTGTCATGGCACCTGCCGCGTTAGATACTATAGTGCAGCACTTCGAAGACACTTCTCGTGGGCCAGACTACTACGACCTAATAGTAACCGGCGACCTAGGCGAGTTCGGGCACCAGCTTCTCAAAGAACTTGCGCGGGATCAAGTGAACATCCAATTCCCAAACAATCTCTCTGACTGCGGCATAATGCTTTATGACAGAGAACAAGGAGTTGACAGCGGAGGGAGTGGCTGTGCGTGCTCGGCACTTGTCGTGTTCTCCAAGCTATACAAGGATCTCTGCGAAGGAACGATTTCTAAACTGCTGCTCGTAGCGACCGGAGCACTGCACAGCCCGACCTCATGCCACCAAGGTGAGCCCATACCGTCAATCGCACACGCAGTTGCAATTGAAAGATAGGATGTGAGTCAAATGAACAGTTACCTAGCAGCCTTCCTTGTCGGCGGCCTCATATGTATGCTCGGACAGATCATTTTGGATACAACCAAACTCACTCAAGGGCACGTGTTGTCGGGCTTCACCGTTGCCGGAGGAATTCTCTCTGGGCTTGGTCTTTACCAGCCGCTCATCGACTTTGCCGGAGCCGGAGCTACGCTTCCAATCTCCAGCTTCGGCAATGCTCTAACTCAAGGAGCAATACGTGAAGCCGAACGCACCGGAGTGTTGGGGCTGCTCTCAGGCATGTTCGAGCTCACCAGCTCGGGCATTGCTGCGGCTATTGTCTTCTCGTTTCTGGCAGCCCTGCTGTTCAATCCAAGATCATAGGAATTCGCGAATGCAGACAGATAGGATCTAGCCTCACAGGATCAACTTGTGCAACCTACACTGCGCTGGCCAAGAGCTTCCGTTGGGCCCAACCGAGTTCTTAACAGGAACTACCTGCGGCAAGAAACCTGCTTTTAGCAGGAGTTTTGTTGTCGACGTTGAATGACGTTGAATGCTAAGACTGCAAGACCAAGTCGCAGTAGGCGCACCATATATCGCACCGCCGAATTGCAACACTAATCAGAACAGGAGTCACGACAATGAAATCTCCTTCTATGGACAACACCAATTGGGCAGCGGCGCTAGTCGTTGCTGTCAGTATCATTTGCCTTATGTTTGGAACCTGTTTGGCTGGTGAACCCGCGCGGCCGGACTTGCAGCCTGAGCATTCTCTTCCAATTCTCGCAAGTAGCCAAGCACACCAGCCACATCTGAGCATCTCCGGAGGGATCACTCTCAGCTTCAGCGCGTACCAGGGAAGGCTTCCCGGAGAACTTCAAGCTGATGACGACACCATCCCGCTCCAGCCCTTCCCATCCCAAACACGGGTCGGAGCTGAGAACAGGCTATCGCTGAGCCTGAACGCAGCCATAACCGATCGGATTTCCGTCTATGCTCGGCTAGGTGGAAACAGCTTGTGGGGAGTGAATTACCCGGGCGAGGCAGCCCTTGCTCCCGCAACGACATCGTCTTTTCTAGCATTCGAGGAGTTTTCGGCTGCATACCACACCGACAACGTGTGGGCCTCCGCGGGTAAGCAGACCTTTAGCTTCGGCCCGCTCGGTCTAATGGTCAGCAATACCACAACGCCGATTGACCTGATAAGCGGCACCATCGTCGGCAACGGCATTGCAGCGTCGGCGATTGTCGGCAGGCTGAGTTCTGAATACTACCTCGGGACGGACTACGTTATTGACACCGACGACTACATCGCCCTACGAGCTGAAAAGGAACTGGGCGCAGACACGTTAGTTGGATTCAACTACCTGGTGTCAGGTGTAGGCAACTCTTCGGGCCAGAGTCTCGACCTGCAGTCAAAACTCCTGGGCAGGCGGTTCGCAGTAGAGGTAGCCAGATTCAATCCCGGCAGCACTATTACTGAGGATAGCTGGAAAGACGCGTACGCGTGGTTGACAAAAATATACGTGCTCGATACCCCAACTACCGCTGCCGCAATAACCTACGGCAGTGCTGACAAAGGCTTTACACCTGCCTTCTCAAGCATTGCCTCTTCATCGGGTGCGACTGAGAATCTGCTGCACAACAGTCGCAACCTCACTCTCGATATATCAAGATATATCGGCGCCGGTTTATCTCTATCAGGCCAAGTCTCCGTCTCGCAATTCCTCGATCAGGAATTCGCTAGCGAAACGTTGATGCACGAGATTTATCCGCAGTTGAGTGCAAGCATTACTGCATCCAAGCAGATATCACCCTATTCGACGGTCAGTGCGACTGTAACACACGCCAGCAACGAAGCTGTGAACTACTGCAAGTTTGGCATAGACCTAAATCTCTACTTCTGACAAATAGAATAAGTCACAAGTCAGATTAGGAGGAGCACCATGGTTAAGCGCAGGATCTCTCTCTACTCGTTGCCCGCAATATCTCTCATAGCCTTCGTTGTAGCAGCAGCACTAGTAGGAGTTGCGTTGTTGCCGGCTACTACATCGGCTGCAGGAGCCCGGGCAATGACCGGAATCAAAATAGCGATCGACCCGGGTCACGGGGGCAAAGATCCTGGAGCGGTGGGGCCGACAGGCTTGACTGAGAAATCAGTGAATCTGCAGGTTGCAAAATACTTGGAAAACTGTTTGAAAGAGTATGGCAATGCAACGACAATGCTGACACGCACTTCGGACACGTACGTCTCTCTCATACAACGAGCAAACAAGGCAAACTCATGGGGAGCTCACCGTTTCATATCCATCCATCATAACGGCAGCACGAACAAATGGGTTAACGGAACAGAGGTCTACTCGTATACTAGAGGGAGCAGCCAAAGCCACGACTTGCGAAACAAGATCCACTACCGCCTCCTCCAAGTATACGGCCTGAGGGACCTCGGTCCCAAGACCGCATCGTTTAGCGTTCTCAGGAACACCAAAATGCCGGCGGTCCTGACGGAAGCTTCGTTCATCACCAACCCCTACGAAGAAGCAAGACTCAAGAGACCCGAGTACCTTTGGAGGCAAGCGTTCTACATCTATCTCGGAATTGCGGACCACTTCGGCCTGAAGCCGTAAGAAGACCGCGAAAAAGCCGTGGCAGCCTCGATCCAAGTCAGAGCGAAGAATCGATGATACGGATCGAGGAATTGCCACGGCAACAAGCGGCTTGTAGCGATCTGCCCGCTGACCACCGCTGATGGCTGCGTGACTACCCAACACCTTTCGGCGCTGAGCAGCCATTACACCACCAACAATGATCGTTGGTCGACTGCCACAGAAACTTGGGGATCATGCTGCAGTCTCTCGACTGCAACACAACCCTTTCGCTCCTGTGACAATCTTAGCTCGACCACTGCAGATAGGTTTCCCTACAACGATGATCTGCTCAACCACCGCCATAAGTTGGCCCACCTGCAATGATCTCAGCTCAGGCCTGCATGGATCCACCTACAGGACCCATGCAGACCATCTGCTCGACCCATGCAGGACCAGATGACCACAGGTCCTGCATGGATCTTAGCTCGACCGCTACAAACCTCGTTACTATAATGTCCGCAGCAAACCGAATAATCCTAGGAGCCTTTCACCGTTGTTGTCAATCAATGGTTTGAACAACAACTTTCTTGTATATCTCTTCTACATCACTTCTGTGACAAAGGCCTGTCCCCTCAGTGAGTGTGGTAGCAGTCCCACAAGCGACTCCTAACCTGACTGCCTCATCATGCCCAAGGCCTTCAGCCAAAGCCATAAGCACGCCTGCTACAGTCGAGTCGCCGGCGCCGACTTTGCTCTTCACTTCCACTTTAGGAGGAATAGCATTCCATACTCCTTTATCAGAAACCAAGATAGCGCCGCGTGCGCCGCGAGATGCGACAACAATGCTAACTCCTCGCCTGTGAAGCTCCATAGCTGCCTCAACAAAATCCTCAAGGGTATGGAGCTCACGCTTCACCAATCGCGAGAGTTCGAACTCGTTAGGTTTGACCATAAACGGTCCTTCTTCCAGTCCCAAAATGAACGGTTCGCCATGAGAGTCAAGCACGACCTTGACTCCATGTGCTTTGCCCAGCTTGATTATGTCACGGTAAAGGGTCGTGGGAGTCCCGTTCGACAGACTGCCACCGATTGACCAGAACTCGGCATCCAAATACTGCCGCATTCCAACCATGAAACTGTCTAGCTCCGCCTGGCTTATCTTCGGGCCGGGAAAACTGATCCTATACTGCTCTCTGGTGGTCTTATCACTGATGATGAGGTTTATCCGGGTATTCCCTGTGATTCTGGTGAACTGATGCTTTACATTCTCCTCGTCCAGCAGCTTGATGAGATCCTCGCCGGTTCCCCCGCCGACAAAGCCGACGGCGATGTTTGCACGCTCAAACCGGGTCAGAACACGCGATACATTGATCCCACTACCTCCGGGATCGTCAGTGGCCTGTATAGGATACATGGTATCGTCCGATACCATCCTTTCAACCAGCACATTGCGATCCAAACACGGATTGGCTGTAATAGTGACTATCATAAGCTGACTCTCCCAACTAATGACACTTATCAGACTTTCGACAATAGCTCATACTAATATTCGAGCACCATTAGGTACAAGTGTAATGCGAATTCTGTTCAGTGGTCAACCGCATCTATTCTACAAAGTACGCGACCATCCCTTCCTGTGTTTGCAGACAAGCTATGGCAGTCACCTGTTAAGCTAATAGACCCGGAACCTAAGTTGACTTGTCTGAACTTAGGAGATAGACTGATGCGGTGCCTAGGCGCTTTGCCTGCCTCATTTCAGCGAGGTGATCACCGTGTTGTCGTTTTACTGCATCAAGCGACCGTACACAGTCCTCGTGGCTGTCGCGCTAGTAATCATTCTCGGGACGGTTTCAGTAATTAACATGACAACAGACCTTCTTCCGAACATTAATCTCCCGTATGCTGTAGTTATCACAACATACATAGGTGCCAGCCCGGAGCAGGTCGAAACCGTGATAACCAGGCGGGTTGAGCAGGCTATGGCTTCGGTCAGCAATATCCGCAATATCCGGTCAATCTCGGGTGAAAATCTGTCTGCAGTAATCCTTGAGTTCAATGCAGACGCCAACATGGATTCAGCTGTCATCGAGATGAGGGAAAGCCTCGACATGATCGAACCCTTCCTCCCCGACTCTGCAGGATCCCCGATGATACTCAAGCTCAATCCGGAGATGATGCCCGTCATGGTTCTTTCTGCTTCAGTGGAAGGTAAAGATATTGCCGAAGTCTCCAACTTTGTCAGAAACACCATCATTCCAGCACTTGAGAGCGTAGAGGGCATCGCTTCTGTCAATGCTTCTGGTCTTATAGAGCAGTCTGTAATAGTCCGGCTCAATCAAGACAAAATATCGCAGACCAAGGCACGAGTCCAGGGTGCACTAATAAGCGCTATGTTCTCTCCAAATATGCCTTCAGCTCCTTCTGCTGAGAATTTGTTGTCCGTATTTGGCGGTGGCTTATCCAACCCCGCTTCCCTCATAGGCGGATTGTTTGGGTTTGGATCAAAAACATCGCAATCGAACTCATTGAATTTGGCTGCGGGACAGGGCGAGCAGGGTGGCCAGTTTGATCCGGCCCAGCTCGTTTCCAAAGAAACCATCAGCGCAATTCTCATGGGGCAGAACTTCGAAATGCCTGCAGGATACGTGTCCGGTGATGATACGAAGTACCTGGTACGAGTGGGAAATGCCATTGAGAGTCTCGACGAACTGCGGACTCTGCCGGTTCTTGTTCTTTCGGCTCCTAACATTAAACCCGTGGTCCTAGAGGACATTGCAGACATAATCGTGGTCGACAACTCCGACAGCATGTACACGAAGGTCAACGGACAAAACGCTGTAATTCTCACAATCAATAAGCAGACGGAGTATGCGACCTCCGCGGTGAGCAGGGGGCTTCTCGACAAGATTGACGAGATACGCCAGCGCTATCCAGGCGTTCAGCTCATTCCGCTCATGGATCAAGGAGAATACATAAGAATGTCCATTGGAGCAATCACAGACAACCTCCTCGTAGGCGGATTGCTGGCCATTTTCATCCTGCTCGTGTTTCTCAAGGATGCCCGCCCCACTCTGGTCGTTGCACTCTCGATCCCCATCAGCTTGATGGCCGCGTTCGCAATGATGTATTTCAGCGGTGTTTCGCTGAATGTCATGTCGATGGGCGGCCTGGCCTTGGCCGTCGGGATGCTGGTCGACAATTCTATCGTAGTTATCGAAAACATCTTCCGCCTGAGAGCTGAAGGGAAGTCACCACTCGAGGCAGCAGCCGAGGGCGCTAGGCAAGTGACCGGCGCAGTTGTGGCTTCCACTTTAACTACGGTAGTGGTGTTCCTCCCAATAGTCTTCACCCGGGGGCTTACCCCACAGCTATTTACAGATATGGGGTTGACTATAGCGTACTCCCTCCTGGCGAGCCTTATAGTTTCTCTCGGCTTAGTGCCGACCATAGCGGCAAGGATCAGCGGTGCTTCCGAGCACGTGCGCAATAACGCTGTTGAACGGCTAAAAGAACTCTACGGGAAAGCTCTCTCCTACGCCTTAGACCACAAGGCACTGATTGTCTTGATAGTAGCTGCTTTATTTGGGACAAGCCTAGTAGGAGCATGGTCTGTAGGAAGTGAGCTGATCCCTGCAACAGATACCGGTCAGATTGTGGTCACTATCAATCTTCCAAAGGGCTCAACGCTAGATGAGACTGCAGGCGCAGCCGATACTGTAACGGCTATTATCCAAGACATTCCGGAAGTAGAGACTGTGGGTGCAATGATCGGTGGTGATCTGATGGGATTGCCGGTCTTCGGCGGGCCGCAGAGTAAAACCGATTCGTGTTCTATGTATGTGCTACTCAAGGATGAGAGAAGCAGGTCGACCGCTGAAGTCGCCCAGGAAATACGGGATAGGGCTGCTCAGACAGGTTTTAAGATAACTGTCAGTGATGCCACGATGGATATTTCCGCGTTGACCGGTGGCACCATCGCCGTAGAAATCAAAGGCCGCGATTTGAGCGTTCTCAACGAACTGGCATTGAACGTCGCTGAGGTTCTTCGCTCCGTCCCCGGTACCACAAGTGTATCCAATGGACCGGACCAGACGTCGCCCGAACTCCGCATAGTGATAGATAAAGCGAAGGGTCTCGCACATGGCCTCACTGTTGCCCAAGTGTTTGGCGAGGTCGGCAAGCTCCTAGTATCTGACAATAGCGTCACCACTGTTCCCATTGGATCTAGAGATGTCAATGTATTAGTTCAAGAGTCAAGTGACGCCGATCCAACTATTGACCAGATTACTAGGCTAACCATTCCGACACCGCTCGGCGGCGAGGTCCCCCTGTCAGAGATAGCAACTATTCAGGAATCTGTCGGGCCGCAGTGGATTAGGCATGATTCCCAGCAGCGCTATGTTACTGTGACCGCGGAGTTGGAAGAGGGCTACAACGTTGGCAAAGTCAGCAGGCAAGTCAATCGACTGCTTGACGGCATTGAAGTACCGGAAGGTTACTCATTGTCGATTCAAGGCGAACATGCACTGCTAAAACAGTCCTTTGATGACCTTTTCCTAATGCTCGCGCTGTCCATAGTTCTCATTTATCTGGTCATGGTCGCGCAGTTTCAGTCGCTGCTATCCCCGTTCATCGTGATGTTCACGATCCCGCTGGCGTTCACCGGTGGCTTGCTGGCGCTGACATTCTCAAGAATGCCCATAAGTACGCCCGCCCTTATCGGCTTCATCGTGCTGGCCGGTGTAGTCGTGAACAACGCGATCGTGTTCGTAGATTATACGAATCAACTGATTGCCTCCGGGATGGGTAAACGCGAAGCCCTGATGAAGGCTGGGAACGACCGGCTGAGGCCAATACTGATGACGGCACTCACCACTATCCTAGCGCTTGTTACTACATCACTAGGGATGGGCCAAGGGGCCGAGATAATGCAGCCTGTTGCGGTTGCAACTATCGGCGGCTTGCTATATGCCATTGCGCTTACGCTCGTCTTTATCCCGGTCCTCTACGACACTTTTATTCGAGAAAAGCCGACGAGCGTGCACGAGGTGGCTCTTGATTGACACCATTCCGCCAGTTGGCGTATATTAGTCCTTGAGCAATAGCAGCATAGTTCATGGAGTGCTAACAGGAGGGAGCAATCGTGCCAACGTATGAATATCGATGTCCTAATTGCGGCAAGTTTGAAGTAGAACAGAAGATTACTGATGATCCACTTAAGACCTGCCCCACTTGCGGCAGCAGTGTCAACAAGCTAATCAGCCGCAATGTTGGAATCATATTCAAAGGTTCCGGATGGTACTGCACTGACAATAGAAAAAGTTCATCAAGCTCGTCTGAGTCCGAAGATTCTAGCTCTGAGAGCAGTTCCTCATCAAGCTCAAAGGAAAGGAAGGTATCGTAACTGCACCACTGGCAAAGCAAAAGCTGGGCTGCTTCGGATTGCACCGAAAGAGCCCAGCTATTTTGTTGCCTGTGGAATCGCCGCACACACAGCCATGCGATCACTGCCATAAGCCTTACTAGCTGACCACGTACCAGTTCACTACCCTAACCGTATGTATGCGCCAGCCTCGGTCTTGGTTTATCTTGTCGAGCTGATACTCCTCAATCACGCAGATCTTTTCCTGGTAGTCACTCTTGCGAGCCTGCCGTGTTTCATACCGTACAACTTCCACGAAAACATCTCCGTCTTCGTAGGTGTACCTCCGGTTTACTGTGCCAATCGAGCTATCATTAATGTGATATTTGGAAAAATAGTCTTCCCACTCATGTTGGATTTCGTCACGAGACAACAGCCTACCAGGTTCTGGCTGAGTTAGATCCTCGACGTACACGTAGCTTCCATAGAACTCCTCCGCGAGATTCTCTGCATCCATGTGACCTATCTCAGCTACAAAATCTTGAAGGAAGGAGACATAGGAAGGCCGGATTTCAATAGACCCTTCAAAGATAAACACACACCCGGTTGCCAATAGGGCGAGTACGCCCAGTAGCGCCATGAACGTCGCTACCCTAAGGCTCAACCGTCTTACCACACGCACTCACTCCCCGTAGAGCGCAAGACTCGATCTACCACTCTACTCATATTTCTCAAACAGCCAGAAGTAATCCTCTGTTTAAAATCCACATTACTAAAGTTTACTCGTTTACATCTTATGCCAACACATTCCATAGTTCAAGCCTGGCAGATGGATGGTTTTTCGAATAGCCACGGGTTTCTCCGCATATCAACAAATCTCTTGCATTATCGGTGCAGTTTTAAATTACGCTCAGAACCGGCTGGTTTGTGCGATGCGGATACACGCTTAGCCACCCGGCGATAACCCCCAGTTGTCGGGCAAATCTGTGCATTGGTGTGGGAGACGGAGGGTTAGTAGTGACAAGTGGCCTAGCTGAAGGAGTGCATAGCTCCAGAAAAAAGAGGCAGCGCACCTTCTCCGGTGCGCTGCCTCTGAACGCTGTTCCCCATATACTCCTCACTCAAACACTGCTGCCAAGGTTCCAAAGATCTTCTCGTTCTGGCGGATCTTTGACTCGTTCCCGAGGACACAATAGTACTGCTGCTTCATCGCCTCGTCGAGCATATCTGCCATCGAGCGAATAGTGTTTTGGTTAGCAGCGAGTACCTCGTCCCTCTCCCGTTGAACAGCTTCTTCTGTCAGTCCGGTGATGAACCGGACAGCTGCTCTTTCACCTTTCATAGATGGCGTCAACGGAGCATCGAGCTGGCTTATTGTCCCGATGATGTACTTGGTCATCTCGCGAACATCCGCAGCGAAATTCCTGACATAATCGCCAATAGAATCAAAGACCTTCAGAGTCTCTGTGAGGTTGGGATCTCTATACGAGGTCATTACCATATTGCCGTTTCTCGAAAAGCTAGCTGAACAGCCGTACGCGCCACCCTGAACGCGAACCCTGTTCCACAGGTAGTCGTACCCTGCAATTGTCGATAGAACTTGCATCGCCCCGCTATAGGAGTAGCCAAGCCGCCTGAAATTGTAACCTTTAGCTACGAACTGCACGTCACCGGGAGTCAGCAGCCCTTCGTTCACTGGTTTCAAGTCAAAACTGTACCGGCGCCGCTCGAGATTGCGGGACGGCAAACTCCCGATGAACTCTGACAAATATGGCCTAACGCTTTCGTAGTCCTGCTCGGATGACGTGACACTGACCAACAGATTGTTCCTGTCAAAGATCAGACCTGCAACTGTTCTGAGGTTCTCCTTGATCTCCTCTTTGCTACTGTCAAAGTCTCGCTCAGCATCTACTAAGAATTTGTAGTACGAAAGCCCTTTTATGAGCTCAATGTACTTGCCTACTTGAGAGAAATACGACATTACTCTGCGCGCAGCGACTGTACTGCCTCGATTGATAATCCCGAATTCCATTCTAGACTTGGCTTCCTGAATTACTTCTCTCAGGCGTTTGTCCTCATCAAACCTGGTGCGCAGGATCATTTCCTCAACAAGCGCGAAGAGCTTATCAACCTTCTCAACAAGTGCCTTTGACCTCACTACCATCTTGGGGAAATACTCGTCATCTCTGTCTGCCTGCGAGAACGCCTGGCCGGTCGCGCCGAACCCGCCCATATGGGTGTTTATTTCTTTGGTAAGGTCTTCGTAATCATAGCGCTCGGTACTGACCTTTCCGAGAATTCCAGAGAGCAGCGATATGTACGGCAGAAGCCGCTCAGGAACAGCCGTCGTATCAAAGTACATGTCTACATAGACAATCTTGTTAACGGAAACCGGATGCGTCAGAACGGTGACACCGTTCTCCTCCCGCTGGACGAGCGGCAGCTTTTCAGCTTCTTTCTTGATATCCTGCAGTGAAAGCAGAGGAATAGTTGCCAAAGCCTCCGGAGAATCCGGTTCCTGCTGCATCTTACGCAGTCTTTCCGTGGCGGCGATGATCTCCTTAATCTCAGCCTCGGACATTTTAGACTTAATCTCAGCTAGACGCCGTCTGACTCTCTCCTCTCTCTCCTCTGCGAGCCCGCGCTTTGGCTTAACTACCACCAACGCTCTGTGGCTGTTATTGAGCAAATAACGGCGAATCAACCTCTCGAAGTAGTCGGTGGTAAGGGCAGACTTCACCCGCTCAAGCAAAGGCTCATATTCCAGGTGAAGTGCAGGATCTGCGCCGTACAGCCAGGAATTCATAAGCTGAATGCCGTAAAAGAGTCCTTTTGGTGTACTGCCGAAATCAGCCTCACGCAAGAAGAACTCTCGCCTGTTGATGGAGGCCTCTATCAGTTTCTTGTCGATCCCTTCATCGGCCAGCTTGCGAAGCGTCCCAAAAACAACCTTTTCAAACTCCTCGCGCTTTGCCTCTTCTGAATTCTTAACGGCTACTGCGAAAATCGGCTGGAGAATCGCGTCCTCAAAATAGCCGAAAACATCCTTGCCGATTCCGGCATCCAACAAAGCTTTTTTCAACGGAGCTGCAGGCGTCTCAAGCAGCAGATGTTCAAGAATGCCAAACGCCAGGCACAACTCAGGATCCAGCGAACTGCCGACGCAGAAACTAAGGCTCAAGAAGGTCTTGTCAGACTCCTTTTCGTTAGACGCAATGGGATACTCCGCTACAACTTCACGAGGTTCAGCAAACGGTTTCTGTAGAGGGATCTCTGATGCAATGTCGGCTCTGTCGAAGTGCTGCAAGTATTCCCGGTCAATAAACGCTAGATGCGCATCGATATCCATGTCTCCGTAAAGGAAAATGTAGCTGTTGGATGGGTGGTAATACTTGCGATGAAAATCCAGGAATTGCTCATAGGTCAATGTCGGAATGACTTCCGGATCGCCCCCAGACTCGACGCCGTAGGGGGTGTCAGGGAACAAAGATTCCTGGATTTTCCTCATCAACACCTGGTCGGGCGAAGAAAAGGCTCCCTTCATCTCGTTGTACACGACGCCTCTGTAAGTTATGGGATCTTCGGGCTTGTTGAGTTCATAGTGCCAGCCCTCCTGCATGAGGATCTCTGGCTTCTCATATATCATCGGATAAAACACCGCATCGAGATAGACGTCCATTAAATTGTGGAAGTCTTTCTCGTTCCTGCTGCTCACCGGATACATTGTCTTGTCCGGGTATGTCATCGCATTCAAGAATGTGTTCAGCGATCCCTTTGCCAGCTCAACAAACGGCTCCTTAACTGGAAACTTGCGCGAGCCGCAAAGCACGGAGTGCTCAAGTATGTGAGGTAGCCCTGTGCTGTCTGTCGGAGGTGTCCGGAAGCTTATTGAAAACACCTTATTGTCATCACCATTTTCCAGGTAGTACAGGCGTGCCCCACTTCGCTCGTGCTCAAAAAGACGTGCAACTGAGCTGAGCTCCTTAATCTTCCTTTCACTCAACAACCTAAACCCGTGATACACACCACCAATGCGAAATTCCATGCCACGCCAAGCCTCCCAACTCATCAAGCTCCGGCTTCTGCCGATCACTTTGATAAGCAAAAACCGGTTAGATTTTGAGTAGAACCGTCTTTATCTCAAAAGGCCTAAAGACGAGGTCGATACTGCGCCCATTTGGCAGCAATGGGTAGCGATTCTCCTCAATCAGATTACACTCGGCAGCCTCAGCAAACCCAAACCCAAGCTCGACTCTGCACTTTGTCCGTTGCCCAAGGCACTCGTACATCCTGACAACCAAAGCTGTTCGATCCTCTGACCGCTTTACCGTCTCAACTATGACGTTTGCCTTTGAAACGACGATCGCCGGACCATACATTCCTCCGGGAAGCTCGCCGCTATCGACGTGCGCAGGCGCATTTAGTTCATATCCGGCTCGAACAACACTCTCGCCGAACGGCTCGTTATGTGGCAGCAAAGCATACTTGAACACGTGCCTGCCGCGATCAGCATTGGGATCCGGAGCTACCGGAGCCCGCAGAAGAGTCAGTCTGGGCACTCCGTCCAGTGTATCCCAGCCATACTTGCAGTCATTGAGAATAGCCACGCCGTACGCAGCCTCGGACACATCCATCCACTTGTGCCCGCTTACCTCAAACCGAGCCTTCTCGAACTCGGTGTTCTGGTGCCTGGCGCGGCGAATATGGCCAAACTGGATCTCGTATCGTGCATCCACAGAGTGTACATCGACCGGGAAAGCTACTTTCAGGAGTTTGTGGGTCTCATCCCAGTCGACCTCGGTCTCAAAATCTACCCGGCGCTCGCCCGAGCGCAGAACGATATCCTGAATCATGACAGACTTGTGGATCCTCCGCTCTACTCTAAGTCGCGCCTCGAGCGGGCCTGAAGCAAGTAGCCTGGCATTTCCACTGCCGTCGAGTTCTATCGGCTTTTCCTTGTACGATATATCAATGTCCCAAGCATCATATTCGCTTGGCTGATCCTGGTACAATTCCATGCGGTTCAGGGTGCGCCCGTTCGCCGCCAGTTCTCTATCCGCTTCCTTGTCATACAGAGAGGTAATCTCCCCTCGGCTATCCACTCGGAGCTTGAGAAATTCATTCTCCAACACATACTCCCGGGCAACCGAGTCAAAAACAGCAGATACACCTCCAGAATGCATCAAAGCCGTCGCATCGGCCGCTAGATCGACCCTTTTGGCTCCTGTTCCGGGATCAACATACACGGTTCTGGCGCCCAACGCAGGGACGCTAGGCACCCTAACAAGAAGCACTTGACCTGACGACCGAGTGACTACTTGCTGATCCAACGGATTGCCCTGCGAATCTACTGCTATACCGCTGTCGACTGGCAGCTCCACGAAGATGGGCCTGTCCCACGACAGCGAATTCCAAACGGTGTATGCCGCAGGGTTTTGACGCAAAAAGGTATTTCGGGAAGCTGCAGACACCGAACCGGCGTCATTGATCACGCGAGCGTACCCGGAATTGGCTTCCTCATATACTCTCCCGATCGACGACCCCGGAAGGATATCGTGGAACTGGTTCAAAAGCACCTGCTTCCACAAGCGTTCCAGGGTTTCGGCCGGATAGTCACGTCCATTTGCGACCGCTGCTAAAGCACTCCAGAGTTCTGCATCCCTCAGTGCAAACTCGCTCTTGCGATTTAACAGCTTGGTTCTCGCCTGCGATGTGTATACTCCCCTGTGCGCCTCGAAATACAGCTCGCCCACATATCTAGATTTCGGGGCACCCCTGCGTTCGACCTCTTCAAAGAACTCCTCTAGAGAAGATTGCCGAGTTCTCGGCACGCCCTCGAAGTCTTTCAGCCTGCGCAAAAACTCGAGATGGTCTCGCGTTGGACCGCCGCCCCCGTCCCCCCAGCCAAACGGGTACAGAAGCACGTCGGTCTCTTCCTTTCTTATGGCCTTATTCCATCTCCAAATGATAGATGAAGGCTTGGTCTCTGCGTTGTAGTTGCGGTGGTTATGAGCCAATACAGTGGTCCCATCGATCCCTTCCCAAATAAACGTGTCATACGGAAATACGGTTCCGCCGTTGTAATTCCAGAAGATCTTGTGAGTAGAGAAATACTCTACGCCGCACCCCTTCATGATCTGCGGAAGTGCTGCAGAATATCCAAACACATCAGGCAACCACATTACCTTGCTATCGACGCCGAACTCCTCACGCATGAACCGTTTTCCATAGAGAAACTGCCGTATCAACGATTCTCCCCCAACTAGATTGGTATCGCATTCTACCCACAGTCCTCCGTCGACAATCCACTGTCCGGAAGCGACTGCCTTCTTGATCTCTTGAAAAACCTCGGGGTAATACTCCTTTACGTATGCATAAAGCTGCGGCTGACTCTGCAGAAACCTGTATTCGGGGTATTCCTTCATCAAGCCCAGCGCTGTAGCAAATGTAGCTCCGGCCTTCCGAATCGTCTGTGCCAGCGGCCACAGCCATGCTACATCGATATGCGCGTGCCCAATGCAAAACATCTCTGGAGCAGTAGACCCATTGGTTGCAGCTAGGATCGGCCGCAAAAACTCACGCGCTTTTCTAACACTCTCGGCATAGGATTTTGAATCACCTTCAAGGTCTATGATAAAGGTGGCGTCGAGAAGCGACTTTTCTATCTTGTGCCTCCTTAAAGAGTTCTCGTCCATCGACCCGATAGAATCGTACAGGGTCAGCAAATCCATATATAACTGATAGGCTTCTTCGTCAAAGACCACTATAGATGCCTCTTGAAACACTTGCTGGGCATCAGGCACCTGTGAGATGAGGCTCTCCCTATCGCGGACCGGTCCGGCTGAGGTAGGAGTCGGGCCATGCCCGGCGTAAGCTTCGACCAAAATGTCGTATCTTTCACCGGCTCTTGCCTGCTCGCTCAGAAGCACAGTAGCATGGCCCCGGTTTATACCTCCCACCAACCGCCGGTTTACGTATACAATTGCCTCGCCTGAGCGAAACAAAAACTCGACCCTCTTGCCCTCTACAGACTTTGGCAGAACGGCTGACCCGCGGAACCATCCGTACTGCCACTGCGCACCCCACTGGGTGCCCACAGGGCATGCAACAAAAGAAAGGCCAGAAGCCTCCTCAGGTGAAAGCAGTTCATAAGTAATAGCCATCTCCATCTCTACTGGAGCGACTCGTGTGATTAATCGTTGTTTAAGCGCATCAAGATACTTCTCGATGCGTCGTCTGCGGTCTGATGTCAACGCCATCACGTATCCTCCCAGCTAACATTATTTATGTCGCGATACCACAACTATTAGGAAAATCCTCTTACTAGGGCACGAAATCGCCAACTGAAGCTCAACAAACCGGATGCAGTGAAAGCGTCCATACGCGCCAGTGAGGAGACCCGAGAGCGCATCTCGGACCCCCTCACGAGGGCGAGCACGTGCAGAACAAGGCCGACCCGCCGGCATCACTACTTCTTCATCGAGCTGTCGAAAGCGATCTCAGACGGTGCGAAATCGATCCCTCTGACAAACTGAAGCGCTTCCTGAGCTCCGTACTCCCGATCCATACCGCTGTCTTCCCATTCTACCGACAGCGGGCCGGTGTAGTCGATATCATTGAGCGCCCTAATGATCTCGCCGAAGTCAACATCGCCGTGCCCGAGCGATCGGAAATCCCATCCCCTGCGATAATCTCCGAACTCTAGATGAGAGCAAAGAATTCCGGCTCTTCCATCGAGCCTGACCGCAACATCCTTCATATGCACGTGGTAGATCCGGTCAGCAAACTCCCTTATGAATATGTGAGGGGTAACGCCCTGCCAAAGAAGGTGGCTAGGATCAAAGTTAATGCCCAGCGTTGGCCGCCGGTCAAACTCATCGAGGAGCCGCTGCGTCGAATAGAAGTCAAATGCTATCTCAGACGGGTGGACCTCAAGTGCGAACTTTATACCCTGCTTGTCGAACTCGTCGAAGATAGGTGTCCACAGTTCGACTATCTGCTTGTACCCTTTGTCAATGATCTCCGGACTGGTCGGCGGGAACGGATATATGTATCGCCAGATCGGAGAGCCCATGAAACCATTCACTACATAGCATCCCATGTTCTTAGCTGCTTTGGCCGAGTACTTCAGCTCCTCAATAGCCCATTCACGAATCTTGTCCGGTTTGCCCTTGACTGACGCAGGCGCAAAACCGTCTAATCTCTCATCCCAAACGTCCCCGACGCACTGGCCGGGAAGGTGAGCGCTGATGGCCCAACACTTTAGTCCATACTTTTCAAGAATAGCCTTCCTGTTCTTGACGTACTCAGGATCCTCGGCGGCCTTTCGCACGTCCATGTGGTCTCCCCAGCAAGCTATTTCAAGGCCGTCGTATCCCCAGCTGGATGCTTTCCGACATATTTCCTCAAACGGCAAATCAGCCCACTGACCGGTAAACAGCGTGACGGGTCTTCCCACTGCGGACGCCTCCTCTGCTCCAATAGTATTGGCGTTTTAAGACCTTCATCTACGCGAGGTATTATACCACAAGCCACACCGAAGGACACTGCGAGGCTTTCAGACAAATATCGCCCTAATCTAGGATGAATATCTGCATGCCCGGCACTATACGGTTGGGATCCGGTACGCCGGGGTTTGCCTGAATGAGTTGATCCAAAGTCTCTTACAGCCTTTTCCCCATCCAAGCACCATTGGCAACCGGTGCAGACATTTCCCGCCTACCCTTGATCTTCTGGAAGGAAAGGGCAATTCAAAGGTGAAGCTCACAAACGTAGCGCTGTAGCTGTACGGGAACTGGTAACTATAGGGCGACATAAGAGCAGTTCGTGATTGAAGAAACGATACCAAGGCCAGTGCGAGCAGACTGCCGGCCTTGCTGCGTGGTGCTTCTTTCGGAGGGATACTTATGCTAGAAGGCACACCTGTGTATCACAATTCTCACGACTCGCTCTACAGACAGCCGTTTGGCGCTGTTGAGACCGGCACCTCTGTCACTTTGAGGCTAAGGATAGATAGATCTCTGCAAGCTAAGTCTGTCTTTGTCAGGCTTTGGTACGACAATTCTGAACACAAAGTGCAAATGCACACTGTCCGCGTAAACGAACAGGAACTCTACGAAGCGAAATTCAAATGTCCCGACCACCCGGGACTTGTATGGTATTCCTTCCTGATCGACCTGGACAGCGGCGTTCTCTACTATTGCAACAATCCCGAACGAACAGGCGGGGTCGGGACGCCGTCACAACACCTAGCCGATTCATACCAGATCACAGTCTACGAGCGCGGTTTCACCACCCCAGAGTGGTTTCGCGATTCCATCGTCTATCAGATAATGGTCGACAGGTTCTACAAAGCAGATACGGGTGACCGCCTGCAGCCGCACAGAGAGAACATCGTAATTCACAATAACTGGGACGACCTCCCCTGTTACAAAGACGGTGGTGGATTCTCTATAGACCTCTGCAACGATGTCTTCGGTGGCAACCTTCGCGGCGTCAGGGAAAAGCTGCCTTACTTGAAGTCGTTAGGAGTCAAAGCGCTCTACCTAAATCCCATTTTCGAGGCGTCCTCGAACCACAAGTACAACACCGGCGATTATTTAAAGATCGATCCGATGTTCGGCGACGAAAAGGAGTTTGCGAAGCTCTGTGAGGAAGCGCGCAAGATGGGCATATTCATCATTTTGGACGGAGTGTTCAGCCATACCGGAAGCGACAGTGTGTATTTCAACAAAGACGGCTACTACGATTCCCTGGGCGCTTACCAGTCTGAGGACTCTCCCTATCGCTCTTGGTACAGATTCAACGGAGATCCGGATGACTACGAGTGCTGGTGGGGAATCAAGACTCTTCCAAACGTCAACGAACTCGAGCCTTCCTACCTCGAATTCATATTGACCGGAAAGGACAGCGTGGTCAAACACTGGCTGCGTCAAGGGGCAAAGGGGTGGCGTTTGGACGTTGCAGACGAACTCCCCGACGAATTCATAGAGCAGCTCCGTGTCTCGGTAAAGTCCATCGACCCAGATGCGGTGATAATAGGCGAGGTGTGGGAGGATGCATCGAACAAGGTCAGCTACGGCAAACAGCGAGGTTTTCTCTGGGGCAGGCAGCTCGATAGTGTTATGAACTATCCGTTCCGCAATATCGTCTTTTCATTTCTCCTGGGCCGCAGCGTTACAGGTTCATCGCGGTTTGACGCGGAAGACCTCCATCGCGGGCTGATGAGCCTTTACGAGAACTATCCAAAACCGGCCTTTTACGCGATGCTAAACCTAATTGGCAGCCATGACGTTGCCAGGGCAATGACTGTGCTGGGCGAGGCGCCGGACGAGTCTTCGCTAACAATCGAAGAGCGCGCAACTTATTCTGCCAACCCTCCGGCAAACGAACTAGGCAAGCGCAGGCTAAAGCTTGCGGCTCTCATGCAGATGACATTCCCCGGCGTTCCGTGCATCTATTACGGCGATGAGGCCGGAGTGGAGGGATACTCAGACCCGTTCAACCGCAAGACCTACCCCTGGGGCCGAGAAGACAAAGAACTCATCGAATGGTACAGGCTCTTGGCCTCGATACGAAACAAGCACGCTTGCTTGCGCACAGGAGAGTGGTTTTCTCCTTATCACAAAGGGCCGGTCTATATATTTGCAAGGCGCATCACCGATGGAGCCGATGTATTCGGCCTAGAAAGAGAGAACGGCGCTGCGCTCGTATGCTTGAACCGGGATCCTGACCGCAGCCATCACATAGAGCTCGATGTATCTTGGATGGAGTGCGACGAGGTAGTAGATGCGCTCAATGGCGGCTCCATCCCGATTGAGAACGGCCGCCTGAGCATCGACCTGGCGCCTCTGCAGGGGATGATTCTGCTGCGGAATGACGCAGACCCTCAGGCCTGCACACTTCTTTGACTACGCACCCGGCCTTCTCAGCCGAGTTACAACCGCCGGCTGCACAACATGCGGGTGAGACCCAAGCACAATGTCTGCACCGGCCAGCTGATCAAGGCAACTAAACCAAGGTCTGACTTGCGAAGTATGGGTGCGACCTTATTGAACACCCCATCAAAACTATCCAGATCGGTATTCCGGCGGCATACGCCATTCCTCCAGATGTTGAACATCAGGTGCCGGCTTCACGTCGCTAAGAACGCTATGCACCGTAGGTGTATACGTTTATCGTCGAACTGTGCTTTCGCTTGGCTCGACTCTGGACAAAAACACAACTGTCACCAATGGCATCGACGCCCCATACTTTGGTACCAGAAAGTGCACGGGTAGAAACTTTCTGCTCGCCTACAACAATACTCACCTGCTGCACACCTTGGAAGGTGATTCGGCTTGCCTCAGACACTCGATACACTGCCGCCCGGCTGCCGCGCGATCGTAGTCTCTCTCAACGCGGAAGGCATTGAGCGAAGACGCCTCTTGGACTTAGGATTCACTCAAGGATCGATCGTCCAGTCAGTGAGAAAAAGCCCATGCGGCGATCCGACTGCATTCAGAGTCAGGGGAGCAACCATTGCCCTGCGTGCAGATCAGAGCAGGCGCATTGTCGTCGAGCCGTTCTAGACCGGCAAGTTCAAATAGATTGGGGACAGGTGGAATGTTTCGCAGTGCTTACTCTAGCAGTCCGCTGAAAATGATAAGAAATGGGGTTACCGCTGCCTCACCACCTCCAGATTACACCGTTGCACTGGCCGGTAACCCCAACACCGGCAAGAGCACAGTCTTTAACAATCTGACAGGCTTGAACCAGCACACGGGCAATTGGGCAGGCAAGACGGTTGCACAGGCAAGAGGGACTTATGTACACGATGGGAAACGAGTGCTGCTCGTAGACCTCCCGGGCACTTACTCACTTCTGTCGCACTCGCCTGAGGAGCAAATCGCCCGGGACTTCATATGTTTTGCTCATCCCGATGCCACAGTTGTAGTAGCAGATGCAACTTGTCTGCAGCGCAATCTCAACCTCGTTCTTCAAGTCATGGAAATGACAAGCAAGGTAGTTGTCTGCCTGAACCTCATAGACGAAGCAGAGAGAAAGGGCATCGAAGTCGACTGCGGGAGATTATCGAAAGAACTTGGAGTGCCGGTAGTCCCTACCGCAGCTCGCAGTGGGTACGGGTTAGACAATCTCAAAGAGACTATTGATGCATTAGCGTCCGGCAGGCTGTCGACCAGGCCGCTGGTAGTTCGCTATCCGCCAACTATCGAGAAAGAGATCGAAAGGCTCGAAAAGCAGCTTTCTCCGGTGCTTGCCGGCAAACTCAACCCGCGCTGGGTAGCCTTGAGGTTGCTTGACGGGGACCGTACCATTGTTGAAAGCATCGAGAAGCATCTCGGCGTGCTCATACAAAGCGACAAGAGGAAGGTGCCCGCGTAATGCTCAGCAGGTCTGCGACAAACGAAACTGCTGCGAATTCCGATAGCGTTGCATTCGAAACTCCTGCAAAGATCCGCTTTGAAGATGAGATTGTTTCAGCAATATACAGTCACGCGGATACTATAGCCGCCGGCGTAATGACCAAGCGCAGGCCCATGGTGGACTGGGACGACCGCATCGATGACATTTTGACCTCTAAGGTATTAGGGTACCCGATAATGCTCCTTATGCTGGCAATAATGCTTTGGATAACCATCTCAGGTGCCAATTATCCATCAGAAATACTATCGAAAGTCTTATTTCACCTTGAGGACAAGTTGACAGGGCTGTTCGAGATGTACAATGCACCGGACTGGCTCCACGGAATCCTGCTATCGGGTATGTATAGGACGGTGGCATGGGTAGTGTCCGTCATGCTTCCGCCAATGGCTATCTTCTTCCCGCTGTTTACGTTTCTCGAAGACCTTGGCTACCTTCCGCGGGTTGCGTTCAACCTAGACCACTGGTTCAAGCGTGCAGGAGTCCACGGCAAACAAGCTCTCACCATGAGCATGGGGTTCGGCTGCAACGCAGCAGGCGTAATCGCGGCGCGCATCATCGAATCCCCTAGGGAGCGCCTGATTGCGATTCTGACGAACAGCTTTGTGCCGTGCAACGGAAAGTTCCCCGCACTCATCGCACTTGCATCGACATTTGTGGGAGGGACGGGCACAAGATTGGGCACCGCTATATCCGCCGCTGCAGTGGTGGGGCTTGTACTTGTCGGGATCTCTGTAACACTGTTAGTATCACTAATCCTCTCAAAGACCGTTCTCAGAGGCGTTCCATCAACGTTCACCCTAGAGCTTCCTCCGTACAGAAAACCGCAGATAGGGAAAATCCTGTTGCGGTCCATATTGGATCGCACTCTGTTCGTTCTGCGCAGAGCTGTGGTCGTGGCACTTCCGGCAGGAGCCATTACATGGATTGTGGCAAACATTAGTCTCGGCGGGAGCAGTCTCCTTCACATAGCATCAAGCGGGCTTGATCCGGTGGGCCGCTTGATCGGATTGGACGGTGCAATCCTCCTGGCGTTCTTACTCGGATTGCCTGCTAACGAAATAGTGATCCCCATATTGCTCATGAACTACCTATCGACCAGCGCAATGGTCGAGCTGGAGACTCCGGCGGCTATACACGAGTTGTTAGTCTCCAAAGGCTGGACGCTCGTCACAGCTCTCAACTTCATGCTCTTTTCGGTTTTGCACTTTCCGTGCGGCACCACTCTTCTGACAATTCGCAACGAAACCGGCAGTTTCAAGTGGGCCGCAGTCGCGGCAGGGATGACGACTCTTGCAGCATTTGTTGCTTGTTGGCTGGTGACCCGGATAGCTAGCGTCCTAGGAGGCTTACTCTAAATGCTCACTGAAAGCATGGAAGATTACTTGGAAATCGTCTACCGGCTATCGGAAGCCAAAGGCTATGTCAGAGCGGTCGACATCGCAGACTACCTCAATGTTCAGTCTTCGAGCGTCACCCGGATGGTCCAGAAACTCGATGAGGCAGGCTTTGTCAAGTACGAGAGGTACCGCAACATCTCGCTCACTCCGCTCGGCAGGCGGTACGGCAGCTTTCTCGTCTGGCGCGACGAGACTCTAAAACAGTTTCTTCGCATACTCAATGCAGGGGCCGGAGTTGACGAACAGGTCGAGGGCATAGAACACTATGTCACCCCGCACACGATGTCCCTGATCTCCAACCTCCTAAGATACTTCACTCTGCACCCGGACAGACTGGAGGCGTTGCGCAGTCTCAGAAGAGATTCGGACTATCCTGTGTCCGAGGATCTTGGGATGCTGCGGGCCTGGGAATTTCATCACAGCAGGGATGATGTGTAGAAAGCTTGTTCACTCGCCTCTGCTAATCGCTTCAAAGCCTCTTCAACAACTTCCCTCGAGGCTCCTTGCTGCTTGGCGACGAACTCTACAATCTCCCTTGTATCGAGCACTCGAATCCTGTCACCGGCCTTAAGCAGCGCTACAAAGTCGCCGGTTCTAATGCGCACTTGGCTCAGGGGCTGCAGGTGATCTCGGCTGAAGACCTCTGCGGCAGGCCGGGCAGACTGCAGCGGTATGAGCTTGGTCTCCACTGCGACAGTATCGCCCGAGTAGACTCCCGGGGATACGTCTATAAGACAGACCTTCACCTGCCGGTTCATCTCCTCAGCTGTTGCTGACAGCCTGCATAGCGCACCAGGGTTTACGAACGTCGTCCTGCCTATCCTGACCATTCCGAAGCCACTGTGTTCATGGCCTACAATCAGCACATCTGGTGCGTTCGCCAGGGCAGCCACGTCCCTCGCAAGGCTGTACCGAATTAGCGGGTGCCTAGGCTCGTGCAGCAACAGCATGCCGTGGGCAACGTGAACTGCAGGAGACTTTCGCTCTCTCGGAGCATACTGCGATAGATCTCTGTCAGTAACTGAATCATATCCGTGACCGGTCAGGAATACCCCGCCGACCTCATAAGTGTGAATGTGTAAATCCCGGATTAATCTAAATTTTGCCAAAGCGCCGTACGGAGTTCTATCGACAGTCTCCGGATTTCCTCCCCAAAGGTCGTGATTGCCCGGGACGGCATATACCGGGCAAGGGGACTCAGCCAAAATCAAGCAGAGATCAACGAGAGTTGGAAGCGCAATGCCCGGAGTATCCACTATGTCGCCGGTCAGGACGATGCCGTCACAACCGTAGTCCTTCGCCAAACCAAATACTTCTCTCAGTTTGACCCTCAAAGTTGCGGGAAAGTCATCAAGACGAGCTCTCGGGCTGGTACCTCTATAATGCAGATCTCCGGCAGCCAAAAGCCTTGCCATCACTCATTCAGTTCCTCTATGTAGCTGATGCCGTTTTCCTTTGTAACCCGGTATCCGAGATCGGCAGTTTCTGCCAGCGTGTGGTTATGAGTCACCATTAACACCTGCCTATCGGTTTGCTCTGCATATACCCGCAGAAAAGCGGCAAACCGCGGAATGTACTCCTCCGAAACCATCTTGCCTGGCTCGTCCAGAATCAGCGGCGCCGTTATTGCAGGCTCGATTAGCTCGAGAAGGGCTAGGCGTAGAGCTAGGGACACGACGTCTACTACTCCTCCTCCCCGCGCGTCTTCCGGTTGCGTTGCGACCGTCTCCTGCCCGTATTTACTGACCACCAGCCAGTCCGCAGTCGGCTGACCGCCCCTATCTCCCATCTCTACGCGAAAGGTGAGCTCTTCGGAGATCACCGCTTGGAGCGCAGCCGTAACCGTGTCTTCAACCACCCTGCGCACCTGCTCACGCGCTAACCCTGACGCGTCCACCAGAAGAGCATGCGCCTTGTCCCACAACTCCAGACTCGAGTTGATCTCCGAGAGCTGGGCCTCCAATGACCGCACCCGGCTCTGCAGCAGCTGCAGGCGCCCTTTACCCTGCTGGTACAGCTCCTTGCACCTATCGAGATCTTTTTTCAAACTCTCCAGTTTCGCAGCTAGATGATCCACTCCGCTTTGACGCATCCCTTCTCATCGCAACTTCGCTGCCTTTCACACTCAATTCCTGACCGTCTTATCACCGCCTACAAGCCGCGACAACTCTTCTAGCAGACTCTGCAGTTCCTTCAACCCCTCACCAACTTCTTCCTCAAGGCGCTGAATCTCCCCTTCTGCTGCATCGGGCTCCAGGCCGAGCGACCTCAACTTGTCAAGTATCTCGTTCCTGCGGCTCTCAATCGCCTCTAAGCCTGCCTCTGCACGGACGATTTCCGACTTTAACTGATCTGCCATAGTTCTGAGCTTGACGAGCTGTGAGTGAGCTTCCTCAACTAACCGGCCCCGGGTCACTCTCTAACCTAGCACCTCTCAACGGCTGTCCGCAGGTTGGACAGATTTGAAGCTGCGCTGCCAAGGACGCGAACCTAGTTTCCACCTCTCTCAGGCGATCCTTCAGGCGTGTCAACTCCCCTAGAGCTGCCTTCTTGTCCTCGCCGGTGCGCTGCAGTTCACTGCGAAGCCCGTAGAGTATCTCAAGTCTGTCAAGGAGTTTATACAGGCGGCCATCGAGGGTTTCGACGCGTGAAAGAAGCTGCTCTATCCTCTTCTTTTTCTCAATGAGCAGATCAACATCCGGCAGCTTAGCGAGCTCCTCCAGCAGCGTCCGTCCGGCTGCTGCAACCCGCATCCTCACCTCAATCTGCGACAAAAGGCGTTCCGCTTTGCGAATCTTGTGCGCAGCCATCGCCACCCAGGAATGTTCAGCAATCTCCTCCTTCAGAGCTGTGAGTTCGCCCTCAAGCCGCTCTCGGTCCCTCAAGGCTCTGTGACTGTCTAGGCTTAGAAGCCGAGCCGCCAGGTCCAACACCTCACTGCCTGCTATCCGGAGCAACACCTTTGCCCTCAAAGTAGAGGGAACGCCCTTGCCTAAAAAAGGCGCATCTAGCTGTTCAGACAAGTTGGCAAGGAGAGCGAACTCGCCTATCTGCACCGGGTAGACTCCGAGGAGTCGGGCCACCTCCAAAGGCACTGCGGTGCCGAATCCTTCAAACACCTGTTCACCGGCATTGCCTCCTCGACCGCGGCCATCCCTTTGGCTGGGATGGGAGATCCTGTACTGATTCGCCGATGCGCTGCGGATCCTAGTCACACGCTCGCCTGTAGTCAGCTCAACTGACACACTTGCGGACGAGGTCGCTGTGCGAATGAAGCCTGTGCCTGCAGGCTGATTGTACATGACCCACTTGAGAGCCCGGACGATCGCGCTCTTTCCCGAATCCGTCGGCCCGACTATCACTGTCAGGCAACCCGGGCCTGCGAGTTCGAACTCTGTCTCGGCGTGACTCTGAAAATTGACTATATGAACTGACCGAACCGCCAACAGAAACACCCCGCTGCTCGCCTAGCCGCGCTCGTTTCTCGCTTGACTGTCGATAATCGCCCGCGGATCGTTCCAGTCAATCTCTCCTTGATCTATGCGCAAGTTATCGGTTATGTTTGTTACGCCTCTAGCCTTGGATGCGGCCTCTATCATTGCCCGCTTCTCCTCTTCGCTGCTGACGGTACCCGAGAGAATGACGTGTCCTCGCTCCACTCGAATTTCGGGTATCATCTTAGTGCGCCCGTCGAGTGCAATCTCCTCAGCGACTTCCATCTCCACGCCTGCATCCGTGATCCGGCCGTCAGTGCTAATGCTGATACTGTTCTCGACCCGGTTGACCCCTGGAACAGCCGATACTAACTCAGAAGCGCGCAGCTTTTCTCTCAAGCTGTCTACAATCCCGGTTATCCTAGCGACGCCATCTGAGGTGACATCTGCTACTAGATCGTAAGAACTCAAGTCTTTGTCTTCATCTAACACTCGCTGAACCTGAACGGAAAGGCCTGTCTTCGAATCATCCTTGTTCTTGCCTTCTGGCCTCTGTACTGCATTCCTGGCTGCCGGACCCTTCACGTCCTTCGATTCGCCGTGCCGCTCTGGCGAATCCAACTGTGCCTTTTGGGATCTAGCTTCTCTTGGGCGAGGATGCCTCTTAGGCCTGTGAACATCCCACTGCGTCTCTGGCCTCTGGTCTCGGTCCGTTGGACTCATCTCATTACCACCCCTAGAGATTAATCTCAGCGGCCGCACTCGCCGATAAAGCACTGGATTATTCAACGGCGCATTGGCACCTACCGGTAGTATTCCCAAACAGCCATAAAAAAAAGGTCCCATTTCGGATAGACCGGAAACGGGACCGATGGGCCGCCCGTCAACCCTTCAGCTTGACTTGGCCGGCCTGTACCTATTTGAGCTTAGTGGAACTTAGGCAACCAGTTTCCGTGCGCCTCAATCAAATCGTCGCACAGGGATACGATCTGGTCGAGGGTCAATTCGGACGAGGTGTGGGGATCGAGCATGGCTGCATGGTATATATGCTCCTTCTTGCGGGTCATGGCAGCTTCAATCGTAAGGAGCTGCACGTTGATGTTAGTCATGTTAAGCGCAGCCAGCTGTGGCGGCAGCTCGCCTACGTAGGTCGGATTGACTCCGCTCGCATCCACCAGGCACGGAACCTCAACGACAGCTTCCTTTGGCAGGTTAGGGATCAGCCCTGTATTGAGCACATTGCCCCCGATCTTGTACGGCTTGTCTGTCACCATAGCTTCCATAATATATGAAGCATACTCTCTGGTGCGCTCGTGCGTGATGTTGATGTTATTGACCAAGCGGTCGCGCATCTCGTTCCAGCCCTTTATCTGTGCAATGCATCTTCGAGGATACTCATCCAAAGGTATGTTGAACTTCTCAATCAATTCTGGGTACTGGCTCTTTATGAAATACGGCATGTATTCAGCGTTGTGCTCACTGGACTCGGTCACATAATAGCCAAACCTGCGCATTATCTCGTATCTGACCATGTCGTTATGAGGAGTAGGTCGTGCGAAGGCTCGCCTCTTGATCTCGGGGTACAGGTCCACCCCATCCTTCGTCACTTCCAGCAGCCAAGCCATATGGTTGATGCCTGCGATCTTCCACTGGACACCAGTCGGATCCATTCCCAACGGTTTAAGCAACCCGGGCACACATGCCTGAACACTGTGGCACAATCCTACGGTCTTCACATTTGTATACCGCAGCATAGCGCCTGTGAGTATTGCCATCGGGTTTGTATAGTTCAAGAACCAAGCATTCGGGCAAACGTCCTCAATATCCCGGGCGAAGTCCATCATGACAGGGATAGTCCGCAAAGCCCGGAATATGCCGCCAATACCTAGAGTGTCGCCTATCGTCTGCCGCAAGCCGTACTTCTTCGGCACTTCGAAGTCTATGACAGTGCACGGCTCATACCCGCCCACCTGAATCGCGTTGACGACGAAATCTGCACCTTCCAGCGCCTTTCGCCGGTCTGTGTATGCAACTATCTTTGCATGCCCGCCATAGTTATTGTTGATGTTGTTGAGCATGTTCTCTGATTCCTTAAGACGTTGGAGGTCGATGTCGTACAAGGCCAAGTGTGCGCCCCGCAGCGCCGGAGTCAGAATACAATCGCCTAACACGTTCTTGGCAAACACCGTGCTTCCGGCGCCCATAAATGCAATCTTTACCATGTCAAGCTCCCCCTATCGAGTGTTATCCCTCGGAATAGTTCTCTCAGCTCGATATTATACACCGAAAGCGGTTGGTGTTAAGATGGACGAAGCTGTATCAATACAGGAAGTGCAAGACTCTGTTCATAGAAGCAGATGGATTTTGGTTGAGCAGACAAGGGAAGAAAGGGTCTAAGGGAGAGCAGCGGGAAGAGTCAAGAACGAAGGACCCATTGCGTCGCAAGTTCGAAGTGTACATGATAGTGACGCACGAGGGGTGGTAGAAACGGCACAAGAAAGGTGAGGGCGCAGTTGTATCGAACGCACAGTGACCTAGATGACATACAGATAGTGATCAAAGGAGATGGAGCGCCTCGGATCAGGGAAGGCATAGCTCACTTTCGAAAAGCCATCTATCAGTATGATCGGTTCCACATCAGTCGACATGTGCGAGCTGCGCTACGGGGTCAGGTCCTGGGACCGGAACCCGTAATCCCCGGAGGTTCTTGGGCTTTTTTACGCCTCTCTGTGACCCCGCCACCAATTTCCGATCGCCTTAACGATCTCCACTGCGAAAAGGAGCATCAACGCCACTCCGGCAATCAATCCCCACTGCCCCAAGCTTAACGGCACTATTCCCAGTACCTGGCGGAGGCTCGGCACCGCGAACGGAATGGCCACGAGCAGCAAACCGGCGAGGACCGCCCGGACCAGCGGCATGTTATGCCGGAGCGAAGTCATGCGGGTTAGCGGCTGCCGCATGCTGCGGTAGGCGAAGATATAGATCAACGAGTTCACCGCGAAACTAGCGAAGACCAGGCTCCGCCCCCCGACCGCGTTGCCGTGGATGCTGAAGTAATGGCCGAAGACCAAGAGGGCGATGACCGCACTGCCGATGCTGATCACGCCGACCAAGATTAGGCCCAGAAGCGGCAGGATCGGCTCCTTGAGTGATTTGGGCTTTTCGTCCATGATCCCGTTCTCCTTGGGTTCAAAGCCCAGCACGATGTCGGACGGGCCGTCGCAGATCAGGTGGATCCAGAGGATCTGAGCTACCGTTAGCGGCGCTGGCCAGCCCAGGATCATGGCGGCAAAGACCGTCAACACCTCGGCGAAAGAGTTCGAGAGCACGTAGGCGACGACCTTACGAATATTCTCAAAAATCACGCGGCCCTCCTCGACTGCGGCCACGATGGTGCGGAAATTGCTGTCGAGCAGGATCAGATCGGCCGTCTCCTTGGCGACGTCCGTGGCGCTGCCGACGACCACGCCGATATTGGCCTGTTTTAACGCGGGCGCGTCGTTAACACCGTCGCCGATCATCGCCGTGATGTCCCCGTTGGCCTGGAGAGCGCGGACGATGCGCAATTTATCCTGAGGCCGGATGCGCGCGAAGACCGCTGTGGCCCGCACTCGTTTACGCAGCTCATCATCGCTCAGCCGAGCCAGTTCCTCCCCCTCGAGCGTTTCTTCGCCAGCCCGCAGGATGCCGATGTTGGCGGCGACGCGTTCGGCCGTGCGCCGGTAGTCGCCCGTGATCATCTTGACCTGGATGCCCGCCCGTTGGGCCAAGGCGACGGCTTCGCGCACGCCCTCGCGGATCGGATCCTCCATGCCGATTAGACCAGCCCAGGTGTAACCGTTGTGATCCGCCAAATCGCCGTGCGCTCGATAGGCTAAGCCCAACAAGCGCAGCCCTTCGCCTGCCCATTCGTCCACCTGCGCCAGGATCCGGTCACGCTCGGCGGCAGTCATCACGCACATCCCGAGGACGATCTCAGGGGCGCCCTTCAGAAAGTCATAGTCCTGTCCCTGCAGGCGTTGGCCCACGATCATGAACTTCGTCTCGCTGGTGAACATCTCCTCATCCAGCCGTTCGCTGCCATTGACCATCTCCTGGGGATCGCCCGGCAACTGGGTCTTGGCGTACTCCCAGAGGGCCGCGTCCACCGGCCCTTCCAGGTTGTTGCAGAGGACCATGATCTGCAGGGCGCGCTCGCGATCCGCCAGATCGGCGCGGGTCACGCGCATCCTACCCTCGGTCAGGGTGCCGGTCTTGTCCGTGCAGATGGCAGTCACGGAACCGAGTGTTTCGACGGCCAGGAACCTTTTGACCAGGCCGTGCCGTTTGAGGATCTTACGCATCCCCAGGACCAGGATGACCGTGACGGCAATGAGCAGGCCCTCCGGCACGGCGGCGATGGCCAGGATGATCGACGTGCGCAGCATCTCCAGGAATCCTCGCCCCATGACGAGGCCGACCAGGAGGATGGCCGCCGTGAAGGCGATCACAATGCGTGTCAGCGTCTTGCTGAATGCTTTGAGTCGTACCTGTAGGGGCGTGTCTTCCTCAATGTGTTCCCGCAGGCTGGCGGCGATTTGTCCGAGTTCGGTGCGGGGTCCAGTCCGAGTGACCAACATGGTCCCGCGCCCCGTGATAATAGTCGTGCCCATGAAGACTTGGTTCGAGCCTGCCTCGGCGCTCTTGGGGATCGGTTCACTCTCGCCGGTCAGAATCGCCTCATCCACAGCAAGCTTAGTGCACTCGATGATTTCGCCGTCAGCGGGAACGTGTTCGCCCGCGCTGAGCAGGACGATATCCCCTGGCACCAGTTCTCTAACTTCCACTTCCTGGCGCCGCCCGTCCCGGAGGACGGTGGTGGTCGGCCTGAGCAGACCTTTCAGTGCCATGTAGGTTTGCTGTGCCTTGAATTCCTGGACAAAGCCGAGGATGACATCAATGACCACCACGACCATAATGATGGCGAAGTCGCCAGGCTCGCCCACAAGCAGCGAAATCCCCGCGGCTGCCAGGATGACATAGACAAGCGGGCTCTTCAATTGGGCGAGCAGGATCGACCAAGTCGACAAACCCTTCTCCGCAGGCAAGACGTTCTCGCCGTATTGCTGCCGCCGCGCGAGCACTTCGGTCGCAGTCAGGCCCTTGACGGCTTTGTATCTCTCTACTGTTTCCGTCTTTTGGCTGACTGATTCCATCATGCAAACACTCCTTCCGTAAGAATTCATGCTCCTGCGGAGATCCTGATCTCGTTCTCGAGCAGAGGGGTTCGCCATTTTGCCGCCGGACAAACAAAAAGGCCTGTGGTACCTCTTCGGTCCCACAGGCCTCGGCCTGCTGCACAAGCGCCCGGCCCCACCGCCTCGCTCGAGAGGCGATCGCCTGCTCCGATTCACTCTCCGCTTTGTCTAAAACAGGTTAACACAAAGTGCACAGCTATTATAGCATCCTACGCAGGGGAACGTCAATATTTTGTACTCGTTCGGTCAGTGTCAAGCAGACTCCTTTATCACAAGCTCACAGCCGTATTGGTTGATGACTACTCAATCAAAGTTAATCACAAGAAGGTCTAATGGACATGAAGTATGGCTACATACATGGCGAGGACAGGTTTTTCTTTCAGCTATCGCTAATTGACGTTTTCGATAGCAGTGTCATTGCTTACCACCTCGGGCTCACCTGCACCGGCTCTGATGCATGCAGAAAGCATTCATGAACGACTCGATCAAAGCTAAACCATTTGCCGCATAATCTCCAAACTTCGAGGGCCAGGGCGTGGTATGATGTGAATTGAAGCAGCTCACTATTCCGTCAAATCCTAGGCACGTCTCCGCAGGAATTCATCATTAGATTCCGAATCGAGAAGTTGCGAGAGCTCATGAAAGATCCACGACTAAACATTAGCGACATAGCTCGGTCAGTGGGATATGAGCCCTTGACGTTTTCCAAAGCATTTCACAGGATCATGGACATAGCTCGCAGCCACTACTGGAAGATAAATTATTCGTGCGAAACTAATAACTAGGTCAGAAAAGGACTCGGTCAGGAGGTATTGCTTCTCATGGAGGACTGGAAGACTGTCGAAAAACACTGGAGGCCGGCGCCATTTTGGAGCTGGAACGACAAACTGAACGCAAGCGAGCTTAAAAGGCAGATCCGAGAGATGGCAGCCAAAGGCTGGGGCGGATACTTCATGCACTCCCGAGTTGGGCTTGTGACGGGTTATCTTTCGGATGACTGGATGGACCTAGTAAGGGCGTGTGCAGAAGAAGCCAGAGCCACTAACACGTGGGCTTGGCTCTATGACGAGGACAAATGGCCTTCAGGCTTTGCTGGGGGCATAGTGCCTGAAGCAGATCCAGCCTATCGCGTCCGGTGGCTGGTGCTGCGCAGGGCTGAAGACGTGCCCAAAGGCGACGAAGTAATCATGGAAGTCAAAGATGGGGACCGCACGTATGCCATCTGCCGCAGAGTGAGCCCACTCGGCAGCTTGTGGTTCAACGGCGCTTCGTACGTGGACCTTATGAACCCTGACTCAGTGAAATACTTTATCAAATGCACTCATGAGAAATACAAGAAGGCAGTAGGAGAGTACTTCGGCAAGGAGATCCCTGGGATATTCACTGACGAGCCAGCTTACACTTACCCGACCTCCGAGCCATTCGTCCCATGGTCCGACCGCCTTCCGGAGTATTTCCGTTCGCTCAAAGGATATGACATCTTAGAAAAGGTAGACGAGCTTTTCTTTGAACGGGGCAATTACCGCAAGACTCGATTCGACTTCTACGATGCAGCCACCCGGCTGTTCCGGGAAAGCTTCACCAAGCAGTATTACAACTGGTGCAGCGAAAACGGACTTATCATGACCGGTCACTTTATGGCTGAAGACGACCTCCATTCCCAGACCACTTGGATCGGTGCAGCTATGCCCCACTACAAATACATGCACTGGCCTGGCATAGACAAGCTCGGCAGACATGTGGAGCAGATTGTTACAGTAAAGCAAGTGTCTTCGGCAGTTGAACAATACGGCAAAGGTCGAGCTTTCTGTGAAGTATTCGGGTGCATAGGACAGCATTCGTCTTTCTTTGAACGCAAGTGGATTGCAGACTGGCAAGCAGTTCTCGGCATAGGCTATGTCAATCACCACCTGTCTCTCTACTCAATGCGAGGCGAGCGAAAGCGCGATTACCCGGCCAATCTCTTCTATCAGCAACCTTGGTGGCCTGACGAGCGCGGATTCGCCGACTACATAGGAAGGCTGTCTAGAGCAGCTGCAGAGGGCAAAAGAAGTGTCGACATACTGATTATACATCCGATATCTAGCTTCTGGGCTGAGTACTCGCCGCTGCATGCCAAATCTGGCAACATCCCAGAAAAGGCCGCATACGACCAGCCATTCCAGACACTGTCTAGACGCCTGCTAGAAGAAAAACTGGATTACCACTACGGAGACGAGATTCTGATCGAGGAAGACGGCAGTGTCGAGAATGGTCGCTTCCGTGTTGGCCTGCACACATATGGGATAGTGGTAGTACCGCCTTCTCTGACGCTTCGGACGAACACCTGGAAACTTCTCAAACAATTTGCTGAAGGCGGAGGCAGCCTTATCTTCATCCGGCCGGTCCCGATTTTGGCCGACGCAGCTGAAAATGCGCCTAGCTTGCCAAAGTCGGCTGTGGTAGTTGATACGGTTGAGTCTGCTGTTGCGCAGCTCGATTCAATGTGCAAGCAGCGGGTGCGAGTGAAAGACCTTGCAACAGGAAACGAAGCCCGCTCGGTGTATCTGTGCGTGCGCGATGTGGATGGATCGCGAAGGATTCTGATCGCCAATACCAACAACCTCAGAGAGGTGCGGGCTGTTATCTCTGTTCCACTGGTTGCTCCGGGCGGCCGCGATCTGGCTAATCCCGAGATCGTTGCGGTCGATCTAACGGATGGATCTACTCACAAAGTCAAGTTCGAATTGAATGGCGGCAATGCAGAGATCTCCGTGAAAATGGCGCCCGCCGGAAGCGTGCTGTTGATACTGAAAGAGGCAAACAAGTGCTGCGAATCCGAGCAAGGGGCTGCGGGTTGCTGCGATGAGCTAACCGGGAACAATGCATTTCCGCTAATCCTCGGAAGCGGCGTGGTGATCGGCGAAGAGCCTAAACAAACGGTCCTCGCTGAGACCTCGGGGTTTAATGTGGAAATACTTGACGAAAACGTTCTGCCTCTTGAAAAGGTCAGCCTTTGGCTTGACGGGAAGCAGGTGCTCTCTGACGCTCCGGTAGCCCAGGCTTGGCATAATCACTTCTACTCGGCTGCAGAAGGAACCCCGTTTACTGCGCAGTACACGTTCGAGGTCCGCTCGGTGCCTTCCAGCGGAATCACCGCAGTCATTGAGGTCGCCGAAAACCTCGACCGCATCCTTTTCAACGGAGTCGAAGTAACTCCGCTAAAGCGCAGAGGACATATGTCCGCGTACGACCCGGCGACAAGCTGGAAGGACGTCAACTTCACCAGAGTGCCGATTCCGGCAACAGCGATAAAAAAGGGCACAAACGTATTGACCATTGAAGGGAAAAAGTGTAACAATATCACGGGTCCTGGCTGCCACCGCAGGCTTGACAACTACAAAGAGCACGAGCCGACAGAGGTCGAGGTGGTTTACATCGTCGGAGACTTCCTAGTAGGGAATTTCGACAACACAGAATTCCACATCTGCGATCTAAAGTCTCCGTGCAAAGCGTGCAGCCGGCGGACAGCCGATCCAATCGACTTGACAGCATCCGGGTACCCGTTCTATACTGGCAGGGCGCGTCTCACCGCTACTCTTGATCTTGCAGATACGCCCGGCGTCGGACGCAGGGTACTTCTCTCTGTCGGATCCGTCCATGCGGCGTCGATAGAGGTGAGGGTCAACAAGAAAGATGCAGGAACGCTCTACTGGGCTCCTTACACGATAGATGTAACCGACCTGATCAAACGAGGCTCTAACCAGATTGAGCTGACGCTATCGACAACCCTCTTCAACTGCTTCGGGCCGGGATGGATTGCTGACATACTCGATGACCGGTTTGTCAGCCCACGGACATTTATCGATATGGGTAGATACACAGGAAAGAGACAATTGTTGCAGTTTGGCGCAGCCGCGGTCAGGTTGGTCGCAGTAACAAGCTAAACTGCCAGAGCGCAACTTGAACGCCGTGCGGCTTTACTCGCTGGCCGAGCTATACCTGCGCAGCCTATCACCAGTCGGGTGTCCATAGTAAAAGGCCGCACGGCCTTTATTTTCAGTATTGTCAAGTTTGAACGAGGTGAAGTTCGTTGGTATTAACCAGAAGGGCACGTCCCGAGGACGTGGAGGAGATCATCAATCTAGCTAACCTAGTTTTCAGGCCCCGGTCGTCCGGGCTAACGCCGTCAATGGGGCTTCAATACCCATTCTTTCTCAGCGCGCAAAACGCTGAGAACCTGTTTGTCGCAGAGGATGGCGGAAGAATCGTAGCTCACAACGGCATCATGAAAAACACTGTTCAGATAAATGGCCACAAGATCTCAATGGCCAGCATGGGAGCAGTCTGCACGCATCCGGACTATCGCGGTCAGGGCATCGCAACCCAGTTGCTACTGGAGGTGCTTTCAGCCCTGCGCTACGAAGGAATTGCGCTGCTGACCATCTCCGGCGACAGAGGTCTGTACATGAGAAACGGAGCCGACTATACGTCGCTCAAGAAGACCTTTGTCTTGACCAGGGATTCCGGCAAGGCCGAAGCAGTCAAAAGCCAGTGTGAGCTTCCTGAAACGCTCGCTATTGTCTACCACCAAAAGACGATTGCCACCATCGCAGACGAGATGGCAGAGCTTTACCAAGAAGAACCTGTTAGGTACTCGCGGCCAAAATGGCAATTCCCGACGCTCATAAAGGCAGCTCCGGGTGTCAACGACGTTCCCTACCCGCCTTACATGGCTGCGGGAACATTGTGGATTGGCGGATGTCTAACGGCCTATGTACTCGGCTACGTCAAGGAGAGCAAATTCCAAGTCATGGAATATGCCGGTGAGCGCCTTGCCGTAGGACGACTGCTTCATCAACTGCTCACGGATCTTGAAGTGGACAAGGTGACAGTAGACGTCCCAGCCCACGATTGCCAGCTGACTGCTTATCTCGAGGCGTGCGGCCACCGGGGTGAGCCCAAGCCATACCCGTTTACGTTTGTTGTCACGAATGCTGAAACTCTTTGGAATCAGGTCCAACCGGTGATCCAGGAGCGCATTCGAATATCCGGCTTGAAAGCTCGACTGAAGGCCGGCTTGGACGACTCCTTAGGTGAGCCTAGCGATCAACAGGCCAACGATGACTTGGCGAGGTCTCAAGGCAAGCCTCCGGTGGACATGGAGGACGGCAAAGCTCTGCTGCACTTCCTCTTCGATGTGGAAAACAGGATGAAATACGGAGAACCGTGGGACTCCGTGTTGCCGCTGCCGTTGCCGTGGCCGGGAGGGCTAAACTACATCTAGTCATATGCATCTTCATATACATCTGAGCTCTAGTAGGACCCTACAAGAAAGGCACATCGGCGGTAGCTGTTGGTGCGAGAGGTAGGGATCACGACATGATCATCAGTGCTAGCCGGCGAACGGATATACCGGCCTGTTACCCTGAATGGTTCATGAACCGCATCAGGGAAGGCTACTTCTGCAACGTCAATCCTTTCAACCCGAAGCAGGTGTTTGAGGTCAGCCTCAGACCAGAAGACGTAGATATCATCGTGTTCTGGAGCAAAAACCCTGCGCCGCTGCTAAAGCACCTGCCGGAGCTCGATGCGGCCGGCTACATGTACTACTTCCAATTTACACTCAACGGCTACCCCGCCTGGCTGGAGCCCGGGCTTCCGCCTGTCGAAGAAAGGATCCAGGCATTCATCAAGCTAGGTGAGTTGCTCGGCCCGAGCCGGGTCATCTGGAGATATGACCCGATCATCATCAGCACTGAAACGCCTGTTGATTACCACATAGAGCGCATGAACTGGTTGGCGCAGCAACTCAAACCATACACCAGGCGGCTGACAATCAGCTTTTTGGACTTCTACCCGAAGATCAGAACCCGAATCCGAAAACTGGAGGAAGAGCGCAAAGTCGAGCTGATGGACATTCTCGACCCTGAGCACGAGGATGAGTTTCGTCGACTATGTCTAGCAATCGGGAGCCTCGGGCTGGCTAACAACCTAGAGGTGGTGACATGCGCCGAGAAGAGATCGCTCGACCAATTCGGCATATACCATGGTAGCTGCATAGATGCCCGCCTGATCCGGCAGCTTACCGGCGCAGACATAGCGCTCGTCAAGGATCCCGGCCAGCGAGAGGAATGCCTATGCGCACCGTCAGTGGACATGGGTGCATACGACACCTGCAAGAACGGATGCCTCTACTGCTACGCAAACGCCAGCGAGAAGACCATCCAGCAAAACCTCTCCAGACACTCAGATATCAGCCCGTTTCTTGTGGATGTTCGATAGTTACGAACGTTCCTTTACATAAGCTTACAAGAGATTGCTAGCAGGAAAAATAAGACTCGGAAACGAATTCATATATTGGGCACTGGCATGACCGCCAAGGGAACACCCAGTTTGTACGTTTTGACTCTACCTATGACGGTTTGAAACGCTCCAGCGTCCACGAATTAGCGCAACTCGGGTTTCCCAATAACTGGCCCGATATGCCTCCGGGTTACCCCGCCGGTCGAAACACCTGAAGATCGGAAACACGATCTGGAGGTTACAATAAGGGCACAACCGCTCTCAATTCGTTCTCACCATCCAGTTCAGGCAAGCTTTTTCCGTTTTCTGCCAAATGCATCCTAGTAAGATTTTCGATCCCTATCTATGCGGCTTCCTAGCGCTTCACTGGCAAACATACCGGTAGGTACGATGGGTCTATGAAAACAGAGGAGCTGAAAACACTTATAGAGAAAACTCGACTGAGATATTATCAGCTAGTCTTGCTGCTCGGCCCACCTGGCTCCAGTAAGACTGCTGTTCTCAGCGCAGTTGCGAAAAACGAAGGCTATCCGTACATAAACCTCAGCCTCACACTGGCTGAAAAGCTCCTTGGATATCCGGTCAAGAAACGTCCGCTGTACCTGTCAAGAATCATCGACCAGATCCTAGGATCTGACGCTAACGTTGTTCTTTTGGATAACACAGAGGTGCTCTTTGATCCTTCTCTTCAACATGACCCTCTTCGCCTGCTTCAACAAATGAGCCGTAATCGAACTATTGTCGCTGCCTGGAACGGCAGATTCGAGGATGAAATATTGAGATGCGCAGAGCGAAATCATCCTGAATACAAAGAATACTCAGACGTAGACGCCCTGATTCATTGTTTGGGCAAAAGAGATTCCTGATAGAGGTGGCGAGGCACTGTGAGATATGCTGACCTAGTTCAATTTGATCCTGTCGAGTCAGTGATACAGTTGCGACAAGCGGATGAAAGAGGCGAGGCAGATCAACTGGTCAAAAGGTACGTAATCTCTGATCGAATGGCAGAGCTGATCACTGAAATCGTATTACCGCAGTTGCAATACGACAGTCCTCAGGATAACAAGGGGCTTTTAATTGTCGGAAACTACGGTACAGGCAAATCGCACCTAATGGCGGTACTTTCTGCGATAGCTGAGCACTCTGACTTAGCCTCTAGCATTCGGCATCCTGCAGTCGCAGAAAAAGCGAAAAGTGTTGCCGGTCGGTTCAAGGTTCTCCGAACCGAGATCGGTTCTACTACGATGTCTCTGAGAGACATCATTTGTGATGCACTGGAAGAGTATTTAAGTAACATTGGCGTCAGATACCACTTTCCAAGCTCTGACCAGGTCCCAAACAACAAGGACTCGTTCATCGAAATGATGAACGCTTTTCAAGAGGTTTACCCAAATCATGGGCTGTTACTGGTTGTAGACGAGCTACTGGACTACCTGCGCACGCGAGACGACAAGAACTTAATTCTAGACTTGAACTTCCTGCGCGAAATCGGCGAGGTCTGCCGCCTGACGCGATTCAGATTCATTGCCGGAGTGCAGGATGCCATTTTCGACAGCCCGCGTTTCCAGTTTGTCGCCGACACGCTTCGACGTGTTAAAGACCGCTTCGAGCAAATCCGGATCGTTCGCGAGGACATTGCTTATGTCGTAGCTCAACGCTTGCTGCGTAAAGACGAAAGGCAGAAGGCCATCATAAAGGCGCACCTACAGCGCTTTACTAAGCCACATAAATCTAACTGAGCGTATGGATGAGTTTGTTTCGCTTTTCCCCGTGCATCCGGCCTATCTCGAGACTTTTGAACGAATCTATGTGGCTGAGAAGCGCGAGGTGTTAAAGAGCATAAGCGCTGCCATGAAGAAACTGCTTGACAAGGAGGTCCCTGACCAGGAGCCCGGACTCATCGCGTACGACTCTTACTGGCAGAACATTAAAGACGAGTCCTCTTTCCGGACTGATCCTAGTTCAAAAAGAAGTTTACGTGCCGATGGGCGCTGCGGAGTTCTACGCTGGACTAAAGCAACGCTTCCCGGAGAGGGACGGAATGTACTTCTTACCCGATCAGGTAGTGGAATATGATAAGAAACGCCTCATCATTCACGAAGTTGGACAGTATGCTCTCTTCGTAATGGACGAAAAAACGTCTATTCAGTGGCTACGCAGAGAGCTTCAAGACAATCCGCAAACGTACCAGGAGATTCATCCGAAGTTCCTTCGAGAGCTGCGCAAAGCTAGCTACGAGAAACTGCCTGAACTATCCGAACTCCTGGAGCAGAACTTCCTTAAGGATGAACAAGGACGCTGGTACGTGCCTGATCCTAGCAAGCAGTCTGACCTAGAGAAGATGCGCGAGAAGGCTCTACTCAAGGAATTCAACGAATACAAAGAAGGCCGGGGTAGGCTAAAAGTCTTCCGCAAGAAGCACTCAGGGCAGGATTCAAGTCCTGCTGGGCGTCAAAGGACTATGAGACTGAGGTTACGAGACTGTGGAGGAAAAACATGTGTCGCGTCTGGGTGCCCGGACGCGACGCTGTCATTCGCCTGCGGGGGAACAGGCTCGCTCCCATAACCGAGGCAAACTCGCCGAACCGAGAGAGACTCATATACGCAGCAGCTGGAGCTCGAATTGCTGACAGTCTGGCACGGCGAGACATTTTGCTGGCTCCTCATTCTAGTATCAGATCCTGACGGGCTGCTACTTGACGAAGGTATTCTTACAGCTTTGGAAAAGATGGGGTTTGACGTACTTCTCTACGACGATCCTGTTAAGTTTCGATACAAATATGAAGCAGACTATCGCTCTAAGTGGGATCGGGGAGAAGCAGCCCATTTAATCGTTGTAGTGCGAGGCAGTCTGCACAAACTGCGCCAGCTCCCGTACGACATATTGCAGAAAGGTCACGAGGTCTCCTTCAGTCTAGCCGAGATTTTTCCTAAGCTGAGCTATCCAGTGCTTTCGAACATTGAAAAGTGCAATTTAGATAAAAGGACAAACATCCTACTTGGCGAATCGAAGAAAACTTGGTTTTTGCTTGGGTTCCTACTCTAACATGTATCTCGCGCCAAGCGTTGTTCGCCGGAGAGCCGCCTTTGTATTTCAAAGATACTCTCGCAACAACTTCGAAAGAGGAACACCACTGGATTAAGTTTTGGGAAGACAACGGAGCGAGGAGAGAAAGTGTTTTCTACTGCAAAGGCCTGGGCGATGAACCGGCATACGTAATATACGTAATGGGCCAACTGTTGAGTTCGAGATATGAGATCGCCGGCCTCATTATCGATAAGGTAGACAGAATCATGCACGGCATGGAATCAGGGACTATTGGCATGCATCAGCAAGTAAAACTGTGGACGGAACAAGGATACTTGTCGGTCTTGATCGGTCACCTGTTTGAGTGCGGCTTTTCAGTATATCTAACTAAGGTTACTCGGTCCTACTCGCTGGAGATAGTTCTGTTTTCATTTCTGAAGGTGAAGAAATCATCGTGCACGGAGGACTATCGTTAGAGGAAGTCATTGTTCCGTTCGTGAAGATTTGGGAGGATTATAAAGCATGAGTTTGCCCGTCGGCTTTGACCGCAAAATCCGGCTAGAATGGCTTGATGCTACAGCCTGGAGGGCTATGAAAGAAACAAGCATCCACGACTAATCTACAGGAGCCAAGGCAATTTGAGATATACCGCCAAGGCTTGGATCTGGACATGGTCGCAACCACGCGTTGGATGAAACCCTAGCTGTCAACCGACTCAAGAGTGAAATGTTTCTCCAAAGACGCCGCCGGAAGTCTCAACTTATCAGCTCCCTGCCCAGATTGAAGGCTTTTTCGAGTAGCTCAGTATTGCTCTTGGCGGCGTTTATATCATTCATTCCGTTACCTCCGACTATCCCCTTGACTTCCATACCCAGAAGCCTTCCGAGCTGCTCTGCAAGCCTACGGACCATCTCTCGGTCGTCACCACCCCCCTGGGAGTAAACCATGACGAATTTCTTTCCGGAAGGGAAGGTGGTGCCTACACCGGGCTTGAAGAAAGCGAAAAGGCGGTCCATAAACAACTTGGTCTGAGCAGTAACGTAGCCCATATAGATCGGTGAGCCTAGCACAACCCCATCGGCCTCGAGCAAGGCCTGGTAGATCTGGACCATATCGTCTTCCTGGCGGCAGCGATCGTGCTCCTTACAGTAGTCGCACGCCTGGCAGCCGCGGATGTTCATTTCGTTAAGACGAAAGACCCTGGTTTCCGCACCTGCCGTCGCCGCTCCAGCGATCACCCTTTCCACCAAAGTCTCAGTGTTGCCGCCCCGCCGAGGGTTTCCTATGATGCCCACAACTTTCATATTCGCCCTCACCTTTCCTCATAGTCTCTCAACTCGCTCACAAATGATATTCTTTATGGTCCTGAAAGAACCTCCACAAAGGTCTTCCCTTTCGCTTAGGACCCGCCGCATCTCCTCCATCAGCCGCCTGTGCCCCGTGTCCTGCGCCATCTCAATCCCACTATGGTGCGACTGAAACTCAACTTCAGAGCCCCAGGGGTCTATTTCGCACGTCTTACCCCTCTCATGACCCTGGGGGCTGTCCTGATCGTCGCAAACCTCACGCAGCGCATCGACGCTCGATTTTATGCCTTTGCTGCCTAGTTTTCGGCAGTCTTGGCTTCTTCAGCATGTCCTCGCACATGTCTTGGACTCTCTTTCTCTCTGCCTCCCCGAGGAGCAGTCTGATTACCTCCGCGAGGCCAATCCCGTCAAGCGACCTTTCATTCTCCGTTAGGTAATCCCGCGCTCGCTCGCCTATGCTTTTGATGCCCAAGGTCGGTGTACCGACGTCGATCGTCTGCAGGCCGTTCCCTGCAGGCTCTCCTGCTAGACCAGGTTGGGGAGTGGCAGTCGTGTGGAGGTATCGGTAGGTAGAGCGTGCCTTGTTCGACATTAGTGAACAGATATCACTGATCTCCTCTTCGGTAGTCCAGCGGTTCTGCTCCGTGAGCCTGACCCAAAGCGACGAATCGCCCTTAACGCCTTTGACAAGGGCACAGAGAGACTAGTCAGTGTCAAGCAGATCGGGGCGGAAGCGATGAGACGGCCCAAAGAATATTACCATTTAAGAGACCTCTGAGTGCATATGTTACCGGCCTAATGCTTGCGCTTAGGTATGGCACGCTAGC
>Ga0134102_1000417_pt1 | contig 53660 bp, 55 predicted proteins | sample 13_3_2metaG_FD_94447 | JGI IMG/M metagenome (GOLD analysis project Ga0134102, IMG submission 94447) | Switchgrass degrading microbial communities from high solid loading bioreactors in New Hampshire, USA - 13_49_3.3_201_A3 metaG | ecosystem: Engineered > Bioreactor > Semi-continuous > Anaerobic...
AGTCTTCCATTGTTTTCGGGAGGAATAAAACTAATGACAGCAAACATTTTATCTTTCGAAATATTTACGACTACTTCTTCATCGATAACTTCTAACTCCTGTTGATCAGAAATATATATTTCTAATTTTTCCGAATCTTTTATGTTTTTAACTGCCTCTTTGATTTTAGCATAATCATAATTTGTTATGTTTTTTTGTCTAAGGCGGCTCAAAATTTCATCAAGCTCTACGGGCTTTCCTTTACCCATGGGTCCATGCAGGATAAGATAAAGACCATCTTCTCTTAATTCGAAATCAAAAAAGCCGTCAAAATTAGGATATCCACTCCTTGTGAACTTGTCAGGATTATACATGAGTATCCTCCTCTTTATAATTCGTATAAGATAGATTTATATTTTCCCAACTTAGTCTTTAAACGTGTAATGGCTTTCGTATGAAGTTGTGAAATTCTTGACTCGGAAACGCCCATAATAGAACTGATTTCTTTTAAGGTTAACTCTTCAAAATAGTAAAGAAAAAGAATTTTTTGTTCTCTTTCCGGTAGTTTTTCAATGGATTCTTTAAGTATTCTTTTTAATTCTTGCTTTTCAATATAAGATTCTGGTTGTTCAGTGGCAGGGCTTTTTTCAGAGCTTATATTATAATCATTATTTTGTTCTATATACTCATCTAACGATATAAGAGATATAAGATTTGTCTTTTTATAAATCTCATGTAATTCTTCAATGGAAATATTCATTTTCTGAGCCAATTCTTCGTCTGTAGCAGTCCGACCCAATTCCGTTTCTAATTCCATAATGGTTTTTTCAATTTCTTTATTTTTTTGTCTTAAAGACCTTGGAACCCAATCTAATTTTCTAATATTATCTATTATTGATCCTCTGATTCTTAATGAAGCGTAAGTTTCAAACTTTACTCCTTTTTTTAAATCGAATTTTTCAATCGCATCAATCAAACCGAACACACCATAACTTACCAGATCTTCATACTCTACACTTTGACCCAAATAAATGTTCAATCTTCCAGCTACATATTTAACTAATGGGGCGTATTCCATAATCAATTGATCCTTTATGGATACATCTTTTGTGGCTTCGTACTGTTCCCATAGCATTTCAAGACTTTTTTCAGACATATAATTCCTCCTGAAAGCAGTTGTTTTCAGAGACAAATCTTTCTCGCTTACCGATTGTCACAAAGCTTGTCTATTGAGTGCCTGCTTCTTCTTGAATATTGCCCTCCGATTCAGAATTTGTACTGATATTATCATTTAAGCTTAAATTGGCATCGGCTTTAGCTGTAATTTGAGAATGGTCATTTTTATCTGACTCAGAATAAATATTATTAATAAGTCCTTTAAAAATATTCCCTATAAAGTAAAAAATAATAATAATGATAATTAATTCTTTTATAATTGTGATATAAGCTGTTTTTTTTATGATACCGATACTTAAAATTATTATAGCAGAAATCAAAGGGAGAATAATATCCAACTTTTTGTTCATTCTATCACCTAAATCTCTTTTATTCCGTGCCCTATTGTTTTTATAACTAATCTTCCATCTTCAGTATATAATTCAATGGTTCTACCGTAATTTTCACCTGTATCGGAAGCAATAACTTTAATACCTAATTTTTCAAGTATACTATGGGCTGCAGCTACATTCCTTTGTCCTATTCTCATTAATTCATTTGCATTATTAAATGCAAACATTTGTGCACCGCCAGCTAATTTCGCAACAATTCTTTCTTTTACTGCACCCAATTTAATCATTTCTTCAACCAGGATAATGGTAGCAGTGTCGGCAAATTTTGCCTTATTAGAATTATTTTTAATTTGGGTGCTATCGGGTAGCATTATATGAGCTAACCCCCCAATTCTTGCCACAGGGTCATATAATGCTATCCCAACACATGAACCTAATCCTAAAGTGGTCAGAATATCCGGATATACTGCTGTATTTAAATCTGCCATTCCTACTTTAATTATTTCTTGCGAACTCATCATACACTAACCCCTAATGACGATAAAATTTTTTTAAATGATTTAATATCAGGTATTAAAATAAAATACCCAACAACTCGGTCTATACCCTCTGCAAATTCAGTTTCTATGAGTAATACTCTATCGCCAACCTTTCCAAATTCAATGGCAGGAACACTAAGTATTGCTCCAGCCATATCAAAGGCAAGATGAGGTATAGATGGTACAATCATTAAACGGGTAAGTGCAGACAAAGAAGATAAATATGAACTTGCTAATATATTCCCAATTTCATTTAAAGCAGAAATATCCATTTCACTAAACTCTGAAATATGATGAATGTCTCTTTCCATTAAAATATTTACCAAAGTATGAGCAGAACGTTGTTCCAATACAAACATCATCATTCCTTCAATTTCACCAGAGACATCGAATAAAACGCCGACCACAGGATTTTCAGGTCCTCCTAATATATCTGCTAAATTTTTAAATTCTAAAATATTAACTTTAGGCACTTTCATATCTACTTTTTTATTGATGAGTTTTGAAAGTGCCGTTGTCGCATTTCCTGCACCTATATTACCTATTTCTTTTAAAATATCCAGATGTAAATGATTTAACTTATCAATATCTACCATATCAATGTTTTGCACTATTTCACCCCTTTAAATAGGGATAGATTTCCTTCCTAATGCTTTAGTTTGGAAATCTATCAAATATATATATATAACTATATATAACTAACCGCCGATCAATCTTTATGCATTTTCTAAACTATCAACTAAAATAGAATCAATTAAGCTTTTTATATTTAACAAGGTTACAATATGATTGTTAACTTTTCCAACTCCCTGAATAAAGCTTAAATTAATGTCCGTATTGATGCCTGAAACACCTTGAACACTTTCTATGGAATCAGCAGTAAGTTGAAGAACTTCTTTAACTTCATCTACAATCATACCGATTTGATTATCATCAATTTTCACGATAATAATACGAGTATCATCCGTATATTCATCTGCTTCTAAATTAAATTTAAGTCTTAAACTCATTACGGGAATAATCTCACCTCTAAGGTTAATAACTCCTTTTATAAAAAAGGGAGCCTTAGGAACCCGGGTAATACTTAGTACTCTTTCAATATTTTGTACATTTAATATATCAATCCCGTATTCTTCATTTCCTAATTTGAAAACTATAAATTGCCTCACTTCTTGGTTGGAAATGCCTTCCATATCATCGCCCCCAATTATACTAATGTATTAATATCTAAAATAAGCGCTACTTCTCCGTCGCCTAAAATTGTTGCACCAGCAATCATTTTTATTCCGCTTAAATATTTACCAAGAGATTTAATAACTATTTCTTGTTGTCCGATTAAACCATCTACCACAAAGCCTACTTGTTTTTCACCTTTTTTTACAATAACCACTGTAATTGTATTGCATTGCTCATTCTTAGGCACATCTAATATATCTTCTAAATAAATAATTGGAATCACTTGGTTTCTTAAAAGGATAACTTCTTGCTGTTGAACTAATTGAATATCGGAGACATTAATATCTTCAATATTTTGTATAGTATTAAGAGGAATTGCATATTTTTCATTTCCAAGTCTAACCATTAAAGCTTGTATAATTGCTAAGGTTAGTGGAAGTCTGACAATAAATTTACTTCCTTTACCAAGCTCAGATTTAACTTCTATATCTCCTCCAAGTGCTTCAATTTTAGTTTTTACAACATCTAAACCGACGCCTCTTCCAGATATATCAGATATTTTTTCTGAGGTGCTAAAGCTTGGCTTAAATAAGAGGTCTATAATATCTTGATCAGACATATTTGCAGCTGCCTCATAACTAATGGTACCTTTTTCAATAGCTTTTTGTTTAATTTTATTAACATTAATACCTCTTCCATCGTCTTCTACTTCGATTACAACATTATTACCATCTTGATATGCTCGCAGGTAAATATGCCCAATTTCAGGTTTACCACTATGTAGTCTTTCTTCCTTCGTTTCTAAACCATGGTCTGCGGCATTTCTTAATAAATGAATCAATGGATCTCCAATTTCATCAATAACTGTTCTATCTAATTCTGTATCTTCACCAGACATAATAAGTTCAATATCTTTGTCTAATTTTCTGGATAAATCTCTTATCATTCTTGGGAAGCGGTTAAATACTCGTTCTACAGGCACCATTCTAACTTTCATTACAGCATCATGAAGGCTGGTTGTTATACGTTCAAGATATTCAATTGCTTCATTATAGTTTTGATTCGTTTTATCCCGCTCAATACCCTCGAGCCTTGTTTTAATAATAATCAATTCACTGACTAAATTCATTAAAGTGTCTAATCTGTCAATATCTACCCGGACAGTTTTTCCTGCTTTACGTTTTGCTTTGCCACTGCTGTCATTATCATCTGACTCATCATCAGCCATACTTCTGCTAACGTTACTTTGCCTGTCAAATTCAGGCGTATTATGTACTTCTTTCACATCTTCTGCTGCCAGTTCAATTTTATCACTTAATAATACATTTTTAATAATAACCTGATCTACTTCAGCAATTGAAAGGAGATCTTTTTCAAAATCTTCTTTAGTATCCTTAGAAATAACCACAACTGTAAAATCAAATTCAAATTTTTCGTCTTCGATATCCTCTACTTTAGGTATGGATTTAATAATATCACCATGTGTTTCTAACGCTCTGAAAACAATAAAAGCGCGGGCAGATTTAAGTACACAGCCATGATTTAAGAATATATGAATTTGATATACATTGTAATTGCGGGCAAAGGCTTCTCTTACTGCATTGATTTCAAAATCCGTTAAAGCTGCCTCTTTAACATCTATTGCATCGCCGGAATCATCAGTAATATTATTTGTTATATTGTCTTCTGTCACAGGCGCTTTTATCTCTGGGCTGGAAGCCACTGCTACATTATTATCCACTTTTTTTGATTTTCCTGATAAGATATTCGTTAATTCATCAATAATATCTTTATACTCTTCATTACCTTCTTTTCCTGAGTTTGTTATCTCATCCACATAACTTTCCAAAGCATCTAAACATTTAAATAAAACATCTAATAAATTTGAATCCGCAACAATATTACCATTACGTATTTCTGAAAGAACATTTTCCATATTATGTGTCAGATTTTGCATTTTGGTATAGCCCATGGTTCCAGACATACCTTTTAAAGTATGAGCAACACGGAATACTTCGTTGAGTATGGGCATATTACCTGGCTCATGCTCTAACTGAAGTAATGACTCATTTAAACTTTGCAAATGCTCTTTAGATTCTTCAATAAAAATTTCTAAATATTGGCTCATGTCCATGCTAAAGCACCTCCACTACTCTAATGATTTCCTTGGCGATTTGATTAATCGGTACAACTGCATCTGCAATACCTTCGTCGATTACAGCTTTTGGCATACCATAAATGACAGAAGTTTTTTCGTCCTGGGCAATGACATATGCCTTATTGTTCAGCTTAAGCTTTTTCATGCCCTCACAACCGTCATTTCCCATTCCAGTCATAATAACCCCTACAATGTTATCAATATTTAATTCCGAAAGAGAATTCAGCATAACATTGACAGAAGGTCTATGACCTGAAACAGAAGGGCTGCTTGACAATCTTATCCACAAATCATTGGAATAAGGCATTTTTTCAACTAAAATATGATAGTTCCCCGGGGCTATATAAGCAACACCTGGATGTAAAATATCTTTATCTTCTGCTTCCTTCACTTTTATCTGACATAAGTTGTTTAATCGTTCAGCTAGAGATTTAGTAAAACCTGCTGGCATATGCTGAACAATAACATAAGTTGCAGGTAAATGTTCCGGAAGCTCAGGTAAAACTTCTTGTAATGCTCTTGGCCCACCAGTAGATGTTCCAATGGCAACTATCTTTTTAATCTTTACACTATGTACTTGCTCTTTTTGTTTATTGTGACCTGTTTCTTTTAACTGTCTTTTATTGTCAGACGGAAAATTTGATATGTTAGAAATCAAGAGAATTCGTTTAATGATATTGTCTCTGATTTCTTTGTCCTGCATTTTGAAAATATTGCTTGGCTTTGTAATAAAATCAGCTGCCCCTAATCCCAGTGCTTTTATAGTCGTATCAGCCCCTTCTTTTGTATAAGCACTGATTAGGAGAACCGGTTTTGGATTCTCTTTCATGAGATTCTTAAGCATTTCCAGTCCGTCCATTTCTGGCATATCAACATCCAAAGTGATGACATCCGGATCTAATTGTCTAACTTTTTCTAAACCTTCTTCCCCATTTTTAGCCGTACCGACTACAGTAAACCTGTTGTCACTATTAATTATATCAGAAATAACCCTTCTCATGAATGCAGAATCATCAACAACTAAGATTTTTATTTTCCTATCCACTATCATCACAATCCTTTTTCCTGCCTAACCCTTTTTCTTTGCTGCTCGAAAATATACTGAACAATTTTATCCTGATCCGTTTTAACAACATTGATAAATTTTACTCTGTATTGATATTTGTAAAGTTCTACATTAGCCTTTTCTTTAAATAAAATAATACCTTCGATTTCGATACTGTCATTTTCTATAGGAATTCTGCAATAAATATGGTCTTTTACTTCTAATTCATCATTACTAATAAATCTTATCCCGCCACCACTAATATCTTTAATAACACCGTCAAACCAATTTTCATTGATTCTAAATTTAAAGGGCTGAACGCACTCATGCCGGAAAAACTCTCGTCTTTGTATTTTTGCTAAATCAGAAATAATTTCTACTTGAACCAACTCAATAAGCCCTTTTTTATAATGACGGACAGGACAAACCTTGCAACTATAAATACCATTACTTGAATAAATATAGAGGATATAAATCCTGTTTATTCTCAGAGGAACAATTTGTCCGCCAACAATAGGTGTACCAAGTACTAACACATCTTTTTTTAGAACTTCCTCAATTTGGCTGGTGTAGCAATAAGAATCATTATCATCTGTTCCATATTCTTTTATTTCAACTTTAACTCCCGGTGAAAAAATATTTTTCACGTAAGTGCCTCCTTTGTTGAAATAATTGCTTATTAATTATTTCTTTCAAACACATGCATTAAGCGTTTAACAAACGAGGTAAATCCGGAATTTATTTCTTCTTGTGGCTCATCTTCTGTTATTTTATAAGAAATTTTCCTAAAAGCCCTGCTAATTTCACTATTTGGAAAGCTAATACAAACAGGTTCTTGTAATTTAACGGATTTAATTAAGTTTTTGTCATAAGGCAGATAACCTAATTCATTAATTTCAATATTAAGAAATTTTTTTGATACTCTGTATAACTTATTAAATATTTCCTTACCTTCTTCGTCATCTTCCACTCGGTTAACTAAAAGTTTAATATTGGGTATTAAATTGTTTTTACACAACACTTTAATGAGAGAATAGGCATCTGTAACGGAAGTTGGTTCAGGAGTAGTTACCAGAATAATTTCATCAGCAGCTTTAGAAAAATTGATAACAGAGTCAGTTAATCCTGCCCCCGTGTCGATTAAAATAATGTCTGCATATTCATCTAACAGGCTTAAGTTACTTATAAAATTAGATAACTGTTGACTGTTTAAATGAATAAGATCCTGTATGCCTGAACCTCCTGAAATAAAATTAATTCCTAAGGGACCGGGAGTCATAATTTCGGCTATGCTTTTTCTGCCATAAATAACATCAGTAAGATTAAATTGTGGAACTATACCAAATATTACTTCAATATTGGCTAAACCTAAATCCGCATCAATGATAACAACTTTTCTATCGGTTCTTTGTAATTGTATCGCCAAATTAGCAGTAAAATTACTTTTACCAACGCCACCTTTTCCACTGGTAATCGTTATTACCCGAGATTTTCTTGTTTTAAAGACACTATTTTCTAATTGCCTGTTTTGTTCATTAACAATCTTTCTTAGTTTTTCAGCTTGATCCATCATAGTTCATCAATACTCCCCAATAATGCTTTTGTCAATTTTTTAGGACTAATAATTTCAATATCATCAGGAACATTTTGCCCAAAAGAAACATATGATAATGGCTTGTCTGTTAAATATCTTACATTTAATATGGTTCCTAAAGAAGTTGTTTCATCTATTTTTGTAAAAATGATATTATAATCGGATATGGAGGTGTATTGTTTTAAAATACTAAGCATATCTTTATGTTTCGTAGTTGCGCTTAATACAAGATAGATTTGTTTTTCATTTACAGTAGACAGTAAATAATCTAATTCTTTAAATTGCTCTGCATTTTTATGAGATCTTCCCGCAGTATCAATTAATATTAAATCATAATCTTTCATTTTGTTAAGTGTTTCTGGTAATTCATCGGGATTATAAATCACTTCAACAGGAATATTAAGAATTTCTGCATAGGTTTTTAATTGCTCAATAGCGGCAATGCGATAGGTGTCCGCTGTAACCAGCCCTACTTTTTTTCTTTCTGTCAGGCAAAAATGCGCTGTGATTTTTGCAATGGTCGTTGTTTTTCCAACTCCTGTTGGCCCAATAAAAAATACGACTTTAGGCTGGCTGCCATCTGCTTTTATTGGAGCAGGTTCGCCAATTAAATCCAGTATCCGATTATAAATGACCGTTATCATTTCATTAACATCTTCCGGATTCAGCTCTTTATCTTTATCTAAATCTTTTAAAATGTAATCGGCTAATTCAGGCAATACTTCATTATTAGTCAAATTATCATAAATAATCTGTAAAGCTGGATTATGATATCTTTGATTGTCTTCTTTAGAATCTTTTACCTGACTGGTTGTACTAACTTTTTCCATAACTTTTGTAAGTAATTCTTCCATAGAATCAAGTTTATTCTCTAAGTTTTTAATAATTTCTTTTTGCTCCTTAATAATATCATCAGCCTGGACTTTTTTAGAATCCTTTTTATTAACTTCGTCCAACGCGGCTAAAACTTCAACATATGGCTTTTTAAATAATTTAAAGATACCTTTTGGAGTAATCTTTTTTATATTTAAAATGAGGGCATCTTTTCCTAAATCTTCTTTAACTTTTTCAATTGCTTCCTGCTCAGTCTTTGCTTCATACTTTTTAATCTTCATTTCAAACACCATACCTTCATTTTTATTATCTAACTAATGCTTACCATTCCTATTGACTGTATTTCAATACTGGGATCAATTTCATTATAAGATAAGATGATTAAATCCGGAGCAACCTGTTCTGTAAGTCTTCTGAAGTAAATTCTGACGATTGGAGACGTCAGAAGAATAGGTTGCTGGCCTATGGAATTAAAGCGACGGATCTCTTGATTTAATCTTTCAAATATTTTTTGCGTGCTTTCAGGATCTAATGCAAGGTATGATCCTTGTTCTGACTGCTGAACAGAATCCATAATTTTTTGTTCTAAATCTGGATCAAGGGTAATCACTTTATTACTTGGCTGATTAAGAAATTTTTTAGAAATTGCTCTTGATAAATTTTGTCTGACATATTCCGTTAGTAAATCCGTATCTCTTGTAATTGTTCCATAGTCTGCTAATGTTTCAAATATTGTCACTAAATCTCGTATGGATACAGATTCTTTTAACAAATTGGCTAATACTTTTTGTATTTCGCTAATGGTTAATATTTTAGGAACTAATTCTTCCACCAGAGCAGGATGTGTTTCTTTAACATTATCCACTAGAGTTTGTACATCCTGCCGGCTCAGCAATTCATGAATGTGTCGTTTTATGATTTCTGTTAAATGGGTAGCAATAATAGATGGAGGATCTACGACCGTATAACCAAGAATTTCTGCTTTTTCTCTTTGGCTTTCAGAAATCCATAATGCAGGAAGACCAAAGGCAGGTTCTACAGTTTCGATACCATCAATTTCTTCTTCTACATAACCAGGATTCATGGCCATATAATGATCAAACAGAATTTCGCCTTTCGATACTTCTACCCCTTTAATTTTAATAACATATTGATTGGGGCTTAACTGAATGTTATCACGAAGTCTGATAATGGGTACAATAGCCCCTAATTCAAGGGCAATTTGTCTCCTAATCATAACAACTCTGTCAAGTAAGTCTCCTCCTTGATTTATATCCGCAAGCGGAATGATGCCGTAACCAAATTCCAATTCTATAGGATCCACTTTAAGAAGTGAAACAACATTTTCTGGTCTTCTGACTTCTTCAGCCTCTATATCTTCAGAAGAAATTTCTTCACTAATAGACTGTAGTTTAAGATTTTTATCAATGGTATTGGCACCAAGGAGTAATAAAATACCTACTGGCAAAGTAATGTAGTCCGGCAGTGGTGTAACCAGTCCTAAAATAATAATGGTTACTCCTGTAATTTGTAAGACTCTGGGGGTACTGCCCAACTGTTTTATTAAATCACTGCTCATATCGCTTTCTGAAGCTGTCTTTGTTACCAAAATACCTGTTGCTGTAGAAATTAATAAAGAAGGTATTTGGCTTACCAAACCATCCCCTATTGTTAAAACAGTATAAACATCTAAAGCTTCCATAATAGGCATGGGCTTTTTGGTTACAATTCCTGTAGTTCCAAGAATAATACCACCTATAATATTAATAAAAGTGATTATAATTCCAGCTATGGCGTCATTTTTTACAAACTTACTTGCTCCATCCATAGCTCCGTAAAAACTTGCTTCATCCTGAATCTTTTTTCTTCTTAATTTTGCTTCAGCTTCATCAATCAAACCAGTATTTAAATCCGCATCTATAGCCATCTGTTTACCTGGCATAGCATCTAAAATGAAGCGGGCAGATACTTCGGATACTCTTTCAGCACCCTTTGTAATAACTAAAAATTGTATAATTACTATAATGATAAATACAATTACACCTAGAACAATATTGCCACCGGCAACGAAACTTCCAAAAGTTCTTACAACGGCACCTGCATCTCCCTGACCTAAAATTAAGCGGGTTGTAGAGATATTTAATCCTAATCTGAACAAAGTAGTAATCAGCAATATCGTTGGGAAGGTTGATAATTCCAAAGGTTCTTTGGAGAATAAAGCAGTTAATAAAATCATCAGGGAAAGAGAAATATTTAAAATTAATAATATATCTAACAAAAACAGAGGCAATGGAACAATAATCATTGCAATAATGGCAATAACAAATACCCCTAAAAATATATCGCCAAATTTGAAATTCACATAAAATCCCCCTTGTTATCCTAAATTGCAAAATATCAATAGCTGTGTCTTAAGCTGTATACAAAGGCCAAAATTTCTGCCACAGCCTGATACAATTCAGGAGGAATTTCTTCTCCTATTTCGACAGTTTGGTAAAGTGTTCTTGCAAGCACTTTATTTTCAACAATTTCTATATTATTTTCTTTAGCAATGTTCTTAATTCTCATAGCCAGATAATCTACTCCTTTAGCTATGACTACAGGAGCAGAATGAACACTGGAATCATATTGCAGCGCAACAGCATAATGAGTCGGGTTTGTTATGATGACATCTGCTTTAGGTATATCTTTTATCATCCTTCTTAAAGAGACTTCTCGCATCTTTTGTCTTATTTTGCTTTTTACCTGGGGGTCTCCTTCTGTCATCTTATATTCTTCTTTAACTTCTTCTTTAGTCATTTTTAAATTTTGTTCAAATTCATATCTTTGGAAAAAATAATCCGCCGCTGCAACAAATATGAAAAACAAACCGACTTTTAAACCAATATTAATCAACAAAGAACCAATATATATGATAAATGGCATTAATTCCATATCCAATAAAAGCAAAAGGTTTTCCATTTCATCAACAATACAATTATATATAATGACAGCAATAATAGCTATTTTACCGATAGATTTTAAAAGTTCTATCAGTGCTTGTTTAGAAAATAATCTGGAAAAACCTTTTATAGGATTTAGTCTGTCAAAATTCGGCTTTAAAGGCTTCAAAGTTGGGTGCCAGCCAACCTGGGCAAAATTTACACTAAATCCTACTACCATTGAAATGGCAAACAAAGGTGCAACAATAATTAACGTTTGAGTAAAAATATCAGAAGCAAATTTTAACATAGATGAAACATTAAAAAGATCATCTAATTGAGGAAAAAGCATATAGGTATTTTTAAAAACGGAAGTGATTCTTTTATACATAAAAGAAGCAAAAATTTTCAGGCCAGCGAACATAAAAATTAGCAAAAAAGCTGTATTGATTTCCATGCTTTTTGCAACTTGTCCTTCTTCCCGGGCCTTTTCTCTTTTTCTTGGAGTTGGTTTTTCTGTTTTACTGTCTTTATCCGCAAAAAACTGTAAATCATAATAGAGTATTGGACAATCATTTGAATTTTTATGATTTATTATCATGGGATCAATCCTTTAATAACTTTAAACAACTCGCTGAATAACTCGTTGGAAACATAACTGAATATTGAAGATAATAAGGATGCTACAATAAATAAACATGCCAAACCTAATAATAGCCTTAAAGGCAAACCAACAACAAACATATTCAACTGAGGAACTGTCCGTGCTAAAACAGCTAATGCAACATCAAGAATAAGTACTACCGTTATAAATGGACTTGCAATTTTAAAAGCTATAACAAAACTATTTGCCACAATATGAATATAACTTCCTGTCAATTGATTCGTAAAAACGGCTTCTCCTATCGGAAGAACATCGTAACTATAAAACAAAGCCTGAATAAGTTTATGATGACCATTTGTAATAAGAAAGAGGATTAAAACAAGCAGATAATAAAAATTTCCTGTAACAGGAACTTGAATCTGACTTAGAGGATCCATAACACTGACCATAGTAAATCCAATTTGATAATCAATGAGTTGTCCTGCTAAATAAAAGACGCTAAGGATTAAATAAACAACAAAACCCAGCAGCATTCCAATAATGAGCTCTTTCATAATGAGTAAGGCATAGCCTATGACATGATTATCATAACTAACTGTAATATTTTGTTTTACGGAAAGCAAAAGAGTACTGATAATTAATGAAAAACCAATTTTTGAATAATTAGGAACATTCCTTCCGCCAAAAACCGGTGACGTTACAAATAAACCTAAAAATCTTACAAACACTAATAGCAAAATATCAACTTTCAAAAATACATTACTCATTAAAAAGTCCATTCTGCATTTTCCTTTAACGAATATATAAATTCAAATTTTTATAAATATTATTAATAAATTCCATCATGGTTGACAGCATCCAAGGTCCAAAAATTAAAATTGAAATAAAAACAGCTAATATTTTAGGAATAAAGGCAAGAGTAGCTTCCTGAATCGAAGTAACTGCCTGAAAAATGCTAACCAGTAAACCAACTGCTAAACCCATTAATAGCATAGGAGCAGATACTTTTATGACAGTCATTATTGCTTCCTGTGCTAAATCAATAATTAATTGTTCCATCCTTTTCCTCCTTATTTAAAGGTCTGAACCAGTTGACCTATCACCAAATTCCACCCATCTACCAGAATAAAAAGTAAAATCTTGAATGGCAGAGAAATCATTGCTGGAGGAAGCATCATCATTCCCATTGACATTAGGGTTGAAGCGACAACCATATCAATAACAATAAAAGGAATATATAATAAAAATCCTATAATAAATGCCGTTTTTAATTCACTAATAATAAATGCAGGAATTAAAACTCTTGATGGAATTTGCTCTTTTATTTGTTCAATATTTTCTGCATTTTCAATGGGTTCTGCATTAGAAATACCCATAAATAAGTTTAAATCACTCGTTCTGACTTGTCTGAACATAAATTCTCGCAAAGGATTCATTGCATTATCTATGGCTTCTGCCTGAGTTATCTGACCAGCTGTATAGGGTTTTATTGCCTGTTCATTGATATCTGCCAGAGTAGGACTCATAATAAATAAAGTTAAAAATAAAGCAAGTCCAATCAGAACCTGATTAGGTGGTGTCTGCTGAGTTCCAATTGCAGAACGCAGAAAGTACAGGACAATAATAATTCTGGTAAAAGAAGTCATCATAATTAATATGGATGGAGCCAAAGAGATAATCGTTATAATAAAAAGAATTTGCAGCGTACTGACAACTTCCTGAGGTCCTTCTGCTGGTTCTAAATCAATATTGATATGAGGAATAGGCAAATTTTGCTCATCTATTTCCTGACCGTAGCTAATAACGGAAAAAAATATTATTAACATTATGGTCAAAGTGATGATTTTTATGACTTTCTTTTTATCTATCCTTTTCATCCAGAATCTCTCCATCAATGTTACTATTCTTTTTTCGAGAAGAATTTCTCACATTTTTTATCATGTCTTTAAATAATGAATCAAATTTCAAATTCGGTACTTGATGAATATTATCAGAAATATTGATTTCTTTTTCATCAATTTCCGATATAAATACGATATTGTCTTTGGTAATGGCTAATAAATAAAACTTATTTCCTACCTTTACCAATTGCAGGCTTTTCTGTGGAGAAATTCCTACCGTTTCTATAATTTTAATATTATTTCCCTGATATTTTTGATACTGAATTGTACCAATTAATTTCGTAACATAATAAGCAGCAAATAATACTACGACAAATAATACAATCAGGAAAAAAAACTGGCCTATCATCTTAAACCAGTTTATATTCACTTGTCCTCCTCTATCGAATGAAGCTGATCCCTGAAGTAATAGAAAAGGCAAATATAGATTCCATATCGTATTCATTTTCTATCCTATAACCTTTCTTACGGCCTCAACCACACGTTCAGCCTGGAATGGTTTTACGATAAAATCTCTTGCGCCTGCCTGGATAGATTCAATAACCATCGCCTGTTGTCCCATAGCTGAACACATAATGATCATGGCATTACCATCAATTTTTTTAATTTCCCTGACAGCCTGAATACCATCCATTTCGGGCATTGTAATATCCATTATCACCAAATCCGGTGCAAGTTCTTTAAATTTTTCGACAGCTACAACACCATTTTCTGCTTCACCAGCTACTTCATAACCATTCTTAACTAAAATATCTTTTATCATCATTCTCATAAATGCTGCGTCATCAACGATTAATACGGTCTTTCCCATAAATACCCTCTCCTTTGAATGAATATTAAAGAAATCAGCCATAGCATTTATTAGGTATTATAATATATTTAATTAAAAAATTCCATGAAAAACGTCAAATTATCGATTATTATATCCTTTTATCAGGATTAACGATATCTGTAATTCTTATACCGAAATTTTCATCAATAACAACGACTTCACCTTTAGCAACAAATTTGCCATTAACTAAAACATCAACAGGTTCTCCTGCTAACTTATCTAATTCAATGACAGTACCAGGACTAAATTCTAATATATCTCTGATTAATTTATGGGTCCTTCCTAATTCAACAGTAACTTCCAAAGGAACATCCTTAATAATTTCAATATTTTCTTTTGTCTGAATCACTGCAGTTTGATCAAAAGATTGAAATTGGGCAGGTTGAACATTAATATTTGGCTGACCAAATCCAGAAGGCTGTGTAACAGGACTTTCGTAATAAGTATAAGATTGATTGGTTTGATTTTGCTGTTGTGGCTCAATCACTACTTGTGAAGGTGTAGGTTCAACAGCTTTTGCTGATTCAGCTTCTGTTTTTGTTTCCACTTTAGTACCAGCAGAACTTCTTTGAGAATTAATTAAATTTGAAGCAAGATTTTTTGCAAAATCTACAGGCAAAATCTGCATAATTTCACTGTCTATTAATTCACCAATCTTCATTTTAAAGGAAACCCTTACAATGCCTTCTTCACCGAAGCCCAAACTTTCAATCATTTTTTCTTTTTCTAATTTAGGTATAAATGCATGAGGTGGTTTAATATCTATTCTTTTATTAAATATGGATGACATGGAGGTGGAAGCAGAGCCAACCATTTGATTCATGGCCTCACTAATGGCACTTAAATGAAGTTCGGTTAATTCTTCGTCCGTATTTTTGCCTTCCCCACCCATCATTAAATCAGCAATAATCTTGACATCACTTTCTTTTAATATAAGCAGGTTAATACCTTCTAATCCTTCTTTAAATTCAACGTTCACTGCAACCATTGATTCTCCGTATTCACTGGCAATTTGTTCCCAAGTCATCACCTTAACATTGGGAGTGGTAATAATCACTTTTTGATTAAGTAAAGTAAACAATGTCGTTGCAGCAGTACCCATACTGATATTACCGATTTCACCTAATGCGTCTTTTTCTTCCTCCGTAAGGGGATCATTTATTGTTATTGCCTCATTATCAAGATTATCAAAACCATTGTCTTCGTCAATATCCGTTCCGCCAAGTAAAGCATCAATTTCAGCTTGCGAAAGCATATCTCCCATTTAAATTTCCTCCCTTCGCTCAACAGCAGTTATCTGTACTGCGTTTTGCTTTCTATGAATTCCAGGTTTACCATAAAACTTTAAGAGATTACCTGCATAAATTTCTAAATCTGAATTGATATATGAGTCCAGCTTTATCACATCACCAACTTGAAGATGAATAAATTCTTCAACGGTGATATGTGTTTTTCCTAAAACAGCTCTTATGGGGATTTTTGCAATTTCAAGTCTCTTTTCTAAGAATTTTCTGTAGGCAGATTTATCTTCTTGCTCCACCACTGCAAACCAATACTTAGTATTTAACCGTTCTAAGACAGGTTCAAGAACTAAATGTGGAATACAGATATTCATCATGCCTTCTACTTCCCCAAGTTTAATATTTAAAGTAACTAATGCAATCATTTCATTAGGAGAAATGATTTGAGCGAACTGGGAATTGGTTTCAATCTTTTCTAATTTCGGATTTAAATCAACTACGTTTTCCCATGGCTCTTTTAATAAAGCAATAAGTTGTGTAACAATCCTTTCTAATAGTATTCGTTCTATTTCAGTAAATTCCCTTATTTTATCAATCATTGCACCTCTTCCGCCTAAAATTCTGTCAATGATTGAATAGCCTAAATTTGGAGAAAGGTCTATTACAATTGAACCTTTTAAAGGGGAAAAATCAACAATTGACAAAATTACAGGATTAGATAAGGAATTACTAAATTCATAGTAAGTAACGGCCTCTGCGTTAATTACATCGACTTGTGTGGGTGTTCTTAAATAGCCAGACAAATAAGTAGATATTATTCTTGAATAATTATCAAAAATAATCTCTAATGTTCTTAACTGTTCTTTTGCAAACTTTGATGGTCTGGCAAAATCATATTTTTTAATATGCTTTTCTTGCTTTGATTCCTGAATTTCTGTTACATCAATTTCTCCAGTATTTAATGCTTTTAGCAGTTCATCTATTTCAGATTGTGATAAAACTTCGCCCACTTAATCACCTCCTGGCCACTATATAAGTAAGTCATATCCCTATTGAACAAAGAATTCCCCAAAATAGATATCCGTGATTGTATCGGTTTGAAAATACTCATTAATTTCATTTAATATTTCCTGACCTAATAATTCCTGGGCATTTGGCTGTAAAACTTCCTCATATTTTTTATTCCTTACAACATTGATAATAATATGTTTAAGGACAGGCAACTTTTCAGACAGTTGTTCATTAACTTTTTTATAATCCTTCTTAGTTTTATCTAACGCCAATCCTACAGAAATACGAAGCATATGTTTATCATCATTTGCACTTTCTTGCATAAGATTAGCAGTTATGGGATCATCAATTGAAAAAATGATGATATCTTCTGAATTAACAATTGCTTTATTTTGCTCTGCATTTACATTTTTATTTTCATTATTGTTTGCCATAGATTTAAATGAACTTAGTATAAAAGAAAGAGCTACAATTACTGCTATTAGAGCAGTAAAAATAATTCCTAAAATGACATAAAGAAAGATTTTATTGTTTTTCTCCATTAGAATCCCCCTTAACGAATCCATCAATTATCGCTTCCGGCGTATGGTGCATATTCACTAAGAATCTTAATTTCAACCCTCCTGTTTTTTGCTCTTCCCTCAGGAGTAGAATTATCAGCAACAGGGACGTATTCCCCAAAACCTTCAGTAGAAAATTGACTAGGATTAAAATCCCATTCATTAATATAATATTTTGCTACGGCTATTGCCCGGGCAGCAGATAATTCCCAATTGCTGGGGAATTGTACAGTCTGTATCGGCCTGTTATCTGTGTGCCCTTCAAATCGAATTCTGTTATTTGGATATTTCTTTAGTTGAACACCTATTTTATCCAATATGGTAAGGGCTTCTGGTTTTAAATCTGCTTTACCACTGTCAAACAATATCCCATCTTTAAAGGTCACAGTAACAAAATGATCTCCTAAATCAACATCAATGGCATCTTGTAATTGATTTTCAGTAACAAAATTCTTGAAATCAGAGTACATTTTTTGAAGTTCTTCAAACCTTTTTAAATCAATTTCAGGACTTGTTTCTGACAGGTATTTTTCTAAATCAGGTAACTGATTAATACCATTACCAATTTCACTGCCTTCCCCTATAGTAGAACCAGTTCCTGTCAGAATCCCAATTGAACCTTCCATAGAATTAATAAAGGCTTTATATTTTGCGATATCTATTGTGGACATCGAGAAAAGAAGAACAAAAAACGTAAGCAACAAAGTTACCATATCACCATAAGTATTCAGCCATGTTGCAGTGCCCTTGTTTACTTCTATTACTTTTTTTCTTTTAGACACTTTTATTCACCTGCCTCCGGACCTTCACCATTGTTCTTGCCCATGGTTTCACGTAAAGTAGGTGATAAGAATGCCTTTAATTTCTCTTCAATAATTCTTGGGTTTTCTCCCGCCTGAATAGACAATAATCCCTCTATCATCACTTCTTTTAAAAGGATTTCTTCATCACTTCTGACTTTCAATTTGTTGGCTGTAGGAGATGCAAAAAAGTTTGCTAAAACTGATCCATAGAAAGTTGTAACTAAGGCAACAGCCATACTGGGTCCAATGGTAGAAGGGTCATTTAACTGGTCCAACATAGCAATAAGTCCAATTAAGGTACCTATCATACCCCAGGCAGGTCCTTCGCTTGCCATGTTCCCCCAGAAATCTTGCACTTCTTTGTGACGTCCTTCTATGAAGGCCAATTCAGTTTCTAATATATTTCTAACCAGTTCAGGATCTGTTCCGTCAACAATTAATAAAACGCCTTTTTGTAAAAACTTGTCTTCCATATCTTGCGCAGCTTCTTCAAGAGCCAGCAAACCTTCTTTTCTTGCAATATTAGCTAATTCAATAATTTTTTGAATAATGTTACCTGTATTGAATTCTTGAGTTTTAAAAATTAAACGAACTGTTTTTAAGGAATTCATAAATTTATTTAACGGATAGGAAACTAACAGTGAGGCAAAAGTACCTCCAAAAGTAATCATAATAGAAGGTAAATCAAAAAATAAGCCTAACCGACCATTCATTTGAATAGAAATAATCATGAAAACAAATCCTAATATCAGTCCTAAAATGCTAGAAATGTCCAATGCAATCACCTCACTTTATTGCTAATATCGGCCAGTATTTTTTGCTTATATTCGATGACACGTTGGATAATCTCATCTACATTTTCCTTTACAACTATTTTTTTACCTGTAGTCATGGTTATGACCGTATCGGGTGTTTCTTCCACAAATTCAATTAAATCCGAATTGATCACCATATAACTACCATTTAACCTTGTTACTTTAATCATCTTTATCCCTCTTTTGGACATCAAATTACCTCGCACTTTAAGACAAAAATGTCTTAAAGTGCGAGAAAGTTAATTAACGTTTTAAATTAACTAACTCCTGAAGCATTTCGTCTGATGTGGTAATGATTCTTGAATTTGCCTGAAAACCTCTTTGAGTTGTAATCATTTCTGTAAATTCTTTAGCGAGGTCTACATTAGACATTTCTAACACACCACCTTGGAGATTAGGTTCACTTCCGATTCCGTCAAATTCACCAGAATTTGGCGTGGTAATAAATAAGTTATCTCCAACCTTTTGAAGACCAGCTGGATTTCTAAAATTCGCAATAACGATTTGACCTAACATTTTTTGTTGGCCATTGCTGTATTGGGCAGTAATGATACCATCTGCACCAATGCTATAACCCGTTAATTCACCAGGTTCCCGACCAGCTCCAAGTCCATTTTTGTCACCCATTAAAGGATCGATATTGGTTTTTTGATTGTATTGGGTCAATCCAGAAAAATCAACTGTTAAAGGTCCTATTGTGGATTTAATAATAGGATCTCCGGCACTTAAATCAGTAGTTAAATCAAAAGGATTTCCACCATTAGAAATAGTAAAAGTTCCATTGGTTCCACCAGAGTTTTCAATATCCAGATTTCCGTCGGAATCAAATACAATAGTAATAGAATCGTCTTCAGCCCCTACATTTTCTAACGTAAAGACATTACCATTCGCGTCTGTTAGTTGCAAGGTATCAGGTATATCAATACTCCATTCAGCAGCCGTTGCGTCATACGTCATATAAAGATTTGCTGTATATAAGTTGCCTAAACTGTCATAAAACTTTAATTGAATTGGAATTCCATTTCCGGAAATACCATCCTGAATGTTTACGTTACCTTGTATTCGAAGATTGGTTGTAGCCTCAGGGTCGGCTGTTATGTTTTCAGGTTTATCTAATTTCAAATATTCAACTGTGCCTCTTTGAATCCTGGTACCATTATCAACCGCAGGCCATCCCATAACCTTCATTCCATTAGGAATCGTTAAATTACCATCGTTGTCTTTTCTAAATACACCTGCTCTGGTAAAGTAAGTTCCACTTTCATCACCAACAATAAAGAACCCGTCTCCTTCTATCATTAAATCAAAAGGATTGTCCGTTCTTTGAGCAGCTCCGGTTGTCATTAAAGTATCAATGGAAGAAATATTGGTTCCTAATCCAATTTGCATCGGATTTCTTCCACCTCTGCCCGTTTCAATACTTGCTGCACTGGCCCCTTGAAGAGTTTGGCTAAATACCTCATTAAAAGTAACCCGGCTGGATTTAAAGGCTGTGGTATTTACGTTGGCAATATTATTACCTATAACATCCATTTTTGTTTGATGTACTCTTAAACCGGAAATACCGGAAAACATAGATCTCATCATAGTAAAACGACCTCCTTAAATAAATAAGCTAATCCTGGTGCAGTAATACACTCATCTTTTCAGTCAATCCAAGATGAAAAGCTCTCCTACAAGAGGTCCAGCTTATATGATTACAGCACCATCAATATTGGTAAAAACAGTATCTTTGGCCTGACTTGAATCTATAGCAGTGATAACCACCCGATTTTTAATATTAACAACTAAAGCAATTTGATCCATTAGAACCAAAGAATCTTTTATACCTTTTTCCTCTGCTTTTTTAATTCCTTTTTCCAGTTTTTCAAATTGCTCTTTCGTAAAAGCTATGTTACGCGCATCTAAACGCATAGCCGCATGTTTGGAAAACTTTATATTTTTGTCAGACGCAATTTGATTTTGTAGTAGTTGCTGGAATTCACTAACCCCAGCATTGCTATTTTGATGATGAACTTTATTGACATTTAAAGTATTTATAGGGGTAATTTTAACAGGGTTATGGTTTATTTTCATAAACTCACCACCTTTATTAGCCCTCATATACTTTGATAAGGTCTTCGTATGCCAGTTCTTTACCATTTACAATAACATACATTTGATTATCCCTCATCAAAATATAATTGACTGTACCTTCAACTTCTTCATAGTCATTCATCTCTGGATTAAAGTATTTACCAACTACTTTTTTTCCCGTAATGGATTCTTTGGTCACGACACCTACAATTTTATCCATAGTGGTTTCAAGATAATAATCGTCTGTGCCAATTACCAGATAAGGAATACCATTTTTCATATTAATATGTTTTACAAAACCTTCAACATATTCCTGCTTATTATTTAGTGGATTGTTTCTTGTAAATTGAACAACTTTACCAATCAGTTCAAAAGGATTACTTGGCCCATCATCAATCGCTGATAAGCTTGCGTCTGTTACCATATTAACATCTTCAACAGCAACCTCTCTGTCTCCAACCACTAAATAAGCCTTATTATTTGCAATTTTAACAAAGTCAACTTTCCCTTCCACAATTTCAACGTCTGATGTTTGACGATTGACAACGGTTGCTTGTATATTTTTTCCGATTAAAGCAAAAGCTTTTGTTACTTCTAAAGTTTTATTCATATTTTGCATTTGCTCTAAAGCGCTAAATTGAGCCATTTGGGCCAAAAATTCTTTGTCATCCGTCGGATTAAGAGGATCCTGGTATCTTAATTGGGTTACCAGAAGATTCAAGAATGCATCTTTGCTTAACTCATTTTTTGGAGTGGTCGTTTGCTTGGAATACTGTATCCTTGAATCATTAGGATCAATATAATTGACTTTTTGAACATCTGCCATGCTTTCACCTCCAAGCTTAAGAATTTATGCAGAATAATCAATGATACTTTCTGAACGTTGGTAAGGATTATCTGCCGGGTTTAAATAAGTTTCTTCGGGATTATTTACAAAATCCGAAAGAATGTTGCTAATTCTCTTTCCAGATTTTGATGACTTTTCTTTCATAAAATTGGAATGATGTTTTTGAAAATCTTGTTTTACAAATACTTCAAGATTTTTAACTTCCAGGCCTTGTTCACTGAGTGCATCTTTTAACTGATTGAAATTGGCTTCAATAATTTCTTTAACTGCCTGGTTTTCTGCCATAAATTGAGCAGTAACAATACCTCTTTCTGTAACAATTTTTAAGCTCAATTTACCTAAATGATCTGGTTTAAGCTGTAAACTCATTTCTGAACTTGTCTCACCAACATTGATTTTGATTTGTTCTACCATTTGTTCTACGATATTTTGCTGATTCATTAAATCATTCGTTGTTCTTCCTGTTACATTTTCAGTAATGTTTTCTGTACTTTGAAGATGCGTTTCAAAATTTTGCTGAATAATTATGTTTCTATTTTCTAATCGCATCTCTTCTGAATTAGCAAAAGTATCTTCATTTAAAAAACTCTCATCATTATTAAACTTATTGTCAAAAGTCTTTTTATTACTTTGTGGGTTATTCTTTTTAGATTCAAGTGTTAAAACCTCTTCTCCAGAACGCTGTTCCTGGCTTTTATCCAGAAGTCTGGCATTTTGCTCTAAATCCTGGTCAATGATATGGTCAACTTGTTCCATAAGCTCTGAATGGTCAATGTTATTCATAGACTGTTGATCAACAACTGAATTTAAAATGAAATCTTCACTGTCATTTTTTAGATTGAATTTCACTGTTTCTTCAGCTTGCATGAAATGAGTATCAACGAAAGGAAAAGCAACTTTTAAATGTTCCATTATACTCATTATGTCTTTGTACAATTGATTAACATCAGGAATGGATAATAAATCAATAGAACTTGTGACATTGAATAACTTCTGAAGGAAAAGATTAATATTGGTCGGAGAAAACAAATCGTATACAGTCAGACCTAACTGTTGCAAACTCTCCACAATCTCTTCTTCTGACATATCCGTTTTTTCAGCAATGTTTTTGATAATTTGCCTTTCTTCCGGCAATGGCTCAGGATTAATCTGTGAATCATCTGTTGTAACAACCTTTTTCAATGTATCGCTTTTATGACTGTGATAATCTTTTTCTGATACATTGATCTTACTGTTAGCATTACCAGTCGTGCTTGCTTTTGATTTGAAAATATTCTTGTTTTCATAGCTGTCGTTTAACAAATCTTTAAAGCTTCCTTTTTGAGAATTAGCATTTTTCACTGAACCATTATTAAAAGATTTTGCTAACTCGGTTGTAAAATCAAATGAAAAAATTTGTACATTCATCCCCTACCCTCCTTTCATTTCATTATTGTGGTGCTAAACTTTTTACAAGTCTGGCTGCACGTTCAGGATTCATTTCTTCTATAATTGCAGCCTGTTGTTCACTATCTATGTTATTAAAGATAAGAACAACCAAATCCATATCTGTAACCATCATTTCTTCAACAACTTCTGCAGCACTGGCAGGGTCCATGGTTTGGAACGGTTCAGCATATTTTTTAATCTCTTGTGTATTAACTTCTTCACCCAGTAATTCCTCGTAGATTTGTGCTGCTGTATCCGGATAAATAGATTCAAAAAACTTCATAAAAGCTTCAGGATTGTCCTGTGCAACCTGCTTACTAAATTCATCTTTGTCTAGCTTAAATTGTAATTGCTGCTCTTCTATTTCCCTCAGTCTTTTCACTTCAGCTTCAAGTCTTTCTATGGCATTTTGATAAGAAGCAAGTTGTTCTTCTTTTCTTTCTAATTGACTTTCCAAGTTATTTATTTCCTTGATTAATTCTTCTTTAGTCAAATTCCCATACTTGTTACCATCTTTTTTGCTGGCAGGAAGAAGATTGCTGATAATAGGTACATTTTCTAAAAAATTTCTTAAATATTTTTCCGATAAGTTTCCGACATTAAAACGGATTACAGCCGCTATTACGAGAAATAGGATAATAAATATAATAATTGCAATAAATAAAGGACTTTTCTTTTTTCTCTCTTCAGATGGAAGAAAATCTTCCTCTTTATTTTTTGTGGTCGGGGTGCTTACTTTACTAGCTATTTGTCTCACTCCTATCTATAAGACGGTTTTGAGATTGGAAACTAACGACTTCATCAATACTTCGTTGTTCTTTTTTATTTTCATCATCTAAGAAATTAAACCAGTGTTTTTCTTTTAATTTCTCCAGCATCTTCTTTTGCCTGGATGCTTCAATTAGTTCTTGCCTTTTTTTTTCTGCCTTCTCATAAGCAAGTTTTACATTTTCTTCTTGCTTGATTATTTTTCTTTTTAAAAAGTTACCATAATTGTTATAAAAAATTATTTCATTAGGAGCAATTGAATCATGGATTTTTGAACGTAATAAATGAATCAATTCGTTAGATTCCTCTGTCAATTTTTCTTTTATTGATATTTCTCTATGAAGTTCATTTAAGGCATTTGAATATTCCTGCTTTTTTTGTTCTTCAATTTTTTCTCTTACGTTCAAAATGCTTTCCATACGGAAATAAAAACGGCCCATAAAAATCCCCTTTAATATCTATTCTCCGTAAAGAATTCGATTCATTTGCTCTAAAACTTCATTCATCTCGAAATTTTCTTCAACTTTTTGCGTTAAAAAATCATTAATTTTTTTTATTTTAGAAATAGCTTCATCGATTTCATCATTGCTTCCTTTAACATATGCACCAATATTAATTAAATCTTCAGCATCTCTATAAACAGCCATTAATTTTTTTATTTCATATGCCATTGCTTTATGGTCATTATCAACAATATCGTTCATTACCCTGGATACACTTTGTAAAATATCGATAGCTGGATAATGATTCCTATTAGCTATTTTTCTGGATAAGACAATATGACCATCCAGAATTCCACGTGCTGTATCTGTCACAGGTTCTGTCATATCATCGCCATCAACTAAAACCGTATATAAACCGGTAATCGAACCCCGATCAGAATTACCTGCTCTTTCCAAAAGCTTAGGCATAACTGCAAAAACAGAAGGGGTGTAGCCTCTTGATACAGGTGGTTCACCAATGGCTAAACCGATTTCTCTTTGAGCCATTGCAAAACGTGTCAGAGAATCCATAAGCAGCAATACATCTTTCCCTTCGTCCCGGAAATATTCAGCAATTGCAGTTGCTGTTTGAGCAGCTTTTAAACGGATTAATGCAGGCTGGTCAGAAGTTGCAACGACAAGAACTGAACGCTTTAGTCCTTCTTCTTTTAAATCTTTTTCTATAAACTCTCTTACTTCTCTTCCCCTTTCTCCGATTAAAGCAATCACATTTAAATCAGCTTTTGTGTTTCTGGCAATCATACCTAATAAGGTACTTTTTCCCACACCACTACCGGCAAAAATTCCTAATCTTTGACCTTTTCCTACGGTTAAAAGTCCATCAATTGCCTTAACACCTAAAGGAAGAACTTCTGTTATCCGTTTGCGCTTTAAAGGATTAGGCGGTTGATTTTCAATGGGATATCTTATATCTGAAGCAGGTAATTCTTTACCATCCATAGCTTGTCCCAGTCCGTTTATAATTCTTCCTAATAAATGATAGCCAACAGAAACATTTAAATTTGTTTTAGTGGTTTCTATAATACTGCCAGGACCAATGCCAGCCATCTCTCCCAAAGGCATTAAGAGAATTTTATTATTTTTAAAACCTACCACTTCAGCCATTACGGGATAAGAAGTATTTTTTGAACGAATATAGCAAAGATCTCCCACATTACAAACTGGTCCTATGGATTCGATGGTTAAACCAACAACTTGTGATACTCTTCCCTGATATTTAAAATAATCTTTATTAAGTACGCTCCTGTATTTGTCGATGTTGATTGTATTCAAGACCTCACCCAATCCTAAAATCAATAATTCTTAATTGACAGTAATTCTTCTTTTAATCCTTCAAATTGCACGCCTAAACTGCAGTCAATATTACCAAAGTCTGTTTCGATAATACAATCTGAACAAGATAATGAAGAATCTTTAATAATTTCAATATCATTATTTATTCCTAAATCTTCTATCAATTCCTCTTTGGATTCAATAACCAACGGATAGTCTTGATCAGAAACCCGGATAATTATTTTTTCATTTCCTTCTTTAACCTGAGAAAAACCCTTTCTTATTAAATATAAGATATATTGCGGGTTTGTTTTTATGCTATTCGCTAATAACTTTTCCAAAATATCAATAATGAGCTGAACCATTTGGGGTTCTATTTCATTAATGATTCTTTCTTTTTCTAAATAAGCTTTCTTTAATTCTTCTTTTGCCTGACTTTTAATTTTTTCGCCCTCCAGGATGCCTTGTTGCAATCCTTTTTCATAACCTTCTTTCCAGGCTTCTTCTTCTGTTTCCTTTTTTAATGCGATTGCTTCCTGACGGGCTTTATCCAACAACTCAGCTGCTGCTTTTTCTGCCTCATGGATCATTTTATTAGCATCGTATCTTGCTTTTTCTAAAATATTCTGGACTATGATTTCAGCCGAAGTATTATCAATTTTAACAAGATCTTCTTTAGGAAATTCCTCGTTGGCTTTAATCTGTACCGTTTGCTCATAATTATAGTTAACAGCAGGACCTTTTATGATACTAGACAATTATTTCGTCACCTCCACCTCTGGAAATAACAATTTCGCCAACTTCTTCAAGTTTCCTGATTACATTAACAATTTTTTGTTGAGCATCTTCGACATCCCTAAGTCGAACAGGTCCCATATATTCCATATCTTCTTGTATCATGGCAGAGAGACGTTTAGAAAGATTTGCAAAGATAACATTTTTAACTTCATCGGTTGCTCCTTTAAGGGCAATCGCTAAATCATTGTTATCAACTTCTCTGAGTATTCTTTGAATTGACCTGCTGTCTAAGGTAATAATATCTTCAAATACAAACATCTTCTTCTTAATTTCTTCTGCTAGTTCAGTATCTTCTACTTCCAGTGTTTCCATAATATATTTTTCAGTTCCCCTGTCCACACAATTTATGATATCAACAATAGCATCTACACCGCCGACAGCAGTAAAATCTTCTGTTACTAAAGCAGAGAGTTTCTTTTCCAAAACTCTTTCGACCTCTTTGATGATGTCTGGCGATGTCCTATCCATTAAAGCAATTCTTCTTGCTACATCAGGTTGTTTTTCCTGAGGTAAAGATGCTAATACTGCAGCTGCCTGAGTGGGTTTTAAATAAGATAGAATAAGGGCGATTGCTTGAGGATGTTCATTTTGAATAAAGTTTAATAGCTGACTTGCATCCGTTTTTCTTACAAATTCAAAAGGTCTGACTTGAAGAGATACGGTAAGTTTATTAATAACCTCAATGGCTTTTTCGCTGCCCAACGCTTTTTCAAGAACCTGTTTAGCGTAAGCAATACCTCCTTCTGCAATATATTGCTGCGCTAAACAAACCTGATAAAACTCATCTAAAACTTTTTCCTTCATTTGTGGGGAAACAGTCCGTATATTTGCTATTTCTAAAGTTAATTGCTCTATTTCTTCTTCCCTTAAATGTTTAAATATACGAGCTGATTTTTCAGGTCCCAATGCAATAAGAAGCATAGCTGCTTTTTCTCGGCCTGAAAGTTCCTCCTTCACAATTGCCATCTATCTTCACTCCCATTCTTCGCTTAGCCAATTGCGTAAAAGACTTGCAACTGCTTCAGGTTTTTCGTCAACAAATTTATCAATTTGTTTCTTGATCTCAGATTCTTCATTATATTCAATGGGTTCAAGTTCTTCTGAACGAACTTGTGAGCTTTCAAGCATTGCTTCTACAGACAATTCAGGTTCTATTTCTGTAACTTCTATAGGCTCTGCTTTTCTAATTAAAGCATAAGCTAACAATGCAATCAGAACAAATAAAATACCCAATAAAACATATTCATGATAAGGCCTTGGTGTAATGGTCTTATCTATAAAAACAGGAACCTCATATCCAAGAATCTCAACATTGTTTACATTTAAACCCGATGCATTTGCCACCAAACTACGTAATTGCGGATATTCATTTTCAATATCAATGATGGAAGGGGTCGATTTAATACGATACTTAAATTCTTCCCAACTTTCTCCATCCTGCATTGAATTTGCATTATTTGAACCACGATTGCTTTCTAATTGCTCCTGATCGTAAATTTTATCCCGTAATACAACAACCGAAATATTCGATTCATCTGCTATTACAGAACCGATACTTTTTTCTAATTCAGTATATTTTTTGTCTAGTTCATACTTTATTTCACTTTGGTTTTCTTTAGCTTCATAAGCGTTTTCGGCACCCATAACATATTGTGGAACATCAAGATCATTAGCCGCTAAGCCTGGTTCTTCTCCTGAAGCACCACCAGTTGCTTTGCGCGAAGAAGTGTTTTCATAAGAAATAACGCCTTTATTTGATCCTTCTATAGGAGAGCTGACTAATTCTTGTTTTTCCCTATACTTATCAAAATCTAATACCAAATTGGGAGTTACCCGCACATCATCAAATAAAGGACCCAGAATTGAAAGTACTCTTCTTTCAATTTCTCTTTCTGCAGCAAGTTTAACTTCCTGCTGTTCATCCATATTAACACCTGCTGTTTCAGCATCAGCAAGATATAAGATGTTACCTCTGTTATCAATAATCCTTACATTTTTTACATCTAAATTTTTAACGCTTCCTGCAACATAATGAGCAATTCCTAAAACTTGCTTTTTGCTTAATTCCTTTTTAAGAGTCAACTTAACACTTGCACTTGCTTCCTGATTAGCCGCTATGAAAAAATTATCATCATTTGGTATAACTAAATGCACATTGGCCGCCTCAACACCTTCAATAGTAGCAATTTCCTTTGCTAACCTCTCTTGTTCAGCTTCTTTTAACTTGGCTTTTTTTTCCGTTTCCGTTGTTCCCATACCATTATCAAGTGCATCTTCAAAAGTAAAACCACTATCTGGGATTTGCTCCATAGCCAATTCCATTTTGGCTTTAGCATAGTCTTCTTTTTTTACTTCAATGGATGTTCCATCTTCATTGGTTTTATTATAAATATTGGCCGCATCTAATACTTCTTTAATTTCTGCAGCTTGCTCATAAGTAAGATCTTCATTAAATAATCTTACCATTTTCGGTCTGCTGGTAATAAAAATAGCAACAGCCAAAGAAAAAACAATACATACAGCTATGAGCCCTAACCTAATTTTTTGTCCTTTATTGAATTTATTCCAATATTCTGTAATCTGCTCTGAAATCTTCGAAAAAGTTTCCTGCATTCATTCACCTCATTTCTGTACAAAATCAGTATTATACGCTTATAACTTAACATTATAAATTGATCCGCATGATGTCATTATAAGCTTCTAATACTTTATTGGTGATTTGTACAGTAAATTGAAGTGCTACATTTGCTTTTTCCTGTGCAATCATGACATTGTGTATATTATCCGTTTTACCGGTTACAAAATCTAAAGTAATTTGCTCTGCATCTTTTTGAAGAGAATTGGTAGTATTAATTAAGCCTAACGCTGCTTTATAAAAATCTTCAAAAACAAGGGCTTCTCTATTAACTTTAGTAGTATGATTATCGAAATTATTATCTAAATTTAAGGAATTAATAAAATTCCGACCTTCAACCTTCATGTACATCCTCCTAAATCAGATAAATTAACGACCAATTTCCAATGCTTTCAACGCCATGCTTTTATTGGTATTGATAGCTGTAACATTAGCTTCATAGGAGCGGTTAGCAGAAATCATATTTACCATTTCTTCAATAATATTAACATTAGGCATGCGAACATATCCGTTTTCATCTGCATCAGGATGTTCAGGGTCGTATACCATTTGAAAATCACTATTATCCTCTACGATTGCTGAAACCCGTACCCCAGAACTACTATATTGTTCCATGCTCTTTTTTAAAAGCTTACTGAAAGGCAGTTGCTCTTTTTTTTCTTCAAATAAAACCGTTTTTCTTCTATATGGTTCTCCATTTTCTGTGCGGGTCGTATTGATATTAGCAATGTTCTGAGAAATGATATCCATTCTTAATCTTTGAGCTGTTAAACCACTGGCACTGACATCCATTGCCCTGAAAAATGACATCGACCTCACCCCTATCTAATATTGTTTAACACAATGTTAATTCTTTTAAACTCATGAGATACCTGACTTATTAAAGTGTTGTATCTGATGCTGTTTTTGGCCATCTCCACCATTTCTACATCAACATCTACATTGTTTCCATCCATACGTGTTTCCAAATTATCGTAATTGACTACAATTCGGGGCTGAACTTTTTCAACATTTTTCTTATTATTTGACTTAAGAGCATCTGCTAAATACTGTTCAAATTTTACTTCTTTTTTCTTATAATTTGGTGTATCTGCATTAGCAATGTTCCCAGCGATAATTTCATTTCTCAACCACGAAGCATCCAAGGCTTTTTCTAAAATGTCAACATTAGAATTTAGCCGGCTAAACAACATTATTAACCCTCCTATGCTTTAATTAATCATAATTATATAACAAAAAACCACACATTAATATAATTTTTTTCAATCTTCCATTAATTAAATAATTATTCGACTTTAATTATCATTATATACATTAAATAATAAAAGAGCAACAAAATCATATTGAGAAATTTGTCCCATTTGCTTATTTTTTCCCATATTATTATAATTTTTTTAATATCAATTTAAATCAATAAAAATAATATAATAATTAATATTGTTAATAATTTCTATAATTTAGTATTATGTTAATTGATTAATAGCTAAAATACACAAAAAAAAAGTGGCAAGCCACTTTTTTAATGTCTTAATTTATTTAATTCATCGATTAGCGCGTCATTTAATACTTTAATGTAAGTACCTTTCATACCTAAAGAACGAGATTCTATTACTCCGGCACTTTCGAATTTTCTAAGAGCATTCACAATAACAGATCTGGTAATTCCAACTCTGTCAGCAATTTTACTTGCTACCAGCAAGCCTTCATTACCATCTAATTCTTCGAAAATATGAAGAATAGCTTCTAATTCTGAATAAGATAAAGTAGCAATAGCTGAATTAACAATAGCGGTTTTTCTAAGTTCCTCAGCAGATTCTTCAGTCTTGGAACGAAGAATTTCCAAACCTACTACAGTTGCACCATATTCACCAAGTATTAAATCATCTGTACTATACTCTCCACTGTCTTTATATATTAAGAGAGTACCTAATCTTTCCCCGCCAGCACCTATTGGTATAACAGTACCTATTAAATTAGCAGGAAGTTTTTTCTCATCAGACATAGGAAAATCGCTTAAAGATATATTGTCCTGAGTTTCAATAATTCTTAATAAATAATCATTAAAACTAGTATCAACATTGCTGCCTACTTCCCCTTTGTCTGCATCAAACAATTTGTTAGAAGAATTCGAATAATCCGCCCCTAAAATTTTTCCTTTCTTACTTATGATTAGTGTGTTGGATTCTAAGACTTCACTCAGCACTTTACATATATCGTTAAAAATTACTGGCTCAACTCCAGAACGCTGCAACAAATTGTTCAACTTTCTCGTTTTTTCTAATAATTCTACTGACATTTTATTCCTCCTTGTTTAATCTTTATTTTCTGTCTAGTATTATGTTCTAAAAATTCATACTTTATACTATAAAAACGATAATTTTTTTATAATAATTATTGTTGTAATTGTTTTTTTTTTACTAATAATTAGTTAATTCATAAATTTATATTATTATCATAGCACTAATTATTTAAAAAAACAATATTTTTAAAGAATCTTACTAAAAAGTTTAATTTTTTAATCATTTGCCGAATTAATAATATCATTTAGAATTAAAAAAAGCAATAGTTTTTAAAAAACTATGCTAAAAAGTTGTCTTTTTTTGTCGATTTCTCTTAGATAGCTTTTATAAATATATTATTCTATTTCTTTACTATATAAACACGCCTCATTACTGCATATCGCTGTCTTTTTCTTTTTCCCTTTCTCTACCATATAACTGCCGCATTTAGGACATTTTTCGCCAGTTGGTTTATTCCATGACATAAATTCGCATTCTGGATTCTTTTCACAGCCGTAATATTTTCTGCCTTTCTTTGTTTTTTTAATGATTATTTTATGACCACACAAAGGACAAGAAACACCTGCTTCTTCATATATGGGCTTGGTATTTCTGCACTCAGGAAAATTAGGACATGCAAGAAACTTACCGTAACGCCCGTATTTAATTAACATGTTCTTCCCACAGTTTTCACAAATCACATCAGTAACTTCATCTAAACTAATATCCCCAATTTCTTCTTCAGCAATTTTCAAGGTTTCATAAAAAGCTGGATAAAATTCTCTGATTACTTTTTTCCAGGGAATTTTTCCTCTTTCAACTTCGTCTAATTGTTCTTCCATTTGAGCCGTAAAATCTACATCAACTATATCTTGAAAGTAGGATTTAAGAATATCGATGACAATCTCCCCTAATTCCGTCGGATAAATGACCTTATTTTCTTTTACGGCATAACCTCTGTTAAAAAGGGTGCTGATAGTAGGCGCATACGTACTTGGACGACCTACTCCATTTTCTTCTAAAGTTTTGACTAATGTTGCCTCAGAATATCTGGCAGGTGGTTGAGTAAAATGTTGCTTTGCTTCTAAATGGTCTAATTTTAATTCCTCATCAATATTTGTGCTGAAATTCATTTCTTCTTCTTTTTCTTTTTCCTTATTATATACGATCAAAAAACCATCAAATTTAACAGATGAACCTGAACTGGTAAAAATATAATCTCCAGCACTTATTTTAATTGAAAAAGTATCATATGCGGCAGGTGCCATTTGACTGGCCATAAATCTTTGCCATATTAATTCATAAAGCTTATATTGATCATTACTTAAAGAATTTTTTATACTTTTAGGTTCTTTATCAATATAAGTAGGTCTGATGGCTTCATGGGCATCCTGACTTTTCCCTTTATTCTTATAACTATATTCTCTTGTATTGATATATTCTTTTCCAAAATGAGTTTCTATATATTTTTTTGCCTGAGCTTTAGCTTCTTCTGAAATTCTGACAGAATCCGTACGGATATAAGTAATTAAGCCAACAGTACCTTCTCCTTCAATATCCACACCTTCATATAACTGCTGAGCAATTCTCATTGTTTTAGTGGTTGAAAACCCTAAATATTTTGAAGCTTCCTGTTGAAGAGTACTGGTTGTAAAAGGTGCTACAGGCTTTTTGATACGCTCTCCAAATTTAACTTCTTCTATTTTAAATTTTTGCTTCTTGATTTCGCTAAGAATCTTATCCGCTTTTTCTTTTGAATCAATTTCGATTTTATTGTCTTTTAAACCATAAAATTTTGACTCAATTGCTCTTTTTTCATTGTCCAGGAATTTTGCTTCTATAGTCCAGTATTCCTCTGGAACAAAATTATTAATTTCTTCTTCTCTGTCACATATCAATCTTAAAGCAACCGACTGAACTCTACCGGCACTAAGCCCTTTTCTGATTTTTTTCCATAAAAGCGGACTGATTTTATAGCCGACAATTCTGTCTAATACTCTTCTTGCCTGTTGGGCATCTACTAAATTCATATCAATATCTCTGGCCTCTTTTATGGAGTTTTTTACAGCATTTTTTGTAATTTCGTTAAAAGTAATTCTTTTGGTTTTCGTTTCATCGAGATTAAGGGCATGCATTAAATGCCAGGATATAGCTTCTCCTTCTCTGTCCGGGTCCGTCGCGAGATATATTTTATCTGCAGTTTTAACAATTTTTCTTAACTTGCTTAAAATTTCTCCTTTCCCACGAATGGTAATATATTTAGGTTCAAAGTCTTCCTCTATATTCACGCCTAATTGACTTTTGGGCAAATCTCTAATATGACCCATCGTCGCTTCTACCTTATATGATTTCCCTAAAAATTTTTTAATTGTTTTTGCTTTAGCTGGTGATTCTACTATAACCAGATAGCTTGCCATATTACCCCTCCATCATTAAATTCGGATAAACTTCTTACCCGGCAACTGTTTGATTAATCCTTTTATCTCCAATAACGTAAGTATTGCTTGCAATTTATCGATATTATACTTTGTTTTAACAGATAAATATTCCATTGATGTGGCTTCAAAACTTATACAATCATATACTATATTTTCTTCTAATGCAAGTCCACTTATACTTTCATTTTTATATGGCTTATCTTCTTTATTATTATATTTATTATAAATATCCATATTTAATTTTATTTCTTCCAAAATATCTTCAACTTTTGTAACTAATTTTGCTCCCTGCTGAATAAGTTTATTGGTTCCTGTACTTGTACTGCTAAAGATACTTCCTGGTACAGCAAACACTTCTTTTCCTTGTTCTAAGGCCAAATCTGCAGTAATAAGAGCCCCGCTTTTTTCTCCTGCTTCTACAATAAGAACGCCTTTGCTAAGACCACTAATAATTCGGTTTCTGGCCGGGAAGAAAGAAGGAATTGCTTTTGTAGTCGGAGGGTATTCAGAAATAAGTGCTCCTGTTACTTCAATAGATTTCATCAAATTTATATTACCAGGAGGGTAACAGTTATCTAAACCATTTGCAAGAACTGCAACCGTATTCCCTCCAAATTCTAAAGCAACCTTATGCGCCTCACTGTCAATCCCATAAGCTAAACCACTAATGATGCCAATTCCCCTTTTAACCAATTCCCTGCCCAATTCCCTTACAACATTTTTACCATATTCAGTGCAGTTTCTAGATCCCACAATGGCTATATATCCTTTTTCAAAGGCAGGTAACTGACCTTTTACATAAATTCCTGGCGGAGGATTAGGAATGTTTCTCAGCATCACAGGATAAGCTTCATCCTGAATAGAATAAAAAAAGATATTTTTTTCTTTTAAATCGAATAAAGCTTCTATTAACCCTTCATAATTTTTTGATCTTTCCAATATATTTAATTCTTCTTCAGAAATATTTATCACACTTTTTATTTCATTTTTTCCCAGCTTCCAAATATTTTTTGGTGTTTTAAAATGCTTTAATAGCTGCTGGATTCTACTTTTTTTAAGACCTTTTAAATTGCTTATCCAAAACCAATAAATCGTACTCTCTAAAAGCCCTTCCACAAAATCACCTTCTGTTATCATTAAATCTTACTTATTACATGATTATAACACACCCGCTCTGTATAACTTTTTATATTTTACCACTTATTTGAATTAATTCAAGCCTCTCATCTGTTGGTTTATTAATGTAATAATGTGGAATAATATTAATAAATTCATGTTTTAATGAAAGGAAGAACACAATGCTTAGTAAAGTTAAAAGTTGCTCTTTATATGGTATTAACGGGTATCTGGTAGATGTCGAAGTTGATTTGAGTGAAGGACTTCCCGGATTTGATTTAGTGGGACTTCCCGATTCTTCTGTTCGGGAAGCAAAAGACCGGGTCCGGGCTGCAATAAAAAATTCTCAGCTTTTATTTCCTGTTAAAAGAATTACAATTAACCTTGCCCCAGCTGATACTAAAAAAGAAGGATCTGCCTTTGATCTTCCTATTGCTGTCGGAATTGTTAGTTGTAATCTTTCAATAAGCCCGGAAAAACTTGAAAAAACTATGATTGTTGGGGAGTTGTCTTTAGATGGCAGCGTGAAACCTGTTAATGGTATCTTGCCAATGGTTTATTCTGCCTATAAAAACGGACTGGAACAATGCATTGTTCCTTTTGAAAATGCTGAAGAAGGGGCAATCGTTGAAGGAATTAAGGTTATTGGCGTACATAACTTAATGGAAGCTTTAGAATATCTTTTAGGAACAAAATCCATTCCTGAAACCACTGTAAATATTCAGACACTGATGCAACAATCTTCGAACTCAAAACTTGATTTTTCTGATGTCAAAGGACAGGCACATGTTAAAAGGGCATTAGAAATATCTGCTGCAGGCTCTCATAATTTGCTGATGATTGGACCACCAGGATCTGGCAAAACTATGATGGCAAAAAGACTTCCTACCATTCTTCCTGACTTAACTTTTGAGGAAAGTATAGAAATAACTAAAATATATAGTGTTTCCGGCTTGCTTCCGGACAAAAAATCTTTAATTACAAACAGACCTTTCCGTTCGCCTCATCATACTGTGTCAACTTCTGCCTTAGTTGGAGGTGGGAGAATCCCAAGACCAGGAGAAGTAAGTTTGTCCCATTATGGTGTCTTGTTTTTGGATGAACTTCCAGAATTTAACAAAAATGTATTAGAAGTACTGCGCCAGCCTTTAGAAGACAGAGAAGTAACTATATCGAGAGTTAACGCTACTTTAACTTATCCAGCCAGTTTTATGCTGGTTTGCTCGATGAACCCATGTCCATGTGGTTACTATGGGGACGAGGAAAAATGCCATTGCCAGTCTGAAACAATCAAAAAATATCTTGCAAAAATATCGGGTCCCCTTCTTGACAGGCTGGACATCCATGTTGAAGTGTCGCCTGTCAAGTACAAAGACTTAAACACAAAAGAAAAAAGTGAATCCTCAGCCAGCATCAAAAAAAGAGTCTTAAAAGCTCAAAAAATACAACAAGAGCGCTATAAAAATGAAAATATTTATTTTAATGCACAACTAGGCGCTGCTCAAATTGAGAAATATTGTATTTTGCGAAAAGAAGAAAGAGAGTTATTAAGAACTGCCTTTGAAAAATTGAATTTAAGCGCCAGAGCTTATCATAGAATCTTAAAAGTAGCAAGAACAATTGCCGATTTAGATGAAAAAGAAAATATTGAACTCCAGCATCTTAGCGAGGCTATACAATATCGAAGTTTAGACAGAAAATACTGGGCATAAAATTAGGTTTAGATGTTACTGTATTAAACAAAGAAGCAGCTACGTTAACACCGAAAAAGCTTCCAAAAGTTTATGAAAAATTAATAAAAATGGGTGTAAAATAAAATAAAAATGAGTCTACTTTTTATTTATCATACTGATATTTTGGTAATGAATTTTTCTTTCATAGTCTGTTTTAAAAGTAAATTTCCGGCCTTCAGAAAGACCCTTCAGATACTCAATAGCGCTAAAAATATCTTCTTCTTTTAAATCCAGGCTATGTCCTGCAACGATTTTTTTTGGCTTGTAATTCAAATAATTTTTTAAGCTTTTAATATATGTTTTAATATCATTATTTTCAACATAAATAATTGGTTTTTCTAAATTATCACCTGCATATAATACCTTTTCATTATGGTCAAATAAGGAAATACTGTCTATCGTATGGCCCGGACTGTAAAAAAGCTCAATTCCTTCATCGTAAAAAATTATTTTTTCCTTAAAGGTGATGTTAGGTAATTGCTTCTCTGCCCTGCCTAAGATATATTGCCTGTTATGCTTCATTTGCTTTTCCCATTGCTCATCAAGAAACTTTCTGCATATTTCGTGGCTTATAATATCCTTTCCGATAAAGCTGGCATTGCCCCATACATGATCCCAGTGAAAATGGCTGTTAATCACAATTATTTCTTTATTTTTTGAAGAATGGTTAATTCGTTCTAAAACGGGTTTCATAGCATCTGAACCGCAATAAGTATCTATCACAAAGAATTTTGAAGGGGTTTCGACAAGAAAAACATTGGTTACAAAATCTTCAATATTCTCATAAGAAAAAGCCACAGCATTGGCTGCAATCTTACGAACCTTCATAATATCTTCTCCATATGAATATGAGGACAAGTTTCTTCATAATAAATGTCTCCCGATGAAGTATAACCCAGTTTTTTATAAAATCCTTCCGCTCTGCATTGAGCCGATATGGTTATTTTCTCTGCCCCTTCTTCTTTTGCCTTTTCTTCAAGAGACTGCACCAGTACTTTTCCCAGTCCAAGTTTACGATATTCTTTTATAACTGCCAATCTGCCAATAGTATAAGTTTTCTTTTGAGAATCCTTTGTAAATAATCTGCCTGTTGCAACCGCTTGCTGATTATCATACAGAACAAGATGAATGGCTTTTTCATCACAATCATATTCATCAAATTCATCTTTGAAACCCTGTTCTTCAATAAATACTTTTTTTCTGATGAATTTCCCGTCATCTGTTAAATGCCTTGAAAAGACTTTTTCAATTTTCATAAGTTAATCTCCTCTTCTCGAATATATTATTTTTGAGTTGTTTACCAAGAACCTTCTAAAAATTCTTTTTGTATTTTATTATGCCATTTTGCATCAAAACCTAATGGAAGATGTTCTTTATCTATGAACTTTTCATTATCAATTTCTGAAAAATAGTTATAAAATTGAAGCTCAACATATATAAATTGATTGCGTTCAGGATTGGTCATGGCATAAATATATCCATAATACGGATCTGCATAAACCGCATATAATTCATAGGGAAATTCTTTTGCCCCGTAAATTAAATAATTATCTGAGGACTTTATATTTTTTAAGCGTTCGTATTCCTTTCGGTAACTTTCGTCATCACAGGTATAAACCAAATATCCAAGATAAGAAGCATCCCAGGGATTATAGTAAATGTAGCAGAATTTTTCAACTTTCATTGAATCTGTTATTTCATCAGAGAAAATATCTTTATAACGATTAAAATGATACTTGTATTTTCCATCGTGTCCTAAAATTTCTTCATACATCCTTATATCATTAATCGTTTCCTTACTATCATACATCCACAAATACCCAATGACAACAAAAAGCACTGTATATATTCCAATAATAACAAACAAGAGTATGATAATACGAAGAACAGTATTTTTGTATTTTTGTATTCTTTTAAATAATTGATTTCTTTAAGATTATTATTAACCTGATTCAGATCAATTAATTGATCAGTAATTTTATAATTCATTTCATCATAGATCTTTTTGCTGTCTTCACAATCCTTTAAGTGTTCTTGTATGTCTTGATTTGTTTCCTGAGAAGTCACATGATCTATGTAATTAGGTAATAAATCTTTTACGATGTGGCATTTTAAACTCATTAAATCTCTCCTTTCATTAATTGCTGTTTCCCCCTAAAAAAGGTTACCCTGGCCCAGCTTTCTGATTTATTCATTATCTCACCTATTTCAGCAAAAGATAATTCTCCCAATGATCTCAAATAAATCACATCCCGGTAATCTTTATCGAGACTTTGATTTTTTTATAAAAATTGATTTTATCCTGACGATCAATAAATTCTTCGATATTGTTATCCGAATCTTCTATTTCTATATCCTCAAGAGAAATTGCTTTGTGTTTTTATTCTTTTCTAAATACTTATACCGCACAAATCTGGCAATTTAACATAACCAGACGGCAGGCTTACATTCTCCTCTGTACTTGTTGATGGATTTCATTGCCTCACCTCCTCAACTATTATGTACGGATTAAGAAAATTTCGTTACAAAAAAATAAGAGTACCAGTTAAAAAAATTCAAAGGTCATCTGAAGACCTCAAATTTTATATATCTGGTAGCGGAATTTAGGATAAAGCTAATTTTTCATAATGCTTATATAATGAATGAAATTTGCCACTATATTTTTTTTGCCAGGGTTTCTTTTTTCCACAAAAATGCAGGATAACCGTATGATAAATGACATAATCCATATCATATTCACCACTGCTTAAAATCTTATAATAATTATAGAATCTGGCATCGTAATTATACAAAATCTCATCAATACTCTTTATTTTCTTTGAATATAAGGCATTTAAGATATCCTGGTCCGGCATGATTAATTTAGATTTATGTTTTCTTACAAAATCAAATATCTCATTTTCATTCATTAAATTCCTTTGCAGTTTTAAATTCATAAGAAGTACACCCGAATTATAATATTTATCTATTTCATACGGACTCAGTCTAAAGCGGTTAATTTCCCTGACAGAAATCTTATTATGATAAGCGGCAGCAAATAAATAGTCTTCAAGATCTAAATGATATAAACCATCTATCTTATTGATGACTAAGATATCCGGATCTAGATACAAGATTTTATCAAGTTCTTCAGGTAAAAATTTAAAAGCCAGGAGCCTGTAATACATTTCTTTTGTATAATGCATCAGTGTCGGTGCATCCTCAAAATAATCATCAGCAATCTTAATGGCTTTTAATTGTCTTCCATGCTGCTTTATATAAGTGTTTAAATCTGCTAATTCATCCTCTTTGATTCTAGAATAAATGAGATAAATGGTAAATTCATCTTCCGCATTATTTAAAAAAAGTGATTTTAACATAACTTTTAAAGGCAGAATATAATTCGAGTCTACTGTAACAAGTATGTTCACAATAGTCACCTCTTTGTATATATTTTTCATAACAGAATGTTCTTTCGAAATAGTATAAATAGTTCTGCTATCGTATATTATACAACATTGTTTTGGATTTAACATATAGCTTGAAAAGATTTTGTCGATACAATATAATAAATATAATTAAATAAATTAATAATTCGATTGTACTGATACAAAAGGGTTCGTCCCGATTGTGAAGGCAAGAGAATAATAATGCATATTTATTTGTTATTATCCTTGTGCCTTTTAGTACAAGGATTTTTCTATGCAAAAATCCAGAATTATTGTAAACTAGCAAATTAATTTTTTAACAAGGGGAGATGATAAGGAAACAAGAATTGCTATCGTAGGTATCATTGTTGAGAATCCGGATTCAGTGGAAAAACTTAACAAAATCCTGCACGATTATAATGAATTTATTATTGGCAGAATGGGCATTCCTTATCACAAACGAAATATTTCAATTATTAGTATTGTGATGGATGCTCCCAATGATGTGATTAGTGCCCTTTCAGGAAAACTTGGTATGCTTCCTGATGTCAGCACAAAAACCGTTTATTCAAAACTATCTGCAAAAAAATAATGAATCAGCTGATTTGGAAGGAGTTATATTATGTACAATGTAAAATCTTTTGATTCCAATGAATTTATATGCCATGAAGAGATATTAAATTCAATGGAAGATGCAAAGAAAGCCGTTCAGAATAAGTATGAAATTGAAAGGATCTTAGATAAAGCTGCAAACTTAAAAGGACTTTCTCACAAAGAAGCTGCTGTTTTATTAGAAGTGGACGATGATGAAACTTTAAACAAAATTTATAAAATAGCAAATGATATTAAAGAAAAAATATATGGTAAACGAATTGTCCTTTTTGCCCCCCTGTATTTATCCAATTACTGTGTAAATAATTGTAAATACTGTGGTTTAAAATGCAGCAATCAAATTGCAAGACATAAACTTACCCAGGAAGAATTGAGGGAAGAAGTAAGGGCTTTAGAAGCTATGGGACATAAAAGACTACTTCTTGAAGCGGGAGAAGATGATCAGAACTGTCCTATTGATTATATTTTGGAATGCATAAAGACCATTTATAATGAGAAATTTAAAAATGGTTCTATCCGACGAGTAAATATTGACATTGCAGCCACTACTGAGGAAAACTATAAAAAATTAAAAGAAGCAGGAATAGGAACATATACCCTTTTCCAGGAAACTTATCACAAACCCACTTATCTTGAAGTTCACAAAGGACCCAAACGAAATTATGAATGGCATACAGAAGCTATGGACAGGGCAATGCTTGGCGGAGGCATTGATGATGTCGGTATAGGTGTCCTTTATGGTTTATATGATTATCATTATGAAACCATTGCATTGCTTATGCATGTAGAACATTTAGAAGCCGTTTGCGGTATTGGTCCTCACACGATTTCTATACCCAGATTGCTGCCGGCTGAAGGTGTCAATTATGAAGAATTTCCTTATTTAATCAATAACAGAGATTTCAAAAAAGTGGTTGCAGTCATTCGTCTTGCTGTGCCTTATACTGGTATGATTCTTTCCACCAGAGAATCTGCCGAATTCCGTAACGAATTGTTAACAGTAGGAATATCTCAGATGAGTGCAGGTTCTTCAGTTGGCGTTGGAGGATATGCTAAAAAAGACGTTTATATAGAAGATGGTGTAGAAGAAAAACCCCAATTTTATTTAGCCGACCATAGAAAACCCATTGATGTCATAAAAGGTCTTGTTAAAGACGGATATATCCCAAGTTACTGTACAGCCTGCTATAGGGAAGGCAGAACTGGTGATCGCTTTATGCCTCTTGCCAAATCCGGCCAAATATCCAACTGCTGTTTGCCTAATGCCCTTTTGACTTTCGAAGAATATTTAAGAGATTATGCCGATGATGAATTAATGGAAATGGGACAAAGCTTAATCGACAAAGAAATCAATAACATTCCTAGCGAAAGACGCAGACAAAGAACCCTTGAATATTTAAACAGAATCCGTAACGGGGAAAGAGATTTGCGATTCTAGATTAAAAAAACATCTTCAAATTTTTGAAGATGTTTTTTTAATATTTACCGGATTCCTGCAGCAATTTTCACTTGTTCCTGATGAGCCGTTGAAATTAAACCATCTTTATGACGAATACTATTTTTAAAGTGAATATCAAAATGCCCATTAAAATTATTATCCGTAATATAGGCTACATCATGTGGCATTGAAGCCATGGAAGCAGCTATTTTTCTTCCGTCCACCTGAACAATAACCGCTCTTTCTTTCCATGAATAATTCCCGCCCCATATTTCTTTTATAATGGCTGCATCTTTTGCAGACAAAGGTTCGCAATCTGCATGAAAAGCCCCTGTGGTCCTTTTTACCTTAAAACTCTTTCCCGTTTGAAAGTCCGTTACGGTGGCCACTTTATCTATGGGAAACAGATATTGAGCCTCTGTCCACCAATCTAAATACTCTCCATGACGTTCACTGACCCTTTCTTTCTGAGCAATATGATGAACAGGAATTTTAATTTTTTGCCCAACAGATAAGGGGCTATTTTCTGTCATATTATTGACAGCCAGTAATTCTGTGAAAGGTACTCCGTATTTTATGCTCAGATCCCACAAATTATCACCTGCTTTAAGGCTGTAGCTCATATAAGTTATATAATTACTGCTTGACGGTGTATTGATTTTTGCATTCGTATCTGTTTCGATTTTTAGCTCTTGACCGGCATAAATGGTATCTCCTTTCAGAGCATTTAATTCTTTTATTTTACTGACTGTTGTATTGTATTGATTTGCAATTTTCCATAAACTTTCTCCTGCTTTTACTTTATGCGATTTAAGGGATGAACGGATGTTAATTGTTTTTGTATTTTGATCCCAGTGAACATCCATTCCAAGACTTTCACTAATAAACCTTAATGGAACCATAGTCGTTCCATTGTCTATATAAGCAGGCTGCATTTCAATTAAACGGTCATTAACCCGGACCTTATTTGAACCCACAACAAAAGAAATTTTAGTATTATCTTTATTTATACCTACTGTTTTAGACGAAGCATTCCACCATACTTCTGCCCCCAAAGTCTCGGCAACATCTCTTAGGGGAATGTAAGTTGTCCCGTTTTTTATCACAGGAGAACGGGAAAACTGATATTTTTGACCGTTAATGATAATAGAAATAGGGCTTGAACTTTGGCTGCTTTGAACTCCTGTTGCTGCAGCACTGACTGAAACAGGACTTGTAAAAGGGATGCTGGCAATCAGCATGCTTCCAGCCATAAGCTTAATGGTGTTGATTTTAATATTTTTAAAATTTTCACTGATGTAGTTTTTTATACTGTAGTAAAAATTTTTGTTTGTTGAAATATCTTCTTTATTAGTTAATTCTTTTGCAAACTCAGTTAAATCCGGATTGATGTATAAAGTCAAAATATAACCAGACGCGTCTTTATCTAATTGGTGTTTGATAAAAATATCCATTACCAATACTCCTTTAGCAGCCTATGATAAAAATTTAGTCAATATAGTTTGGCAAGCATGAAAGCATTTTATGCATTACCTGATAGTCAATCTTTGATAATTGATATTTCTGCTATCCGGCTGTATCATTTAAAGGATACACACCACCATGGACTTCACCAAAAAATTGATTTAAATATTTCCCTTAATTTTTCTGAATGTAACTTCATTTTTTGAATTAACTTGATAAATTATAATTACCCATGATATAATAAAAAAAAATATAAGGAGTGAGAAAATGGATTCCATCGTTTCAGCTGGTAATATTAGTTTTTTTCTGGTGTTTATTGAAGGTATTGTATCTTTTTTTTCACCTTGCGTAATTCCTTTAATCCCGCTTTATATGAGTTATTTGGCAGGAAGCTCCAATGAGACTTCTGAAAATGGTAAAATGATTTTTGATAGAAAAAAAGTCTTTATCAATACAATATTTTTTGTATTGGGAATTTCCTTTGCATTCTTTATTCTGGGTATGACTTTTACAGCTGTAGGAAGTTTTTTAAACAGTAACCGCTTACTTTTTACCCGCATTGCAGGAATACTTGTTATTATTTTAGGTTTATTCCAGTTAGGTTTATTTAATATAAAATTTTTAAATCAAGAACGAAAAATTCATCTGAATATCGATAATAAAAAAGTGAATCCTTTTGTCGCTTTTCTTCTTGGATTTACTTTTAGCTTTGCCTGGACGCCTTGTGTTGGTCCAGCCCTGTCTTCTGTATTGATTTTTGCCTCAAGTTCCAACAGCTACATTATTGGTAATTTATTAGTTCTATTATATACTCTTGGCTTTATCATTCCATTCTTATTACTGGGCTTATTTACGACTCAAGTGATAAACTTTTTAGATAAACATAGAAATATTGTAAAATACACTGTAAAAATTGGCGGAGTGCTTTTAATTCTTATCGGAATTATACTGTTTACCGGCTGGATGAATAGTATATCAAGCTACTTAAATTCTTTTGGTAGTTCCAGGACGCCCAATCAGCAAGAAGAAATCTCAGATTCTTCAACCGATGAAAAAAATGAAGAAAATCAAGAGCAAACAAATGAAGAAAATCAAGAAACAAATGAAGAAACAATATATCCTGCCATTGATTTTACTTTGGTCGATCAATATGGCAATGAGCATACGCTTTCTGAATACAAAGGCAAAGTGGTATTCCTGAATTTTTGGGCAACCTGGTGTCCACCTTGCCGGGCTGAAATGCCTGACATCGAAGAACTGTATCATGAATATGGAGAAAATCAGGAAGACGTCATTATTTTAGGTATTTCTAGCCCTAAAACTGCTGAAAATCCTTATACCAAGGAAGTAGACAAAGAAGGGGTTATTCAATTTTTAGATGAAAGGCATATTACTTTCCCTATCTTATTTGATGAAACTGGCTCTGTTTTTTATGACTATGAGATTTATTCCTTGCCGACCAGTTACTTTATTGATAAAGAAGGCAATATTTATGGCTATGCACCAGGAATGATTACTAAAGATGTCATGAAAAGCACCATAGAACTGTTGAGAAATCCTGTAGACTAAATCCAGTTTAAGAATACTTTTCATGCCATTATTACAATACCATAATCCTGTCTTTTATACGATAAAGATAAATTTAAAGGGGTATGGATATGAAAAATCAATATAATTTACCATGCAATATTGCACAAACACTAAATATCATAGGAGATAAATGGACCTTATTAATTCTTTGTCAAATCTTTAAAGGAAATGATACTTTTAATGCTTTGCTTGAAAACTTAGAAGGTATTTCTACCAACCTCTTATCCAATCGTCTAAAGGCTTTAGAAAAAGATGAACTAATCATTCCTGTTCTATATCAAAAACACCCTCCCCGCTATCGATATGAACTGACTAAAAGCGGAAAAGATTTAGAAGATATATTTTACAGCATTATCCTTTGGGGAGAAAGACATTTAAAAAAATGCTATAAAGAAGTCATTCATCAGTCCTGTCATCACAAAATTCAACTAAAATATTATTGTCCCCACTGTGATAAAATGATTAATAAAAATGAGCTTTTCATTAAAGACATTGAATAAAAAAAGCCAGTCAACTGGCTTTTTTTATTCGGGCATATTTTCCACTTCTTTTATCCGAGTTTTCTGCTATCTTACCATCCGTCATAATTAGCTATAGAAAATCTAAAATCTGACTGGGTAATAGTCTGATATTTTTGCATCCCGAAAGAACTAGGCTTCCAGCCACTTTTAACGGCTCCGCCAAAAGGTTAATCTCTGATCTGGATAAGTTTAGATCTCCCTTTAAAATTATACTTTCCTGTCAACAAGTAAATAACTGGCTAAATAAATTCCTTCTACTCTCTTTATCAAAATATATAATTAAAAGTTTTATGCTCACTCTTCTAATCTATGTTCATTAAAAAAATCTTATCAAACAGGTTAAATATTTTTCATATGTTTATTAAAGTTTGAACTATTTTAATGATTTAATAGAAAAATATCGAAAAATATGATAAGTTAAAATATATCATAAAATTATTTTATGGAGTGGAATTTAAAATGGCTGGAGAAAAAATCCTGATTGTAGATGATAAAAAAGAAATTGCTGAATTAATCCGGGATTATTTAGAAAATGAAGAGTATGAAGTTGAACTGGCTTATAATGGACAAGAAGCTTTGGAACTGTTTCAACAATTTAAACCTGATTTAATGATTTTGGATATTATGCTTCCTGTCATTGATGGTCTTGAAGTTTGCAGAATTATCCGTTCTCATTCTTCTGTTCCCATTATCATGTTAAGTGCAAAAAAAAGCGATATAGACAAAATACTTGGTTTAGGCCTGGGTGCAGATGATTATGTCACAAAACCATTTAGTCCCTCGGAGTTGGTTGCCAGAGTTAAAGCACAATTAAGAAGATATCTCCAGTTTTCTGAAGCTCATCATAATCAAGACCAACTGGTATACCCTCCCCTTAAAATTAATCTGAAGTCTTATACGGTTTATTTAGAAGATGAAAAACTGAATCTGTCTACTAAAGAGTTTGAAATATTAAAATTACTTGCCCTTCATCCTAATCAGGTTTTTACCAGGGAACAAATTTTGGATAAAGTTTGGGGTTACAATGATTATGCAGATTTACATACAGTAACCGTTTATATCCGGAATATCAGAAAAAAATTAGAAAAGAATCCTCAGGCTGCAGAATTCATTCAAACCGTTTGGGGAGTAGGTTATAAATTTGAAGGGGGACAATCATGAAAAAGCCATTAAAAATTCAAAGCAAAATATTTATGGCCTTTTTAGCCGTTATTCTTATTCCTTCCTTATGTGTCTTTATTCCTTTTTCCCTGCTCTATAACTTTAATAATGATGTTAAAGACTTAAACAACATCAATCAGTTATTATATGATACTTTCGCAAAAGTTCAGGAGAACTATGACATGATTGATGATTATGACAAGTTTTATGAAAAGCTTTATCCTTATCTCAGCAAAGTAGAAGGCAGGTTACAAGTCATTGATAAAAACGGCTTTCTGCTATTTGATTCGGAAGATAAAAAAACTTCCCTGGAAAAGAAAAAAGTCTATATAGAAAACAGCTTTGGATATGACCCCAATTATCATTTACAACATCCAGGCTTTCATCGTCATAACAGCCCGATATTTTACAACAATGAACTGGTTGCCAGTGCTGTCATCACAAAAGATATGCGTCATTTTGGCAATGGAATTCAGTACAAAATCAATCTTTATTATCAGATTGCAGCTATTACTACGCCTGTATTACTGATTGTGCTCATTCTGCTGTTTACGGTTTACCTGTCAAGAAGTATCCTTATTCCTTTAAAAGAATTAAATAGGGCAACCCAAAATATCGCAGAAGGCAACCTGGATTTTAAAGTCAGTTATAAACGTAACGATGAATTAGGGGAATTTTGCAGGACTTTCGAAGAAATGCGCTTTAAATTAAAAGAATCCCTTAATAAACAAATTTTTTATGAAAATTCAAGAAAAAAATTAATTGCTTGCATTTCCCACGATTTAAAAACGCCCATTACAACATTGAAAGGATATATTGAAGGGTTACAGGATGGCATCGCAAAAAATGAGGAGATGTTTAACAGATATCTTCAGGTTATTCATAATGAGATAAATAGCCTGGACCGATTAATTAATGATTTATTTACCTTTTCCCAACTGGAAACCGACAAGATATCGATTGAAAAAGAAGAATGGATGGCTGATGAATTCTTTAAAGATTTACTTGAAGCAGTTATAATCAAAACAGAAAATCAAAACAGAATGCTTGAAGTTCCAAAAATGATTCCATCCGTTAAGTTGATGATTGATCCTCAAAGAATTAAGCAAGTCATTGATAACCTTATTAATAATGCTATAAAATATACAAAGACCAAAGGACTTATCCGTATTGAAACAGAATTAAAAGATTCATTTTTTATAGTTTCCATACAAGATGACGGAACAGGTATTCCCCAAGAAGACTTACCTTATATATTTGATTATTTCTATCGGGCTGAAAAATCCAGAAATGAAGCATATGGAGGCATCGGCTTAGGCCTGCCGATTTGTAAAAAAATCATCGAAGGACATGAGGGTAATATTTCTGTAAAAAGCAGTCCTGGAAAAGGGACCACAGTCATATTTGAACTACCAATTGTTCAGGAATAAAAAAGAGGTAAAACACCTCTTTTTTATTTTTTTTTAACATTTTCATTATGATTTTTTGATTAATTATTTTTATACTCATAAACAGAATAACAGGCAGGTGAGAACTGTGATTATTATAAAATCCATACTTAAAAACATTAAAGAAAAAAAATTCAGGACTTTTCTAATCATATTATCGATTACTCTCTCTTCTGCTCTTTTTCTGGCTTCCATTACAAATTCAAAAAATATGGTTGAAGTAAGAAGAAAGCAAATAAAAGCACAAATGGGGACAGCAGACATTTACTTTTCCAAAAATTTAAGAGCAGATAATTATTTTTTCTCAACAAACCTGTTAAAGCAATATAAAGACCACTTTGAATATATCATTCCTGGCATTAATAGTATAGCCATATACGAAGACAACAATCAGTCTAAACTTTCTATATCCATGCTCGGAATTGAATTGGAGGATCTGGAAAAATTAAATCCTATAAGCCTTGCTGAATCCAAAAATCTCTATCCTTTTAGTGGGAAAAAAGTCATCATAAGTGAAAAAACCAGTCAAAAATATCATTTATCCCTGGGAGATTCCATAAAATTGAAAATCAATAACTCTCATTATTACTTTACCATTGCAGGCATTGCCCATGGAGATGGTTTCTTTTTTCAGGAAATTGGTATGATTTATGCCATTTGCCCTAGGGATTGCATGGAAAAAATCAATGGTGCCTTAGGCCAATCCAATATTTTATACCTTAAATTAAAAGACCCTGATGAAATCATTTCAACCCTCCATTGGCTTTCAGACAAATATTATGATTTTGATGTCAGAGAACCCTATACACTGGAAGATATAAAACAAGAAATTCGAGGAATTGAAGTCTCGTTTAAATTAATAACTGCTTTGGTGTTATGTGTAAGTATTTTAATTATTTATTCCTCATTTCAAGTGATTGTACTGGAAAGATTACCTATTATTGGTACATTTAGAAGTATTGGAGCCACAAAAAAATATACCTCCTTTGTATTAATCATGGAAAGTCTTGTGTATGGAATCATTGGTGGCCTTCTGGGACTTCTTTTGGGTTTATTATTTTCTTATATATTGGTTTATGGAACGGCTCCCGACTGGGTCCGGCAGGGAGGCATTCAATTAGATATCTCTGTATTTCATATGATTTTAACTTTCATTTTAGCCTTATTTTTATCGGCAGCCAGTTCGATAATACCCATTATCCAAACAACCAAAATACCAATTAAAAATATCATTTTTAACTTATTAGAAAAAAACAAAGAAAAGAAAATTTCTCATTTAATAATAGGATGCTTTTTATTACTTTTTATCTGGATGAGCTCGTATTTTTGTCCCAAAGCCTATTTATTCGAAATCAGCCTTTTAAACGTTATTTTATCAATATTTGCAGAAATTTTATTAACGCCTTTTATCGTATTTAGCATTTGCAGTATATTAGAAAAGCTGACGCCCAAAATTTTTGGAAATTTAGCTTTTTTAGCTTTTAAAAATATCAAAGAAAGCAAAAGTTCAAACAATAATATTATTTTATTTTCTCTTGGTATATCCAGCCTTTTGGCAATTAATACCCTTGGAAATAGTGTGATTTATGCCCAAATTAACGATTTTAATGAACGCTATTATGAAATCATGCTTGCCGATCCAAAAGCCAACCGTTTTTTTGAAAACTCCATCCGTACAGTTGACGGAGTCAAAGACGTATATTGCTTTTATGAAGAACATGGTGTCGAAGTTGTCGGTAAAAACTTTAGGATCAATGCTATACAAGGAACCAACGATAAAACACTGTCTTTCCGGAAAGTAACAACAACAACAGGTGAGCCTGAAGAACTGATTGATTTATTAAGCAAAGACAGATATATCCTTATTACGAACTCGGTAAAAGACAGAATCAATGCTGAAATAGGCGATAATATCATTTTACAACTGCCAGAAGGCAATAGAACATACAAAATTATAGGCTTTTTTGATTCCTTATTGTTTTCAGGCAATTGTGCCTTAGTCGGAAATAAATACCTTAAGCTGGACTCTGGCTCTGCTTATTATTATAGAATTTATGTACAAAGTTCTAAAGATCCCCAAAAAGTACTTGAAGCATTAAAACAAAAGTTTATACAAAGAAATACTCAGTTTTGGCTTGTTGAAGAAATGAAACAAGGAACCATAGAAGCATACAGTAATGTTATTTCAATACTCCGCTTATTTACCCTCCTTGTTTTGCTTATTGGTGCTTTTGCAATGATGAATAATCTTATTATAGCTTTTATTAAAAGAAAACAAAATTTTGCAGTTCTCCGCTCCATAGGAATGAGTAAAAATCAAATTGTGAAAATGTTAATCATTGAATCGGCTTTTTCCGGGCTAATCAGCGGAACGACAGGAATTATCGGAGGTGTGATTATAATAACAATTTTCCCTTATATAATGAAAGCACTTAATTTAGCAATTTCAATTCATTATAGTTCAGGCCTGATGATTTATTTATTCCTTGGAAGTCTTATAACAATGTTATTGTCTTCTCTCATACCTTGTATCCACTCATTAAATTTAAATATTATTCAAACCATTAAATATGAATAAAAAATAATAGTTATAATATAGAAAGGATGTCAAAAATGTTTAACAAAAAAATTTTTCTGCTCCTTCTTTTATCCCTGCTGACCTCTCTGGTAGCTTGCCAGCAGGAATCTGAATCCAATGATTTGACGCAAGCAAACAATAATCTTCATGAAAATGAAGAGTCACCAATCCAGGCTTATGGTGTTGTTGAAATACCAGATAGTCTGAACATCTTTATTGACTTTCCTGTATTAGTAAAAGAAATCCATGTTAAGAATGGCGAAAAAGTATCCAAAGGAACTCCCCTGTTAACATTAGATTTTACAGATTACCAAAATAGTATAAAAAATAAAGAGCTGGAATTAAGAAATATTGAAAATGATATTTCAAGATTAAGTTCAGAATTAAATAAACAACAGACATTATTAAATAACAACCAGGACCCTGCTATCATCAATTACCAAAATGATATTTATTACCTGGAAAGTTTAAGAAAAAAAAAGTATGAAGAAGTTAATAAAAGCAAAGAACTTTTCCTTTCCGGAGCCATTTCAGAACAAGAATTTAAAAATGCAGAAATTCAATTAAAAGACATCGAAAAACAAATTGAAGACACTAAACTTGCAATTCAAGCTTCAAAAATATTAAAAGAGCAAGAATTGGAAAAACTAAGCCGCCAAATTGCTGCCCAAAAAGATCAACAAAGCTTATTAAAAAACCAGCTTGAACAATTAAAAGAAAAACTGCAAAAAGAATATTTAGAAAATAATCAATTAATTAATCCTTATAATCATGCCATTGTATCCAATATTAATTGTAAAAAAGGAGATAAAATCGAGCAGCAAATTCTAATCACTTTACTCAATCAAGATGAAATGATTATTAATGTAGACATGAATGAAGAATTTGTTAAGGATATTGATTTAAACATGCCAGCCATTATTACTCCTGAGGCAGATTATACAAGGAAGTATAAAGGCAAGATTTTTTATATTTCAAATCAAGCCATTCAAAAAAATGGTGAAACCATTGTGCCTGTGTTTGTCAGCATCGATAATCCTGACGAATTTTTACGGATTGGTTTTAATGTCAGAGTAGAATTTGACAACCAGCAAAACAATGAATAACTGTAACTCATATTTAAAGCTACAGTTACTCATTGTTTTTTTATTGACTAAAATAGCTATACAAATATTTTTATGCTATAATTTTTTAAAAAAACTGAAAGAAGATTAAAACATGAATACAATAGTACTCTTTTTAATTTTATTTATTTTTGGGTTTATGTTTTTCATTATCGGAATGGTGAGTTTCTTTAGCAGTAAAAAATTTATTTCTCATTCTACAATTATTACTGGAACCGTTATAGATATTGTTAAAAGCCGCTCTTCCAGTTCTGAAAACAGATATACATATTTTTGTCCCTGTGTCGAATACTTTGACCCCTATTATAGAGAAAAAAGAGTCTTTACATCGAATTCTGGCCATAATCCTCCAAAATATAAAATTGGAGATACGGTAAAACTAAGGTATTTCAATGATAATGGTAAAAGCAAACTCGCCATCGACAGTTTCTTTAGTATCTGGGGAATAGCAACAGTATTCAGCCTTATGGGTTTTATGGTTCTTTCAATAGGAGCTATTAGTCTGGTCCTATCCATTATTTTTTAAAAGGATTTTAATTTTTTCATGGTAATTGTAATAAATCTTTATTGATAAATTTCATGCTTTAAAAAAACTCGAAATATTAAGTTCTATATTACTGCGATTTGTACTTGCTAAAAACAATGCATTTTGTTTTTACATCTGCTTTTGTTAGAAAAAGTATGCTAATTATGATAAAACTTAATGTTATATCGGGAAGCATATCAAATGCTTCTCTCAAATCAAAAGCCCTATCTATACAAAAAGAAATAAGCTCTGGAATCGGGTTGACCCCCTATAATTGGAGATTATCTGCGTAATAATTTTTCTACCTTAAAATTTCATTATTTTTCATACCTAACCAACCCAATTACAAGTTTAGCTGTCTTCCTCATGGCGTCAAG
>Ga0134102_1000437_pt1 | contig 52296 bp, 67 predicted proteins | sample 13_3_2metaG_FD_94447 | JGI IMG/M metagenome (GOLD analysis project Ga0134102, IMG submission 94447) | Switchgrass degrading microbial communities from high solid loading bioreactors in New Hampshire, USA - 13_49_3.3_201_A3 metaG | ecosystem: Engineered > Bioreactor > Semi-continuous > Anaerobic...
AGCCATTCAAATTCCTCCTCTTAGAATTCTGGTTTGTCCAACTTCTATTCTAACTGAGGAATTTGTTAATGGCTCTCCTATTTTTTCAGAAAACCATTTTTACACCATTATACGGACTCAACTAGAACGAGCTTCCGAGAATTTCGAACTGCCCGCGGTCGATGCCCACCTTTAACAGCTCGATTGTCTTGGGCGAGTACCACTGTAGAGCTGAGAGCAGAGTACCGGAGAAATGGATGGTGAACTTGCATTTCGGATGAGATAGGAAGGCTTCTATCAGTGGGTGATAGCACACCCGGTCGGCTACAAGGGCACTTGGAACAGTGTTTTGGTTGATGTGGTAGACTAGTCCAAGAGTCAGCGGCCTCATATTTTCCACCCCGCTCAGATCTTGCATCCCGGATGAAGGTCAGTGGCATATCGGTAGAGCCACTCGTGGCTGGTTCGACTAGCAATAGCCTGCCGCACCACAGACGCCTTTAACCAAATGCCTAGATTCATCAGCATCTAGACCCAGACGCTCGAGACCGGGTGAGTGTAGAGCGAGATAGGGGCTCCGAAGCTGCTCTAGATCAAGCACTGCATGAGATAGACTGCAACGATCGCGCTAACAGCTACTGTCACCAAGCTTCTCTCAAAGAGTGCCAGCACAAGGGCTACGATCATCCCGACTACTGCGGATCCGACATGCCCTGTAGAATACAGGATCGTAGGAAAGGTCATTGCTCCAAGTACCGCATACGGCACGTAATAGAGAAAAGAGCGCAAAAAGCGCGACTTAAGTTTCCCTCTTACTAGGACCATCGGTGTCACACGCGGGATATAGGTGATAACAGCCATCAAGAGCACAGCGATCAATGTCTTATTCATCTTGGACCTCCTCCCTTGGGAAGACGAGTGCTCCAACTGCACTGGCTGTTATTGCGGCTATGGTGATGCCCCACCCAGCAGATATATCCCTTAGGTGAGGTGCCCAGGTAAATAGGCAACTGACTACAACGGCGATCACAGTTGTGGCCAGTACAGGCTTTGACCGTTTGGCGCTCGGGACGATCAGGGCTATGAACATGGCATATAGAGCGATTCCCATAGAGCTTTGTACTGCCGGAGGAAGAACTGAACAGATCAGGGCACCAACGAATGTCCCGGCTGCCCATCCCCAGTAGGGAGAGGAGACGAGGCCCAGCATATAACTGAACGAGATGTCGCCCTGCTCCAGTGAGGCAACGGCAAAGGTCTCGTCCGTAATGCCAAAGGCCATGATCGCCCTCTTGATCAAGGACGTCCCGGAGGTAAGCTTCTGTGACAAGGAAAGCGACATCAGAAGGTATCTGATGTTAATGACAAACGTAGTCACCGCGATCTCTAGAAGCGGTGCTCCGGCTATGATCAGGTTTGTGCCGGCAAACTGCCCTGCTGAGGTCAGGTTGGTCAATGAGATGACAGTGGCCATCCAAGGTGAAATGCCACCGCTGGCTGCCAGCAGGCCAAATGTGAAGGCCACAGGGACATACCCCAGGGCAATGGGGATCCCTTTCCGCAGCCCATACCGGAAGTCCATAGATGCGCTTCTTGGAGTAGTTTTCGTGATGACCTTATCTCCAGAAGTGTCTTGTGCCAAGAAAGCCATTGCCGGACCTCCAGACTTAAGACTACTTGGAGAGTAGTCTAGAGCTAAAAGGCAGTTGTGTCAAGCTATTGGCAGGCGCTTGTCTTCACTGAGACTCCTCCCCTCTCAGGATCTTGTAATAATTTCATATACGCCATCAAACCTGTGTTCCTTCACGATGCCCAGACGATTCCATGATGGCCAAGATCAAAAATTGAAAATCGCGAAGAATTTCGTCTTGATGTGGCGCCAGAGTTTAGATATTATATTATTGGAATAGGCCACAGTCACTGCTTTATCGTTCACACTTGATGAACCAAAGCAGGGGAGAGAACCATATCTAAATTCTGTAACGTGCTTTCAATAGAGGTGCTGCCTTGGATGCGTTAAAGGACAAGTTCAAAGAAGTACTGGCATCGGTCTTACCAATCACGATCACTGTCTTGATACTCCATTTCACTATTAGCCCACTGGATTCAACCATGTTACTTGCCTTTCTGATAGGTTCTGCACTTGTGATCATCGGTTTGACAGTGTTTCTCTTTGGTATTGACCAGGGATTGGAGCCCATAGGGCACGGCATAGGAAACACATTGGTTCACTCAAGAAGCTTCGCTATAATCATTACTATTTGCTTGGTTTTGGGGTTTTTCATCTCTTATGCAGAGCCGGATCTTCGCATCTTGGCTAACCAGGTAGATGGTGTTACTGCCGGTCAGTTTGACAACATATTGATGGTTGTCGTAGTGTCCGTCGGAATCGCCACCATGATGACTCTAGGAATGCTGCGCATACTGAAGGGTGTTGCGCTGAAGTTTGTGTTTACAGCTGCATATGGCCTGATTTTCATTCTTTCCTTATTTTCATCATTTGACTTCATAGCTATTGCATTTGACGCTTCAGGAGCGACGACAGGTGCTGTCACTGTCCCCTTTATGTTGGCTATGGCAGCCGGCATCTCGACATTGAAGTCGGACAGTAAGTCCGGCGAGGCAGATTGCTTCGGATTGGTCGGGATCTCATCGACAGGGGCGATATTGGGGGTTTTGGTGACAGGACTTATACTTGGCATAGACAAACTACCCGGCACTCTGCCTGAGCAGGACATCACTAGCTCGGGTCTACTCGACACATATGCCTCTAGGCTGTTGCCGCTTGTCTGGGAATCACTGATGTCGCTTTTGCCAATCATCGTGGTCTATGTGCTGTTCCAGGTGTTCTCTTTCAAGCACAGCAAAAACCGGGTGATTGACATCGCACGAGGGCTGCTCTTGACATTTCTAGGCCTAGTGGTGTTCTTTTTGGGTGTAAATGGCGGATTCATGGCAGTAGGAGTGCAGACAGGGATTCAGTTGGCTTCAATGGACTCACCGATTCCAGTCTTGGTCCTGGCGCTTGTGCTAGGGCTGACAACTGTACTCGCTGAACCTGCTGTTCATGTCTTGACCCATCAGATAGAAGACGTCACAGGAGGGCATGTCAATCGGATTTTGGTCTTTGCGTTCCTCTCAGTCGCAGTAGGGCTGTCCATTTTTATGTCCGCCTTGCGAATCCTTGTACCCGGCCTTCAGTTGTGGATGTACTTGCTTCCCGGGTTTGGAATAGCTGCCGCCTTGGCGTATTTCGTGCCTGACTTGTTCGTAGGTATAGCATATGACGCAGGCGGTGTTGCTTCCGGTCCTATGACCGCCACCTTTTCACTGGCCTTTGTTCAGGGAATAGCAGCTAAGGTGCCTACAGCTGACCTGGTGGCAGATGGATTCGGCATGATCGCTGTCGTCGCCATGATGCCCATAATCGCCATTGAGCTGTTGGGAGCCCTCTATCAGTTGAAAACGCGCAAGGCACCAAAAACGATGGTTTCTGAGTCACCGGGAGTAGCGGTTTCTGAGTCTGAGTAGGAAGTGCTTGGAGGTAGCCATGGATAGAGTAAGTAGTGCTCTGAATACGGGCGGCATTCAGCTGCTCACATTGATCCTCAGTGAGAACCAAAGCGGCAAATGCATCCGCTTGGTCAGAGAGCAGGGGATCCGAGGCGGAGTTGCCATGATCGGAAGAGGAACGGTGAGTAGCGCGATCTTAAACCTGCTAGGGATCAAGAGCCAGAGGAAAGACGTTGTTCAGCTGCTATTGCCAAAAGGAAAGGCACGGGAAGCCATGGACTACTTCGATGAGGTGTTTCAGCTTTCAGAGCCTGGCCATGGCATCGCCTACACGACACCTGTCATATGTGCAGTAGGATCTCCACAACACGAAGTAGAGCAAGAGCAGAACGCCATAAGTACAGCTGAATGTCTGGAGAGAGAGAGTATGTTTAAGAAACTGACTGTGATAGTCGACCGTGGCCTGTCCAGTGATGTGATGGACATAGCACTGAAGGCAGGAGTCCGCGGCGGCACGATTTTGCATGGACGCGGGGCCGGTGCGGAGATGGCGACGAGCTTGTTTGGGGTCGAAATAGAACCAGAAAAAGAGCTTGTCATCATCCTAACTCCCAACGACCTGGTTGACAAAGTGGTGCAAGCACTGACCGAGGGTTTGCATCTGGATGAGCCCGGGAAGGGGATTCTGTTCGTGGAGCCGGTAATCGACGCTCGGGGTCTGGTTGAGATGACCGACAAAAAAACGGAGTAGTGCAGTCCTGCCCGGGGATATCCACCTCCGCCACCAGATGTGATAGCATCAAGTAAGACGTTGCACTTCTTTGAGCTAGACGGTGGACTGGGAGGATGGAAATGGCGAAACAGAGATGAACTCAGGCTTCAGTGGATGGAGTTGGCTCCGCTTTGGGTCAAGGAGGCTAGGGAAGGGAGAAATTCCACGCGCAATGGTTTGCTTGATCCGCCGATCCTAGAGGCCTGCGGCGATGTCGAGGGCTTGAGCGTCCTCGATTGCGGATGCGGCGAAGGCCGTTTCTGCAGGATCCTCGTTGAGCGCGGCGCGAGGTATGTGTTGGGCTTGGACTCTTGTGAGCTCATGATTGAGGCAGCTCAGGAGCTGCAATCCGGCCGTGACGAATACCGTCTTGCAGACGTTCAAGATCTGAGTTTCATCGATGACGAGGCTTTTGATCTCGCAGTTTCATATTTGAACCAATGCGACCTTCCTGATTTCGAGGCGAACACCAGGGAGGTCGATTCATCGTAGCCAACCTTCACCCGATGCGATCAGCAGCTTTTCGGCGACCGCGCACTGTATGGACGACAGAATGTGTGGGAAGTCTTGCCGAGCACACACGGTGCACTGATAAGCTGCGAGGAACAGCGAGCTCTATCGACGCGATGGAGCTCGCTGTCTAGGTCGCGTTTTCCTGTCTTGAGCCCACCCGGACGGACGCCTAAACGGTCGTGTGAGGAAGGTGAACTCGTGCTTGTAGCCGAAGGATTATGCAGAGACTGCTCTGGAACACGAATCTTGGCGCAAGAGACGTTTTTGCTGACTTCGGCGCATGGGAGACCTTCCTGTTAGGGTACGATTACTTAGGTGGTACTTGCCAGATCCGGTTGTTTGAAGGAGAGGGAGGAAGATGGCGCCGCACCGAAAGCGTCGTTCAGACGGCAAGGAAAAGCATTTGCTGGCGCCCATAGAGGGCGGATTAGTCGACAAGATTCAGCCTCTGTTGCAGTACATTCGGCCGTTTCCGCCGCCGGGTTCGTATGCGGAAGTGTTTCTGCTTCTCAAGAACCTGACAGACCAGAGGATAGAAGGATGGCTCACCCTGACCCCTCCAGCCGGCTGGAACATCGAGCCCGGTACTCTGCTAATGATCGCGATTCGGCCACGCGGGACCATCTCTGCTGAGTTCTACCTTTCTGTGCCTGACGCCCCAGCCGCAGGCCCTCACCTTCTGCAGATCGAAGTTACTGCCGACGATCAGCTTATTGCCGCGGCGGCTTTCGATCTTCGTGACGGACTTCTCTTTCTGGTAGGAGATAACGGTTGATCGCTTCTGTCTGCGGCAGGAGACAGCGGTTTCCGGGTTTCGCGTACCTACTTAGCTCATGTGGGCGCCTTCTTGCCATTCCAGCCGAGAGGCTATGATGGCAACTAAGGTTCCAAACCACGGTCTTGAACACGGGGTTTTCACTGGCTCGATCCAGGCCTTCAAACGATTTCCAAGCATCTTGGCCCAGAGTTTCATGATTTCTCCAAATGGACTCGACATCAGCGGTAAAATAGATCACAATAGGAGCAATACTCCAGTCAGACATTTTGTCTGGGTTCCTTTCTTTCCACCCATCAGACGGATGCAGAGAGCATTTTGGGCCTTAAGGCAATGAGGTAGCTCTCGCCATGAGATCACTCCAGTCTTTGCAGGTGGCGGGAAGCGAAACCGGAATGCCAACGACACTCAACGAGAAGGGGACTGGCCTTGTTCAGTGAGATGCCAGAAGCAGTTCTAGCTCGGATGAGGTATCTCGAGGAGATAGACCGCGTCGACCGAGTTGACGGCACGTCGCGGATGAAGCGCCTTCGACAGGTCACTCCCGTGACGGGCCGGTTCGTCACCCTGATGGCGTCGATAGCTCCGCCCGGGACCTACATAGAGATAGGCACCAGTGCCGATTACTCGACTCTGTGGCTCGGGCTTGCATGCAAGCAGCTAGGCCGGCGGCTGATCACGTATGAGATACTGCCTGACAAGGTCGCGATGGCAAGGGAGACCCTCGTGTCGACTCAGTTCGACTCCTTTGTTGAGCTGGTGCATGGCGACGCAAGGGAACACCTGGCCGATCTGCAGGATGTGGCGTTTTGCTTTCTTGACGCTGAGAAGGAGATCTACAGGGACTGCTATGATTTGGTCATGCCGCGAATGGTGTCCGGTGCACTCCTTGTGGCTGACAATGCCATCAACCATCGGGACACGCTGCAACCCATGATCGACTATGCGTTGGTCGATGATCGAGTGGACGCGATGGTCGTGGGCATAGAGAAAGGCGTGTTGGTCTGTCGCAAGAAGTGAGGTAGTGAGTCATGGAAAGGGGTATGCATTTCGACACTGTGACGGAGCTCTATAAATCATCGCGACCAGGGTATTCATCGCTCTTGATCGATGATTTGCTGCGGCTTTCCAGGATCCAGAGCGGGGGAAGCGTTCTGGACGTAGGCGGACGTCGAGGCAGTGCAGGAGATGAAGGATTGGCTAAGGGAAACGACAGTCCTGTCGCTGGCCGGGTTTACCGACTGGAGGGTCATCCGCTACTACGACACAGCTCGGTATTCTGCAGAAGGATTCGTGAGTCTGATGAATACATGGTCAGATCACGCTGGATTGAGCGATGACTTCTTCAGGTCGATGGCAGCGGTGATAGACGATGCCGGGGGAGAGATCGTCATACCTATTCGGACGACACTGTGCTTCGGCCGGCGTGTCTAGAGGCGTGACGACGTAAGCGCTGTTTCGTTTCGGTCAGCCGAGCGACCTGTCTTCGTCTGGTGTGCTTAGGGGCATGACGACACCTTGAGTGATCATGCTTCAGTGGCCATGTAGCCAGAGAGAAAGGTGGTACTGTGAGCGTACAGGGTATCTTCGGTATTTTTGATTCAGAGACACTCGCTTGTCTATCCTCCGTCTGCGCTGAAGCGGTCGAGAACCCGCACTAGATACCCGCTGCCCGCGTCTTGACTCTTTGTGGTATACTGGTAGAAATACCTATCAGGTCGTATCCATATGAGTAAGAGATGGGGGGACGAAGCTATGAAAACCTCTGTTGATCATTCAAGTCGCTGTACTGATGCAGGGGTCCGAGTATGGGGACCCGCAGATCAAAGAAGCGATGACGCAGGAGCTGCGCGAACGGCTGTTGGAGGCGCAAGCTGAAGGACGTCCCTTGCGAGTCTATTGTGGATACGACGCGACAAAGCCTGACCTGCACCTTGGCCACACAGTCACAATGCGCAAACTGAGGCAGTTCCAGGAGTTCGGGCACGAGGTGACGTTTCTGATCGGCGACTTCACGACGCGGGTGGGAGATCCTAGCGACAAGGACAGCCTGCGTCCGCAGCTCAGCGAGGAAGAGATCGAAGCGAATGCCCGCACCTATGCTGAACAGGCATTCAAGGTGCTTGATCCTGAGCGCACACAAGTCCGGTACAACAGCGAGTGGTTGAGCAAGCTGAACCTTGCTGACGGGATCAAGCTGGCTGGCAATTTCACTGTCCAGCAGTTTCTCGTTCGCGACAACTTCCATCAGCGCATCGAGAGAGGCGATCCGGTCTGGCTGCACGAGTTCCTGTACGCCCTGCTGCAGGGATATGATGCAGTGGCGCTCCATACAGACGTACAGATCGGCGGCAGAGAGCAGCTCTTTAGCCTGATGGCAGGCAGGAAGCTGCAGGAGGCGTTTGGACAGCGCCCCCAAGTCTGCATCACGTTCCCGATCCTTGTTGGCACGGACGGGCATAACCGGATGTCAAAGAGCATGGGCAACTACATCGGAATAACCGAGCCTCCAGAAGACATGTATGGCAAGGTCATGAGCCTTCCGGACGAAGCGATGAGCAATTACTTCAGGCTGGTCACTCGGTGGTCTCCGGAACGCGTGGAGCAGATGGAGGCTGATCTCGAGGAAGGCAGACTGCACCCGATGGAGGCCAAGAAGCAGCTGGCATGGGAGATCGTCGACTGCTTCCACGGCAGTGAAGCGGCTGACGCTGCGGCTAGGCATTTCGAGACAGTTCATCAGAATCGAGAACTGCCGGAGGACATGCCGGAGTTCGTAATCAGCGAGCCGACGGCTATTCCAGATCTGCTAGTGGCAGCCGGAATGTGCAAGAGCAAGAGCGAGGGAAGGCGCCTTGTACAGCAGAAGGGTGTGAGCATAGACGGCAAGCTGGTTGAGTCCGTCGACTATGTCGTTGTGCCTGGCGACATGGTTCTCCAGGTAGGCAAGCGGCGGTTTGTGCATCTGGTTTCGTCTGAAAGCGATTCTAGATGAGTGTTCATTTGATGAGTGCTGCAGAACTAAGGCACGATATAGGCGCCCAGCTGATGAACGCCGTATGAACCGAAGCACGATCAGAGTTCGGGAGGCGAGGTCTATCTGACTCTCAACTCAAAGACGAATCCGACGTACTCGGATCCTCACAATCCAGTGGTCGACACGAACGTGAGGATGAAAGCAGAGGAAGACGGGACAGTCCTGCCGCACTTCTACTGCGATCTTGACGATGCTCACAGCCTCTTTTCACGGTTCAGAATCATCAAGTAATGTCAGGTGAGCTTTGCAACGAGTGCTAAGCAAGCCTTGTGAGGTTTGCTATAATGATATTGGGAGCATACACGGATGAGTGATATACCCCTGTACAATGAGGGTCTGGCAGGGCGCAATATGAGTCAGTAGAACGGAGGGGAGCAATCCATGGGCGAGCGTTTGGGCAATACTGCAACAGGTGGGGCGCCTGTACAGCAAGGCGGGCCCTTGATGTGGGCCCGAGCACTAGCAGATCTACTGACACTCTCTCGTCTGATAGGGGGAGTCGCGATAGCGTTGATACCTTGGGAAAAGACCATTAGTTCCCTGGGCAAGCTGATCAAGTACAACTTGCTCCTCTGGAGCACGGATGCTGTTGATGGCCGAATCGCCCGTCATTCTCAGACGCCTGCTTCTTGGATTGGCGAGCGGGACGTGCTGGTCGATTCGGCACTGACACTCGGAACAGGGGTTGCGCTTGCCCGGTCAGGCTACATACCCGGCAAGCTCCTGTTGGCATGGCTTGGTGCTATGCTAGTCCTGTACGCGGTCAGGCCAGTCACTACTCTGGTCCTGACTTTCATGTTCCCGCTTCAGCTCAGCCTGCCGGTGTTGGCGTTTGTCCACGGCTGCCCTGAGATCAGGTTGTACATCGCTTGGGTGGCCTTAATCGCCTTCGTCAGTCGAAAGAGGCTGAAGTATGTGATCGAAGTCTTTATCAATGGCCTTCCAGATCGGCTGAGCGAGTGGGTTTGGTCATGGCTGCCTGACTGGCTTAGACTGACTCCAGAGGAGCGAGGGTCTTTCGAGGAGTCGTCGATAGTAGACACCGGATCTCTGCAGACTGAGGACTCGGGGTTGTCGCTCTAGGCGCGGGCCTGCGAGCATCATGGTGCTTGATTTGGACCGCAGCCCTTGGAGGCGGGTATTGTGGAATCATCTTCGTTCTTAGTCACTACAGCCTCTGGGCTTGAGAGTGTGGCTGAATCAGAGATAGTATCGAAGCTGGAACAAGCATGGGTGCAGGCGACCCTCAGGGGTCGCATCATTTTCGGGTGTACGGCTCCCCTTGAGCGAGTTCTTCAACTGAGATGTGTCGACAACATATACGCCTATATCGCCTCTTTTAGGGTCGGACCACATAAGTCTGATCTGGTGGACCTTCAAAGGACCATATCCAAACTAGACATCATGCCGGCTCTTAGTCATCTGGAGATGGACAAACCATATACTGCATGTAGGATTATCGTGAGTGCCAGTCGGTCAGGGAAGCATACATACAGTCGGTTTGACGCAGCAAACGCAGCTTTGGAGGCACTCCAGGACTGTTATGGGTTCAAGCGAGGCGATAGCTCATGTCACGACATTGCCTTCCGACTGGACGTCATCGGGAATGATGGATTTCTATCGGTCAAACTGACTCCGCCAAGCTTCCGCTTCCGGGGTTCGACAAGAGGGTTCTCACCAGCTGCTTTGAGGCCTTCGATTGCGCACGCTCTGGTCTTGCTATCTGACCCACAGCCAACAGACGTCTTTCTTGACCCGTTTTGTGGATCAGGAACCATAGCAAGTGAGCGAGCTACTTACGAAGCAAAGAGGATCATAGCGAGCGACATATCTCCCGACGCGGTCACTGTTGCACGGAAGAACTGCCCCAGTCAGGTGGAGGTTCATAGCTGGGACTGCCGCAGTCTAGGGCTTGAGGATGGTGAGATCACAAAAATCGTCACAAATCCCCCTTGGGGAATACAGGTGGGCGAAGTTGATCAAATCGCAGAGCTGTACCTGCAGTTTATTGGAGAAGCGAAGAGAGTCCTCTCAGCTAGCGGCAAGATCGTTTTGCTTACTGATCAAACTAAAGCTGTGGAGGATGCGTGTCTGAAGATCTGTTTGCGAGTGGAGCCGCTACTTAGGATCAGCCTGCACGGCCTGGTGCCCACTGTCTACGAGATTGGTTAGAATAAGCACAAAGAAACCCCTAAGGAGGACCGCCATTGATATCGGGATCTGATGCTCCAGCGCAATACGTTCGACTCGCCTTTATGATAGACCGTCTCTTTCCTGGATACATAGATGCCTACTGCGGGCCACCCGAGCTGAGATCCGAAGCACTGTCCGGCGAGAAGCCGTCGCTAGAAGTCCTGCGAGAGTCTGCTTCATCGCTGAGACAGTCGATTGTGGAGGATAATACACTTACCCCGGATCGCCGCGCTTTTCTCAAGGAGGAATTGCGCGCCATGTGCACAACGATTGAGATCCTGGCTGGGAACGGGCTTAGCATCGTTGATGAGGTCGAGCTCTTGTACGGCTTGAAGGCCGAGTGGGTTGATGAGAGTGTCTTTGAGGGGGCGCATAGCACCCTCGAAGAAGTTCTGCCAGGCCCCGAACCTCTACGTGAGCGCGTTCAGGCCTTTCGCGATAGATCGCGCGTGCCGGTAGAGGTTGCTGCGTCAGTCATTTCTTGGGTAGCAGACACCATTCGCACCCGTACACGCAGTGTGTTTGGTCTTCCCACTCATGAGGATTGCGAGATCTCCTTTGTGGCTGATAGGCCTTGGCGTGCTTACAATTGGTACCTCGGCAAGGGAAAATCTCGCATAGAGTTCAATCGCGATGCCCCGTTTGAGATGTGGGATATCCCGATCGCCGTTGCACACGAGATGTATCCCGGCCATCATACTGAGCGGACAGTCAAGGAATACAGGCTATACGTGGAAGAAAAGCGCCTCGAGCATTGCATAGCTCTAAACAATACCCCATCAGCATTGATTTCAGAAGGCATTGCAACAAATGCTCTTGAAGTAATCGCATCCAGGGATGAGATAGAGGCTATGCTAGTCGAATGCTACGAGAGGGCAGGGCTGCAAAAAAGCGATGGAGAGCGGGCAGTTGCGTTCGCCGAGGCTTATCGCCAGCTCGAAAGGGTAGTCGATAACCAGGCGCTGCTGCTCTACGGCAGACATGCGTCGGACGATGAGGTTGTCGGCTACGGAGTTCGCTATGCACTCACCACTCACGAGGACGAGCGGCTTGCTCTCCGGTTTCTAAAGGATCCCCTGTCGAGGTCTTATACTTACAACTACACACTCGGCGGAGATCTCGTGGCAGCGTTTTTGGACCGAGCAGAAGACAGAAGGCAAGCGTTTTGGCGGCTGTTATCCGAGCCGCTGACGCCTACGCGATTGCGCTCAGAGCTAAGCGCATGTGCTGGAAGGTATTTGGAGGCCGACATTTTGAGCCGGATCGGCAGAGGCGGCTGACATCTCGCCTGGCAGCTTGTGGGGCTGCGGGCGGATCTGCGGAAATGACGGGTGGTGAATGCGTCGTGGCCAGGTGGGTAGGCGTAGATTGCGGTTACTCTCACATGGGCGTTGCGGTGATTGATGAGGACGGCCAGGTCTTGGCTATTGAGCGCACGCACCTGCCTCGGGGCGACGGTCACTCACGGGCGGTGGCACTTGCTCGTCTCAACGTCTTGCTCGAACGCTTGAACTCATTTGCTGATATACCGGTGTGGCTGGCAGGCTACTGCTATGAGCACTCAGGAGTGCTCGAAGCTTTTGAGGATACCGGATGGACGGTGGTCGGCAGCAAGGCGCTGAACGATGTAGTCGGAATATACGGATTGACCGACATGCGAGGCAACGTGATCGTCGGAGGATGCGGCAGTTGGCCGCAGATGGTCTATATAGACAAGGCAAACACAGTGTGCTGGCCAGGCGAAGACGTCCTCGCCGACATGCCAGCGTGGCCATTGTCAGGCAGGAGTTACGCAGAGATGTTGATTAGGCTGTCAAAGCGCGATGACCTGGGCGATCAGGGTTCGTTAAGGCAAGCGGTGTACGAAAGGCTTGGTGCGGACAGTATCGAGCAGTCCGGTGATAGATGGGGAACTCTTGGCCCCCTTATGGCTCAAGTGCTCGAATATCCAGAGGTCAGAGGTTTCCTGTCCGCAGCAGCCGACTCAATAGCCAAGATTAGAGATGTGGTGTGGAGGTACGCTGCCATAGACGAGACTCCGGGCATCGTCGTCGGAGGCGGAGCTGTGAGCGACGAGCAGTTATGGGCCGTCCTGCAGAGTGAGTTTATGTCGCGCTCTGTGGCAGTCGAGCGAGTAGAGGGCGATCCTGCCGTGGGTTTGGCCCGGTTTGCGAGGCACAATCCGGACGCAGACGCCTGGGCAGTCATTGGTCAGGTGAGGCCGTCCTGGTTGTCATGATTGTAATGCGTGCGAATACGTTTGCGAGTGACTAGAGGACTCGGAGCGCCAGTCGTCAGTTGTAATGCTTCGCTGAAGACGTTGAACAGGTAAGTCGAGGACTGAGTCTGATTGGAGTGGAGTGAGGATAGTGAGTACTTCTGAGGGACTGGCGACTGAGATCGCAGCTGCTCTCACTCGGGTGGCGTTTGAGGTGCACCAGGTCAATCGGGTGGAGATCCGTTGTGACCCCTCGAACTCCCCGAGCGCTGCAGTTGCGAAGAAGCTTGGCTTTACTCGCGAGGCGACCCTTCGCCAGCGCCTTCGGGGCAGCGGAGGGCAGCTTAGGGACGCGATGATTTGGACCCTGTTCAAAGACGAGTATCCTGAGAGTCCCGCCGCAAGCTATCGCATCAAGGCGTATGACGCGATAGGCGCTAGACTCATGTAGCCTGCCAGACACATTTAGAACATTTTCCCAAGTATCGAGGAATTGCATATCAATTGGAGGGCGCCGATAGTGGAAACGCACTCTGAAGCTTCGCTCCGTCTCTCTCCCGTAGGACGGCGTATTCACGTGATAGGCAGCAGCTGCTCAGGCAAGAGCACACTGGGAAAGCGGCTTGCCGACATACTCGGTGTGAGGTTTGTCGAACTAGACGCGATCAACTGGCAACCAAACTGGGTTGGGCTAAACACCACAGATCCGGAGGAGCTTGACCGAAGAATAAGAGAGGCAACCGCAGGTGACGGTTGGGTTGTTGCAGGCTCTTATATGCGCTTTTCACAGGCGGCCTTTTGGCCCCGCTTGGAGACAGTGATCTGGCTTGACCTGCCTCTGCCACAGCTAGTCTGGCGGCTCCTCAGACGCTCCTGGCGACGTTGGCGCACCAAGGAGCTGCTGTGGGGTACGAACTACGAGGACTTCTGGACTCAGTTGAAGGTTTGGGATGAGGAGTCACTGCTGCGCTGGATGGTCACTCAGTATGAGCGCAAGCGCAGGGATGCATTGGCATATATGGCTGATTCGCGCTGGTCGCACATCCGCTTCGTGCGTCTCACATCGAGCCGCGAAGTGGATGCGTTTGTGGACGCCGTTGCCAAGGCTGTCTCTGGAGTTGGCAAGAGCGCGGTTCGATAGACCCTTGCCGTTTGCCTTTCGGGCGAAGAGGACGGGCGAGTTCATCCGTCAGATGGTCAGTCGGCAGGAAACCGACTTGAGATCGCTTCTCGACAGTCGGGGATATGCATCCCGCTGTAAGAGCTTCGGAGATGAGCGTCTACTCCTTGAGCGCGCCTGCTGTCAGACCCTCGACCAGCCTCCTCTGCACGAACGCAAAGAGAATGAGCGTCGGGACTATAGTCAAGGTCGCTACAGCGCATACCTGGCCCCAGCGTACGAGGAGCGATGCCGTGAGCCGGCTGATGGTCAGCGTCACAGTTGCAGTGCGCTGGCTCTGGCTCACCACAGAGACAATGAGATAGTCGCTCCAGGACACGACGAATGAGTAAAAGGCCACGACGGCTATGCCGGGACTCGCGACGGGCAGAATGATGTGGACTAGCCTCTGGAAGAGGTTTGCTCCGTCGACCTCAGCCGACTGGTCGAGGTCCTTTGGAACCGTGTCGAAATATCCTTTGAGCATCCACATGCAGAAAGGCAGGACCAGTATTAACTGAGTCAGAGCAACTCCTGTTGTTGTGTCCATCAGATTTAGTGAAAAAACGACCAAGAATAGAGGTATCAGCATCAAGACCTGCGGAAACATCTGAGTCGAGAATATGCCAACTATTATGGCATCCTTGCCTTTGATGTCATAGCGGCTCAATCCGTAGGCTCCCAGCACCGAGACGACGAGGCTGATGAGAGTAACCAGACTTGATATTCGAAGTGAGTTTAGGAAGTAGCGCGGGAAGTCTGTTACACTCAATATCCTTCTGTAGTTGTCGAGGGTAAAACCCTCTAGTGGGGGGAAGATCTTGGCCGTGAAGATCGACTCCTGAGTCCTAAACGAGCAGTAGACGATCCACAGCATGGGCAGCAAAAAGAAGCATACGGATATGACCATGATTGCGTATGCGATCACTGCGTTTCTGGTCTTTGCCTGCTTCCTGCTTAGCCTAACGATAGCTATCGTTCATACTCCCCTTTCTTCTGAATCAGCAAATAGATCACAAAATACACAGCCAAGAGCAAGAGCATGACTGTGCCAATGCTTGCACCATATCCAGCTGCGTACCTGTCCCAGCTTTGCTTGTAGACGTAGACCGGGAGCACTTGTGTCGAATCAACCGGCCCACCACCGGTCGCCAAATAAACGAAGTCGAAGTTGTTGAACGTCCAGAGCACGTGTATGGTCACCATGACCATGATCATGTGGCTTATCCCCGGAAGGGTTATGTGCCAGAAGCTCTGCAAAGGGCTTGCGCCGTCGATCTCTGCAGACTCATACAGGCTCTCTGGAATCGTCTGCATAGCTGCAAGAAAGGTTATCCCGTAGAACGGCACGTTTCGCCACAGGTGCAAGAGAATAATGCAGGCAAACGCAGTTGACGGGTCTCCAAACCAGTATCTAACCAGGCGGTCCAGCCCAATACTCCTGAGTATTATGTTTATGAAGCCTACGTCTGGCTGGGCCATGAACTTGAAAATCGTTACAGTAGCTGCGACTGGAATCACCCAGCTCGCCATGATGACGCTCCTGAAGGCTGCCATGCCCGGCACTTCCTGCTTCATTGCCCAGGCTAAGATCAGTCCAAGAACGAGTTGCAAGAGGACGACAATTACGGTCAGCACTACCGAGTGTCTGAGTGCGAGCCAGAAGACGCGGTCATTGATCATCTGCTTGAAATTGCCGAGGCCGATGTACCGGTATGTAGGCCTGAGCATGCTCGCATTTGTAAATGACAGCCTGATCCCCTCGGCTAAAGGATAGACGGTGAACGCACACATTATTGCAAGAGCCGGGATTATGAGCAAGTAAGCGTTTTTTCTGTTCATAGATTATCTCTCTTCTCAGCTTGAACCTATTCGGGGTCAGCTCGAGGCGTGGATATGGGCTCGACCTGAATGCTTGCCCGATCTAAGCACCCGCTTGAGCATTTGCGCGAGTCGGCTTTCAACAGGCAAGCATCCAGGTCGAGCTCGATCTACCTATAGAGTACCCTGCCTATTGAGCTCATGGTACTCGTTGATTAGCCATTCAGCTGCTTCTCTTGGAGTCATCTGGTTGTAGATCACGTAGTTCACGGCTCGTAGATTGGCTTCATTGACAGGGCCCCAGTTGATTGGTGCCATGGCCACGGCTATTGGCAATTCAGCGGCAAAGCCGTCGATCCACCACCTGATGCCGGCTTCATCAAAGATCTCCATCTGCAGCGAGTCAACTCTCGCCGGTATTCCGCCGGAATCCACTAGCCACTGAGCCATCTTTTCCTTTGAAGTGATGTACTTGATCAAGTCCCAGGCAGCGGTCTTGTTCTTGGAGAATGCATTCATCATTATGGGCTTTACTTCTAGGTAGGTGGCAGGCACTCCGTCTTTGGGGTATGGGATTCTTGTGAGTGCACTTCTATTCTCAAGAATGTCCTTAGCAGTAGCGCCTTCTGCTCTTCTTCCCCAGAGCCACGGCCCCATAGGTGCCATCGCAAATTTCCCTGCTACATAACCGGGATCTTCGGTTGGCCAGCCCGTTCCTCTCAGGTTTGGATCACAGGCAGGGAAGGGGCCTTCGTAGAGCTGTTTGTACAGGTCAAGCACTTTCTCGAGCTGATCTACAGTAGCTGTGACCTCGACAACTCTTTCTCCGTCGACAGTCGAGACGATGAACGGGTTGTTTCTGTCGCTCACCTGGAAGTACCACGTGATAAACTCCTGCGCCGCCCTCGGATCTCCGATCTCGGTGCATACGAAGAACCCGAATATCTGCTTGTTGGACTTCTCTGTTATCGCCCTTGCTGTTTCGATCAACTCATCCCATGTCTTCGGAACAGAGAGCCCGTATTGCTCCAATACGTCTTTTCTGTAGATCAAAGCGCGGGCATTAGTGTTGTACGGTATCCCGTAGAGTTTCCCATCGATCTTAAGAGGCTCCAGCGTGCTCTCCACGAATTGATCGCCATCAGCCCATTCAGCGAAGTACGAGTCGAGCGGTTCGATTATTCCGTTGTTGACGTACACTGCCATGTCCTCGATAAGTCCCTCGATCACATCAGGTATTCCTGTCCTTGCCTGGAGCAAAAACCTATCTCTCTGATCCTTGTACTTGCCGGGGCCGTAGTAGTCGTCGATCACATAGTCAGGTAAAGCTGTTTTTGCATCGTTCTGCCAGAGGAGTACGTAGTCAGGGGAGACTTCTTGAGTCACAAACGGCATGTTCCAGAATGTCAGTCTGTACTGTGCGGCGCCCAGAGACGTTCCTAGAACGCAGATGAACAGCAATGAAGCGGTTAGAACGGTAGCCATCCTTTTGAACACTACAGTCCTGGATCTCACGCAGGACACCTCCTATAGAATTTGATGCCATACTGCAAGCTGCTTTTCAGGCGTCTTCTGATCGACTCATCTGGCTCTCGTGGACACATGAGAGATTGGGCTAGGACGCCATGTCCTTCTTTAAGATAGATATGTCTGACGAGTGCTTGGTATGCTTGCCTATAGGACCTGTGAGATACCAAGCTACCCGCAGCTGATCTGAGAGGAATACAAAGGAATTCATCCCAAGACGTTGAATAGCCTCACTTACTGAGCAGTCGGCAGGGAATACGCGGCCGCCGGGCAAAGGAAGGCTCTGCTCGCTGCGTCCGACGAGGTGCCGTCTATGGGAGAGATCCTGAGCAGGTGTGGTTATAGGTGCGACCTGTGTCTCGCCTACCGGTGGGTAGTCTTTGAGGAGCTTCAGAAAGCGAAGGGATTCTCGATCCCTGACGAAGACAGAGAAAGGTTCATCTTCCCCTACGAGAACAAGGCCCGTCTAGACGCACTGAGGAAGCAGCGCAAGTAGGGCAGAGTTTCGCACAACCCCCTGTCTGCACGCAGTCTGCTTTTGCTGTCAATCCTGTCTGGACGCAGACTGCTTCCGCTGTCAGTTTCGGAGAGGAGGTCATTCATGGGCGTCTCTTTGCGTGCGTACGGCCAGCTTCTAGCGCGCTACCTGAAGCATCAGTGGAGCCGCTTCGCCCTGCTGGTGATGTTGGTTTGCAGCAGCATTGGGTTGCAGGTAGTGAATCCCCAGATCCTGCGATCCTTCATAGACGCTGCGTCTGCCGACGCAGAGACCGGGCGACTCTTGATTGCAGCAGTCGCGTTCTTGCTGGCTGCCCTGACTCAGCAAGTTCTGGGTGTCGCCGCGACATACACCGGGGAACTGGTTGCCTGGACTGCCACCAACGCTCTGCGCGAAGACCTAGCCGCTCACAGCCTGACCCTTGACATGCAGTTTCACAACGATAGGAGTCCCGGCGAATTCGTTGAGCGCATAGAGACGGACTCGACGAACTTCTCCAACTTCTTCTCGCAACTCGTGGTCAGAGTGGCTGGCAACCTGCTGCTGCTCGCAGGGATAGTAGCGGCGGTGGCGATCGAAAACCGAGTCCTTGGCGGGGTATTCCTTGTCTACACATTGATGTCCTTGGCAGCACTTGCAAAGGTGAGAGGCATCTCGGTGCCCCACCAGAAAGCGCTGCGGGAGTCCGAGACCGAGATGTTTGCTTTTCTCGAGGAGCGGCTTGCTGGCACCGAGGACATCCGCTCGTGCGGAGCTGTGGACTACGTAATAGGACGGTTGAACGCCCTGCATGGCGTTATCGTCAAGCGGTGGTGGATGGCAGAGTTCTCGCGGCTCGGGATCGGGACCGCTGGCGGAATGATGCTAGTTCTTGGCTACGGGATAGCGTTTGTGTCGAGTTACTACCTCTACACACAGGGCCTGATCACGGTCGGCACAGCCTATCTCATCTTCCACTACATCAGTCTGCTGTCTCGCCCAGTGCGCGAGCTGACAACGCAGGTGGAGAGTCTCCAGAACATCGGTGCGACTGTGGAGCGTCTGCAGGAGCTCTTCGATCAGAAGAGTACGATCGTTGACGGACCGAGCGCTGCAATCCCGGCTGGCCGGCCGCTGGCACTCGAGTTCGATAGCGTCTCCTTCTCCTATACCGAAGGCAAGCCGGTCCTCAAGAACGTCTCCTTTCAGCTGCCGGCTGGCCGTGTGCTGGGGCTCCTCGGCCGCACAGGTGGAGGAAAAACCACGATCGCCCGGCTGCTGTTCAGACTGTATGATCCGACCGACGGCTGCATCATGCTGGACGGGATCGACATCAAGCAGGCTACACTTGCAGAACTGCGACAGCGAGTCGCCTATGTGACTCAGGATGTGCAGCTGTTTCAGGCCAGCGTGAGGGACAACATCACGTTCTTCGACCGGTCCATTCCGGATGCCCGCATCCTCGAAGTGATCGAGGCGCTCGGCTTGGCGGAGTGGTACAGGACCCTGCCTGAAGGGCTCGATACGCGGCTTCAGAGTGGAGGTAGAAGCATGTCAGCCGGAGAAGCACAGCTTCTCGCCTTGACCAGGGTGTTCCTGCGCAACCCGGGCCTAGTGGTCATGGACGAAGCGTCCTCGAGGCTAGACCCTTCGACTGAACAGTTCGTCGAGCGGGCTGTCGACCGGCTGCTTGCTGGGCGGACAGCGATCATCATTGCGCACAGACTCGGCACCGTGCACCGGTCTGACGACATCATGGTCATCGACGGGGGCGAGATCGCGGAGTATGGCAGACGAGTTGAACTCATGTCGGATCCTGGGTCCCGTTTCTACAAGCTGCGACAGGCAGGATTGGAGGAGTTGCTCGCGTGAGTAGGACTGCGCTACCTGCTTGGAAGGCGATCTTCGCAATGATCCGCTTTCGCCCATGGCTGTGGATAGCCAACTTCTGCGCCATGATGGTGCTGATGCTGTCCTTTCAGCTTCCGGCTAACGTACTGCGGCGCTTCTTTGACCTCTTGTCTGGGTCCGAGCAGGCCGGGCTCAATGTCTGGACCCTGACAGCGCTGATGCTGGTCGCCGAACTGATACGGCTGAGCGGAGTCTTCGGGCTGATCAGGTCCAACACGCCCTTTTTCGTTCACAACATGGCTATGCTCAGACGGAACATGCTGCGCCATATCCTGCGCCGGCCGGGCGCTGCGGCGCTGCCTGATTCGCCCGCTGAAGCCCTGAGCCGATTCCGCGGTGACGTCTTCGAGATACCGCTTCTCGCACTGTGGATCAACGACCTGCTTGGCTCAATAGCGATCAGCACGGTTGCTGTGGTGACAATGGCTCGGATCAACTGGAGAGTGACGCTGCTTGTTGTGGTGCCGTTCATCCTAGTAGGTGTGGTAGCCAGCCTTACATCGAACCAGGTGGAGCGCTTCCGCCGCGAGAGCCGCCGGTATGCCGGTATCGTTAGTGGGTTCATAGGTGAGGTCTTCGGCGCGGTACAGGCTGTCAAGGTGGCTACGGCTGAAAAGGGCGTGCTTGGTTGCTTTCGCTCTCTGAACAAGGAGCGCATGCGAGTGGCGCTGCGTGACCGGCTGTTCAACGAGATCCTGAACTCGATCTTTCGTAATGCAGTTCATGTTGGGACTGGTCTGATACTGATAGCAGCCGGGAGATCTATGCAGCAGGGAACGTTCACAGTCGGCGACTTCGCCGCGTTTGTCTTCTACCTCGATTTCATCGGCGGTCTGACGGCCTTCTCCGGACTGTTGGTGGCCAGGTACAGGCAGATCAATGTGTCTCTGGAGCGGATGCAACGACTGATGGAGGGGGCTCCGCCGGATGCGATCATCAGCTTCGACCCCATTCATCTCGATCCAGAGCAGCTCGAGATGTCCGGCGACGCCGCCGAGGCGCTAGAACCGCTCAAAGAGCTCAGGGCTGAGAACCTGACCTATAGGTTCCCCGACTCACGCCACGGAATCGAGGACGTAAGCTTCAGCCTGCGGAGAGGCACCTTCACAGTCATCACCGGAAGAAATGGCTCAGGCAAGACGACGCTCTTGCGCGTGCTCTTGGGCCTGCTGCCGCGTGTCTCCGGCAGCGTCCACTGGAACGGCCGTAGGCTGGAAGACCCGGGGACCGTGCTGATCCCGCCAAACGTAGCGTATACGGCGCAGATTCCCCGACTCTTCAGCGACACGCTGAGGGACAACATCCTGATGGGGCGACAGGCGAGTGATGAACAGATCTCCAAAGCGCTGCACTTGGCTGTCCTGGAGGACGACCTTAGGTGGCTGGAGAAAGGCCTGGATACAGTTGTCGGTGCGAAGGGCGTCAAGCTGTCGGGCGGGCAGATACAGAGAACCGCAGCTGCACGTATGTTTGTCAGGTCACCTCAGCTGCTTGTGTTCGACGATCTCTCGAGCGCCTTAGATGTCGAAACTGAGAGGGTGCTCTGGGAACGTGTGTTTAGCCAGGACGGCGTCACTTGCTTGGCGGTGTCGCACAGAAAGGCGGCGCTCCGCCAGGCTGACAACATCATCGTCATGAAGAATGGCCGAGTCGAGGCGCAGGGAAAACTCGACGACCTTCTCGAGTCGTGTGAGGAGATGCGCAGGATATGGTTTGGCAATGAAGAAGCAGTTTGAAGCACAGGTGAAGCCGAGACGGTTACCTATACTGCCTGAGTTCTGTGAGGAGGTGTTGATGTGCCCAGGCCGGAGATCGAAAAGTACGTGCATGCGCTGCGTGACTATAATGGTTTTAGCCATTGACAAAGTTCTAGACACCTGCTATCTTGGTGTGGCTGACACCATATTGACCATGGTCGCTTGCCACCGGGTAAGCGACGGAAGTGTCTGACACACTCCGTTAGGTCTCAGAAGGAGTGCGCTCAGGCACTTTTTCGCTTTAGGAGAGAGTGCATGAGGAGAGGTTTGCTTTCGAAGTTCACTAGATACGTGCTAGCGAGTGTCGCGGGCACGCTTGGGCTGTCTTTGTACATCCTGGCCGACACCTATTTCATTGCGAACGGCATTGGTTCAGACGGATTGGCTGCACTGAACCTTGCAATTCCTGTTTATGGCCTCATCCATGGCACTGGACTGATGCTCGGGATCGGTGCGGCAACGCGATATAGCATCGAAAAGTCGGGAAACTGCAGTGGCAACGGCGATCAGACATTCAGTGCGGCATTGCGCTTGGGTTTGCCTATTGGGTTGCTCTGCTTCGGCGTAGGCCTCCTTTTGTCCGAGCCCTTAGCGAGACTCCTCGGCGCCAACGAAGATACTCTGACAATGACCGCGACTTATCTAAGAACGATACTGTGCTTCTCTCCGCTGTTTATTCTGAACAACATCTTAATAGCGTTCATCCGAAATTATGGCAGTCCTGGAGTAGCCATGACAGGGATGCTGGCTGGAAGTCTCTCGAACATCCTGCTTGATTATGCCTTCATTTTTCCTTTTGGCATGGGGATGTTCGGCGCTGCCTTTGCCACAGGTCTAGCACCGATCATCAGCATTGCAGCGATGTCTCCGTACTTCATCAAGGGCAGGCATGGCTTCCATCTGCGAAGAGGCCTGGGCAGTCCTAGCCTATATACAGATATCTGCTCCCTTGGGGTCTCGGCGCTGGTCACAGAGGTCGCATCGGGTGTCGTATTGGTGGTGTTCAACCTGTTGTTGCTCAGCCTATCGGGCAATATTGCGGTTGCTGCCTATGGGGTCATCGCGAATCTGTCCCTTGTCGCAGGTGCCATATTCGTAGGCATCGGCCAAGGGGTTCAGCCGCTGATCAGTCATTATTACGGAGCTGGGAAAGCGACCAACGTCCGGCGCTTGGTCCGATACGCCGTGACCCTCTCGTTGGGCCTAGCATCGCTGATATTTGCTGTTGTCCTGTTGTTTGGCGGTAACATCTCTGACCAGTTTAACCGTGATGGGGACGAAGCCTTCAGAGCTATTGCGATAAACGGCCTGAGCATCTATTTCTCCGGTTTCTTTTTTGCTGGGATCAACCTCTTGCTATCGGCGTACTTCAGCGCAATCGAAGAACCTAGGACGGGATTCCTCATAGCTGTCTTGCGCGGCTGTGTTGTGATAGTGCCCCTCGCGATCGCTCTCTCTGCAATCTGGGGGATAACGGGCATTTGGTTGGCATTCCCCATAGCTGAGGCACTTGTTCTTGCAGTGGGGATAGCTCATGTGAGGGGTCTGAAGCAATTGCCTAGAAGCGTTGCCAGAGGGGAGTATGGGATCAGGTGATAGCAGTGTTCGGCGGCAGGCTTCAGATCTTGTGCGTCGAATGGATTTGTTGGTAACATCTTGCTCCAGACCGGTGTTGACCGAAGGCAGAAGCGATCGCGTATCCCGGCTTAAGAGAGGCATGCCTCAGCGTCACTATCTCGAATGGGAAGGGGCGGGCATTAGTGAAAGGCTTGAGCCCAGACAGGATCTCTGTTGGATAGGGGGGACATAGATGGGTAGTCGAATAGTCTTCTGCAATAGGGAAGTTACGAATCCGGTAGCGAAGGCCCTCATTTGTATCTTGGCGATAGTCATTGTAGCGTTGGTGCTTGGTCTAGTGATGTTTGTTGTCCTTCCATTAGTAGGAGTCACCATAGCCTTTTCTGTCGGATTGGCTATCCTGATACCTATCGCCGTCATACTTGCGATACCTCTGCTTATGGCAGGCGGCACGGTGCTGGGCCTAATACTGGCGCCCTTCGTGGCCTTAGTCAAGGCAATCAGAAGGCGTAGCTAGAGGAAAGGCTGTAGACTCTTGATTCTTCGATATCCGTTCCTGCAGAAGTACCTCGAAAAAGGTCTCACTATAGGAGCTATCAAGGGGTAACGAAAAAGGGCGGTCGAATTTCGCCATGTAGGAGGATGGAGATGCTTAAGGAGAGAGCGACGCAGTTCATCCAGAAGGTCAAGCTGACAGGGGGCCTATTGGCAGAGCGAGCCGATGTGGTGAGAAGCGAAGTGCTGCCGTATCAGTGGAGAGCCCTTAACGATCAGATCCCCGGGGCTGAACCGAGTCATGCGATTGAGAATCTTCGGATTGCTGCAGGAGAGGCTAAAGGCGAATTCCACGGCATGTTGTGGCAAGACAGCGACGTGGCCAAGTGGCTGGAGGCAGTCGCATACAGCCTGATGACCCATCCCGATCCGGAACTTGAGGCCCGGGCTGACGAAGTGATTGACCTCGTAGGCAGGGCCCAGCAGAGCGACGGATATCTCAACTCGTATTTCACAGTTGTTGCTCCTGACAGACGATGGACCAACCTGCGGGACAATCACGAGCTCTACTGCGCGGGACACTTCATTGAGGCTGCAGTTGCGTACTACCAGGCCACCGGCAAGGATGAGCTCCTGAAGATCATGTGCCGATTCGTTGACCACATTGCGTCCGTGTTTGGTCCGGGAGAGAACCAGAAGCGCGGTTATCCCGGGCACGAAGAGATAGAGCTGGCCTTGATTAAGTTGTACCGCGTGACGAGGGATCGGCGGCATCTTGACCTAGCCAAGTTCTTCATCGAAGAGAGATGACGCCAGCCCCACTACTTCGACCTCGAGGCTGAGGCCAGAGGTGAGAAGCCCTCCAAGCGTCTGGGAGACTACTGGTATCACCAGGCGCATATGCCAGTGCGTGAGCAAACTACGGCAGTGGGCCATGCAGTAAGGGCGATGTACCTGTACACGGCTGTCGCCGACTTGGCACTGGAGACAGAGGACGCCGAACTGCTCCAGGTGTGTGAGCGCATATGGGACAACGTAGTCAATCGGAGGATGTATATCACAGCAGGCATAGGTTCTGAGGCACGTTGGGAAGGCTTCACAATCGACTACGACCTGCCAAGTGATACTGCCTACGCTGAGACGTGTGCCTCAATCGGCCTGGTCTTCTGGGCGCAGCGGATGCTGCAGATCACGCCTGACCGTAAGTATGCTGACGTGATGGAGCGTGCCTTGTACAACGGGGTGCTAAGCGGGATGTCGCTTGAGGGCACCAAGTTCTTTTATGTGAACCCGCTTTCAGTTGACCCTGAGATATGCAAGGGTCGATACGACCATCATCACGTCAAGCCTACTCGACAGGGGTGGTTTGGCTGCGCTTGTTGCCCGCCAAATATAGCTCGACTGCTGGCCTCGATTGGGCAGTACATATACAGTCAAGGAAAAGACGGGCTTTACATGCACCTGTTCGCCGCCAGCGAGGCGACCTTCGCGATCGGCGGTTCAAGGGTTAAGCTGGTGCAACAGACGGATTACCCGTGGGATGGGACGGTCCGCATCAAGCTTGAAATGGATGCACCGCTAGGATTTGGCCTGAACATCCGCATCCCCGGTTGGTGCGATGATCCGAAGCTTGTAGTGTGTGGTGAGTCTATTGTTGTCACTGTTCCGCAGGACGGGTACGTAAGGATTCACCGCACCTGGACTTCTGGAGATGAGGTCGTGTTGGAGTTGCCCATGCCTGTTACGAAAGTGTGGGCAAGCACGCGCGTATCGGATAACGTTGGGAAAGTGGCTCTTCAGCGCGGACCGGTTGTGTACTGCGTAGAGGAGGCGGACAACGGCCCCAACTTGGCTGAGTTGTGGCTGCCAGCGGATGCCGAGTTGCGGGTAGAGATGGACTCAGTGCTCAAAGTGCCCGCAATAGTCGGACAAGGTGTAAGGAGAGTTTCCTCGTCTGACGCTCTCTACACGACAGAGCGTCCAGTCGACAAGCCATGTACTATCAGAGCGATTCCCTACTTTATGTGGGACAATCGTGGGCTTGGGGAGATGCGGGTCTGGATAAACGATTTGACTAAGTAGCTTGCAAGCCCACATCCAACTGCAATATCAGGTCAACACAGCGCCATGATGGCGATTGCGTGGCGCTGTGTTGCCGTACTGGGCTGCGTTGCTGTACTGGCACAGACGCGCTGTTTATACTCTCCTTTCTGGAAGGATAAAGAAGAGGTGCGACTCGAATACATGATATGTGTTACTGAACGAGCATCAGAGGGAGGGACTGGCGAGATGGGGGCTAGCGGCAACGAACGCATCAAGTGGTTCCAGGACGCGAGATTCGGAATGTTCATTCACTGGGGTATGTACGCGATCCCCGCAAGAGGAGAATGGGTTCGCAACCAGGAGCGGATCAGTATCGAGGATTACCAACAGTTTTTTGATGAGTTCAACCCGGATGATTACGACCCAAGAGAATGGGCCAGAGTCGCCAAAGACGCCGGGATGAAGTACGCTGTCTTGACAGCCAAGCACCACGATGGGTTTTGTCTCTTTGACAGTCGGCTGACGAACTATAAGGCTACCAACACACCTGCCAGACGTGACCTCGTAGCTGAGTTCGCCGAGGCCTTCAGGGCAGAGGGCCTGAGGGTAGGCTTTTATTACTCGCTTCTAGACTGGCACCATCCGGACTATCCTGCCTATGGTGATGAGCATCACCCTATGAGGGATAACGAAGCGTTCAAAGGCAAGACACACGATTTTGACAACTACCTGGACTACATGCATGGACAGGTGAGAGAGCTTCTCACCAACTACGGAAAGATAGATATCATGTGGTTTGACTTCTCCTACGGCAAAATGAGTGGTGAGGCTTGGAGAGCCACCGACCTCGTCAAGATGGTTCGCACACTGCAACCCGATATCATCATAGACAACCGTCTTGGAGGCAATCTCAAGAGCGCAAAGCCGGAGATCTACGCCGGAGATTTCGCTTGTCCTGAGCAGATCATTCCACCTGAAGGCGTTGTCAATGAGAAAGGCGACCCCATACCTTGGGAAGCGTGTATTACTCTCAACAACCATTGGGGTTACTGCGCAACAGACCGTGACTACAAATCGCCCAAACAGGTCATCAGAGCACTAGTTGAGTGCGTCAGCAAGAACGGAAACCTTCTGCTAAGTGTCGGCCCCAACGCCAGAGGCCAGATCCCTGAAGAATCCATAGACATCCTCCGCGAGGTAGGTAAGTGGATGCGAAAGAACGGGGAGAGCATCTACGGTTGCAAGGCGGCAAACAGGCCGAAGCCTGAGTGGGGACGTTATACACAGAAGGGCAGCAAGCTGTACGCTCATGTGTTTGACAGGGGGATCGGTCCCGTCAACCTCAGGGGTCTCGAGGGCAAGATCGTGAAGGCTCGCTTGTTGTCCGATGGTTCTGAGATTAGGGTACATAGGCCTTGGAATGCGGTGGATTTTCCTGATGACGTTTTTATTGACTTCGGTTCAGCGAGACTCCCTGATGAGATCGACACTGTAGTTGAGCTGGAATTGAAAGAGTAAAGCTGGCTTCGAGCCGGCTGTTTCTCGTACTACGTTGTGCAGGCGTTACTTCTCCTCGATAAAGCGCGGTCCAGTTGGCGCAACGACAGTAGCACTACTACAGCATACAACAGGCAGCCGCGGTAACCCCAGGCTTCGCCTAAAATCTCACCAGTGAACCCTATGATCAACTGGACCACAGCATTGATAGCTCCAGAGATTGTAATGATGGCGCTAGTGACGACAGGGGCATCAGGACCGAACGCCTTCATGGCAACAGCCATCATAGTGGGCCACATGATGGCAATGAACAGTCCTGTGAAGGGCAGGACCCAAATGCCGTTTCTGCCAAGCGCAAAGCCGATAAGGTAGGCCACTATCGTACATACGGCAGAGATGTAGAGGCTTCGGACATAACCGGCCTTTTCGATTGCTAGGCCACTGAGCAGGCGAGAGAGTGTGAACATCACGTAGAAAGCCGAGACGAAACTGGCTCCAACAGTGCGAGGATCGAGTTGGTACACGTCCTGAAGGTAGAGCGCTCCCCAGTTGACTGCGCCAAACTCCACGACCTCCATGAATCCCAGTGTCAGAGAGAACAGCCAGACGACAGGATTTCTGAGGGCACTGAGGAAAGAGACCTGTGACCTGCTGTTGCCGTTGGGGTGACTTCTCGGGCGGTCGAACCTCGTAGAGAGGGCAAAGAGCGCCAGCGCAGCCACAGGCACTATCGTCGTGATGTATACCTGACGCCATGAGAAGCTCAGGGAGCTGGTGAGAAGCCCGGCCGCCTTTGGGCCGACGATCGATCCGAATCCATAGAAGAAGTGCAAGAGCCCCATGAGTAGCGCAGCTTTGCTGGTGAAAGCTACTGTACCAAGGGCGTTGGTCGCGACCTCGAGGAAACCAAATCCTGCATTGATCATTATAAAGGTTAGGGACGCCATCCAGAACGAAGGAACCACTGTTGCAACGGCTGCCCCTGCGCAGACCAGGAAATAGCCGACTAGCATAGACTTCTTTAGCCCGAACCTTTGGAGGAATAAGCTGGCGACTAAGCAGAACGCGACGTAACCAAAGGACGACAGGGAGACTAGACCGCCTTGACTGTCGTATGATACGCCGAACTCGCTCTTGACGAGGGGTAGAGATACTCCCTTGATGCTCTCTATCAGGCCAAACAGGAACATCGACGCGTAGAGTATAAAATAGAGTGCGATGAGCCTTGGCTTGCCGTGGCCCTTTCCAGCGTAGTCACCAGCCATGAAGTAACATCCTCAGCAGCCTCGCATCACGACGAGTCAGCGCCTGGCGGCAGATTTGAGGCTAAGTGTTGTGCGGCAGCGTGATCGACCTAATGACAATCGTATGGAATACCGACAATTCTGTCAATGAGAAGAGGGTTTGAACCATGCGGAGAAGAGGGTCAGAGCTATGCGCCCGACTCTGAGAACTGCTTCAATGCGATCTGCAATGGGGCCTTCGTTACGCCCGCCTCTGTTGGTCCCGGCGCGGCCGATGCGTGAAGATGTAGACGCGATCTTGATTTACACACCAGGCGTGAGGGGCCTGGCGCCGCTGGTGCTTATTTGGCTTCAGCTGTTTGTTGCCGTGTTTTTCTCATTCGGTATTTTGTGGTATGTCAGCATCCCTGCATTTTTGCTTATCGGTATTCAGTTTCCAAGGCTCATTGAATGCTGGAAACTCTACGGATACTCCAAACGCTTCGCGTACGGCTCGACCGCGATTGTGCTTGCCCTGTTTTTCTTGACCGCAAACCATGTACGTCCGTTTATTGCCTCTCTTTTTCTGGAAGTACTGAGAGCACTGAAAATACTGAGGCCGTGAGAGGATGTGCAGATTATGAAAAGGACGGTCAGCCTGCTCTATCCAGATCATAGTGCGTATACGAGGGGCCGCAGCCAAACGGACCTTGAGTTCATAGGAGAGCTTAGGCTAAATGACTTAGTGGTTCCTCTCGCGAGCAGAGGATCGATGTGGAAACCCAAGACGTTTGAGCTTGCTCGCTATCTTACCTCAGATCCTGCCGTGATCAGATACCGTCTCGACGTCCTAGAAGACCTGACTGACAATCCCGATCTGTGTAGTACCTTTGGTGAAGTTCTTCCAATGATAGAGGACATGATTGAGGTCAGCAGCGGACGGGCCGCTGCAACAGATGTTACTGCCTGTCTGTACGCCGCTTCAGAGTTGGAGATGTACATAGACTGTACCGACGCGCTCTACAGTGGGCTAAACAGAGCCCAATCCCTGAAGTCTGCCGGGCTTAGGGGTCTCTTCGAAGTCGTAAGCGAAGTCCATGAGAGCCCTGATTATGCGAGCATGAAAGAGAGATTGTCACAGCTGATGTCCAGTGTTAGGGGCATCAGGAGCATAACTGTTGGAGTCAATCTTGACGCGCAATTGCGATCAGTCGAGGCTGGTGTCGTATCCATCAACACTCAGCCGTTTCGGTCTGGAGACCTGTTGGATAGGCTGCTCAGACTTGATGTGACGGATGACGGATACAGATGCATTACGCCTCTTCTGCCTTATGGGTATAATGCAGCAGATCCCAGTTCAGTTGCTCTAAACTCAGGGATAAACAGGGCGATCGATACGATATTCAGATCTGTTGTCCAGAAATGGAAGCCTGTGATCCGGCGGTATATGACAGACAACATAGGTTACCTGCGAGGGCTCGTAGATGAGATCAGGCTGCTGCTCAGCCTGGTGGATCTTGTCCGAAAGATGAGAGACCTAGGCTTGCCTATGTGTAAGCCAGAAGTCTGCGATATGGAGGATAAGGCCTTTGCCGCAGAGGGGCTGTACAATCCGTTCATCGCGTTGAGCCTTAAGGATCCCTCAATAGACATGGTGTTGAATGACTTCAGTTTCGACGAGGACGGGATGATCTACATCTTGACAGGCGCGAATCAGGGTGGGAAGTCAGCCATGACCTACGCTGTTGGGATCGCACAGGCTCTCTGTCAGCTCGGCTGCTTCGTCCCTGCCAAGTCCGCAAAGATCAGCCCTGTAGATCACATCCTCACCAACTTCCCGGCCAAAGAGGTGGCAGCGATAGGAAAGGGCAGACTGGGAGAAGAGTGTGCCCGTCTGCGAAGGACGCTGGAGAAAGCGACAGAATACAGTCTAGTCCTTATGGACGAAACCCTATCGAGTACCAGTGCACTTGAAGCTGGATACATAGCCGGAGAGGTCATTATAGGGCTTAGCCTTATAGGGTGCCGCGGCTTATTCGCAACGCACCTGCATGATCTGGCGCAGCGGGTGGATACGCTCAACGCCCATCCCGCGGTCAAGGCGAAGATCGACAACCTCGTAGCTACACTCAAGAGTGGCGAAGGCGAGGTGCGGAGTTACCGAATAGAGAGAATGAAGCCGGACGGGATGAGCTACGCGCGAAGTATAGCGAGGAAGTATGGAGTTACGCTTGAGCAAATCTTAGAGATGCGTCAGCAGGGAACGTCTGCGCTGACGTCCACTACCTAGGAACGCCGGCTCTTGCATTGAAGACCAGAATCTGTTGCCTTGGGGGTTGATGTTTTCGTGAAGCACGCCTATTTCGTCACAGTCTTGATCATTCGGCCGCACGGCGACGGCTACCAGCTTCTGATGCTTAGGCGGGCGGAGGATAGCTACATGGGCGGACAATGGCATGTTGTCTCCGGTGGGATTGAGCCGGACGAAACCGCCTGGCAGGCGGCTCTGCGAGAAATGCGTGAGGAGACTGGCCTAGCGCCCGTAGAGTTCTACTGCCTCGACACCACGACCGTCTTCTACAGACCCCAGAATGATACGATTAACATTGCGCCTATGTTTTGCGCGATTGTGTGTGTGGACGCGGCTGTTACGATCAACTCTGAGCACACAGCGTATGAATGGATCGATATAAATGAAGCTGATTCCCGACTGCTATGGCCAGGAGATCGGCAAGCACTGGAGGAGGTCCGGACTGCCATACTGGGCGACAGCCCAGCGAAACAGCTCATGCGCATCCCTATTGAACTCTGGTGCGTCTAGCTGTGATTGGGCTATTGGACGCACTTTGTCGTCTGCCACGTGTCTCAAAGGCGTCTCGCGAGCTGTCACTGATTCTAAGCCTGCCTGTGCGGGTGATTGTAAGCCTGCCTGCGTTGGTCTGAGCTGTTGCGTGAAAACCGTTCGAGAAGCGACGGTTGCCTGAAACTATGCAGGAATACGCCTTGCAGATCGCCTGGAACCACGCAGGAATCTGCCTCGTAGTGGAGAAGCTGACAGCGGATCCTTGCGAACACGCCAATGACCCTCGCAAGTATGCCGAAGGCGCCGTAGCATGGGCGCTTAGCAAGTTAGGTGTCACTGACTATGCCGCTCTCTGCTATGCGTTCGTAGAGGACGCGTATGAACTCGGCAATGGCATAATCCTCGATGGGCTGGGGACACGTTGGACTGGCCCTAGGCGACGGGAAGGTCATCCATGCATGGGATCGGGTCCGCATCGACGACGTGCGAGGCGTGGAGGAGCTGGTCCCTGCGCCAGGGTTCGAGAAATCGCGGTACATTGGATGGACTCCGGTCGAAAAGATACTGAAAGGGATGACAGTGAAAGCAGAATGCGAGTGAATGAGGGACACTAACCTTCATTTCGACAGGCGGATTACCTTGACTTCCTGGGCATCGTCGGCATAGCTAGGGGCTTCACAAAAGGCCAAGGGATCTCAGGAGATGTGTGGACGCGGTCAAGGGACGAATGAGATTGTTCAACCAACTGACTCTCCCAAAAGCGATTGATATTGGCGGAGAGCGGTTAAGTGAAATGAACTACTTCCTAGAGCGCATGGAGTCCGAGAGCTTCGGGCTATATTGATTCGGAAGGTAGGTCGGTCCTTGTCAGAATCTGCGAATCGGTTGAAACTGATGATGGCGGTGCTCGAAGGAATCTACGCTGTATGCAGATTAGACGCTCAGTCAGAGATTCCGAGCTGGATAAGCGGCCCATTCTGGTCGATCACCCGGACCCCGGATGAGCTATCCGTTGTATGCCTACAGGAATGCTTGCCGGGTGAGGCTTCGCATGAAGGCGATTGGAGGGTCCTTAAGGTACTAGGCCCGCTGAGCTTTGCGTTGACCGGGATAAAGGCTTCGATCAGTAGTACCTTGGCCCAAGCGGACATCAGCATCTTTACTCTGTCCACGTATGACACCGACTACGTCCTGGTTAAGGCTGATCAACTAGAGAAGGCAGTCGAGGCGCTTAAGAGGCAGGGCGTAGAGTTTGTGTAATCGCGTCGCCGAAGCTTAACGCGGACTGCAGATTTCGCAGCGCCGACTGGGGTAGATGTGATCATAAGCCCGCCTCTTGGCGGCATTGCGATGAATTGGGAGGTTTGCTCGATGCAGGTTCTAAAACTCCAGCTGTGAGTTGGTCACGACTGCAGGATTGGGAATAGGTTCTGGTGGGGAGAGGTAGCGTGGTCACGTATCGTTACTCAGCCGAAGGCATCACTCCGGATCAGCTCAAGGGGTTCTTTGTGGGCTGGCCCAATAAGCCGTCGCCAGAAGTCCACCTTAGACTGCTGAGGGGAAGTGACGAGGCCGTCATCGCAGTAGATGAAGCGACTGGCGCAGTCGTTGGGTTCACCATAGCCATCACTGATCGAGTCTTGTCGGCCTACATCCCTCTCCTGGAGGTATTGCCGGAGTATCAGGGCCGCGGAATCGGCAGCGAACTGGTCCGTCGTATGCTCGAACGACTCAAGGGACTCTACATGATAGACGTCTTGTGTGACGAGCAGATTGTACCTTTCTACGAGAAGCTCGGAATGCGCCGCACGATCGGCGTGATTCTTAGGAACTACGAGTGTCAGGCAGGACCGAAGAACGGGCTGAGGCCGGATGGCATTGCGGATGATTGACTTTGTGGCTTAACTACAAAACCTTAGGCGTACAAGGCAACCTCGACCTTTGCCCGGATGCGCTGTTCCTGAGGTTAGCAGGGAAGCGACCCGAAGAGCTGTTTCTCTCGCTGACGAGGTAACAGCAGATGTCAGAAATGCGTGATGGAGGGGTTCGTTTGCTAGAAGGAGTTCACCACGTTGCCTACGTTGTCAGCGATCTGGGTCTGCTCAAGAGTTGCTATCACGGTGACCATATTGCGGAGATGGATACAGAGGGATAGACTGTACCCAACAACTCACTTACCTGGAAGTGCGTGGTGAGCGGTGATGCATGGACCCGCCATGATGAGAGCTGCGTGAGGCAGCACTGGGGGGTGACGGCAGCGATGCGTCCGGCATTGTTAGTCATCGATCTGCAGCGATGGTTCCTGGAGATTGGGCCTCCAGAGAAGCTCGCGGCTGTCGAGTCCGTAATCGCTCGGACCAACGAATTGATCGATTTCTTCCACGAACGAGGCTTGCCTATTATGCACATACAGACAGTGCACAAACGCCGCTCACGCGAATCTGATGCTGGATTATCTCGAGAGTCATTTCGAGATCGTGCCGACCCCTATCGCCGAGATCAAGGAGTTGGTTTTATCGGGCATAGGTACTGGTTCGTGATGCTGCCTTGAGCCAATCTCGGCGCTATCGGAGGTACTGCGAATGGCTGTCAAGTTTGAGTGCGTCAACGTTTCTTCGAAGGACCCAGAAAGACTGGCGAGGTTCTACGAGACCATCGGTGTTCGGGTGTCTGTTCAAGATCCGAACTACGACGGCTGGCAGCTTCGCAATGCTGATGGTGAACCATACGTCTGTGTCTGGGATGAGCATAAGCGGGGGGAGGTCCACTGCGGGCTACATAACGATTGTCCTTAAGGCGGAGGACCTTCAGAAGACCTATGAGGAGATAAAGAGCAAAGGGATTAGCATCGATCTGCCGCGGAGAGCTGACTGGGGCGGCCAAGAGCTTGTCCTGAACGATCCTGACGGGAATGTCGTCATGATACTGTGACTCGAGTTCAAGGGATGACAACGCGATGAACGTGGAATCGTCCCTTACGCGGCATCGAACATTGGCCTGTTTTGCCATAGCCATCCTCATCTCATGGCGTGGTGTACTCCCCCTGGGTAATCAGTAGTGCAGGATTGGAGGATAGACGATGAACGACTATGCAGCCGTCTGCCAGTTTGAAACTAGGGCGGACTTCAGGAGATGGCTCGAACAAAACCACAGCACGTCGGCTGGAATCTGGGTCGTATTCATCAAGGGCAGCAAGGCGTTCACAGCTAACGACGCATTGGAGGAGGCGCTGTGCTTCGGTTGGATCGACTCAACGGTGAAGCCGATCGATGACAAGACGTACAAGAAATACTTCGCGAAGAGAAAGAGCAAGACCAAATGGTCCGAGAAGAATAAGGGACTCTTCAAGAAACTTCAAGAGAGCGGTCTGATGACACCGGCAGGAGTCGAGGTATACCAGCCCGACGAGGAGACTGACGTACCCAAATCGGCCTCCCCTAACCATAGCTTGAACATCGAGACCCTTAGGGCTGCACTTGCCGACGACCCTGAGCTACTGCAGCTATTCGAGCAGACTCGGCCTTCGAGGCAGAAACAGTTGGCTGGGTTCTACTGCGATGCAAAGACAGAGAAGACTCGAAAGAAGCGACTAGGCAAGATCGCCGATGCACTGAGAAGCCGGTATCAAGGAATGCTGTACTAGCCCGCGTCCGGCCGGGCGGTTTTGCATACGCGACGGTCATCCGGTTATGGTGACAATTGACTTCCATCGTGACAGCCTCCCGGTGGTCTGCGTAGATGACTACTTCGGCGATGGGACTCCAGATCGATACGAGGACGAATACACCTACACAGGCGATAGAGTCCGTTTGGACTCCACAGTCACTTACGAGTGGAAACACAGCCTCGGCTCGACCATAACAGCTCTTGCAGAGCACGGTTTGCGTATCGTCAGGGTTGATGAGTATGACTGGATCGATTGGAAGCCGTTTGCGTGGATGGTGGAGTCGTAGGAGGGGCACTGGACGTTTCCTCCAGGGCAGCCCCGTCTGCCGCTATCATTTACAGAGCTGAAAGCCTCAAGTGGGAGGAGTACGACCGAGAGGTCTTCGAGTACCTTGACTTCGATTATTGACAGGGCATGCCTGCGAGTGGAACTGTAGTGCAATGACACTCCGGGGAGATCTAGAGACTTGTCACATATTTCGTGCGAGGGAGATGGCTGTCTATGATAGCGAGCAATCTGTATGGTGTATGGATAGGCGACAACTCGACAGTTGCGGTAACCGAGAAGCTGATGATTGCGTTTCTCCGTTTGAGGAAGGACAAGATCGTGTCCGTCCTGAGACATGCAGACGAGGGAACTGTAGCTGTTGTTAGCGGCTATGGCGTTGGCTGGGACGGAAGGAGCGAGGTTGCACTCAAGGACAGAGTGGGCCAGGAACTGATCGATCTGCATTCGAAGGACAAGGTCATCCATGATGGCGATTCACTTATCTACGAAATGCACGATGGCACTAAGTTCCGCAATATCCTTGCAGAGAGGATCGAGGTGTCCGACGATCTGACACCGCCCGAAAGAGACCCAAACCTTTCCATAGCTGAGAGGCTAGAACTCTGGAGTCTTGGGTCGTATTTCACGTGTCAGGACGAGTTAGTAATGGCGGGCATTGATACTCGACGGTATTCTATTTGCTTCGACGCAACGCCGGATGGCGAGGCAATATACTGTCGAGTCGGACTGAACGGTTACTGCGATCAGGGTTGGGCCATGCTGTCAACCGTGTGCCTGAGGCCGAATGAAGTCCGCATGCTTGAGGACAACATGGCCTCGATAAGAGAGTATCGGCCGAACCCCGAGTGGTTTGTCTCCGACAGCTGCTCTTTCCCGCCTGACGGTGGGTGGTATTGGCCTGTGAAGGAGGTCACCGACGACTACATAACGCTCCATGGCTGTCAGGGTGATACATATTGGATTCACCGGTACAAAGATAAGGATTCATACATCGAGCGGATTCTCTAGATCACCAGTGCAGACGCTCCAGTGCCGAGGCAGATGACCCATACTTGTGTTTGGTTGACTTTAGTTGTGTTTAATTGTATTATCAGCGCGGGGTGCATCACTATGGAGCGTCTGCTGACTGCACGCGAATTGGCAGAGATACTAAACGTATCGGTGGAGACGGTCTGGCGGTACACTCGCCAGAGGAAAATCCCAGTGGTTGACCTAGGCGATAAGCAGTATAGATATAGAAGGGATGAGGTCCTTGCCGCCCTGGAGGGCAACGCCTTAGTACGAGAGGAGCCGGCCTCCCATGCTAAGAAAGGCGAATATACATACGAGGACTATATGAGGCTACCTGAGGATCCTGGCTACAGATATGAAATCCTGGATGGATGCCTGGTTAAGGAGCCCTCCCCTTCGGTGAGCCACCAAAGGATACTGCTGAGATTGGCTCGACAGTTGGCGGACTACTTCGACGAGTATGACCCGGATGGCGAGTTGTTTGTAGCGCCACTGGACGTCACCCTTACGAACAGGAACGTCGTTCAGCCAGACATACTGTTTGTCTCTGGTTCTCGCAGAGGCATTGTGCGTGAGGAACGGATCGATGGCCCATGTGACCTTGTTGTGGAGATCATGTCTCCGACGAACCGCCGCAAGGACCGGGTGCGAAAGATGGAGATCTACCGCGTACAGGGTATTCCTCACTACTGGCTAGTTGATCCTGAGGCAGGCATCCTAGAGGCGCTTGCGTTGAGAGATGGCAACTACGCATTGATGTTCGCCGGGGGTCCAGAGGATGAGTTCTCGCATCCTGACTTCCCAGGGCTCAGTCTGGACCTGGTCAAGATCTTCTCCCGACCGGAGTCCTAGCAGCGGCCGAGACCGGCGCTCCTGACTTAGCCCATATGGTAGTTGCTCGACGTTTAGGGGGGCAGCTAGCGGACCGACTCTATCTGTCGTGAGGCACGACATGAAGTCTTGGTTTACGACGGCATGCTATCCTTAGGGCGCGGGGTGGAGATCATTATGGGCAATGATAGCGCAGGGTTTAGTGCCAAGTTGCTGGACATCGACAATGGACGGACTATCATCATCGACAATGCGAGAAACGCCAATGAACTGGACTCTGTGTTGCGACTCGTAGGCGTTATCTTTCCGCCTCAGCCGGACGGCGAGTCCAAGTATACCCATGAGTTCTGGGCCCAGAGGCTGGGTGAGAGGCCCGAGTTGCTCCTGTACGCCAGGGATGGAGACGTCGTCTGCGGATCGGTGTTCGCATGGGCAGAGGGCAACGGGTCGGTGACTATTGCTCACTGCTGCGTTGACGAAGCCTATAGAGATAGAGGCATAGGCAAGGCACTCATGCTTGAGGCGGAGAGACGTATCAGGGCTCTTGGTTATCGCGGCATCGCGCTAGGAGCTCTCGAAGGTGCCGAGAGGTTTTACGAGAAACTGGGCTATTCAGGCTCTCTGCTCGTTCAGTCGGAGAAGCACAGCATTGAAGAGCTCAAGTCACTCAGCCAGGGTTACGAGGTAACCGGGACGAACGTTTGGGAAGGCAAGATCAATCAAGTGTCGCTGCGAGTGCGCACGGTTGACCGAGAGATCCAGCGGAGGTATGAGCAGGCTTTCCCTGGGTGCAGCACGCAGATGGTGTATGGCAAGGGGTTCTGAGGCTTCTTTCTGCTGACGCACGTAGTTATCTTGTGAATGGAGGGGAAGTCCAGTGTCAATCCAAACGGACGAGGAGTGTCGGTGGCCTGATCTGCCAGAGCGTTATTCGATCGCACTGAGAGACGCTGTCGGCTTTATCCTGGATCGTTTCGACGTTGTCGGCATAGTGGCCTCGGGCACAGTCTTGCGCGGGGAACCAGATCCAACAAGCGATCTCGACATATATGTGGTGAACCGTGAGTCATTCAGACAGCGTGTTCAAAGGTTCTCTAGGGGTGTGCCGACAGAGATCTTCGTCAATCCTGTGTCTGCGATCAGAGGCTATTTCCGCAAAGAGTATGAAGACAGCCGCCCCATAACTGCTCACATGCTCGCCACAGGCTTTGTCATCCTGTCGCGTAGTCGGATAGTAGATGAACTACGAGCTGAGGCGGAGCAGTGGCTTGCGAAGCCATGTAACCCGCCGCATTGGCAGCTGGTCATGGAGCGGTACTTCGCGGCAACGCAATACGAGGACGCGCTCGATATCGCCGAGAAGAACCCTCCAACTGCCTTGCTCATTCTCAATCAGGCAGTTACGTCAATGATCAACTATTGGTATAGAAGCAATGGGTACTTCATTCCGAGGAGCAAGGAGTTGCTATCCCGTCTAGCCTGTCTGAATGAGAGCCTTGGAAGGGATGCTCAGCGGTTCTTTGTAGCTCCGCCCGAAGACCGGTGGCGCCTGGCCAAGAGTATTGCCGATCAGACGGTCGGGGTACATGGCTTCTTTGAGTGGGAGTCAGGGCGCCAGCCGATGCCGGGTTAAGGGACTCGCAAAAGAGGTGAGTTGGTGGAGAGCGGCAAGATACTGATCGCAGTATGGCCGGAGGCGAGCGCCTACAATGCCACCTATTGCCTCGCGCGGGCGCTGCGCCAGCGTGGCCATGAAGTCGTATACGCTGTCCCTCAGCGCTGGCAGGAACGAGTGTCGCAGCAAGGGTTTGAAACGGCGTTGCTGGAGATCTCAGAGCCGAGGGTCACAGAGTCCGACGGGACTTGGGACAGATGGCGCAGCATTCTGACGGGTTTACGAGATGCGCACAGGCAGATAGACGTGCTATGCGAGTCCCTTATGCCCTATCGAGGCCTTGGGTTTGACCTCGTCCTACTCCATCCGACACTGTGGCTCAGCAAGCTCTTGCAGGCTGACACCGACTGCGATCAAGCAGTTGCGGTCATTGAGTCCTTCTTGGCAGTCTGTTAACTTGTCGGTGAGACCGGATGATGAGCCGCTGGTTGTTCCCGCATCTCTGCCGTTATCTCGTGAACACACTTGAGAAGGATTACAAACGTGGCGATGACGGCAATGACTCTCGAAGAAGCGCTCAGTCGACTAGAATCCCTGGGCAATGAGAAGAGGTCCGTGCGCAGAACAGAAGGAACGGTGCAGGAGACAATTAGTTCGACGTCAAACGGTTGCGTCTCGCCCTATGTTCCGATCTGGATCAACAAAATGGCGCGGCGGCAAGGACGGTAGAGTTCGGTTTGGGAGTGGCGACCGGCCTTAGGGTTGGGAGTCTAGTAGTCGTAGCTAGAGGTTGGACGCGGCTACTGTCGCTAGGTCCAACCTACGCGTTGAGAGGTTAGTAGCTGCAGCTGGAGGGAGTGTAGTGGTGCTTTCTGATGCTGATCAGTACCTTTTGGATCAGGTCGTGGCGCTTGTCCGAGATGTGCTCGGCTCAGACGCTGTCGGGGCTTATCTCTTTGGCTCAGCAGTCCTCGGCGGGCTGCGTCATCAGAGCGATCTCGACGTGATGGCTGTCTCGAAGCGGCCGACCACTCCGGAAGAGAAGAAGAGCTTCATCCAGAGTCTGCTGGGGATCTCCGGCCGGATGACTCCGCGTGGGCAGATGCGCAGTGTTGAGCTGACGATCGTTGCTGAGAGCGACGTTAAACCGTGGTGCTATCCGCCGCACATGGATTTTCAGTATGGTGATTGGTGGCGGACTGAGTTTGAGAGCGGGCTGCTCGAACCCTGGGGGAGCGATGTGAACCCGGATCTGGCCATTCTCCTGCAGATGGTTGTTCTTAACGGCAAGACCCTGTTCGGCCCCCAACCTGCTGAGGTGTTTGACCCAATACCGCACGACCATATCGTGAGTGCGATGGTTGCCGCCATGGAAGCTCTCCGAAATGACGTGGATTGGGACGCACGCAATGTAGTGCTGACGTTTGCCCGGATGTGGAGCACTGTGGTGACCGGGGTCATCCGTTCTAAGGATGCCGCGGCAGATTGGGCGCTCGAAAGGCTGCCAGACTCACTGCGACCTGTGCTTGCCCGAGCGCGTGCGATCTATCTGGGCGAAGAGCACGAGCGTTGGGACGATTTGACGGACAGACTTAGTTCCTTCGTAGACTACGTTGTTGATGAGATCCACAGATCGCTGCCGTGAGTTATCAGGACAGAGCTCCAAGCCCCGGCACGGCGGATTGGGCATGGTTCTGCCCCGGGTCATGTGCAGACAAATACACAGGATGCAAAGCAAAGAGGGTACTCCTTTCTGGCAGGCGTCCCTGTCGGCGAGTACATCCGGCGGCGCAGGCTGACCCTTGCAGCACAGGACATAAGAGCTGGAAGCGAGAGGCTCATCGACATAGCCTTGCGGTACGGTTACGATTCGCAGGCGGCGTTTGCACGCGCGTTCAAGCAGGTCTTCGGTGTGACCCCTTCGTCGGTTCGCAGCGGCGCCGCCCTTGTTGCCTATCCGAAGATCACCTTCGAGAGCATAGTGAAGGAGAGGGATGGTGGCATGGGCAAGTACAGCGAGCGGGGTTATTCCGTGGTCGAGAACGCCCCGGTCTACTTCACGAGAGATATGGAACAGACAGTCTAGTGGTTTAGGGATGTATTGGATGGTATGGCGGTGTCGTTGCGAGGAACGACCAAGGCGAGGCGATCTATGTCTGTATGTTTGACTACCCAGATGAGATCGCGATCTCCAAAGCGATTCCGTTTCGAGGCTTTCATCTCTTTGCCGGCGAGCCCAGCAATGGTGTTGTAGGCTTTCTCCTCATCAAGGGGATAGATGCCCTGCACGCCCTGGTAGAGAGAAACGGCTGGACGCAGATATCCGACATCGTCTCAAGGCCCTGGGGCGCGAGGGAGTGTTCTGTGACTACGCCCGACAGGTGCATCTTGAGGTTCTTCGAGGAAGTGTGACCACAGGCACCGGAGACTCATTGCAGTCTTCCGGACGATCGAGCGGACCGAGTGGCCGCCGTCGCAAGTACTACCGGATCACGCCTGATGGCCGGGCTCAGCTCGTCGAGCAGCACAGACAATGGAAGACTGTAGAGGAGACGATGCGAAGCCTCTGGTCTAATCTGGAGACGAAGATCTCGGCTAACCATTCGGCGCAAGCCGAACCGCTACCGCAGGAGGGCTGATCTATGACTACTTCGGAAGGCAACCCAACCCTCGAGGAGCAGATTGATGAATGGCGGAGTTACCTCCGCAGCCGACAGGCGATCCACTCCGCCGACGTGGCAGAGCTGGAGGATCACCTGCGCGAGGTGATAGATGACCTGGTCGATGCAGGACTCGCAACAGACGAGGCGTTCCTCGTTGCAGTCAAGCGCATGGGCAAGCTCGACGCTCTCTCGCGAGAATTCGCTCGCGAGCACTCGGAGCGCCTTTGGAAGCAGCTTGTCGTCGCTCCTACGGATGCAGATGAATCAAGAACGCGCGTTCGGATCGATGCAGTGGTAGCTTTTTGCCTCGCAGTCGCTGCAGCCGTCCTAATCAAGATGCCTGCGCTCTTTAGAATCCAGATAGACGAGGATATCAGTTTTTACGCTCGCAATTTTAGTCTCTTTGTATTGCCTCTCTTGACCGGCTACTTCGCCTGGAAACGACAGCTTGATGCGAGTAATACTCGCTGGCTGGCTGGAGCGTTTGTCGTAGCAGCTGTACTTGCAAACGTGTATCCGTTCGCTCCAGGCGGACACACGGAAGTGCTCGTTGCACTGCACCTGCCGATAGCACTCTGGGTGGTAGTGGGCATCGCATACGCCGGCGCCAGATGGAGCGAGGTAGCGGGACGTATGGATTTCATCCGATTCTCCGGGGAGGTCTTTATCTACTACGTGCTTATCGCCCTCGGCGGTGGCGTCCTGATCGGTATCATGGCGATGATCTTTTTCGTGATTGGAGTTGACGTTGAGCCTCTCTTTGAGTCGTGGCTATTGCCGTGCGGAGCGGTCGGAGCCGTCATAATCGCATCGTGGCTGGTTGAGGCAAAGCAGAGCGTCATTGAGAACATGGCTCCAGTGTTGACACGCCTCTTTACCCCTCTGTTTGCCGCAGTTCTGGTCGCGTTTCTGGTCACGCTTCTAGTGACTGGGCGTGTGATCGACATCGAGCGAAACGCTCTTATCGCGTTCGACTTGCTCTTGGTCGTGGTTCTGGGTCTCCTGCTCTACTCGATGTCGGCTCGTGATCCTCAGTCGCCTCCAGGCGTCTTCGATGTACTCCAGGTCGTGCTACTGGTCAGTGCGCTGCTGGCAGACGCAGTTGCGTTGTGGGCCATTGCCGTACGCATCTCTGAGTTTGGCGTCAGCCCTAATCGAGTGGCCGCACTGGGCGGCGCGAGTGCAGGTCGGTTCGCCTAGCGGGCAGATCGACCTGCATGCCGCTTGCCTAAGCTGGGACGGCGCGGTAACAATCGCTAGGTCGATTGGGAGAAGGAGCGAATAGAGCAATGGCGTAGCTACCTTTGCCGTCGGCGGGCGTCATGAGCGAGAAGATCCTGAAGGGTACTGCCGAGTGAGGTTTCGCGACGTTCTCGTCAGGACATTCCCGACGCTTTCACCGAGTTGTTGAGGCAGTTGATCCTTCCATGAACCAAAGGATGGAGGAATCCAAAGATTGGTGACGAAGCTTTCCGCGTGGTAACATCGTGATTCCGCAGGCCGGGCGCGGCCGCGGCTGATTCGCAGGAACGTCAGGCGCAAGGAGAGGTAGTCCAGAGTGGCAGTGCGGTTTGACAAGAAAGCGGCCCGTGCAGAGGTCGTCGTTCGAGTGCCTGATGGCGAGCTAGTGATAAGTCTTGATTCGATGGCGAACCTCGTCATGCACACGCTGAGCATGTATGACCTTCTTGGCGAGCATGGAGGTGGTTACTCGCTCAGCTGCGAGGAACGTGCTCAGAAGGCCGTAAACCGCGAGATATTCGATCGCATCGCAGGCAAAGAGCGTTACTTCGGTGACGGCCCGCTGGACCTTTACTCTCCAACTATAGAGACGCTTGTGAAGGAACGCCTCTATACAGAGCACCCCGACAAGGAATCACTTTTCGGGCTTTTCGGAGCTCCACTCAACGATGCGTTGAGGGAGATGTGGGCGTTGTTTTACCGGGAGTATTGGAGCAGCAACATAGACAGGCTCTACGATGAGTTTGAGGAAATGTCCCGTCAGACGAACTGGGCCGAAATGCTGCACCGAATGGAACAGGTGACGCAGACCAAATGGCGCGGTTCGATGCTTGTCCTGGCGGTGGAAGCTACAGGTTGGAGCGCTCTGACCTGGGGTGACAATGTTTGCATAGGTACTGTCGATAGAAACGGCGATGCCGGGTTCGTTCACGAGGGTCTTCATCTTCTACTTAGAGAGCGTTGGGCTGAAGACCCGGCTATTCAGCAGTTTATGGCTGGCAGGGTGTTCAGGGATAGGTTTTGGACATCCTGGAGGGCGAAGTATGAGCAAGCGCTTGTGGTGGCCCTCGATGCACGTCTGCGCAATTGGCCAGACCAGCATGTACAGAGCTACTTCGAAGGATGCGAGGTAGGTGACCTGTACGAAGTGGTATGGCCCAAGGTATGCGCATATGTGGATGAACCGGTAATCTCAGTGCCCCGGCTGATGCTTGAGATCATTCAAAGTAGTGAAGGCAAGGTTGACTAAGACGCCATTGCCGAACAGCTTCGCTTCCTACGTCGGTGCGCAAGAACGTTGCTTGTAGATATCTGTGGCAGGGCTAATGACCGCTGAGGAGGGGATTGGAGTGAGTCTGTTTACACAGTTTATCTTGCTAGATCGACCTGTACTGTCCTATCGCATCGAAAATGACCAGCTCTACCTACTGAGCGGACGAGAGATCGCCAAGTACGACCTCAAGTCAGACGCTATCTCTCGAGTTGAGTTCTTTCAAAAGGACGGGTTGTCTAGACGGCTTCTGGTGGACGCTGACTATCTCTACTGCGAAGACTTCACCATGCTCTACATCTTCGACAAGGAGACCCTGAGTTGCTGCGGTGAAGTGAAGCTCGGAGAGGACCTGACGTCTGATATCTGCGGGATGGACAGCGATGACAAGCGAGTCTACGCCGGCATTCGCAACGGTTCGCTGGCAGTCATCGATAAGGCGAGTATTACAACCAAGCCGCAGGTGGAGTTCTATGAGATATCCTCCAGTAGCATGTGGGTGATTCGCAGTGTGGGCGACAAACTGTATGCGGGCAACGTTGAAGGACACCTGCTGGTGATAGACAAACAGACCTGCAAGGTAGTGCAGGATATTGCCGCTCATAGGCAGAACCTCAAGAGCCTCTTGATCTACGACAACAGACTCCTTTCTGCATCCCAAGATAAATCATTCGCCATCCGCAACTTAGACACTCTTGACGTAATAGCTGTCCGCAAATCGGCTCACCGAAAGGCGTTCCGACTTGCGGGCATCTGGAAAGATGTTCTCATCACGACCTGCTTCCCGTGTGGTGAGATCAAGCTATGGGATCTTGATAAGCTTGAGGCGATAAAGAGCATTCCGATTGCAGCTTGCAACAGCGGACAGTTGACCATTTACGAGGATTGCGCGTTCCTCGCCTCTCGCGGGATAGACGGATTGGAAAGGGTTGCTATGGATAGGCTCTTACAGTATGATAGGCCTCCCTATGATGACTGACTTTTACAGCACTTACTGTCAACTTGTCGTCCTGGACTGAATAGAGGATTCGATATGAACTCCTCATTTGACGCAGTGTTCCTACTGGGTCCGCATGCGATGGCTGGAGCAACCAGAGCAGTGTTGAGTCACGGTTTCATGCCGCTCCTCACTTGTTCTGTCCGGAGACGTGGCCGGTGGTTATGTAGATGCTGCTGCTTGGACCTGCGGGCACTTCAGACCGCAGATTGGCACGAGCAGTTGCGGCAGTCGAGAGAGGAGACATACCGCTTCTTGGACGAACTCAGGGCATCCTCTGATAGGGTCCGCCTCAGAAATGGCGATGAGACTTGGACAGTTAGGAAGGTCCTGCGCAGACTTGTCTGGCACGAACGGCTTCACCTGAAGAGTATTCGCCGGATCGTGGCTGATTACGGACGGACGCACGGATAAGGAGGAGCGTGCATTCAGCGCTCTAAATGCCAGGTTGGCGCTTCTGCCGGGGTCACGGGCATCACTGACACGGGTTTCGCTAGGCAGACAGGCGCCTGATAGAGGGTGTGATTAACCTGAACGATCCGACACTCTACATATTCGCAGGACTCCCAGGGAGCGGGAAGACAACGATAGCTCGGTTGCTGGCTCGACACCTCGGTGCCGCCTACATCCGCATTGACACCATCGAGCAAGCCTTGAGGGATCTGTGTTCGATCAATGTCCAGGGCGAGGGATACCGCCTGGCATACCGTGTAGTAGCCGATATTCTGAGTGTAGGCGTCAGCGTAGTCGCTGATTCCTGCAATCCGATCGAGTTGACAAGGCGTGAGTGGGAGCGGGTGGCCTTGGACGCAGGTACCCGGTATGTGAACATCGAGATCGTCTGTTCTGATGCACGAGAGCATCGTAGGAGAGTCGAATCCAGATCGCCGACAGTCCCTGGATTGCGCCTGCCGACCTGGACGGAGGTCGAGAGTCGCGAATATCACGATTGGACGGCCGAACGAGTGGTCCTGGATACATCACACAAGTCTGAGGCCGAGTGCCTCAATGAGTTGCTCTCCAAGCTGGCTAGTGATACCGCTGCTGGTTAGCGGTATCGTTTCCATCCTTACAAATAATGGATGCATTCGCACTAATGATACACCAAATGCGTATAGGGGTTCTAGCACAAGATGTGACTTTTTCTCGTCATGTGCATCAGACCGCATACGGAAACAGAACACTATATATGTGTGTACGTGGTTTGGCCACGTTGGGGTCATGGCCATTGGCTTGATCCGTGAGGTTGTCCGCTCTCGCAACCTGATACCAGTGAAAAGGACGCTCAAGGAGATAGACTACCTGCTCGTTGGGGCGACCCTCGGAGGCAACCTCACGCCGATTGGAGCCTCCGCTAATATTACCGGACTTGGAATTCTGCGTAAGGATGGGTACGAGGTCAGTGCAAAGGATTTCATGAAGATCAGTGTCCCCTTTACACTCGCCGCTGTTACCTCTGGATATATACTGATCTGGCTAATCTGGCGGTAGAAACCCCTCGGCAGAACAGCGACTCATTGGGAACTATGGTATAATCAGGCTGTCGAAGTCTTGGATAGATCAGGTGGCCTGGGAGGAGAGCCATTGGACGAGGTGCTGCGACAAATCGTGAAGCAGGTAGTCGATGCCGTAGACCCTGACAAGATCATACTCTTTGGATCCAGATCGAGAGGATGTGTGGATCCTGAGAGCGACTATGATTTGCTCGTGATTAAGTCTGGAATCACAAATCGCCGGGCGGTCGCTCACGAGATCTACAAAGCGCTGATCGATATACCTGCAGCAGTCGACATACTGGTCGAAACACCGGAGAGTGTTGAACGGTGTCGATCAACTCCCGGGCTAGTCTATCAGGAAGCTGTACAGGGACTGGTGGTCTATGAGAGATAAGCCATGGTCTCAATGGTTGAGGCGGGCCGAAAGCAATCTCGCAAGAGCGAAGCTTGGCCGCCAAGCACCGGAGTTTTGTACGAGGACCTCTGCTTTGACGCTCAACAGGCTGCGGAGAAATCGCTGAAGGCTCTGATGCTGTACCTCGGCATGAGGGCGCCTAGAACCCATTCTATTGGTTACCTTCTCAAGCTGTTAAGAGACTCGCGAAGAATCCAGGTCCCCGATGAACTCAGGGAAGCTGCCATCCTCACTGATTACGCGGTAGAAACTCGGTACCCGGGAGACTGGGAGCCCGTAAACGAAGACGACTACAGGCATGCAGTTCTCTTGGCGGAACGTGTTTATCAATGGGTTTTGTCGGTAGCGCGTTGACTCGTTTCTCCGACTCCCTTGCGCGACCGAGTCGCGGGTATGCCGTAGCTGAGCAGCAGACTGAGGCCTTTAACGGAGGTTTTTGACAATGGCCTGTCCATCTAGAAATGACAAGGGAGATCCTACTCGCTCGACATCGACAGACGTTATGAACTTCACTGACAGAGCCTTCAAGACTACGGAGATCACCTTTGAGTCCGATGACGGAACCATGCTGTTCGGCAAGCTCACAACACCGGTGCATGATGGCAGCTATCCCGTAGTCGTGTGGGTGCAGACTGCTGAGGCGCAGACAGTAGATATCCGGGTACAGCTCTCTGACGGAAGCGTGATCGAATACCTCGACCTCTATCGAGAGTGCCTGGCTGAGATGAACATGGCGTTCTTTAGCTACGAAGGCAGAGGCGTTCGCAGCGGTTCAGAACCGCCACGATACACAGACATCGATCGTCCGCTGTACAACACCAGCACGCTGGCGAATAAGGTGCTGGATGCTGTTGCCGCGGTTCGTGCAGTCAGGGAGCAGCCCTCAGTCGATGCTGAACAGGTCTTCCTGATCGGTGCGAGCGAGGGGACGCTGCTGGCGGCCGAGGCGGCAACTCGGCTACGAGGCCAGGTCAAGGGTATCATTCTATGCTCAGTTGTGAGTGAATTGCGAGACGCACTTGAGTGGATGTTCACAGACGGTTTGTTTATGCAGCACTGTCTGTGCTGGGATCTGAACGGCGACGGGGTCATTACGCGTGAGGAGTTTGAAGCAGATCCGAAGGGCATACGCCGCTTGATGCCTGGCATCGGTTTCGAGGTGTTTGACCCAGACGGAGACGGTGCATACACCATTCACGATAGGCGACAGTTGTCAAAGCCCGTGATTGATGCTCTCAAGGCTTCGGACACGGAGACTGTCAATGCCTGGTTGAAGCCTATAGCTGCCGTGGAACTGCCCGATGGTTGGGTTGACGATCACTTCAACCATCCTCACATCTGGACGTTCCTATCACAGTTGGATATCCCGGTTGGCATATTCCATGGAGAGTTGGACCACGCCGCTCCCGTTGGCTGTGTGCGAGCCCTGGAGCAGCAGGCTCAGAAAGACGGAAAAACGAATATCGAGTTTCACTACTACCCTGGTGTTGGCCATGGTTTGGGTGATACAGACTACTTCAGCAGAGGTGTCCTCTCGGAGCCCTATCGCGACATGTTCGAGTACCTCCTGCGCCAGACCTGCAGTTGACGTGGCTATCGGCCTCAGTGGCGCCCGTGCACGCGTCGGACCTGCAGTCAGGAACAAGTCGTATCGGTTCTTTCCCTACAGCTAATGCACGCTACTGATATAGTTAGACCGGAAGCGGCCTGGCCGTCCTTGCGGGCAGGCCAATCAGATCAGCTCAGGAGGCGCGCAGTGAACACACATCCTGAGGGAGTCGAAAAAGGTCAACATACACCAGGTCCAGGAGATGGTCGATGCGCTTCGGTCACTGACCGATAGTGAGGACGCACTCATCAACATCACTGTCCCGGCATGAATGCCAAACCGAAGGCTCATCGAGATGAGCCGTTGCGTCTGGATGTTTGCGATCTAGAGTCGGTGAACCTACACGTCTCAGGCAATGTGGCGTTGCCGGACTTCCTGTGTGAAGGCACTGTCACTCGGGAGGTCATGTACGGCACCCGCGACTTGACTGATATGGAGCGCGACTACTCCGCTTATCATCGCTACGGAGGAGATGTTGAGGTCATATGTGACCGGCAGCTAAACATCTTCGAGGGACCCCCGGCAACTACGAGTACTACCACGGAAATCTGAAGTCCGATGGGATACACGCGGTTATGAAGAGTATAGTCGACTACCAGCCGGATCCTCTACCATCAATACTCGAGCTGTGTAATGACTACGGAGATCCGGACTGTACTAAGGTCCATACCAAGGACTACAGTGTCTTGAGGAAGTGGTTGGCTCTGTATTGGGCTGACAGGTACTCAGACAAACCTCTGCCAGTGGGTGTCGATCCAGCCCTGTACGCACTTGCATAGATGACGTGATCGGCTCTAGTCTGAGGCCTGCTGTAAAGCTTACTGTCTACCCTACTAGAGTGCCAGTCTTGTTAGTCCCAGTCGTCTAGTGATCTGCAGCGCCTCGATGTACTCCTGCCGGGTGATCCTGCGATCAAGCGGAGGGTAGTGTCGTGCCTGGTAGGCCGGATGATACTGAGCCATGATGTTGACGTAGGTATTTGGCGAGATCTCTTCTGCGATAAACTTGAGCACAGATTCAGTGCCGGCTAGGTTTCCGGGCAGTACCAGGTGACGAACCAATAGACCCCGGTAAGCAATGCCGGCGCTGTCCACCTTGAGATCGCCCACTTGCCTGTGCATCTCAAGGAGGGCTTGTTGGACTGCCTCCCAGTATCCTCGCGCTCCCGTGAGGCGGGCGGCTTCTGCAGAATCACCGAACTTGACATCAGGCATGTAAATGTCGACAATACCGTCTAGCAAGCGGAGAGCCGTGACCGACTCATACCCTCCACAGTTCCACACGAGAGGGATGTTGAGGCCCTCTGCGCACGCAAGGTCGAGGGCAGAGATAATCTGAGGGAGGAAGTGCGTCGGTGTGACCAGGTTGATGTTGTGGCATCCCCTGCTCCGAAGCCCCATCAGAATCCCGGCGAACTCCTCGATGGACACGGTATACCCGTGTCTAAGGTGGCTAATGTCGTAGTTTTGGCAGAATACGCATCGCAAGTTGCAACCAGTGAGGAAGACCGTGCCCGAGCCTCGCGAACCTACAAGCACATCCTCTTCACCGTAATGTGGGCCGTAGCTGGAGATCTCAATCGTATCACCTGCCCGGCAAAAACCTCTTGCACCTGCTAAGCGATTGACTCCGCATTCGTGTGCACATATATCGCAGGCCTCGAGTCGACGCCTTGCCTCCTTAGCCCTGGCAGATAGCGTGCCACTCTCCCACAGTTTACGGTAGGATGGCGTTACACTCACTGCTCTCACCCCGTCAGTGGCTCCTCTGTCCGGTGATCTGTAGTCCCTTGGCCTCATCATTGCCGGCGCATATACCCTCTATTCTGCATACCTTTTCAAAGCATCGAGATCCAGGATCCGAAACGTTGAAAGGTAGAAGTCAATCAGGCCTTCGTCTTTCATCCGGCCCATCTCTCTCGACAAAGCAGGACGGGACACGTTCAGATAGTCCGCCATCTCGTTGCGGTTTAGCGGCAGTGTCAAGGTTGTCTGTCTTACCTTCTTGTAGTGATCCAGCAGAAACGCGCTGATTCTCCCGCGCAGGCTCTTTATCGTCAAGTAATTGACCTTTTGATTTAGCATTAGGGCTTTCTCGGAGACAATCTTGAGCATGTTACTTATCAACGCCTTGTGCCACGGACAGCTTTCAGCACACATCCCGACGATTGTCTCTCGCGGGATAAAGAGCACAGAAGAGGCGTCCTGGGCTTGCACTGTTGCAGGCCACCTAGGGTCTTCTGCAAACGCGGCGATCTCGCCAAAGAGCTCACCCGGCTCCAGTATTGCCATTACTACACGCTCGCCTCTGGCGTTCTCTTTGATGACGGCAGCCCTCCCGGCCACGACCACGCCTATGCCGTTCAGGCGCCCGCCTGCTATTGCGATGTACTCGCCACCCCGATGGTCAACGCTCCTGGGTTGCAGGCAATTGACCAATGAGGACAGATTTTCGCCCCTGATTCCTTTGAAAAGAGGACACCTAGCTAGCGCTTGTTCGAAGTGTTTAGACATGGCGAATAAACCTCGACATTTGTAACCATGGTTACAGACTTGTCAATCCGATCCTACTATACTGAAGCTGTAAAGACAAGATGAGGGAAGGAGGATTTCCTCAATGGTACGAAAGATCGTCAAAATCGACCCTGAGAAGTGTAACGGTTGCGGGCTTTGCATAGACGCTTGTCACGAAGGTGCGCTGCAACTGGTTGACGGCAAGGCACAGCTCGTTTCCGAGTCATACTGTGATGGGCTAGGCGACTGTTTGCCGGAGTGCCCCACAGGCGCGATCACGATTGAGGAGAGGGAAGCTGCCCCATTTGATGAGGCGGCAGTACAGGAGCGCATTAAGATGCTCAAGCAGCAAGAGCAGGGCGGAGATGCGGCGTCTTCCTGCGCAGGGGCTAAGCTGGACTGCGGTTGCCCGGGCACGGCAGCACGAGAGATCCGACCTGCAGCTCAGTCGCACGGCGAAAACTCCTCTGTCGGATACGCTCATTCTTCGCCGCGGCCGGGTGCTGTTTCAGAGTTGCGTCAGTGGCCCTGCCAGTTGAAGCTGGTATCGGTAAATGCGCCCTATTTGGATCGCGCACATCTCCTGATCGCAGCCGATTGCACTGCATACGCATATGCCAATTTGCACGAGGATTTCATGCGGGGCAAAATCACCCTAATCGGATGCCCGAAGCTGGATCAGTATGATTATTCCGACAAACTTGCTACGATACTCGAGCAGCATCAGATCAGGAGCATCACTGTTTTGAGAATGGAAGTACCGTGCTGTGGCGGCCTTGTCGAGATGGTGAAGTCAGCTCTGCAAAAGAGTGGACAGATGATCCCGTGGCGCGTCGTGACGATCTCTACAGACGGGAATATCGTGGATGACTGTTAAGTCTCAGCACTCGCTGCTTTGCTAGGCTCGCCTTGGCCGTACTAATCTGCTTAGTCGTGGAGAGATTAATGCAAGCAGACCTTGATTGCGAAGCGGTCAGTTTTATGATTGACGAACACAGCGAAGAGCCGAGGGGGGTCAGTTATGATCAAAGCAAGTCATCCCTTTAGCCAGACGGATCAGAAGATCATCGAGAGAATCATTGACAATGAGCATCTTGCGCTAAACCACATGGTCTTGCCGCAGGGTGAAGCACTGCCCGAGCACTTTGCCAACTCCAACGTTTACATGATTGTCTTACGAGGTAAGCTCACAGTTGTGGCGGATGGCGAGGAGCATGTCTACCCTGCGGGCAGTGTTGTGGAGATAGATTATAAGACCAAGATGTTCTTTTCGGCCCGAGCGGCAAGCACTTCCTTGCGGATGGCCGCGAAATCCTGCTCTCCGGTCACCTTCCTTAAGGCCCATGGCTCGGCGGATCTCCCGCGGCAACGTGAACTGGCCCCGGCG
>Ga0134102_1000458_pt1 | contig 50640 bp, 40 predicted proteins | sample 13_3_2metaG_FD_94447 | JGI IMG/M metagenome (GOLD analysis project Ga0134102, IMG submission 94447) | Switchgrass degrading microbial communities from high solid loading bioreactors in New Hampshire, USA - 13_49_3.3_201_A3 metaG | ecosystem: Engineered > Bioreactor > Semi-continuous > Anaerobic...
CAATTTTTCCATAAAGACCTCACCTCTGAGTACTTTCGAGTACTCGTCCAATCTGGGACGGTGAGGTCTTTATTCTTCATCCGCACCCCCGATTCCCTGTCCTACAGTAAAGTTACACTAACATTAGTATCATTTTGTCGAACCGGTATTTTCTTCTATGGTCCGACATTTTTTCTATGAAAATAGGTCTCAAGTCCTATGATAAATCTATTTTTTAGACATAATTATTCTCATATCCTTTGGCCTGCAAAAATACCAAGACCGGTACGTTGACATTCACTGTATATATATAAATATCGTATATCAAAAATTGATCGAAAAAACAGCTTTTCACACGAAACACGTTTTTTTCTGCATGAATCATAGTTTTATATCCTTCAATTTTTTTGAATACTTCTAAATGCGATCTGTAATGATAATATAGATGAATATTTAACCTTGCAAATAAAACGGGCTGCTGCACAATGAGCTTTTTCCATTGTACAGCAGCCCGTTTCGCGCAAGAATTCATTCTAAAAAGGCTACTTCATACTCTCTCTGAGATCTGTTTCCCACTACCTTATAAACTTCTCCTTCAAATATGTAAAGATGAATCCGGCAAAATATCACAAGGTTCCTTTTCAGTTTGTTTTACCAAATGATCAACGCTGACGTCTTCGGCTCCGATATAAACAGTCCTCTTTTCTCCCATAAAGTCCAGAGAGATCTTGACTCTTTTTTTTCGGTGATCAAACTTCTCAATCAGCCCTTCCAGACCTTTCAGGGGGCCGGAGATGACTCTGACTTCCCGGCCTTCCCGATAGACTTTGGAGAAGTCGATGACCTCTCCATAGCGGGTCAAGGCCAAGATTGGTGCCATTTCCTCTTCAGGAATAGGGACGGGCTCCTGCTCATTTTTGATCACCGTATAAACATTGGGTATTTGGCACAGCCTGTAGTACAGATTATAATCCATTTCCGTCCTAATCAACACATATTCCGGGAAAAGAACTTTTGTTTTGATATAAGTTTTGCCGCCACGCCTTTCCTGAAGCATTCTTTTGGGAATCAAGACCTCCAGGCGGTCTTCCTGGCAAATGATGTTGAGAAAACTTCGCATGGTTTCCTCTTCACCGGTCTTGACAAATAACGCATACCACTGCAAGGCTATTCCTCCAGTCCTCATAAAAAGCTATGGATTCGTTCCGTTTACTTCTTCCAAAAGAAAAGGGGATTTGGCTTTTTATATTTCTCCGGCTCCGGCAGTCCCTCCAATATCCTGTCCTCGATAATCGCCTGGGGTCTGTGAACGGCCATCTGTGTTGCCTGTTCTTCCCCAAAAAGCTTGCTGATTAGGCGGATAGCCTCCCGCATCCTTGGCGAACGGGTTCCCGAAGAATGGGCATCGGTACCCAGCACATGGACCAGGTTATGCTCAATCAGGATATGAGCGCACTTTTGCACCCTGGAGCCAAAGCGGCCACAGATGCTGCCTGTATTGACCTGGCCCAGGGCACCGAGGTCCACCAGTTCATAGTACCGGTTCGGATCCTCCTGGATTCGGATGTTCCGCTCCGGATGGGCGATGACGGGAACCACTCCCCTAAGCCTCAGGCGGTAAATCACATCCTCTGTATAATTAGGAATATCTCCCATGGGCAGTTCCATCAGCAAATACCTGCTGCCGTTGATGCTAATCCCGGAGAAGTCCTTCTTATCCATCAAAATAGGGCTGATGTACACTTCAGCCCCTGTGATGATCTCCAGGTCGATATTGTGCTGCCTAAGCTGCGCCTCCAGCTCCTTCTTCTGCTCCTGCACTTTTTTTAGCAGGCTGTCCATATTCTTCAGGTCCAGCAGATGATATGTAGCGGCCATGATCTCTATCCCTTCCTGGATCGCTATACGAGCCATGTCCAGGGACTGCTCAAAGGAATCCGCTCCGTCATCAATCTCAGGCAATATATGGGCGTGCAAATCGATCATCGCTCAGATCCCTACCTGTGTATTGGACTCCGCTGGGGAACTGTACCGTCTCTTCTTTACTCTTCGGCGCTTCCCGTCGGAATCCTCATAATAGTAGTAATAGTAATAATAGCCGTAGCTCTTTGTCACCGGCACTCTATTGATCACCATGCCAAGGATATTGGCATTTACCCGCTCCAGGTTTTCTTTGGCCTTCAGTGCCATCTCATAGGTGGACGTTCCATAATTCACAACGATGATCACACCGTCTACAAGCCTGGATAAGACTGCGGGATCGGTGACCGGGACAGCCGGGGCTGTGTCGATCAAAATCATATCAAAGTCTTTTCTCACCGATGCGATAAACTCCTGCATCCTGGCGGATCCCAAAAGCTCGGAAGGATTCGGTGGTTTTGGACCGGTGGTGAGTATTGACAGATTCTCTATTCCCACATCATGAAGAACCGATTTGTAGTCTATCCCTTCTACCAAAATATTGGTGATTCCTTTGACATTATCAATATTAAAAACCTTATGTATGACCGGCTTTCGCAGATCGCAATCAATCAAAAGGACCTTCTGGTCCGCCTGGGCCATGGTGATGGCCAAATTGGAAATAGTGGTGCTCTTCCCTTCTGAAGGGCTCGGACTGGTTACTAAAACAACCTTCATTTCCTTATCCACACTGGAAAACTGGATATTGGTTCTCAATGTCTTATATGCTTCCACGACGGGAGATTTTGCATCCCCGTTGGTAATAAGTCGTTGCTCTCTTCCCATAAATACCACCTCTCTTCAGAAATTGACCCTTGAGTTATTCCCCTAGTCCTCGAAATTAGGTATGCTCCCTAAAACAGGAAGCCCCAGGTATTTCTGAACATCATCGGGGGTCTTTATGGTGTTATCCAAATATTCAATCAAAAAAATAATGCCCAGACCGACCATTATTCCGAGTACCCCGGCAATGGCTATGTTCATGAGGGGACGGGGTTTGACCGGGCTGGAGGGGACTTTCGCCTTGTCTACAACCTTGACATTATCAGGCATCTCCAGCTCACTGACCCGGATTGGCAAAAGTTCTGCCATTTTCTCAGCGATCACCGTTGCCCTGGCCGGGAAGACATCCGATACGGTAATGCGGATAATCTGCGTATCCCCAACCGCCGAAACGGCGATCATTTTTTTAAGCTCATCAGGGCTGAGATCAAGATTCAGCTCTTTGATCACCCTCTCCAGGACATAGCTGCTCTTGGCTATTTCGGTATAGGTACTCACCAGCTTTTGTGAAAGCAAGATATCGTTATAGGTATATTGGGTTTCCTTCTCATTGTCATCTTTTTGCTTATTGACAATCAAAGTTGTTGATGATTCATAGATCTTGTCAAGATAAAAATAACTAATGATTCCGCTGGCCAGCATAGCAACAATGGTAATGAGTACAATGATCCAAATCCGCGCCCATATGATTCGAAAAATATCTCTTAGCTCCAGTTCCATTGTTACCTCCATTTATATATGAATCTATTGTTTAATTTATAGGATCTACTTCTTCGACGAATTCAACCATTCTTCGTTAGTTATAGCATAGAATTTGACGAAAAACAATCAATGGAAAACCCCGCTCCTTTAAAAGACATTGACCTTTGATCTGAGGCTGCTGAGGACTTCCGTCCGCTTTTTACTTTTGCTGTTTTTGTACTCTTTCTTCAGTTCATCCAGCACCTTCGTCGGTAACTTATGCTCCTCCAGCTCCTGTTTCAAATCCTGAATCAGATCGTTAAATATAAGGTCCATATTGCTTTCCAATTTGTTGGCGGCTTGCATATACTTGCGGCCCAGCTCTGCAATATTGAGTACGCCTTCCTTCTTTTTCTTCGTATACTCGTTATAGGCGGTTTGAATCAGGGTATCCAATTTGCTGAGCGCAAGCTTCTCTAAGGCCTCAAACTGGGGCAAATACTCCATGACGATATCCATTTCCGATACCGCAGGGGGCTTGGGCTGATTGCCGGGCGCCTTCGGATCTTTTCCCGATGTCGGCTCTTTCTTTTGATCGTTCTTTGCAGGCTTTGTCGATGTGGCTTGATCTTTATCCTTTGGCGGCTCTTGCCGGTTGTTCCCCGATGAAGGTTTTTGGGAATCTTCCTCTGGATCGACATCTGCGTCTTTACTTTCCTCCCCCTTCGTCTGGGACTCTTGTTCTACCGGCTCTTCCCATGTGGAAGATGCCCCCTCCCGGCTTTCCGTTTGGCTGCCCTTCAGCTTTTCTATGATTGACGCAGCAATCGACCCTTCCACTTTCGTTTCCTCGAGAGGACCTTCTTTTTTATAATTTTCAAGCTCCTCTTTCATGCTCTGTGGATCAAAAAAGCCGACGCCCAACTCCTCATCCAGTTCCTTTTCGATCTCAGGATCCGGGACCAGGTAATAATTATATGCCCATATCCCGGCGGCTCCGATTACCACCAGCAGCACCAGAGCGGTTATCAGTAGTTTTTTTCTCATAGGGCCTCCTTTATATCCATTTTCGCTATGATGTTCCTCAAATGGATATTAACTTCTCCAAACAAAAGCATTACGTACCAATGTTTGACTAGCATTCATTAAATAGCAAAAAAATTATAAATATGGCAAGTCCGCGCTTCAGAAGTCGTACTTGCCATATTTATAATACAAACTCACTCTTCGACTGTCTGTATAAATTGAATTTAGTATAAACCCGTCTTTATATCGGCCAGTTACTTCGTGATATGGATCGTATACACACTGGAATTTCCATTGCTATCAGTCAATGTTACGATAACAGTCAGCTTTGAAGCATCTCCATCGATTCCACTTAACCAATCGTAAACTTTCTCTTTGTCAATGCTGGAGAAATCGATAGCATTCAAGATAGCTTCACGGGTGATAACAGGATCGTTTTTCAATACATTCACGAGTTCGATGCCTTGATTATAGATCTCCTGTCTTGCTGTATCATTCAGGCTTCTGGTTACATCGATCAGCTGAGTAAAGTTCACCGCTTTAACGACTTCATTCCTTGTTTGCGGAGTTCCATTGTTTTTGAGCGTCTCAAAGATAGAAGTAAAGTTGATAGATCTCAAGTCTTCTACCGTCAAAGCCTGGCCACTCTTCAGCTTGTCTTTAAGAGCATTCAACACGGCCAGATCTTCAGCGCTGATCAAGTTATAATCAATAGCTTTCTGATAAGCCGGCAGGATAGCATCTTTAACCTGAGACAGCTGTCCCAAAGTAGCGTTCTGGAGGACCTTATCTGATACAACAGCCATGGTGTCAAAAATAAATCCTTTTGTACTTTCAGAAGCACTCATTCCCAGATTAAACAATGCTGTAAAATTCACCGCTTCAATCACATCTTCTCTTACAGTCGGGTCACATGCTCTCAAAGCATCGATGAGGGCATCAAAGTCTAAGGCTTCGATGTCTTCCAATGCGATTTCAGGGAAGGACATATTCATAATCGTATTGTTCGTACCACCGGCCAACAAATCATAGGTACCAAACGGTCCTAATCCTTCGATAACGAAAGTGGCTTTTGCATCCTCTGAAACCTTGATTCCGCTGTTTTCGGTTGAAGTTGCTGTAGTGAATTGTTATGGTGTTCCCTGTAACAGCTTGTCCCGCAAATTCTGTGATCTTTGGAGCTTCATCCACAGGCGGAGGAGGAGTAACGGTACCGCCGCCGATAGGCGGAGTCGGAACAGGAGGCGGGGGCCTTTGAATTGCTTCATCGATTTCATCGGGTGTTTTGTCTCCCTCTTGAACTTTGCCGCCTACATTGGCTGAAACGCCCTCCTGGATAATGGTTTCAAGGGGTTCCGTTTCAAGCACTACGTCCTCGGCTGTAATAACGGCGCGCTGTATCGTACCTTTTCCTGTTACTTCTACTTTTCCGCCGGCATTCAAAGTACCGATCACAGCATTCGCAGTGGTTTCCACCTGGACATTGGAAACACCCTGAGGTACGGTAAGAGTTGCCACTCTTCCTTTTTCTATGATCAATTTTGAATTATTGCCTTCAAGAACGACCTCTTCACAGTCTCCGGCCAATACTACCTCGGCGCCTTCAGGAACCTGGATGTTCATAAATCCATCTCCGGTGAGGCCTTCTTCCACCAATCTGGCTCCGTCTCCTGCCTCAGTATTTTCTACTGTAGTTGTCCCCTTGGCAACCAGGCGAACCTTGGCGCCATCCGGCACCTCGACCTTGACGGTCTTGCCGTTAAAGTTGATAAACACGATGCTGACCGGTGCGCCGTTCTGGGTCCTTTGGGACGAATGGAGGGGATCTAAGTGCAAGTTCTTAGTACGCTGCCGCGCAAGGATCCGGCGAGTCTAGGCATACCCTCACGTGCAATTCTGAACTTCATCGACGCTATAGAGGAGAGCGGACTCGAGCTTCACAGCTTCATGCTCTTGCGTCACGGATGCGTGGCGGCAGAGGGTTGGTGGGCGCCCTATAGACCTGAGTTCCGGCATGCGCTTTACTCCTTGACAAAGAGCTTCACCTCTACAGGTATCGGCCTTGCAGTGATGGAGGGGCGTCTGTCCGTAGACGATCCGGTCATCTCTTTCTTCCCAGATGACTTGCCGGCAGAGATCAGTGAGAACCTTGCTTCGATGCGTATAAGGCACCTGTTGTCCATGTCTACGGGTCATGCGGAGGACACTGCAGGGAAGCTGTTCGAAGGCACGGGCGTCGGCGAGGCTCGAGCGTTTCTGGGGCTGCCTGTCGAGTACCAGCCTGGAACCCGCTTCGTCTACAATAGCGGTGCGAGCCACATGCTGTCTGCGATCATCACCAAGGTGACCGGACAGACTCTGTTCGATTACCTCAAACCGCGCCTTTTCGAGCCGCTCGGAATTGAGGACGCCACATGGGATTTGAGCCCTGGGGGGATCAACACCGGCGGGTGGGGACTCAGTATCAGAACAGAGGACATAGCTAGGTTCGGCCAGCTGTATCTCAACCTAGGGGTGTGGAGAGGCAAGCAGATCATCTCTAAAGAATGGGTGAGAGAGGCTACGTCTGTTCAGATATCCACCGGCGACGGGGGAGCCAGCGATTGGGCACAAGGATATGGATACCAGTTTTGGCGGTGCAGGCATGGTGCATACCGGGGCGACGGCTTGTTCGGGCAGTCGTGCATCGTCATGCCCCAACAAGATGCAGTAGTTGCGATCACTGCTGGTGTCAAGGACATGCAGGCTGTACTGAATCATGTCTGGGACCGTTTGCTGGCGGCGATGGGTAGCGAACCTGTTGCTGAAAGTGACGAGGATCGAGAGGCTCTAGCACGTAAGGTGTCGTCGTTGGCGATACTGCCTCCGGTCACCCGTTGTGACTCCCCGGCAGTTCAACGGGTATCGGGAAGGCATTTCTCCGTCACCAGTCCAGGTGGGGATGCGTGGGACCTCACGCTTTCGTTTGACAAGGATCAATGTCTGGTCGAGATCGACGACCGCAACGGCCACTATCATCTCAACTGCGGTCTAGGACGCTGGCTCGTGAGCGATACTGTGTTGCTGGGATCGGTCCCGGGCACATCTGGCGCTATGAAGGTTGCACTCAGCGGAGGGTGGTCGAACGACAACACCTTCCAGATCACCATTCGGTCTATTGAGGTTCCTCATCTACTGGGGAAAGTTATCTGTCACTTTGGCGACGACATACCTCGGGTTGAGTATCAAGAGATCCGATAGGACGCAATGAGATTGACAGCCCGGAGATAGCAAGGAGAGGATTGGCGTGGCCGGTAGTATTCCAGTGTTGTTGGTCGAAGGAGAGGGCTTGGCCGAAGCTTGGGAGAAGTCTCTCATCAGTGTGTACGAGAACGGATGTGATATAAAGACAGAGTACGACAAGCCGGGCGATCCGCCTAGTAAAGATGCGACAATGATGATTGTCGTCAGGAATCCCCTCGCCGAGCCCATGATACACAAGGATTTTCCGGGTGGACTCGAGGATCTTCAGGAGTACGTGCTTGAAGTCATCGAGGGAATCAAAGACCATTTGGTTCGCAGCGGCGCCGATGACTCCGAGAACACTAAGTGGGAGTATACATACCACCAGAGATTGATGAGGTACGAAGTCCCCGGGATTGAGCGAGTGTACGACCAGATAGACATACTCGCTAGGAAACTAGCTGAAACACCCTATTCTCGCAGAGCACAGGCGATAACGTGGAAGGTCTGGGACGACAACTTTTGCTATGACCCGCCGTGCCTGCAGAGTATCTGGTGCAGGTTACTTCAAGGTGATGACGGTTGCTGGTGGCTCAATACAAACGTCAGGTTCCGCTCTAACGACGCGTACAAGGCAGCGTTCATGAACATGTTCGCCCTTGTGCAGCTCCAGCTAAAGATAGCTGAACGCATCTCTAGCCTCGCAGGCATCGAGGTAAAGCTGGGACGCTATGTGCATTCTGCAGACAGCTATCATATATATGGTGCATATATGCGCGAGTTTGAGGACAGGTTTTTGAAGGCTCTGAAAACTAGGACGTTTGAAGAGCGCTGTTTCAGGTACGAGGATGTAAAGTCAATAATGGAAGAATCCATCCCGGCCGTTAGAGAGAAGGCAGCCAGGATGGGACGCTAGCACTGCTGCGGGAGTCGCTGCCAGCCTCTAAAGCTGACTCCGGCACACCGTCGAACTGAACGCCGGCGTCATCTCCGGACTTGAGGCTGAGCGTCTAGCCGGATCTCGGTCGAGGCAAACGAATAGGCAGAGAGGATTGTAGTGGAAAAGTCAGGCACTTGCTTAACATGTCTACCGGTCATGCAGACAACGAGGTACCGGTATTTCGAGCAGGCAATCGCGATCGGGTCCGTGCATTTCTGCATGCACCGGTTAGGTACGAGCCTGGTACCAGGTCTGTCTACAATACCCCCGCTTCCTATATTCAGCCATTATCACCAAAGTTATAAGGCAGACTCTGGCGGAGTATCCGAAGCCGCGCCTCTTCGATCCGCTTGGTATGCAGGATCCGGAGTGGGAACTCGGCCCTGAGTGCAGTACCACCGGTGGGTGAGGTCTAAGTATCAGGACAGAAGACATTGCCAAGCTTGGTCAGTTGTATCTCAACAAGGGCGTGTGGCAGGGCCGCCACATTCTCATTGAGGAATGGTTAAATGAAGCAACCTCTTAAACAAATATCTATTGGAGAGGGCGGCAATAGCGACTGGACGCAAGGGTACGGATACCAGTTCTGGCTATGCCGGCATGGAGCATTTCCGGCTGCCGCTTGGTCGCCGTGGGGACGTCTTTTCGCAGGTATAGCTTTATCTGGGCTTACAGCAGTACTTTTCACACTTGCCTTCCCGCCATATGACGTGTGGCCTCTGATATTTGTCGGACCAGTCCCCATGATACTGGCCCAACACCGAATCCTGCCTGAAAAGGCATCCTTTATACTTGCAGATATTGTCTCTATACGTTGCATACGATACAGACCTAATGAGACTCGGGATGATCATCTGCCATGACCTTGACTTCACCGATACGGCACGCAGAATCGCACGTGACGGAGCTCAACTGATCGCCATACCTTCATATCACTGGCCAGCAGTGGCGCATAAGCATTATACGCACGCCGTGTTCCGGGTGGTCGAGAACAGAGTCGCACTTGTCAAGGCAGATGTGGGATTCGACTCTGTCATTGTGGACTCTCGTGGGCGGATCGCAGCGAAGACCGGCATTTCAGTGGCAGAGCAGGTGGTTCTGGTTGCTGATGTGTCTGTAGGGGCCGGCCGTCCCGTCTCGTCTCTTCCCGGAGACTGGGTCGGATGGATCGCCCTGGTCGCTATGTTGGGTCTTGCTGTATTGGATTTCAGTGTCCGCCCGAGCAGCTTGCCTTCTTCCTAAGTAAAGGCGTTCGGCGAGATCGGCCCGCCGGCCTCGCACTAGCCAGCATCTATCCGGCTCCGATTGCTTCGTTTGCGGAGCTGGCGGGCGACCCCAGGCCTGACGTTCGAGAGGTGGCCGCGTATTCCCTCGGCAGAGTTGCGGCGCTTTCTACTCTGATCACCCTGCTTGCCGACGAGCAGGTCAGATTTGTTGTCACGCGCGATGGCAAGGATGTTTCCTCCCAATGTACAGCGGTAGTGCAGACAGAAGAGGAAGAGATCGTAGGAGTCTAAGATAGGATTGCCCAGACCGGTGGAGAAATATAACTAGCAAAGAGGTGCTGCGCCGGCAATCTCGCGGGAGGAAAACGTAGCGAGCTGCAGCTGCGAGTGAGGCCAGAGCTGCACTCAGTCCCAGTAAGTCCCTAGGGCTGTGACTGGTGGGCAGAAGGGAGCTAGCCTATGGCGTTCATGGTTCTGTTTGGCTTTTTTCTTGTCATTACAGTTTTGATAGTCAACTGGCCGACCATCCGCCGAACCTATTTCGGCCCACATGGGCGGAGAAATCTGCTAGCTTTGCTGCTAGCATTGACCAGCGCTTTAGCTGCGGCTGTCACGGTATTTGTTGTTCGGCAACTCTACCTTCCGGCGGCGGACGAAACTCCGCACTGGTGGAGGTCGATCCAGGGGATTGATGCGTTCGTCACGACGTTTCTCCTGGTTATATGTGGATTCTTGTTTTTCTATTTCAGATCTTGGTACAGACGCAGCCCGATGCGCAGATTTGCGTTTGTCACGTCTTTGGAGGCAGTGATATGCGGGGCTGCGGGACTCGCACGTGCCACTAAGCTTAGCGCTAGCATAGAAGCGATCCGCTGGTGGGCCGGCCTCTTGGTTGTCAGCGTAGCAGCACTCTCACTCCATATCGTGAAGAACGGTCGGCACCTGCGAAGCGATTTAGCGGAGTTTCTGCGATTCGAAGACGATTGATCCTATTTTGATCCGTTACAGTTTTTCTGAGTTTCTGACTTCCGGCAGTCGTGCCGGGTGACGGCTACCGCCAAGAGGATCTTTACTAGCTGCGACGAATCTACGCCACTGATCAATTAACTCAGACGAGCGGTCTGACAGCTAGGAGGAACGCCATGGTGTTTGATCAGCGGGTACTGGTCGCTTTTGCTCTTACGTTGGTTGCAGGACTCTCAACCGGCCTAGGCAGCCTGATCTCGCTCTACGCAAGACGGACCAACACACGCCTGCTGTCCATTGCTCTCGGGTTCTCTGCCGGAGTGATGGTGTATGTCTCTCTGGTGGACATGCTCGTCACTGCCAGAAATCTGCTAGTCGAGCAGCTTGGGGGCAGGTCTGGGCATGCCATTGCAGTTGTTTCGCTCTTTGTTGGGATGCTTGTGGCCGCTATGATCGATAAACTTGTCCCGGCTGCGGAGAATCCCCACAGTTTTCGGAAGGTCGAGGATATGGCCGAAGCCGCTCATAGCGAAGAAGACCCGAGGACCGGTAAGCTTCTGAGAATGGGCTTCTTGTCGGCCCTTGCGATCGCAGTGCACAACTTTCCGGAGGGAATAGCCACGTTTGTCGCGTCGATGAAGGACGTCAATCTGGGTATCGCAATAGCGCTTGCGGTTGCGATCCACAATGTGCCTGAGGGTTTGGCGGTTGCGGTACCTGTTTATTACGCCACAGACGATAGGAAGAAGGCCTTCTGTTATTCATTCCTGTCCGGGCTAGCAGAGCCGGCCGGAGCCCTCGCAGGGTTCCTAATTCTGATGCCGCTGCTCAGCGACGCCGTCTTCGGTGTCATCTTTGCAGCTGTTGCTGGTATAATGGTGTTTATCTCATTTGATGAGCTCCTCCCAACCGCGGAGGAGTTCGGAGAACATCACCTGGCTATATACGGGCTCATATCTGGAATGGCGGTCATGGCAGTAAGCCTGATATTGTTTGAGTGACACCCGCTCGGCCAGATCCCCAACGTCACAGAGCCTGTGGCGATTGTAGGTCGCACTATAAACTGGCAACTCTGAAGGCTTCGCCATTTAACAAGATCCGAATGTGCGTATTCCCCAAGCACTACGACTTCAACAGGAATGAACCCCCGCATCATGCGTTTGAAGGTTCAGTCGAGAGTGGTTGGGATTTCACCAGGTTCAACCCTGAATTCTTCAGACATCTCGAGAAGAGAATCGGTGACCTTCGTGAGCTTGGGATCGAAGCTGACGTGATTCTCTTTCACCCCTATGATCGGTGGGGATATTCAACCATGGATGCTGCCACAGATGAAAGATATCTGAGGTACATAGTCGCCCGTCTCTCGTCCTACAGAAATGTCTGGTGGTCACTTGCGAACGAGTATGACCTCATGAAGAAGACGATAAGTGACTGGGACAGATTTTTCCGTATCGTTCAGGAGTGCGATCCGTACCAGCATCTCCGGTCAATTCATAACTGTCGCAGTTTCTATGATTACGGCAAGCCGTGGGTCACTCACTGCAGTATCCAGAGCAACGACGTTGACAGAGTAAGCGAGTGGATTCGCCTTTACAGGAAACCGGTAGTGGTGGACGAGTGTCGCTATGAGGGGAATATACCTCACCGTTGGGGAAGCATCACTGCAGAGGAAATGGTGCACCGGTTCTGGGAAGGGTTCGTGCGAGGCGGGTACGTCGGTCACGGCGAGACCTACATGCATCCTGAGGACATCTTGTGGTGGTCAAAAGGTGGCGTGCTTTACGGAGAGTCGCCGTCGCGAATACGGTTCCTGCGAGACATCATCGAGGAAGCACCTGAAGGCGGTCTGTGGCCGGTGGAGTCTAGCAGGGACCCGATGTTGTCAGATGAGAGCCAAACGTATTTCCTAGTGTACTTCGGGATGTCTCAGTCTATACAAAATACAATCTCCTTGCCCGAGAACGCTCGATACAGGCTCGAGGTCATCGACACATGGAATATGACCATCACTCCAGTCAAGGGTGAGTTCAGCGGGCTGACCACAGTATCCCTACCGGGAAGGCCTCATATAGCGGTTCGAGCCAAGAGGTGTAGCTGATGCTATGCATGGTCGATTTGATGGAGACCGAAGTATTGAGGGTGGTCAGGGCCCTAGACATAAATCATGAAGTGGGGGTTCGGGTTGGTAAAACTAGGAGAGTTTTCGACCGGCTTTGATAGGAGATGACGCTTTGAGATGTGGAATGTGATATATTTGGGATTGGTTAGTTTTTTTGCTGATATAAGTGCAGAAATGGTGTATCCAATTGTGCCGCTGTATTTGACATCGGCTTTTGGAGCAACACCAGCTTCAGTAGGCATTATTGAAGGGATTGCTGAAAGCACAGCAAGTCTGTTGAAGGTATTCAGTGGTTATATTACTGACAAGTATGGGAAGAAGAAACCGATAGCATTTGTTGGATATGCTGCCGGGCTCATATACAAAGTTGCGCTGTTGACAGCAGGTTCTTGGGTAGGAGTTCTGGGCGCCAGAGTTATTGACAGGATAGGTAAAGGGATCAGAACAGCGCCAAGAGATGTAATGGTTAGTGAGAGTGCAGAAAAAGGACAGACTGGAATGTCATTCGGTGTTCATAAGGCTCTTGACATGGCTGGCTCTGCTATAGGCATCTTAATCGCATATCTCCTGCTGAAAGGCGCAAATGGAAACTACAATTACAGACAGGTTTTTGTTATCTCAATGATTCCTGCTGTTCTTAGCCTTGTAGTGTTTATAAAGATAAAAGAGAAAAAAGATGAGAGAATAGTAAGAGAACGCGAGCCATTTTGGAGGAATTTTGAAAGACTTAATAGCCAGTTGAAACTATACTTGTTTGCTGTGATTCTGTTTACCCTAGGGAATTCCTCAAATGCATTCCTGCTATTGAGAGCTAAAAGTGTTGGTTTTGACGATACTGCAGTGATCTTGCTGTACTTTATTTACAATATCAGTGCCTCGCTGTTATCGATACCTGCGGGCAGAAGGTCTGATAAAGTGGGAAGAAAAAGATTGTTGGTCGCAGGCTATATGGTTTTTGCCGTAGTCTACTTCGGATTTGCCTTTGCGTTTAATGAAGTCTTTATGATCATACTTTTCATTCTATACGGTGCTCATACTGCTATGATAGCTGGAGTAGAAAGGGCATTCATTGCAGAGATTTCACCGAAGGAATTGAAAGGAACAATGCTGGGACTTCATTCCACAGTTGTTGGGATAGCTCTGCTTCCTGCAAGTTCAATCGCAGGTGTCCTGTGGACTTCTTTTGGTGCAAGAGTTCCTTTCGTCTTTGGTGCCTGCATGTCATTGATCGCAGCTTGCCTTCTTCTTTTTCTAATGAAAGGAGACAGACTTGAACTTGAAAGATGCAGCAGGCTAAGCTGACAGCGGTTCTAGCCGGCAGTTGTGTCGAGTCTAATGTGAAAGCTGCCGTCAGTGATGTCGAACACTGGTGTTTCAGTAGTCCTGTTCGAGTCACTAGACTCCTCTAATCTATGACCAGCATGTATTAGGGTTTTGCCGAAGCACTGCGGTACGACTCTGACTTTTGCCTTGATTCCCGGGGCACGATCCCTTCGATGAAACCATGACATCCTTTGGACGGAAGCCTCCAAGACACGATGGGCCCGTGAGGAGTAGGCACGCGGCCGTGCGCTTCAGTCATGTCGTTCAGCAGAGGCCTTGGGGTTATAGTCGCTTCCGCATACCCTGGTTTCGTCGGTTTGACTCCTAGCGGAAATGCTGAGGTCAGGTACGTCGGACAACACGCCCAAGCGTGGGCCTGGGGAGCCCCGGACTAAACTAAAGGCACCCGGTGTCGAACCAGGATGTGTGTGGCCTAGACACGAGACACCTGTCTCGACTCTTGCTTCATACACCGTGCGCACGAAATCAGCAAATCGAATCAACTCTTCCGGCAAATCCTCAAGTATGTCCAGGGCGTAGTGGAAGCTTGGCTCGCCTAGAGTCCATATGGTGGCCTTTGGATCCATTATGCGATCCATCAGTTTGCCCTGCTCCTGTTCATTCCACAAACCGAGCGAGTAAGCAAACAACCGAGCGTGTTGCGAAAATGAGTTGCTTGGCTTCCCGCCTACTATGCTGTCGACAATGCGCCATCCTTCAGGAGACTCGAGGAGGCCGCTGCTGTTTTTGAACTGTTCGTAGTACTGATACGTCTTTAAGCAAGCTGGCCAAACGTTTTCCATCGTCTGTCGCATTCCGGAGTTAGCACAAACAATGTCCCTAGCACTCGAGACGGCGATTTGAAGCAACCCATTATCGATACACTTGGCGTTATGTCCAAGCTCGTGCGGGACAATGGCTGGACCTCGCACACCCTGACTTTCCTGCTGGTATCAGAACACTTGACAGGCGAAACCCATTCGCTGTCTGGTGATTGGCTTGTTGTCTCATCAACAACAGTGTTCGTCGCCCAGTTCAGTGGATGGCCAAGGACAACACGGACGTCTTCAAACGGGCCTAGGTGCATGTTAACTCTAGGTGCATACTCGTTCAGCTAGGCATCAGCCATGCACATCCACTTACCGTTGGAAGTTGAGAGATCACCATTGCCCACTCGGCCAACAACTCCAAATACTCCGTTGATTTTCGTTCGATCCCAATTGTCGGTTGCAGGAGGAGATTCGAGGTGTATTGAAGAATAGTAATACGTGTAGTAACCATTGTAATATAAGATTACTACATGTTTGATATGACTATACAGGTTCTTTGCACGACTAACACAAGACTAATAGGCTAGGAACCCTCAAAATACAGGAGTTTTGAGTGCCAGACTCCCGATGGGATTTCGTAAGATACGCAAATCTAAGAAATGTTGTTATTACATGTATGAATAAGTTGTCATTACACAGTTGAGATCCAATCAGGAATCAGATGTGCTAGTTTCCTAATAGGGGGTGGTAAATGGGAATAAGAGATTGACGTGCCAGCCTCGCTAACCTGTCTTGGTACCTAGGATTTTGAGTGAGAAGACCGAGTATCTCACAAAGGAGGTTTTGTCATGCATAGGTCATTCAGAATAGTCTCGCTGATCCTAACGTTAATCGTATTGGCAGCTGTGAGTGCCGTACCAGTGTTTGCTCAGTATGAGTTTGAAAGTTGGCCAAAGTTTGACCTGGGGGGCGGTACAGTTGTTATAGTCAAAGACCGAGAGGGTCGGCTTCCTGAGGAAGGCACAGAGTTCTACGATAGATGGAAGGCAGTCGAGGAGTTTTTCAACTGCAAGATTGAGATGATTGAGACAGGTCAGTATAACTATCAAGACATAGTCGCAAGAATGATGGCTGGCGATCCGGTTGACATCGTTCGACTCGAGGGCGACTTGATGCAGGAACTCATATCCATGGGTCTGCTGAGGCCTCTCAACGGTATTTGGGAGTCAGAACAGCTCGACAAGTTCGGTTTTCCTGAATGGATCAAGCGAGAGTACGAGTTTGCGAATACCCTTTCTACCTATCGCGGTAAGATTTATGCAACGCAGGCGTATGACAGAGACGAGGGGCCTTACTGCAGTGGTCTTACCTTCCTGTGGAATAAGTCCATGTTTGAGCGTGAAGGACTGCCATCCCTGTATGAGATAATTGAGGAAGACCCGGAAGGATGGACATGGGATAAACTCTTTGAACTGGCCAAGATTTTGACCAAGGATACTGACGGCGATGGTGTGGTAGATCAGTTCGGCATGGGTAAGAGGCTTACCCTTCGCCAAGGCTTCACTCTTCTCGCAACTAACGGCGGAGCTTTAACGCGGGAAATCGACGGACGAGTCGTGGTTACAGTCGACGAGCCGGCAGTTGTTGAGACCGTCAATTTCATTCGCAAATGTGTAGAGGCTGGTGTAACTACCCTCTCCAAGCCAAATGCTGAAGATGACAACATGGAGTTCCAGAAGGGCAACATTGCATTCAACTTTATGCACGGCGCCGAGTATTGGCGTGGAATGCAGTGGTGGTATACTCCAGAGCTCATGGCCGACGACTGGGGCATAGCGCCATACCCGAAAGGCCCGAATGCTCCAGAGGGCATGATTTCTCGGCCGGTGTCAGATACGTTCCTCGTGGCCGTGCCGATTAGCTCACGGTACGATACACAGGCGATGCTTGCTCTCTTTGCAGCCCTCTACCCGCGCAATCCTAACCTCATTGATGAGTACCTCGAGAGATACGCCGGGCTAGTTCGGAGCGAAGAGGATTGGCAGGCAGTGGCCAAGTACTACCTCAATATTGACGGCGAGTTCGATAGCGATTTCATACAAGCCGGTGTACCCTTAAGACATTGGAAGGCTTTGTGGGGTAGTCTCAAGTGGACTGAAGCGACTCAAGGGTTGATCGATTACACGACACATATAGGCGAAGTCCTACCGAGTCTCCAGACTCTGATTGACGAGAAGTTCAATAAGGAGCAGTAGGCGCGTCAACTGAGGATGGTATGACCTGTACGCCTGAGATTATTTAGCTAACGTTCGGAAGGCAGGAGCACTTCAACAGGGCCTGGGATGGAGTGCTCCTGCCACCCGAGTTCCGAGAACTCGTGTTGGGTGATTACCGCTTGTAGTGACGGGAGGGGCTGGTAGTTTGGTCGCTAGATGCCTGGGCCATGCGAAGCCCAACATTGCCAGGAACACGAAGCTGGTCTTTAGGTTTAGGAGCATAGGATTGCTTGTACTCCTATGCTTAGTAACGGTTACGTTTTTCACAGATCCGTCGCTTGCCGAGGTTCCGTACAGAAACTATTCGTATGATTTCTTCGGCAATGCTGTTCCGGCGCCTCAAGCTTACTTACCAAGCAAGGTTATTACAGGTGCGGACTTATCAGTTGGCGAGTTCAGCGATCCCCAGGACCTGCACGTGAGCAGAGACGGACAGATATTCATTGCTGACGCCGGCAATAATCGCCTAGTCTGGCTTGATTCAGACTGGAAGCCGGTCAGAGTGCTTTCCGAGTTCGACAACAACGGAACCGCGGACCGTTTGAGAGCTCCTGAGGGCGTATTTGTTGCTGATGATGGGTCAGTATATGTGGCTGATACAGGCAATTCCAGAATTGTCCAGTTTGATAAGAACGGCGAGTTTGTTAGGGTAATCGGCCCTCCTGAAGCAGATACTGAAGGAATAATCCCACAGGGATTTGTCTACCAGCCCATCAAAGTAGCTGTAGACCCGGCAAACCGCATTTATGTGGTGTCAAGGAACTCATACGAGGGACTGACGGTTTTTAATGCTGACGGCAGGTTCTCCGGTTTTGTCGGCGCTCCGAGAGTAACCCCGAGTGCTGCGGATTTGTTCTGGTACAGGATCGCTACACAAGAACAAAGGCAGCGGATGTCGCTGTTTCTTCCTACTCAGTTCTCTAATCTTACTGTAGACAGCAAAGGGTTTGTCTTTGTCGTGGAATCCGGGCCGGCGGACGATGATTCCATCAGGCGTTTGAACCCTGCAGGTGAGGATGTCCTCATCCGAAAAGGATTTCATCCCCCGAAAGGAGACTTAGTCGCAAGTTCAGATCAGGCTTCTCGCTTCGTTGACATTCACGTAGATAATGCCGGCGTTTACAGAGTACTAGATCATTTTCGTGGGCGGGTGTTTGCTTACGATCGGAACGGGTGGCTCCTGTATGTATTTGGGGTACGGGGCGAGCTCAAAGGCTCTTTTAGGGATCCTGTTGCTGTAGACATGCTTGGCGAGGACGTTCTCGTGTTAGATAGAGGGCAACGGCAAATAGTGGTGTTCAGCCCAACCGACTACGCACGAGCGATCAATGCAGCCTTGGCTCTGTATAATTCTGGCCTATACGACCAGTCCGCGGAGATGTGGCGTGTCGTGCTGTGCTACAACTCCAACTACGATTTGGCTTATTCGGGTATAGGCCGTGCGGTTCTTCGCCAGGGCGATCTCGAGGCGGCACTAAGGTACTACAGACTTGGCCAGGACAGAATCGGATACTCAGAGGCATTCAAACAGTACCGCCGCGAAGTGGGTCTGGCGAACTTAGGGCAGGCCTTTACACTAGTGATCGGTGTACTGTTCTTGACAATTGTTGCTTCAAAACTAGGCCTGGTTCGCAAGGCGGGCGAAGTCATCGCGAGTGCAAGAAAGAGCATCGCTAATCGCTTGGATTTTGTCATTGTCGACTCTCAGGGCAATCGGACCCCTGTCGGGAGAGCCCTCGCGGCAGTAGGCGACATTGTCTCAAATCTTCGGTACTCGCTCTACACTGCTATCCATCCGTTTGACGGTTTCTATGAGGTCCGGCATGGGAAGAAAGGTAGCGTTGCTTCTGCCGTGGTTATTCTCGCACTTATGACTCTTACCTATGTCATAATGCGTCAATATACCGGTTTCGTGTTTAACACAAGGGATCTGGCGAGACTCAACGTCTATACTGAGCTTGCCAGCGTTTTGATTCCGTTTTCTCTGTGGTGTGCTGTTAATTGGGCTCTAACCACCCTTATGGACGGCAAAGGCAGGCTGAGAGATATTTTCATAAGCTCTGCCTTTGCCTTAGTCCCAATGATCCTGATAAACATACCCCTTACGGTGCTTACGAATTTCATGGTAGCGGAAGATGCGTCTTACTACTACGCAATCTCGGCGCTAGCGGTTATTTGGACCGGATCGCTGCTGCTTATTGGAAACATGATCATTCACGAGTACTCGGTGGGCAAGACCGGATTTACTGCAGTGCTCACTCTGGTGGGGATGGCTTTCGTGTTGTTCTTAGGGGTCCTGTTCGTTAGCTTGGTTAACACGATGGTCGGGTTCGTGAGGAGCCTGTACATCGAGATAATCTTCAGATGATCATCTTGGATACACAGACGCTGTTGCACGCACGGGATGGTTTTTGGGAGGTGGACTAATGTCAAGGTCAATACCGCCGCGTCTTTTGGTGATCCTGCTATTGCTGGTATGCTTTGTGTCTGTAGCAGGCGCGGCCGGTGGACTTTCCTCCGAACTTGAGGGGATGACGCTGGTTGCGGAAAACGAATACCTTGCCTTGTATCTAGATGAATCTACGACTGCAATTGCCGTCCTGCATAAGCTCACCGGGGAGGTATGGCATTCAAACCCTCCCGAGTCTGGGAAAAAGGAGCAGATTCAGATTGCTTATGGCGATGGCGACCGGACATTCTATATGAACAACATCGACGATAGCGTGGCATACGGTCAGTATGAGATTACCCCGCTTTCCGACGGCGTCCGCATCGACTATACTCTTGGCCAAATGTGGGCAGATAGAGATTATATACCTGATATCATAAGCAAGAAGCGCATGGAGGAAAAAGTTCTCAGCAAGCTGGATCCCGAACAGGCTGCCGAGCTACTTAGCTATTTCTCTCTAGTTGAACTGAGGCGGATCGAGGGTCACAACAGGCCAAAACTTTCTGGGGTAAACCTTGACGCAATCTTCGGCGATTACACAGTTGTGTCTTTGGACAAGGAAAGAATGGAAGCCGAATTAGAGGAAATGAAACTCAAACTGCAGTCCCTGGAAGCTCAACCGGACACGGAAGAGGTTGAAAGGAGGCGCTCTGAGCTTACTAAGCTCATTGCAGACCTTGAACGATCTATCTCAAAGATGCCCGGTGAGTTGGATCTAATCAGAGACTTGTTAACCAGAATCAAGGACAGCAGGCCAGATGTTGAGCTTCTCTCCGATATTAAGCCTGAACATGTTGAGGCGCTTCGGGATAACCCGACATACCTTTACAAAGGTGCTAGCCGCTGGCGAGAAGCGGATGTTGTGAGACTGTTCAGAAGCGCAGGGTACACGCCTGAGGATAAACAAAGGGACCATATTGCTAACGGCTTTCATCCTCCGGCAATAAACCCTAAGATCTTCAAGATTCCAGTTGAGTATCACTTGGATGGCGAAGACTTGGTGGTCAGAGTGCCTTGCGGGGAGATTGAGTATCCGTATGAGACGCCCGTGGATTTCCTCATGGCAGGGGGAGATATTGTCTTGAATGAAAACGGGCTCCCCGTTTATGACGAGAACGGCGCTACTGTCTCCTATCCGCTTCTGAGCATAAGGGTGCTCGAGCACTTTGGGGGAGCTGTCAACCAAGACGGATATATCTTCATCCCTGACGGATCCGGCGTTTTGATTAATCTGGATTCCAAGACGGTGAAGAGCACCAGAGTGTCGGTGTACGGTAAGGACGCCTCCGTCGTCAATACGCAGACAGTAGAAACAAGAGTCGAGCCTGTGCGGCTGCCGGTTTTTGGACTGAAAGAAGAAAACAGGGCGTTCTTGGCGATCATTGAGCAGGGCGAGGCTCTTGCGGATATTGTAGCAAAGACTGCCGGTGGCAGAGATCTGGTGAATGAGGTGTCTGCTGAGTTCAGGCTTGTAAACAAACAGGTCATAGCTGTTCAACAGGGGCCAAAACCGCCAATATCGGGTACTCGACTGGGGCACGTGTTACCTTCAGTTACGGCCTACGAGTCCAGACATTACCTCGGTGACATTGTAATTCGATACAGTTTTCTCCATGGAGACCAAGCTTCGTATGTAGGTATGGCGAGGCATTACCGGACGTACCTAATGGATAAGTACGGGTTAAAGCCTTTGGAGCCAGGTGCAGGTCTTCCGCTGTTTGTTGAGCTTGTCGGTGCAGTGGAAAAGGTAAAGCCGGTGCTGGGCGTTCCCATGAGTGTTGCCTATCCGATGACAACCATTGATCATGCGAGGGCAATTCTAGAGCAAGTCATGCAGTCCGGCGCAACAAATGTAAAGATCGAGTACTCGGGGTGGCTGGAGGGTGGATTAAACCACATTCTTCCCAACCGAGTCAGCCTTGAGGATACACTGGGCAATATGAAGCAGTTAGCAGGATTGCGTGACCGAGCAAGGGATTTAGGCGCAGAGCTGTACTTAGGTACGAGTTTTCTTACGGTTCATCGCGACAGACTCGGCTATCAGGGGGTAGCTCGGTATGCGGTCCGCGGCATCGATAGGAACCCTGTGCTGGTGAGCGACTACGATCCCGGCACTCTCTTGGCAAGAGAGGATACTGCTCGGTACGTGATCAAGCCGTCCGAACTCGATGAGTTGGTTGACAGCTTCTTGAGAGATTTTAGGAACATTGAAGTTGGGCTGGCAATCGAGGATATGGGCAGCGATGTGTACTCGGATCCCGACCAAAGGGCCGGTCTCGACCAGATCACCGCTTTTACTGCTCAGAAATACACTGCCGAGCGCATGCGAGAGAGCGGCCGGGGTGGGACGGACAGAGGGCAAGCGACTCAGATCATAGTCGCACAATTGCAGAAGATAGTATCTGAACTTGGCGTCAAGCCGCTGATCCGGGGTGGAAATGCATACGCATTGCCATATGCAGGCTGTCTCGTGGACGTGCCCATGGCCAGTAGCGGCTACCCGGCTGAGTCAGAACGCGTTCCGTTCTACCAGATTGTGGTTCATGGTCTTTACGACTATGCCGGACCTCCGTTGAATCTAGCTCAGGATATGGAGACGGCTCTGCTCCGCAGTATTGAGACTGCTGCTGGACTCAGTGTCGTGTTGACTCATAGCCCTTCTTCCGATCTGAAGGGTACTAGCTTTGCACACTTGTATTCCACCGGCTATGAAGAGTGGCTGGATCCTGTGTTGAGGGCTTATGAGCAGCTGAATTCAGTGCTTGGCCACCTGCGGAGTTGCGAAATAGTGAACCACGAAAAGATTGCTCCGTCCGTTTATATGACCACGTTCGACAACGGGCAGTCCATAGTAGTCAATTACAACGATCACCCGGTCAGCATCGGTGAGATAACTGTTGACGCCGAGAGTTTTAGACTGATCGAGGAGGCGCATCTTCAATGATCGAAACAAAACGGTTTCGATTGTCGCTTACTAGTCAGAGGGCTTTGGCGGGGATCATCTTTGTCCTCCCATTTGTTATAGGGTTTATGTTGTTCTTTGCCTATCCATTTGTTCAAGCAATTCAGTTTAGCTTGAGCGACTTGAAGGTGACCACAACCGGCTATACGTTGACATACATTGGCCTGGAGAATTACAGAAAAGCGTTATTTGTGAATCCGAATTACGTGCGCAACCTAGTCGGAGTGTTCGGCAAGATGCTGGCAGAGGTGCCTGTGATCATCGGATTTAGCTTCTTTGCTGCAGTCCTGCTGAGTCAGGAGTTCAAAGGCCGTCTACTTGCCAGGCTCATATTCTTTCTGCCCGTTATACTCGGTTCCGGAATCGTTCTCCGGATTGAGCAGTGGGACTTGATGCACGCTCTGCTCGAAACGGGCGGCACCGAGGGAGGCGGAGTGTTTGGGGGAGAGGTGGCCAACTTCCTGATGCAGTTTAAGCTGCCCGAGAGTGCTGTGACCTATATTGTCTCAACAGTTGAGCAGATACCGAGGATTATCAGGAGTTCTGGGATACAGATAGTGATTTTCCTAGCTGGGCTAGAAAGCATTCCATCCTCGTTCTACGAGGCGTCCGAGATAGAAGGAGCTTCAGGCTGGGAGAGCTTTTGGATGATTACTTTTCCAATGCTCACTCCATTGATTCTGACCAACGTAGTCTATACCATTATCGATTCTTTTACAGCCCCGGATAACACGCTTGTCACCATGATCCAGGACGGAGCGTTTTCTAACCTCGGGTTCGGCCAGAGCATGGCAATGACGATTATGTACTTTGCGGTGATTGCGGCGGTACTGGCAGTCGTGATGCGGGTACTCTCTAAGGGGGTCTTCTACCATGACTAGCGGACTCTTAGCTAAAAAGAATGCTTCGCCTGCGAGTAGAATAGTTTCACGTTTCAGATTGACGACATTTATGTCCTTAGTCTGGTCCTTGATTCGCACTGTGCTGATCGTTGGCATCTGCTTTATAATAATCCACCCTTTGCTCATCAAAGTGACGTCGTCGTTTATGACGTTGGAAGACATAATCGATTCGTCTGCACGTTGGCTTCCGCTGCAACCCTCATTTGTGGGGTACCGGCTTGCGTTCAACTTAATGAATTATCCGGTAGCTCTATGGAACTCCTTGACCTTGGCGACGTTAGTAGGTGTTCTACAGCTCGTCTCTTGCTCGTTGGTGGGCTACGGGCTGGCGAGATTTAAGTTTCCAGGAAACAGCCTTGTATTCGGTTTAGCTATATTCACGCTGATCGTGCCACCGCAGATGATCAGTATACCTCTATACCTGAATTTCAGATTCTTCAATTTCTTTGGGCTGAGTGAGACTCCGATCAACTTGCTCAACACATATTGGCCTTTTGCACTTACTTCAATGACGGCTAACGGTTTTCGCAACGGGCTCCATATATTCATCATGCGACAGTTTTTCAAGGGAATGCCCGGCGATCTGGAAGAGGCGGCATACGTGGATGGCGCAGGCCCGTTTAGAACGTTTTTCTCCGTAATGCTTCCATCTGCAATACCCGCAATGGTCATAGTATTCTTGTTTTCGTTCGTATGGCAGTGGAACGATTATTTCCTCACCATGACATTCCTGCGAAATTCGGAAACACTGCCAATAGCCTTACAGGCCTTGCCTGAGAGGTACTTTGCTTCGGCAGATTCCAATGATGTGACTCAGTACTCGACAATCCTCAACAACGCGGGCAGCCTGATGCTAATGGCTCCACTGATCCTACTCTACGCAGTGGCCCAGAGATTCTTCCTTGAGAGTGTATCCAGGACTGGTATTGTTGGGTAGGTCTTGGTAGCAAAGGGGCTCCCAATAGAAGGGAGAGGTTGATTCGTAGTGAGACAGATATCTGTTGATGTGAGAAAAACTAAGGGACAGCACTGCAAAGCGTTTCGAAAGTGCGTTGGCTCTGGGTACGCGTACTTAGGGCTTCGGGCAGATTATCAGGAGCATCTCCGGACCGTTCGCGAAGAGTGCGGCTTTGAGTACGTGCGTTTTCACGGCCTGCTTCACGATAACATGGGCATTTACAGGGAGGACAGAGATGGCAGGCCTCTGTATAACTGGCAGTACCTCGACAAACTGTACGACAGCATATTGGACATAGGAATGAAACCGTTTGTCGAGTTGAGCTTCATGCCTACGGCGTTGGCGAGCGGAACGCAGACAGTGTTCTTTTGGAGAGGCAATGTAACGCCGCCGAAGTCTTACGAGCGGTTTGGAGAACTCGTTGAGAACCTAGTGAGGCACCTTACTGAAAGATACGGAGAAAAAGAGGTTAAGACCTGGTATTTCGAGGTCTGGAATGAACCTAATCACCCAGCCTTTTTCACAGGCGACATGAAAGATTACTTCCATTTATATGAGGTAGCTGCGAGAAGCATCAAGAAGGTCTGTCCGGACTACCGCGTAGGAGGACCGGCAACGGCAGGGCCTGCCTGGATCACTGAAATCATAGACTTCTGCCACTCTAACCGGGTTCCTATAGATTTTATTTCAACTCACACCTATGCAGTCAAAGGCGTTCTTGATGAGTTCGGCACCAAATTGCACTATATGGTGACGGATCCAGGCGCGGTTGTTGATACTGTTAAGCGCGTGAGAAGCTGGATAGACTCATCAAAAATGCCTCATCTCGAGCTTCATTATACTGAATGGAGCACATCCTTCTCTTCGAGGGACCCAGTGCACGACTCATACGTGTCTGCTCCGTTCATTTTGTCTAAGCTCAAGAGAGTTGAGGGACTGGCTGATTCCATGTCCTATTGGACATTTTCAGATGTTTTTGAAGAAGCTGGACCTGGGCCTGATCATTTCCATGGGGGATTTGGGCTCCTCAATCTGCAGGGTCTGAAGAAGCCATCGTTCTTTGCATACAAGTTCCTAAACGAGCTCGGAGATACAGAGCTCGAGTGCGACGACACGGACTGCTTTGCGTGCAAGAATGATGAGGGCATACAGGTTTTGTTCTGGGACTACACATGTCCAAAACAGGATGTCCCAAACCAGGAGTTCTATGCCAGAGACCTGCCTGCAAGTCCGAGCAGCCCGGTTCGGCTGTCTATTGCCGGACTCGAAAAAGGCGTGTACGCAATGGCAGTATACCAAGTTGGCTACAGGGTAAATGATGTCTATACCGCTTACCTTGATATTAAACCGACTCTGACTGGGACACTGTCTCGGGACCAGGTTAGACAGCTCTCCGAAGCCAATTCAGGTAAACCGTTGTTTGTGAAGCGAATAGTCGTTGAGAACTCTGAGCCTGTTGTTGAGGACTTTGAGATGAGAACTAACGACGTGTTCTTGGTGAAGCTCTCGAGAGTTTGAGTCCTATGGGAGTATCTAGGTGTACAGGAGGAAAATAGGAATGCATATAGACCTAGTGAGATCAGTTGTAGCGGTTGTTATTCCTGTAGTCGTCTTGTCAAGTGGGGGGTGTGCCGCGTTGACGAATGCGGACGAGGTCTTAAACGAATTTCCCTATATCGATTCAGTAGTGTTTGGAGATGACATCTCGGAGCAGAGTCACAATGTCTCTGCACCTAAGACTATCGCAGTGACCGGGGGATTGGGCGAATGCGCTCGCAAAATTCTGCCAGGCGGATCACTTTCCTTTGAATTGAAATGCGATCCGGACAAGCAGAATTACTTGACCGTGCAGCTATGGGGATCAGATTCAGGATCGGGAATGCTGTTTTTGGCTCGGCCAATACAGAGCGAGTACGGGTCCGCCTGGTGTGAACTTGACTATATGAAAGACGACTTCGGATATCTTCGTCAAGATGCAGAGCGGGCATTTCCTGGGCGATTTTATTACAGCACATATCCGATCCCGGCTTTTTTGACCCGCAATAGAGAAACCGTGAGGTTGACCATCATAAGCACCGGTGGGGCGAATCCGTATGCTTCAGGGGCGGATCGCACGTCAAAGCAGGTTGAGGCCAGTAGAGGCATATACGCGGCTTATATCCATACCGACCCTTTCTTTGAGCCGCCAGAGACGGTCCCGGTCGGAGAAGACCCTGGGCTGGGAGAACCTCTGAGATCAAGGGACGGCGTTACTGCACACGAGCACTTGAGGAGAGAAATAAACAGAGGGATTCGCACCATACTTAGCTGGCAGTTTTATGGTCCGGAGTGGGATGAGAGGGTTGCTAGAGGAGACGCTCCGGCGGTAATGACCGGCGCGGTGTCATTTGGTGGCAAGCAGGGCAACAGCAGTTGGAGCGTTCAGGAGTGGAAGGACAATCTGTACGTTGCCACAGTGTCAACCGGAAACTGTGCGCCGATGAACGCTCTTGACTTGTATGCTGAGGCGTATTTGGCCGATTGGTCTGACTATAAAGGAAATAATGAATTAGTAGACAGGGTGGTCAAAGGCCTAGACTTCTATGTTCGAGCGCAAGGCCTTAACGGAGGATTTCACGATGGAGACCGGACATACATGTGGATCGGTGCCCCAAACAGAAGAAATGCGGTCAGCTGTCTCGAAGGATTTGGTACAATGTCCCTCGGCAGAGCATTTGCGCTCTTAAGTCGTCAAATACAGGCTTTGGGATACCTCGACGAACTGATCGATCATGACGACAATCCAGACACTCCTCCGGTGACACGTGCCAATGCGTATACAGCGATGTTTGTAGCGCTCAGGGATTACGTTGTCACTGAAAGGGGGCATGCGCCCAATCAAGATCTTGCACAGATCCTTGCAATGTTCTGGGCAAACGAGGCGTTGAAAACGCTCTCGCCTGAAGATGTGTGGTCCGAAGACAAAGTGTTGGAATATGCGTACTCCGCAGCTGGGATCACTGAGGACATATACGGTGGGCGGTGGCTTTCCTCTAAAGGCATGCCGCTAGAGCCGAATGGGACATCCGGCGGAGCGTACTCTTCTGGGTATGGCGTCAATTGCCTAGCCCTGCTGGCGCAATTGGCAGAGGCTACTTCTGATGAGGCCATTCAGCAAAAAACCAGGGATGCAGTGGAGGCTATGTCGTACTTCTTCTACCTGACGAGAGACGTCAGGGGCAACATTTGTGTTGCCAACGATGGCGTAATCAGTTGGAGAAACAACTCAACTCCCGGTCGGATTAATTATGGAAGCGATGTATGCATCGGGGTCCCTGCGTATGCAGCTTTAGAGTTAGGAGTGCCGGCAGCACAGAGGCTTGCCAAGCTATTGCTCGAGCACAACAGAGTTTATGAAGTAAACCTGTCTAAGCCAGCAGCACATTACATGAACTATATTCACAATGCAATCGATCTCCTCGAGAACTTGGACAGCCTGGCGGCTCTACCCGATACGGGCTACAGGCTTCCTATGGAGCCTGAATCCCCGGACTTCGCCTGGGTCGACGAGGAGGCTGGAAACGTCGCCATTAAGCACGGAGAAGCCCGTATATACATGTGCCTTAACTGGAGGCATAACCCGGGCAGTCCGAGGTCGCCGCACAATGCTTCAGTCAATAACATAGCCCGAATCCACATGACCACGCCTGCTGTCGACAGGATTGCTAACGCGATAATGAGCAGTGAAGATGGTTATTTCGGGCTTTGGACGGTAAAATACGGCAGATACTTAGTGGCTATAAACAGGTCTGCGGATACCACTTACCAGATTGAGCTGCCTGCGGGTTTTGGTTCTGCGACGGATTTGGTCTCTGGCCAGTCATTCGATCGGGGATCCGTGCCCGGACTAGCTCCAGGTGCGAGTTACGTACTGTACCTGGAGGATAGCGTTTAGCGATTGACCATTGACCGAAGGTGAGAAAAGGAGCGTCCAAGATGAATAATACTAAGCGGCGGTACCCGGGCCTTTTGTATACCCTTGAAAGGGTTAATAAGCTGCGCAGGCGGATAGAACAGCAGGATTCCTTCAGAAACGCTTGGCAGCGAATTGTTGAGAAGGCAGAATCTTTGCTCGATCTTGACTTCATTCCTGAAGAGATTGCGGACAAGCCTGACAATCAACACGGGGATTACGCCAAACCAGGAAGTCAGATCACCCAAATGAGTTGGACACTTGGGCTCGCCTACCATGTGACTGGCGACGAGCGCTATGCAAGAAAACTGAAGGATGCCCTTCTGTATTACAGTAACTACAAGAAGTGGTACGGGAAAGGGTTAATGAGAAATGATCCCCCGTGGCATTCTGAGCTGAATACTGCGAGATTTTGCTTCGGTTTCGCGGTTGGGTATGACTGTGTCCATGATTACCTCACCGAAACCGAGAGAAAGACTGTTGTCGACGCTGTTGTACGCTTGGGAATACTTCCAACTTTGAAGGACTGGATCCTCCCAGAGGAGAGGGTACACGCGCTTGACTCGATGGGGCATAACTGGTGGAGCGTATGCGTGGCAGAGGCTGGGCTAGCTTGCTTGTCAATTCTGGACGATGAGCCAAGAGCAGCTAGCTGGGTAAAGGCAGTGGTCGAGGCCTTCCCTCTTTGGTTCGACTATAGAGGCGAGAGGCTCCTGAACAAGAGTCCTAATTTCGACAGGAACGGGGCGTTCTACGAAAGCGTGAACTATGCAAATTACGCTTTGTACGAGTACCTCTTGTTCCGATTGGGCTATGCCAACGTGCTAGGTAGGCCGGAGGATGGAGACATTCCGATTCTTCAGAAAGTCGGGCGGTACTTCATTCATACTTGTTATCCGACACGGTCTGGGATCCTCACAGTAAACTTTGGCGATGGCGGTCTCCATGCTGGTGGGACTCAGGCTATCAAGATGCTATTGGCCAATGGATTCGACGGTAAAGGCCTTCGCGCGTATGTCCGGAAGGCTAGAACTGACCTAGATGAGCTCGACCTTCTCTACTACGACGAAATTCACACAGGAGAGGACGAGCTGGCCCTTGAAGAGACCTCGGTTATTTACCCAGATATCGGATGGGCAACCATGAGGGACTCCTGGGAGGACGATAGAACACTTCTTGCAGTCAAGTCCGGCTTTACATGGAATCATGCTCACGCGGATGCCGGCACTTTTGTGGTATTCCATGAAGGTACGCCACTCATAATCGATTCGGGGAACTGCTCATATTCGAGGCGTGAGTACGGTGGGTTCTATTGCCAGAGCCAGGCTCATAACGTAGTCCTCTTTGATGGGAAAGGGCAGAACCCTGAGGACCTGGGCCGCGGGGTCAAGCACCCCGGCACTGTTGATCATCTGATTGACTTGGCTGGGCTTAAGTGTGTCCAAGTCGACGCAACAGGTCCCATGTGCAGGTATTTTTCGAGAAACTACAGGCATCTTTTGTGGGTTGAAGACATCATACTAGTCGTCGACGAAGTGCGCTCGCATGAGCCAGGAACCTTTCAGTGGCTTCTCCACTATGACGGGCAGGCAACTCCACTTGAGAACGCAGTGCTGATCAAGAATGGGAATGCTTCTGCGCTCGTCCGCAACCATCATCCGGGCGATCTCATCCTTGGCGAGGCAGAAGGCCTGCGCGACCACCAGCCGGATGAAAAAGTTAGGTACTTGCAGTGGTCTACACGTCAGCCGTCTCGAGAGGCTAAGTTGATTACAAGTATTACTTTGTCGCCTGGGTCCGAAAGCTCTAACGTTACAGCGATTGAAGGCCCGGAAATGGTCGGAGTGCGCATCCATGGTCGTTCTGAAGTTACCGATGTCTATCTCAACTTGCGCTGTGATGGAAGGCGTATGCATAGGAATAGCAACAATGTGATCAATGGATTTGAGACTGACGCTTATCTCGTCGCAGTGACGTGGAAAAACAACGAGAATATTGAGACTTCACTTAATTTCTCTCGGTTACTAATCGCCAGCGGCAGCTACCTCAGGAAGAGCGGCCGCGTGATCTTTGATTCGTTGTCAAAAGCATATGCAGCGTTGGCGTATAGGCCTGATGAACTGCTAGTCCAGATATCTGGACAGCCGTTGATCAGGGCTAGAGTGTTTACCGGATCAAGGCCTAAATCGGTTTGGGTCAATGGTAAGGCTGTTGGACTAGACAGCGACTGTTATTGTGACCGCACGGATTCGTTGATTCTGACCGTTCAGACCGATGGTTAACAAGCAGCTGTGCTACATTGGAGCTTGTTAGTTTGCTCGGCAGGAAAGGAAGCTTTGTTCATGAACCCACAGGAACGTGGAAAGATGCATACTCCTGAACCTCTTTACCGGAAGGTAATGAAGGGAATCATGGAGGACATCAACAGAGGCATTTTGAAGCCGGATGACAGACTGCCGTCAGAGATGCAGCTCATGAAGAGATTCGGAGTCAGCCGTGTTACTGTGCGAAGAGGACTTACTGAGCTCGAGGCGAGAGGATTGATTTACAAGAGCAAAGGCAGAGGCTCGTTCGTATGCAATCCCACCAGCAGTGGGCTCAGCGATAAGACAAATGGGAAGTTTGTTGGGGTACTAGTCCCATATGTTGACGCACCGCACATGAGCGGTCTGCTGTCTAGCCTCGAGGAACACCTGCGCATGGCTGGCTACAGAGTGATCCTCTGCAACTTCAACGATAATCCTGCAGAGGAAGCTCATCACTTAAATGAGCTAGTCCGACATGGAGTGGCGGGTTTTATATGGTATCCGTCGAGTTATACGGCTTCAGTGGCTACTGCCAAGAAGCTCTCCAAGGATGGAACGCCATTCGTGCTAATTGACCGATACTTTACTCATCTTGACTGTGACTATGTGGTTTCGGACAACTTTGCTGGTGCGTACCAGCTGGTAAGTCACTTAATAGAGCGCGGGTGCAGGCGAATAGCGTACGTCACCGAGAACCCGGTTTATCCAACGCCTAGGAGGGAGAGGTTCAGAGGGTATCAGACAGCGCTTGAGGATCACGGACTCACGTTTAGTGAGAAACTCATCCTAGTGCCTGATAGTCCCGATGCATACAAGACGATACAGGAAGTCTTGCCTAGACTAGATGGAATCGACGGAGCGTTTGCTTCAAACGTGAGGGTAGTGTTGGCGCTGCTTAAGGCTATGCATGAGCTTGGCTGGAAGGCTCCGGACAATCTCAGAGTTACGTGTTTTGACGGGTACGGCCCGGCAGTTCCTGTAGACATCGATCTCACTTCAGCGAACCAAGAGACCAAGGAAATCGCTAGGCTGGCTGTGGATTGCTTGATTCGAAGAATTCAGGGAGATTCTGGTGGTCCAATGCACCACATTGTCAAGCCCAGGTTTCACATTGGGAACACTACGTAGCGGAAGGAGCATCGTCTTTATGTTGCAAAGATTGGAGGCAGTGAGGCAGCACAACGTTCGTCTGTCTAGAAGCATCTTTCTTGATAGATTTGTTTTGAACCGCTCGTATGTGATGAGTCTCACTGACGAGAACCTCCTACAGAACTTTACTCTTGAGGCCGCACTGAGCGGTTGGGCAACCTACAACAGCCAGTTTGGCCAGCCCGATAACCAGGAACACCGTCACTACGGATGGGAGTCACCGACGTGCAGTCTTAGGGGGCATTTCCTCGGTCACTGGCTTTCCGCAGCAGCAATGATCTGGGCGTCGACTGGTGACGAAGAAGTGAGGCTAAAGGTCAACCGGATTATCGATGTCCTGGAAGTGTGTCAGGAGAGGAATGGCGGGGGATGGCTCGGATCGTTCCCAGAGAAGTACTTTAGGCTGTTGGCTGAAGGTAGACCACCTTGGGCACCTCACTATGTCACGCATAAGACTTTCATGGGACTCATAAGCGTGTGGTCGCTCATGGGCAATGAAAAGGCGCTGCGTCTTGCAGACAGGTTCGCCGATTGGTTCATCGCCTGGTCTAGAGACTTCAGTAGAGACCAGATGGAGCGCATTCTGGCGGTTGAGACCGGCGGAATGCTTGAGGTTTGGGCGGATCTTTACGCTGCTACAGACGATCCGAAATACCTAGGGCTCATCGACAAGTACACTCATCATGCGCTTTTTGATCCCCTTCTGGAAGGTAAAGACGTCTTGACCAACCGCCACGCTAATACAACTATTCCTGAGGCGCACGGTGCTGCGCGGGTGTACGAGGTAACAGGGAATGAGTGGTACAAGAGAGTGGCGGAAGCGTTCTGGCGCTGCGCGGTTACCGACCGCGGCACCTTCTGCACGGGCGGACAGAACACATGTGAGTGGTGGAATCCGCCATTTGAGTTCGCTGCTAGACGCAACCAGTATACCCAAGAGCACTGCACGGTGTACAACATGATTCGGCTTGCGGACTACTTGTTCCGCTGGTCGGGAGATTCAGCATATCTCGATTACATCGAACGCAATATCTACAATGGCTTCCTTGCTCAGCAGAATCCTAAGACGGGCATGGTTAGCTACTGGTTGCCGTTGCAAGCTGGCGCTCGGAAACGCTGGGGCCATCCAACCAAGGACTTCTGGTGCTGCCACGGCACGCTAGTGCAGGCCCATGCGATGTATACCGCACTTACGTATTACAAGGATGCTGAAGGTTATGCGATCGCACAGTACATACCCTCCGAAATGACCGACGACTGGAATGGAGTGAGGGTGAAGATTGCTCAATCGTTCGACACTAGGATCGGGCGACTGAACCTGGCCGGGGACACGACCCAATTTGATGGTCCGGTCCGCCGCCCAGACAAATGGATTGTGAGGATAAACGTGTCCTGTGAATCGCCGACGCAGTTCGTTTTAAAGCTCAGGAAGCCTGATTGGCTCAGTGCACCTGCAGTAGTAAAGGTTAATTCCGAGGGTGAGCAAGTATTCGACTCGGAACCGGGTTTCGTGGTATTGGATAGGGTCTGGCATGAGGACAGTGTTGTAATCGAACTTCCAAAAACTCTGAAAGCCGAGCCGATTCCTGATGAACCTGAGACTGTAGCGTTCCTTGACGGACCGATTGTCTTGGCCGGGCTCTGCGACAGAGAGGTGACTCTGTACGGCGACAAAGACGATCCTCGTTCGTTCCTAGTGCCGGACGATGAGCAAAACTTCAAGCGATGGAACTTGGCTTACCGCACTGTGCGACAGCCATGGTCTATCAGGTTTATACCTCTCTATAATGTGGTTGACGAGACTTATACAGTTTACTTCCCGGTGCAGGCAAGAAATAACTGTGCCCTCTAGAGATTGTTCAATAGATGCGGGGTGATTTCGTGAAAAGCTACACTCAGGACGCTGAACAACGAGTAGAAATTAGTTCCCCGGACTCATCTGTCCGGGCCGCCTTTGCAGTCGGCACCCACAGAGGAATGGCCGGGCGTTTGACCTACACCGTAGAGTATAAAGGGATAAGAGTCCTCGACGCATCCCAACTGGCCTTTGAGTTCGCAGACAGCCCGAGCCTTGACGGCGGACTGGCCATTGTTGACGTGAAACGAAGCAGTCATCATTCCACGTGGAAGCCTGTGTACGGAGAACGTAGTGTCATACCAGATCATTACAATGAGGCTGTGATCGAGCTTGTTGAGGTCGGCGAGCCGCATAGAGATGTTCGGCTGACATGTAGAGTATACAATGAAGGAGTGGCATTCTGCTTTACTTTCGGTAAGACCTTTGGAGACGTGGTCTCCATTGACCGCGAGACGGTAGAGTTTTGTTTTGTTGAAGACCATACTACCTGGGCGACCTACACTGCTCAGGGTCCATACGAAGAAGTCACAATCAGTCAGGTCAGGAGCGGCTGTGAGCGGCCTCTGACAGTGAGAGTTGCTGACAACTGCTTCGCTTCCATTTGCGAAGCGCGCCTGGTAGACTATGCTCGCATGAAACTGGCACCGCGTGAAGGGCGTCCGAACTGTCTCGTCAGTGAACTCTCCGGTCGCGTTGTCGGCGGGACTCCACTGACAACTCCTTGGAGGGTTATAGTCTTGGGCGATAGTGCCGGCCAGCTGCTTGAGAGAAACTACATCATCTTGAACCTAAACGATCCATGTGCTTTAGACGATGTGTCATGGATCAGGCCGGGGAAGGTTATAAGAGATACTTCCTTGTCCACAGTGGGCGGTAAGGCCTGTGTAGACTTAGCGGTTAAGTATAATCTGCAGTTTGTGGAGTTTGATTGCGGCTGGTACGGCCCAGAGTTCTCTCCCGAGTCTGATGCCAGATTCGTCAACGTCGACCCTCGCAAATACAACGGCCCGTTGGACTTGCATGAGGTCATCAAGTATGCGGATGAGAGAGGAGTCGGGGTTATTCTCTACGTCAATCACATTGCGTTGGAGCGCCAGGCGGATGAGCTTTTCCCCTTGTACCATGAGTGGGGAGTAAAAGGGGTTAAGTTTGGATTTGTCAACGTCGGGCCTCAGGAGTGGACAAGCTGGCTGCATGAGGCGGTCAGGAAGGCGGCTCAACATCGTCTAATGGTCGATATTCACGATGAATACCGGCCTACTGGCTACTCTCGAACCTATCCCAATCTCATAACTCAGGAAGGAATTAGAGGAGACGAGGAACGTCAACCTACATGGAATTTCCTTGTAACTCTGTTCACTCGTATGATCGCTGGTGCTGCCGATGTTACTGTGTGCTACTATGATGAGCGCGTAGATCAGCTGTGGAGCCACGGCTTTCAGCTTGCGAAATCGGTTGTATTTTACAGCCCATGGCACTTCCTTTTCTGGTATGACAGGCCGAGAGCAGCATGGAAGGATCCAGACTCGCGACGGTACAACGTGATTGGAGACGAACCGGAGCTCGAGTTTTTTGCAGCCATATCTACAGTTTGGGACGATACCCGGATTCTCAACGGAGAGATTGGAAGGTACGCCACTGTTGCCCGGAAGAAAGGATCGCAGTGGTTCATCGGATCGATGAACTCGTCAGATCCTCGAAGTCTAAGTGTTTCACTTGATTTCTTGGAAACAGGGGTAACTTATTCGGCACGCATATACTACGATGACCCTACAGTCAACACTCGTACCCGTGTCGGTATTAGGACGCAAGAAGTTAACGCGTCCTCAGTACTAGACCTCAAACTCGAACCGAACAGCGGATGTGCGATTTGGCTAGCACCCACGCGGTGATTGGACTTTATCCCGCAGGCACTCGAGGGTCAGTGTGACGCTACCGGCAGAAGTATCTAGGCAGGACAGCAGCCTTCTGACGTGGAATAATCTGTAGTCATGAGGCTGCTGTATTTGCTGTACCGACCGATGATTTAGTAGCGTGAGGGAGTGCCCGGTGAATGTCTCTTCACCTCTCCAACGATAGAAAAAGCTCTGAACCGCTCTATCGACGGGTTATGAAAGCCCTCATCGACGAGATAAACCAAGGGAGACTTAAGCCGGATGACAAGCTGCCATCCGAAGCTCAGCTGGTTGAGCGGTTCGGCGTCAGTCGCGTAACGGTTAGGCACGCCTTGGACCAGCTTGTGGCAAAGGGATTAATCTACAGACACAAGGGCAAGGGTTCATTTGTGTGCGGACCTCAATCGAGTGGGCCGGCGGGAAGTCGCGGGGAGTTTGTGGGAGTAGTTGTACCGTATGTAGACGCCCCGCACATGAGCGGTCTTTTAGCAGGGTTAGAGGAGGATCTCTTAGGAGCGGGATACAGAGTAGTCCTGTGTAATTTCCACAATGACCCCATAGAAGAATCCAGACATCTAGAAGATCTCATTCAGCAGGGAGTCACCGGTTTTGTGTGGTACCCTTCTAGTTTCGCCATTTCCGCAAAGACAGCCGAACGCTTACTCAAAGACGGAGTCCCGTTCGTGCTCATAGACAGGTATTTCCCGGATCTCGAGTGCGACTATGTAGTTTCTGACAACTTTGGTGGAACTTATCAGGTAGTCAAGCACCTGATCGAACGCGGTTGCAAGCGCATAGTTTACCTTACAGAAAACCCGGTATATCCAACACCGCGTCGAGACAGGTTTCGTGGGTATCAGGCGGCGCTCGAGGATCACGGCCTTACGTTTGCAGAAAAGTTGATATTAGTGCCCGAAAGCGATGATGCTCATGTGACTATACAAGAGTCGTTGCCGCGGCTGGGCAAGATCGATGGAGCATTTGCATCTAACGTCAGAATCGTACTTGCCCTGCTTAAGGCTATGCACGCACTGGGATGGAAGGCTCCTGACGACCTCAAGGTTTCGTGTTTTGACGGGTATGGACCGGCAGTTCCCGTAAATATCGATTTGACTTCCGCAAATCAGGTGACTAGAGAAATTGCCCGCACTGCGGTAGAATGCTTGGTGAGAAGAGTCAAAGGTCGGGCCGCGACACCTCAGAAGCATGTTCTAGAACCAGTATTTCACGTAGGCAATACAACTTGAGTCAGGCTATCCTGGAGTGCCCTGCCTTGCCTGTATAATTGCTGATATGCAGGGGGGATTTGCTCGCAGCTAACGAACGAGATGTATAGTGGAGGGAGAGGTATGAACATCGTTGATTCCTTGATGGCAGATCTGGATGTCGAGCAGTTCTGGAAAGACGATGCTCTGGCGCATGAGGATAACTGCTTTAGCGAAAGGGCGCCGCAAGTCGCACTGGGAATCAGAATGAGCGACGAGTGCGTCTTTGCCGAGCTTGGAGAGGAAGGAAACCCCTGGGGGTACACTCCGCGGGAGCGCAGGATAGAACTTAATAAACGCTATAACGACAAAGCCGAGAAGATCGTGGGCCGAAGGCTTCTCAGAGAGACTTTCCCTACTCCCGAGGAAACATTTCCTGAGATTAGAGGCATTGGAGAAGTCTTCGGCGGCAAATACGTCTTCGACGGGAACACGGTTTGGCTGCAACAATCCTGCAGCACTCCTGAAGAACTGGAGAAGATACTCGACAGAGTTGAGAAGCTAGATCTCCGTGAGTTCATCCTGCCACCAAACTGGGAAAGCGAAAAGAAACGCATTTATGAGGAGTACGGCCATAAGCCGCCGCTTTGGAGACATGTCAGGGGTCCGGTTACGCTTGCAACATCTATCTACGGCGTTGAGAATCTCATTTTCTTGATAATCGATAACCCTGACCTAGCTCGCAGATTCAGCCAAGTCATCGGCGATGTCATCTGCGGCATAGCTGAGATCATGGATGAGGAAGCCGGGTATGCGCCGGGTGAGGCTCCTCCCGGATTCAGCTTTGCAGACGACAATTGCAGCTTACTTACCCCTGAGATGTATGAGTTCTTCGGATTCCCGATTTTGAAGCGTGTGTTCGAGCGATGGAGCCCAAACCCCGGAGATCCCAGGTATTTGCACGCAGACTCGGAAGTAAACCATCTGCTGCCGGTGCTCGGCCGACTTAACCTCACAGCCTGCAACTTCGGCCCGACAGTGCTGGTTGATTCGATCCGTAAGTACATGCCTAGGACCCGCATTGACGGTTGTTTATCTCCTCTGGTCTTTATGAGGAACGATGAGGAGGAGATTATCCGTCAAGTGAAGCGAGACTGCCAGATGGCTAGAGAACACGGGAGGGGGCTCAATCTCTCTACTGCCGGGTCGATAAACAACGGCTCGTTACTCACCAGCATGAGATTAGTGATGGCTACGATTCAGAAATACGGCAGGTACTAGTGTTTAAGGAGGGCTAGTCTTTTGTGAAACCGATTATTGGCGAATACCATGCCCTCGCTCAATGGGCTATGCAGCAGTGCGAATTCTCACTTTCGTACCTGAGCCGGGAGTGGCCCGATATAGAAACGTGGAAAGCGACTGCTCGTTCTAAGGTGTTGGAACTGTTGTCATATAACCCGCCAGAGGTCCCTCTCAACCCTAGGGTTGAGAAAGTGGTGGAGAGGGACGGAGTCATAGTAGAGCTAGTCAGCTACGATCAGCCGTTTGGCCCGCGCACGGAAGGATATCTGCTTTACCCGGCAAGACGAAGTGGCCGTTTACCCGGAGTAGTAGCCCTACATGACCATGGCGGTTTCAAATTCTACGGAAAAGAAAAGCTCGTAGGACTCGATGACGAGCCGATTGTGTTGCGGGAGTTCAAGCGAGATCTCTATGGAGGCAGGTCTTGGGCTAACGAACTTGCAAAGCGCGGGTATGTGGTGTTTGTCCCGGACGTCTTCTTGTGGGGATCGAGAAAGATGGCGGTTGCTAGTTTCCCGGATGCCTTTGTCAAAAAGATGAGTCAACTCGAATCTGACAGTTCTGAATACATCAAGGCGTACAACGCAATGGCCGGCCAGTATGAGACGCACATTGCCAAGGTGTTGTTCTTGGCTGGAACGACCTGGCCGGGCATTGCTTTGTACGATGATCGCAGAGCTGTGGACTATCTGGTAAGTCGAGACGAAGTGGATCCGGATCGCCTAGGCTGTGGAGGCCTGTCTGGAGGCGGGTTTCGCACAATCATGCTTGCCGGGCTAGACCCGCGCATCAAATGCGCTGTGTGCGTAGGGTTTATGTCTACCTATCAGGAAATGATCGCCGATAAAGCAGCCAGCCACACATGGATGATCCACATTCCTCACCTGTCTAAGTACCTCGACATGCCGGATCTGGCCTCCTTGCATGCCCCGCTTCCTTTTATGTGTCAATACGATGAGGATGATGCTTTGTGGACCCTGGAAGGCCAGAGGGAAGCCGACAGAAAGCTTCAAGCTGTGTATTCAAAGATGGGTAGAGCTTCCGCATACTCTGGCAAGTTCTATCCCGGCCCGCACAAATTCGATGTGAATATGCAGGAAGATGCGTTTGACTGGTTCGACAGGTGGTTAAAGGACACATAACTGCGCCCTAGGATTTGGAGACATCATCGTGGTGGCAGTTACTGAGTAAGATGATGGAGACATAGTCATATTTCTGGCAGGATTCCGCACTGGTGCGTAGAATCCTGCCATGAGTTGCCTAGTTACTCCGGTGTCGCTGAGTGTCAGAATCCCACCATTGCATATTAGATGGAGAGGTGTACAGTGAAGGTAGAGTTCATAAACCCATTCGCGAATGCAGTTCTAACCGTGCTAGAAAAAGAGGTACCCGCTGATTGGACCAGAGGACAGCTTTCATTAAGACCGAGCCCGTTCGAAGGACACGACATGAACGTAATCATTGGAGTTGCTGGCGACGTCGAAGGACAGGTAGTCTTGACGATGAGCAATGCCACTGCAAAGAACATAGTCTCAACAATGATGGGCGAAACCGTGACAGAGTTGGACGAACTCGGCAAGAGTGCGATTGGTGAACTGGGCAATATGATTACCGGTAACGCATCAATCGCTCTAGCCGAGAACGGATACAGGTCTGTCTTGACTCCGCCTTCGGTGATTCAGGGCAAGGAGTTGATTGTGACTACTGTAATGCCGGTCCTGAGCATACCTATGAGAAGCGAAATGGGCGACGTGACGGTATGCGTGGCTCTCCGTGAGACTAGATAGGCGTAGACTTGGGCAGCGGCAGCAGGTGTGTTGCGTTGCTACTCGCGAAGAGAAGCACCCCGGCGGTCAGGTGTGGGAGCCGGGGTTTTTGTTTTAGCCGCTGCAACGCTGAATGTAATTGACGCCCGCTACGAGTATTGGTATACTGTTAAATAACCGGATTATCCAATCGTTTTAGTCGGGTATTCACGATCAACTGAACGAGCGGCGGGAATACTCGTGTTCAAGGGAGCAGGAGGTCTTCGAATGGCATTGAAGATTTACGACTGTGTTACCGACCTGATCGGCAGAACTCCCGTAGTCAGGCTTAGAAGGCTGGTGCGGAAGACTGATGCAGAAGTTTTTGTCAAGCTGGAGAGTTTTAATCCTGGCGGCAGTGTCAAAGATCGCATTGCCCTCAGCATGATAGAAGCCGCAGAGAAAGAAGGCAAGCTAAAGCCCGGGGATACTATTGTTGAGCCCACCAGCGGAAACACCGGAGTTGGCCTGGCTATGGTAGCAGCAGCCAAGGGCTACCGTCTGATCATTACCATGCCTGAAACAATGAGCCTTGAGAGACGCAGGCTTCTGAAGGCGTTCGGCGCAGAACTAGTTCTAACTCCGGCGTCAGAGGGAATGCCGGGAGCTATTCGAAAGGCGTTGGAAATAGCCAGCGAGCGCCGGTGCTTCATGCCTCAGCAGTTTGAAAACCCGGCCAACCCTGAGATTCATCGCAAGACTACCGCTAGAGAGATTATGGAGCAGATGGATGGGTACCTTGACGCTTTTGTAGCCGGAGTCGGAACCGGGGGCACACTAACCGGAGTCGGAGAGGTGCTCAAGAGCGAGGTTGAAGGCGTGCAAGTCATAGCTGTTGAGCCTGCGGAATCGCCCGTTCTTTCCGGCGGCGCCCCAAATCCTCATGGTATTCAAGGAATTGGAGCAGGGTTTGTCCCGAAAGTTCTTAATACGAAGATCTACGACAGAGTTATTCAGGTAAAGACGAGTGACGCGAAGCAGATGGCGGCCAGACTCGCTAGGGAAGAGGGGATTCTAGCCGGCATTTCATCCGGAGCTGCAGCTTTTGCCGCACTTAAGGTAGCAGAGGAATTGGGCCCCGGCAAGAGGGTTCTCGCGGTGCTTCCGGACACCGGAGAAAGGTATCTCTCGATTGAGGACCTGTTTGATTAATGCTCCATAACCTCAGTAGGTGATCTAGTACACAAATGAGTGAGTCCGCAAAGGCAGTGAGGGTAGGATGAGAACATCTACGAAGGGACGCTACGGGGTTCGGGCTATGCTTGACTTGGCCAGAAACAGCAGTTCCGCCCCGGTCCCCTTGAGAGACATAGCCGAGAGGCAGGGCATCTCTGAACACTACCTTGAGCAGCTGTTTGCGAGCCTCAGGAAGGCCGGGCTCGTGCGCAGCGTCAGGGGAACCAAGGGCGGATATGAACTTGCTAGTGACCCATCCGGGATCACTGTTGGCCAGATCTTGAGGGTGCTAGAGGGCCCAATTGGCCCAACCGACTGCGTTGCAGATGACGACTCTGCAGTGCACTGCGAGCGCGAAGATACCTGTGCTACGAGATACCTCTGGCTGAAAGTGCGGGCTGCGATCTCAAGCGTTGTAGATACGACCACGCTCGCGGATCTGGTTCGGGTGGCCGATCAGCTTGAGGGCAAGTGTACCCCGCCCATGTACTACATTTAGCTAATCCGCATCGGATCGAACTTCCGCAATCTCAGCGAGTTAGAGACTACGCTAACCGAACTCATAGCCATCGCTGCACCGGCAATGATTGGGGAAAGATAACCGAGAGCAGCGACAGGGATGCCGATTGTGTTGTATGCAAAGGCCCAGAACAGATTTTGCTTAATGATCCGCATGGTCTGCCGCGATAGCCGGATAGCAGCTACTATTCCGCGCAGATCCCCGCTCATCAGGGTGATATCTGCCGTTTCAATGGCGACGTCTGTTCCGGTTCCAATTGCAATTCCCACGTCTGCTACTGCGAGGGCCGGGGCATCGTTTATGCCATCCCCAACCATTGCCACACATTTGCCCTCACTTCGAAGCTTTTCGATTTGATCAGCTTTGTGTTCCGGCAAAACCTCAGCCAGCACTTTATCTATTCCGACCTGTGAAGCGATAGCTTTGGCTGTTCTCTCGTTGTCGCCTGTGAGCATGTAAACAGTTATTCCCATCTTCTTGAGCGCATCAATAGCCGCTCCCGAGGTCTCTTTGACCGTGTCGGCGACAGCAATCAGCCCGGCAATTTGCCGGTCTACGGCGACTAGCATAGCCGTTTTTCCCTGGGCCTCAAGTCTGTCAAGCTGTTGACTCACTGCGCTTGTGTCTATTTCTAAATCAGCCATCAGGCGGACATTGCCGACCAGCACCTGCTTTCCCTGAATCGACGCCTTAACTCCCCGGCCGGGAATAGCTTCAAAGGACTCAGCAGGAGGAATGTCGGTGCCTTCGCTCTGCGCATGCCTGACGATTGCAGCAGCAAGGGGATGCTCTGAGTTGCGCTCTGCAGCCGCTGCTAGGCTTAGGAGGTCCTCCCGCTTCTGCCCGATCTCTATGACGTCCGTGACTTCGGGTTCGCCCTTGGTGACGGTTCCTGTCTTGTCCAACACGACCGTATCTATCTTGTGCGCCTTCTCAAGATGCTCTCCACTGCGGATTAAGATACCCTTTTCAGCGCCTTTGCCCGTTCCGACCATGATTGCGGTGGGAGTTGCCAATCCGAGGGAGCATGGACACGCGATCACCAGCACTGCAGTGAACCTTATGAGCGCTTCTGTAAAGCTTGCACCCAAGGCGTACGAGATGATTAGAGTGAGAATCGCAACTGCCACAACTGCCGGCACGAAATAGCCGGACACTTTGTCTGCAAGTCTCTGCACCGGCGCTTTTGACCCTTGAGCCTCTTCGACTAGCCTGACGATATTCGAAAGCACAGTGTCTTTGCCGACTTTAGTTGCTCTGAACTTAAACGAGCCCTGCTTATTTATGGTAGCCCCAATGACCTCGTCGCCTACTGCCTTATCCATCGGAACGCTTTCGCCGGTGATCATAGATTCGTCGACGGCAGATGCGCCCTCTACGATGACCCCATCTACCGGGATTCTCTCTCCGGGCCTCACAATCACGATGTCTCCGACCACAACCTGTTCAACCGGTATATCGATTTCATGGCCGTTGCGCACTACCCTTGCAGTGCGCGGTTGCAGTCCGATGAGCTTCCGTATCGCCTCCGAAGTCCTGCCTTTAGCTATTGTCTCCAAGAGTTTGCCAAGCAGTATGAGAGTAATTACGAGTGCAGATGTCTCAAAGTACACTGCACCATCGCCGAAAAAGGTTATCATTGCACTATAGACATATGCCGCAGTCGTCCCAAGCGCGACCAGCACGTCCATGTTAGCAGCACCGGATCTGAGAGCATGGTAGCTGCCGCGGTAGAACTGCCATCCTGCGATCAGCTGGACCGGAGTTGCAAGTGCAAACTGCAGGTAAGGGTTCAGCAGGAACCGTCCCACGCCGAGGTCAAGAACATGGACGAACATCGCTAAGATCAAAGGGAAAGACAAAACTGCAGCAAAAACAAACCGCGCTGTCTGACGCCTGATTTCCCTTTCCCTAGCCACTTTTTCCTTATCTCTAGCCTGCAGAGTTTCAACAACCTCATTTGCTCCATATCCAAGCCCGGTCACAGCACTGATTAGCTGCTCTGTCTGAATCCGATCTGGATCAAAGGTGACTGTAGCTCGCTCAGTTGCGAGGTTTACCACCGCTTCCTTTACCCCCGAAAGAGATCCTAATGCGGTCTCAATGCGCCTGGCGCAGGCAGCGCAGTGCATTCCGGTGACATTTAAAGTCACTTGTTTCAACCCACCTTGCTCCGCCGTGGAGTGATTTCGTTGCTCAGTCACTTGACTCACCTCGCATACTCCCGGTGGACGGCCCATAGGCAGTCGCACAGGTTGTCAAAGTTACTTGTGAGTATAGTCTACCTAAAGATGGGCGGAAAATGAAGGCGGATGAAGGGGATTGCGGATTCTTGGCACGTCCTCACAGATCTTCGCTAAAACCTTTACTAGGTCGGGAAGCCCCCAGGGCGTCAGGTAGATGAGCTGCGGCATGAGGGAGATGAAGAATCGTTGGCAGAAGATAAATATGAGCGGAATCGCAACAACCGGGGCTTTGTGCCTAAAGACTACGCTTAGAAACATGGACAGCGCCAGATAGAAAAGCAAGCCTATGAAGAGAATTCCCGGAGAATTCCCGCGCCGGCAGTAAATCTCACCGCCTGGACTTTTCCGTACGATTTGCTGAGGCCGAAAGTCTCAATCACATTGTCCGAACTATCGCAAGTGCCCAGCTCTATGGCCACTTATCGGTCACTTCGAAAACCCGAGACGTCTACTTAAATTACTAGGGCTGGATTTAAGCTTAAACCGCGGCATCAGAACCACTTGACCTATTTGAATAACATTACTCGCTGCCCTTTCAGTCAAACAGTTAGCATGGAGGGATTTGGTGCGAACGTGTCTAAAAGGTTATTAGCGCTGGAGCGTCATTGTCAGTAATGGAGGGACTGCGATGTCAGATCAACTAGTGATTGGGGTTGATTTTGGGACTGATTCTGTGAGGGCAGTCGTCGTCAACGCTAGGACCGGTGAGGAGGAGGCCACAGAGGTCGCTCTTTACAAGCGTTGGAGTAAAGGATTGTATTGCGACCCTACCAAGAATCAGTTCCGTCAGCATCCTCTGGACTACATAGAGGGGCTGGAGGAGTGCATAAAGGGAGCATTGGCCAAATTGCCTGCCGGATCCAGCAGCAGGGTTGTTGGTATCGGGATTGATACAACTGGTTCTACCCCATGTGCAGTGGATAGGAACGGAACCCCGCTAGCATTGCTTGACGAGTTTGCCGATAACCCAAATGCGATGTTCATCCTATGGAAGGATCATACAGCCGTGGCTGAAGCGGCGGAGATCAACGAAGTCGCGAGAACTTGGGGCGGCACGGATTTCACCAAGTATGAAGGGGGCGTCTATTCGTCCGAATGGTTTTGGGCAAAGATCCTTCACACACTAAGGCATGACAACAAAGTGCGGGAGGCTGCTTATTCATGGGTCGAGCACTGTGATTACATTCCAGCCCTGCTGACAGGAACGACTGATCCGCTCAAAATGAAGCGAAGCAGGTGCGCAGCCGGGCACAAAGCAATGTGGCACGCTGAGTGGAACGGCTTGCCCAGCGAAGAGTTTCTCGTCAAGATAGATCCGCTCCTGGCCGGATTGAGGGATCGGCTGTATACTGAGACATATACTTCTGATATTTGTGCGGGAAAACTGGTTCCTGAATGGGCGGACAGGTTGGGGTTGCCTGCCGGTATAGCCGTCGCGGTCGGTGCTTTTGATGCACACATGGGAGCTGTCGGCGGAGGAATAGTCGAGAAGGCCCTTGTCAAGATCATGGGAACATCGACCTGCGATATGATGGTAGCGAGATATGAGGTGATCGGTGACAAGCTAATCAAAGGCATCTGCGGACAGGTCGACGGGTCGATTATCCCCGGCATGATTGGCCTGGAAGCCGGTCAATCCGGTTTTGGCGATGTTTATGCCTGGTACAGAAGCCTGCTGTATTGGCCGTTTGAGTCAGTGCTCCCAACAGTTGAGGGGATTGACGCAGGCACTGTCGAGAAGATCAAGAAGGCTGCTCACAGCAAGATGCTTGCGCAGCTTACCGAAGAGGCTGCAAAGATCGATCCGGCCAGCACGTCGCTTGTTGCACTCGATTGGCTGAACGGCCGAAGGACCCCATATGCTAATCAGATGCTCAAGGGAGTCGTCGCCGGGATCACCCTTGGCACTACTGCTCCTGCGGTGTTTAGGTCCCTCGTAGAAGCCACTGCCTTTGGAGCGAAAGCGATCGTCGATAGATTTACTGATGAGGGAGTTGAGATAGATCAAGTCATTGCCCTGGGCGGTATCCCGCAGAAGAACGATTTGGTCATGCAGATTACCTCGGACGTGTTGGGCATGCCCATTAAGGTTGCTGCTTCGGCGCAGACTTGCGCAGTGGGAGCAGCGATGTTCGGTGCGGTTGCGGCAGGCATCTACCCGTCGGTTGAGAAGGCTCAGGCAGAGATGTTTAGTGGCTTCAGCAAGACGTATCAGCCGATTAAGAGGAATGTCGAACTCTACAAGCGGCTTTACAGAGAATACCTTGAAATGGGTAAGTCTTTGGAGGATCAGCTCAGCAGGTTATAGGTCCTAGTTCTGACTCATAGGTTGGCTTCAGAGAAGGCCGGTAGTTTTTCAAGAGTGGTTTCTTAAGACAGGTAGTCAGGTACCGTTGCAGTGTCGGCCAGGGCAACCGGCGACGAGAGCAGGGGATTTTGACATATAGTCCCCTCTACCACGTCCTGTGTGTCCTGGCTTGGACCTATTACCGTTGAAGTCAAAATATGGTTGTGACATCTAGGTTCGATGATCGGGGGTATTAGGGGTAGTGCGGCAGCGTACAAAACGCACGAGGACCAGTTCATTCGGCTCCGCCGGCAGAATCAGTCATGATTCATCTAGGTTTTACAAGAGCCGACTTTATGGTGAGATCGCTTTGCCGTCAGATGTCGATTATGTCGAAAATCGCATTGATGAATCGTTGTTGGATCGGATCTTCTGCAAGTCAAGCGAGTCGATGGAGGAGATACCAGACTCCTCTGTCCACCTCATGGTGACTTCACCCCCGTACAATGTGAGCAAGGAGTATGACCAGGACCTCTCGATTGACGAGTACCGCAGCCTGCTGAGACGGGTTATGGCTGAAACCTATCGCAAACTAGTGACCGGAGGTAGGGCGTGTATCAATATCGCGAACGTCGGACGTAAACCGTATATCCCCCTGCATGCTTTTATCATTGAGGACATGCTTTCGATCGGTTATCACATGCGGGGCGAGATTATTTGGGACAAGGGTTCCAGCGCCGGTGAATCGACAGCTTGGGGAACCTGGATGTCAGCCGTAAATCCAGTTTTGAGGGACGTGCACGAGTATATACTTGTGTTCTCCAAAGGATCATTTTCCCGATGTGCGAACGGCAGGAATAGCACAATTGAGAGGGAAGACTTTCTTGCTTGGACTAAGAGCATATGGTCCTTTCCTACAGTATCTGCTAAGAGCGTCGGACATCCAGCTCCGTTTCCTACAGAGCTTCCGTACAGGTTGATACAACTTTACACGTTTGAAGGAGACGTAGTGCTCGACCCATTTTGTGGCAGCGGCACAACATGCATAGCAGCTCTGAAAAGCGGCCGCCGTTACATAGGGTACGAGATTAACCCGGAATACGTAGATCTAGCTCGGCGGAGGATTCGAGAGGAAGTTGGTTGCTCTTCTGGGGAGCACAATTGTCAAAGCGGAAAGCGTGGAGACCAGAATGCGCTTCGAACTAATTGGCCTAGGAATGAGATATGAACGGCGACGCCCTAGAGGTATTGAGCCTGTTCAGGGAGTTCTACTGTTTTTGACCCTGATGGCGATAGCACTGATTACCGTATGGAGTCAGATGCCACCGGCGCCAAAGGATGTTGTCGGTCCGGATGAGTTTTCTGCTACACGAGCGTTGGCAGACATAGAGGCGATTACGGCTGGCGGGCCTCACCCAACTGGATCTGAAGCGCAGGCGCAGGTTAGAGAATACTTGATACAACGGCTTGAGTCGATTGGATACTCTCCGCAGGTTTGCAGTGAATGGATCACTCAAACCGATTGGAATGAAGACATACTCGTGAAAAACATAGTGGCAATGCTCGATGGACAACAGGCCGGGCCAGCTGTAATGATTACGGCTCATTATGATTCCGTACACACCGGGCCTGGTGCCATGGATGACGGCGCCGGCGTTGCGGTCCTGCTGCAGATAGCTGAATCGCTGGCCAATAGAACAGTGCGCAATCCGGTGATTTTTCTGTTAAGCGATGGCGAGGAGTACAATGTCCTCGGGGCTAAGGCTTTTGTGGCGTACAGTCCGTTGGCTGAAGACGTTGCCGTAGTCTTAAACCTCGAGTCTCGTGGAAGCAGCGGCTTGGGCCTCCTGTTTGAAATGGGGGAGGGTAATAGGGAACTGATCAAGCTTTATGCAGATGCGGTAGACAGGCCCGCAGCGTCGTCTGCGTTTTACGCTCTGTATGAGCAGCTTCCAGTTTGGACCGACTTTACGGTGTACAAACAGGTCGGGATGACGGGATACAATATTGCAAACATCGGGACGCCCGAGACTTACCACACGGCTGCTGATTCCGCAGAGAACGTCAATCTAGGAACTCTGCAGCACATCGGTGATACGGCAATGGCTTTAGCTCTGCGCCTTGCCGACGCTGATCTCGAGAGTCTTAGGGCTTCTGAGGACAGCATCTTTTTCGACATATTCACCCGGACGCTCATTCATTACCCACAAAAACACGCTATACCTCTTGCGATCCTTGCACTAGCCATATCTCTACTTGCCTGGGCTCGCCTGGGATCCATACAGCCGGATAAACCTGGTGTAGACCTGATAGTCGGTTCCGCAGCCTTTGTTATATCGACTATTGCAGCATTCCTCTGCGGACTAGCAGCCATCCGGTTGGTTTCTCCCGTCTTACCGGTGATACCTGAGAGCGGAATAGTTGTCCAACATCCTGCTGCCAGTGTTGCAATACTGTCTGCAGCTGCTGTCGGGGCTACGGCCGCGTTAGCAGCTCTCGAGCGATGGTCCGGGATTGCCGGCCTTGTCGGGGGTGCGCTGATATGGTGGAACGCGGCAGTTGTTGCCTCAACAATCTTGCTTCCAGGTGTCAGCTACCTGTTCGTCTTCCCGACAATTGTGTGCGCGCTGGGCTTGCTTGCACTGTCGTTTATGGATCCTGCTTCCGCTTGGACGCACTTAATTGCGATGTTACCTGGTATTGTCGTCGCTAGTATTTTTTGGATGCCGTATGCCGGACTGTTGACATTGACTGGCGGGACATTGATGTTCCTGCCGATTATTCCCGTTGTGTTATTAGCGAGCCTTGCTGGCCCACTATTTGCCGGACTCAGAGGTAGCATTAGATGGGTTCCTGTGGTGTCCTGCTTGGTGGTTTCAGCTGTAGCGGTTGTAGTGACGCATTGGTTGATGGTGTGAGGACTGGCGGAGACACGCTTAAGCATGCTTGACACTGCGCACAGAGTTGCAACCGGATATCACCCGGACGGTAGACCGAGGCTGAAGTGTCGTCGGTCGGCAATTGCGCAAAAACCGCGGGGGCCCGACATTTACATGAGTTGACGAGTTGTTGTAAGCAGGAAAATTCTCAGAGTAGGACATTAGGCCGATGTGGGCCGGCACTCGCTAAACATCTACGCCGAGGACAAGGCGGATAAAGTAACCAATGCCGAAACTAAGAGCAGCTACGCCAAGACTGATCGCAGCCATCTCCAGAAATCGTCTTCGGAATGGCAAGTCTTTCACCACAGCGACGTAAAAATTGAAAACGAGAATGATTAGAACGCCAGCTACCAGCATAATTAGCAGGCTCAAGACATAGCCAGGGAACAAGAGGTAAGGCAGGATCAGGATTATTACCGTAACTAGATACGCAGTCCAAGTGTAGAAGGCAGATTTGAGTGCTTCGCGGCCGTCGTTACCTTCAGTCTTGGTGGAAAGGTACTCCGATGCCCCCATTGAGAAGGAAGCCGCCACTCCAGTAATCAAACCGGCTAGAGCAATCAGCCGGGTATTTTGGAGAGCAAAGGTTAACCCAGCTAGTGTTCCGGTGAGCTCAACAAGGGCGTCGTTCAAACCCAGCACAATTGAGCTGATATAGTTGAGGCGTTCCTCCTCAATGAGGTTAAGCAGCTCGTGCTCGTGCTGGTCCTCTTCTTCAGCAATTCTTCTTACCTCAGGTATCTCTTCTCCGACCTCTTCATAGTTGTCTTGGGCTCGCGTTTCTCCGTTTTCCATCAGTTTGAGACCGAAGGTCAGACCAAAAATCCTAGCAACCCAGGTGAAGAAAAAGATCCGCCACCGGTCAGGCTGAACCTCTTGTTGGGTGCAGCTCCGATAAAAATCGTGGTGGGCCAATTCATCCTTAGCAATCCGTTGCAGGAGATTCCTGTTGCCCTGGTCTTTGACCATCTGGGATAGGTGGTTATAGATATAATATTCGGTAAGTTCACTCCTTTGGAAGCTAAGGAGCCTATTCAAGGTTTCCTTTCTAATTGCCGGTTTCACGAGAACGCCCCCATTGACAGCTATAGCCTCTGAACTGACACTATAAACGTTATCTTAGCATAACCTTTCGCCCGATTCAATTTTTGGGTGTACGCGGGATAGTGTCAAGCCACTGTAGGATGAGGGTCGTAGCAAGAGACCTCACCGTCCCTGGTTGGACGAGTACTCGAAAGTACTCAGAGGTGAGGTCTTTATGGAAAAGTTAATTCAACAAGTGTGGTCACAATTCCTGCGCATTCTTGACGTAGTAAACGAGGCCATCAGTTTTGGATCATACCAGGATCTTGAGAACGGGCTGTCGCGTGAACTGAATGAGGTGGGTCAGTTCATCCTCAAGGAGGTATTTGAGGCGATTGATGAACGGCTCTGCGAGAATCCGCAAGAACGACGC
>Ga0134102_1000521_pt1 | contig 45240 bp, 58 predicted proteins | sample 13_3_2metaG_FD_94447 | JGI IMG/M metagenome (GOLD analysis project Ga0134102, IMG submission 94447) | Switchgrass degrading microbial communities from high solid loading bioreactors in New Hampshire, USA - 13_49_3.3_201_A3 metaG | ecosystem: Engineered > Bioreactor > Semi-continuous > Anaerobic...
AACATCCGGTGACAATAACGCGGAGGGAACACCCGTACCCATTCCGAACACGGAAGTTAAGCTTTGCAGTGCCGATGATACTTGGAGGGAAACCTCCTGGGAAAGTAGGTCGTTGCCGGAACTAATATTCCTCAATAGCTCAGTTGGTAGAGCATGCGGCTGTTAACCGCAGGGTCGTAGGTTCGAGTCCTACTTGAGGAGCCAAACGTGGCCCATTGGTCAAGTGGTTAAGACACCGCCCTTTCACGGCGGTAACAGGGGTTCGAATCCCCTATGGGTCACCATCTTAAGGGCCTTTAGCTCAGTTGGTTAGAGCAACCGGCTCATAACCGGTCGGTCCGGGGTTCGAGTCCCTGAAGGCCCACCAAATATTTAATAATGCAGGGGTATAGCTCAGTTGGTAGAGCAACGGTCTCCAAAACCGTGTGCCGTGGGTTCGAAGCCTACTACCCCTGCCAATGTGGCCCGGTAGTTCAGTCGGTTAGAATGCCAGCCTGTCACGCTGGAGGTCGAGGGTTCGAGCCCCTTCCGGGTCGCCATTATAATTTATGCTGATGTAGCTCAGTAGGCAGAGCACTTCCTTGGTAAGGAAGAGGTCAGCGGTTCGAATCCGCCCATCAGCTCCACTAGAATATACACCATTAGCTCAGTTGGTAGAGCACCTGACTCTTAATCAGGGTGTCCAGGGTTCGAGTCCCTGATGGTGTACCAGATAGAAATCTTAGAAAACCGCCTTAATTGGGCGGTTTTGTTCTTTAGAAAAAACAAATTGAAGTGTTTAAAAACATTAAAACGTGTTGTGAAATTCTTAAAAATCTTGTGAAATGTTGTGAAAAATATTGTGAAATTATTTTGACGCTGCCTCTTTTTTTGATTGCTTTTTTGTCTTATACAACGCTTCAATTTTTTCAACCGTCGCCTTTTCTCTTTCGTCTGAAATGTGAGTATATACCTCTCGCATTATCTTGACATCGTGACCCATTATTTTAGCGGCAGATACTTCGTCTATACCAGCATCGAAAAGCCCGGTACAATATGTGTGGCGAAGCAGTCTGCAGGTGAGATTGAAAGGTCCAATATCGGTATCCGGATTTGCTTCAAACCACTTGGCGATTTTTCTTTTTGCCTTCCGCCAATGATTATTTAGTTCCGTTAGCCCCATCAAGCCTCCGGCATGGCCGGGAAATACATATATGCTTTTGGTTTTCTTTTTGTACTCCTGGAGATATTCCGCAAGTTCTTCCGGTATAGGTATTTGCCGGAAACCTCTTTCTGTCTTTGGATCTTTGGTTCTTGACTTTGATTTTTCGTATTCAATGGCTTTTGAAACAATTATACGTTTGTTTTCAAAATCAATGTCAGACCAGGTGAGCGCCAGAGCTTCACCCTGACGCATACCGGTATAAAGCATGGTGTATATGAGTGGATATAGCCTATTGTCTTTCAGAATTTCAAGCAGTTTCTCTCTTTGTGCGCCAGAAAGGAATTCGCGCTTAGGCTTGTCCGGCGCTATCACCTTGCAGGCCTGCACCGGGTTGAAATTAACCAGCCTGTCAGCAATTGCTTGTTTAAATATCTGATTAAGCGTAATCCTTACTTTGTGAGCCAGACTCCTTGAACTCGTTATACTGTTCAGCAGCGCCTGGATCTGGGTAGCGGTTATTTCCTTCAACCGTTTGTGACCTAAGGCCGGGTTGATGTGGTTGTTTATACAGTTCCGGTACATCTCCTGGGTTTTCAGTGCGCCCTGGCCCTTTTTATGAGTGTTATACCAAAGAATCATATAGTCTTCCAAAGTGGGGTTCTTGTCGACGTTGTACCCTTGCCGATATTGGTATTTCAGCTCGTCGTATTTTTCCTTCACTTCCTCAGGGGTTGATCCGTAGATGAACTTTCCCTTGAATGTTGTATAGTAGTTCCCCCTGGCATGTTTGCTGATTTTCATTTGTAATCACTCCTTTCTAATAATAAATATCAATAACCATTCCGTAGTTTAAAGTTTTTGTTTTTAATTTTGATTATACAGGATGGCATCTTATCCTAATAAGTCAATGAACTCATCTTCAAAAATAATTTTTATGTTATATCCTTTTGCTTTTAACTCATATGCTTTTTTCTGTTTTGTACTCATTCCTTCTTCACCAACAATAGATTTATCCTGTATACCAACTATAAGGCAATCTGTCTTAGAAGAAACAGAGCTTTTTATTATGCCACCACGGTCTACAACTTTTTGCATAGCTTCTCTACGGTCTAACGTTTTAAGTTCACCGGTAAAAACAACATTTTTATTATAGAAGAAGTTAGATCTATCAAAATTGTTGCTTGAGGGTCTAATTTCTGAGATGAGTACTTTTTTAAAATCTTTTCTTCGACTTTTTTGGAAAGATTTTTGAGGTTTTACATTAGAGAAGGAATATAGCGTAATATAATTATTAAAATCTGTTTGTTTTAAGTTTCCTTTTTTTATTTCATCAAGAAGAGCTATAACTAATTTTGCACATGTTATTGCATCACATAAAGCATTATGATGATTTGGTAGTTCGATATTAAAATACTCAGCTTTATCTTTTAATGAGTTTCCAACACAATTGTCAAAATGTATAGCGTTGCATAATTGCATACTACATAGATAAGTAAAATTTGGCATATCGATTTCATATTCTAATAAACAAGTTTTTAATATTGTCATATCAAATATTGCATTATGTGCGACAATTATATTATTATAAAAATAATGTTTGATTTTTCCCCAAACTTCATAAAAAAATGGTGCGTCCTTAACATCTTCAGGAGTTATACCATTAATTTCAATATTTTTATTATTAAATTGTAATGATGGTGGACGAATTAAAAAGTATTCCGTCTTTTCAATTTTGCCATTTGATACTGCTGCAATGCCGATAGAACATGCACTGTTAAAATTTGAATTAGCTGTTTCAAAATCTATAGCAACGAAATCAAACAACATTATTTGATACCACCTTTTCGTGGTTCGCATTTTTCCCATAAAAGATTTTTCCATTAATAAGATTTTGTCTGTAAATGCAACCTTTTGATAATGGGTTGTCTTCTATTATACATTTTCTTTTATCTGAACATTCAACATATCGATGACAACATCCGAATAATTCTCCAGATGATTTTGCATAACAATAGTCATATATCTCTAAAATAGGTTGGGATAATTGCAATACATCCATTTCATTTTCTAAATCAATCCTACTCCAACCATCCTTACCGACTACAAAATTGATATTATTACATAGTTTAAGAGTGTAATTTAAGTAATTTTTTATTGATATAAATTTTGTTTTTTTCCCATTTTTAATTCTCATACATGGAATATTATAAAATAATACACTTAAATATGTTTTTGTTTGATTATATGATATTTTAGATGTATCCCTTTCGGAAGTATTTAATATTTGAATCAATATTTTTGCTATTTTAAGCTCTTGATCATTGATGTTCTCATAAGTTGTCATTTATACACTCTCCTTGCAACTTGTATATCATGTTTAAATGATATAAAGGATATATTATTATACCGGTCTGCGTTTTAATGAACGAATCTCTACTTCATGTTGTCCATACATCTCAGCTAAAGAGTTGTTTATGTTGCTCATTTCTTCAAGTTTTGTTCTAATTTCAAGATGATTATTAGCATTTCTTCCGTCCATATCATCAAGACGGTCATTAATGTTGTTTATAGCAACTTTTAATTCATTTTGTCCTTTTTCTAAATTTGTAACTTTTTCTTTAACCTCTTTCAATTCACTTTTGATTCCTTTAACTTCGGTTAAAATTTCCTTTAAAATGTTTTCCATTTCAATCATCCTTTCGTTTTATTTTATATTTTATTCTGTTTTCTAATACTGCAACAGACGAATTACTGCTAAAGTCGTCTTCTTCAATATGAGCCATTTCGTGTTGATACGCTTCTCTTTGCATTTCATAACTTAAGTTTTTATTGATGTAAATATTGTAATTCCCATCACTATCCATAACAGTCATGCCTCTGACTGTTGATGGTAGTTTAATGAGTCTTACAATCTTATCCATGGTGTCTTAATCCCCCTTAAGCGCCTCAATAATTTTAACGGCTATTTCAATATCTTCTTTGGAAGCCTTTTTAGATATACTGAATAACACTTTCATTTCAGGCCGTTTGTGTAAACTTTCCAATATTTCATTTACTTCATCATCTGATGTAGGAGTTATGGGTTCTCGTATGTTTGTACGGCCAAGCAAATAATCACTTGATACCCCAAAGAAATCGGCAAGTTTTTTAATCGATTCAGGGTCTAAATTTCTAGCCCCACGTTCATAATGTCCAATGGCACTTTCAGTAACCCCTAACACTTTTGCAATATCTTTTTGTTGCAATCCAGATTCTTCTCTTAATTGTTTTAAACGTTTTCCAATAGAATATGACATTTTGTTTCCCTCCTTTCTAATTATATAACAATTTGTACGTATAATAAATATATCGTACAAAACGTCATAAAAATTTAAAAAATATATTGACAAACGACAAAATGTACGATAATATAAAAATGTGACATGACAAATTGTACTGCTTGGAGGTGATCTAATGAAGAAAAATAACCTGAAAGCATTTAGAAAAAAAGAGGGGTTAACTCAAAAAGAAGTAGCAGATATTTTAGATATTTCAGTTGATTATCTATCTATGCTTGAGAGAGGAGTAAGAACACCTGGTTTTAATTTAGCAAAAAAAATTGCGGATATGTATGGTACTACAGTTGATGAAATTTTTTTTGATTATGCACCCGACAAAATGTCATGTAATGATATGGATAATAAGGAAACAGCATAAGGAGGTGCGATAGGATGGGTTAGACAAAACCAGCACTGAGGGAGAGATTTAATTAATAAAGAATAAGGGGGATTTAATAATGCAAGATAAATTAGTCATTCATGTACAGAAAGAGGATAAACCGAGAGGGTGGAAACCTATAACGATTTCTATCGAAAGTTATGAAAAAATAATGGACTTAAAAGAGCAGACGGGTTTACCTCCACACAAGATAATTTCTATGGTATTAGATTTTGCTTTAGAACGAATTGAAATAGTTGAAAAAAGTTAAAAGGAGGGATGTTCCGGTGACAACGCATGAATATTTATTAAACAAATACGGCCCAACGCTGACATTTCAACAGGCAGCGGAAATATTAAGATTACACTGGCAAACTGTGCGTGAAATGTGTTTACGCGGAGAAATTAAAGCACCCAAGGCTGGTCGTAAATGGGTGCTAACCACAAAAGCTATTGCAGATTATCTTGACAATGTAAACGAACCTGAAGATATAGTGCAGGTGCAGTTGCCAAAGGGCAAACATAGAAAAATTGTATAAGGAAGAGGTGAGCAACAAATATGGAGATTTACAAAAATGAAGACGGGAAATGTGAATGCTGGAAATGTGAAAAACAAACTACCTGCCCGTACAAAGACAAGTATCAAAGACATCCAACAACAGTACCGGGAGCATTAGGATTATGTCCTAAGTTAAAGGGGGTGAACAAAATTGAATGACAGATTAAAGGAATTGGAAGAGCGAAACGAACGATTATTCCGAATATTAGGTGATTTGGATGCACTGGAAGACAGGTTTAAAAAAGAGAAACCGAAATTAGCGACGCTAATTAGTACGATTAAGGCTTTGTTTACTTACATTGCTGAAGAGTGAGAAAAATGCTGACTGAAAAAATTTTGATAATTGGAGACCAAACACTTGAAAATACCACAGTAGAAGATGCTATAGAATATTACGAAAAATACGGGATGGGGATTGTAGTTACAGATGGAAAGTATATTCAATTTGAAAAAGAAAAGAGGTGAGAACATGCCAAGTAATACACAAATTTTGTTACTGCTTCTTGGATTATGCGGAGTTTGTTTCGCTGCCGGTTGGATGTGGGGCTCAGAAATTACAGAATACAGACTCTTCAAAAAGAAAAAACCGGAACATATTGATTTTAGGACATAAAAAAAGCGCTTACAAAAGCGCAAAAATAAAAATCACTTCATTATTAATTTTATCATGAAAGATAAGTAAAATCAATTCAAAATTAGGAGGTTAGTGTAACATGAATAACGGGCTTAATATCACGATTGAGATAAAGGCTGTAGAGCTTGCAAATGCAATTTCACAACTTGCTGCAGCTTTTACCGATAGGAATATTATATCAACGGACAAAATTGTTATCGATATGGCCTCAAAGAAGAAAGCAGCAGAACAGGCAGAGGATAAAGAGGCAGAGGATAAAGAGGTTGAAACAAAAGAAACCGCACAGCAGCCTATGGAGCCAGAACCAAACGAGGAAACAGAAGAGAAAGAGGAACCGATAACCATTGAACAGGTAAGGGCAGCTTTTATGAGTAAAAATTCAAAAGGAAATACGGCCAAGTTAAAAGCTATATTAAAGAAATATAACGTTGCTAAAGTGACAGATTTACCAAAAGAAAGTTTTGCTGATGTTCTTAAAGAATTGGAGGCGATTGAATAATGGCAGCTCACGCGCTGTTAAGCGCCTCCGGTGCTTATCGATGGCTTAACTGTACACCTAGTGCAAGGCTTACAGAAAAGATGGAAGATACTAAAAGTCCTTATGCAGAAGAAGGTACATTGGCACATGCTTTAGGCGAGCTGCTACTCAAAAAAGAATTAAAGCTTATCAAACCTAAACAATTTAATCAGGAACTTAAAGCTATCAGAGAAAATCCTATGTTTTTCCCTGATATGGAAGAGGAAGTTGAAGAGTATGCGAATTATGTGATGGAAGCATATAATGCCGCACTTGCTAAGACAAAGGACGCCTTAATATTTTTGGAAGAACAATTGGATTATAGCAGTTATGTTCCTGACGGATTTGGTACCGGTGACTGCATAATCATTGCAGATGGTGAAATGGAGATTATAGACCTAAAGTTTGGCAAAGGGGTTGAAGTAAGTCCTATAGATAATCCACAGCTTAAGCTTTATGCATTAGGCGCTTATGAGAAGTATGGATTTATTTATGGCATTGATAAAATTAAAATGACAATCGCCCAAGTAAGGCTTAATAACATATCTTCATGGGATATCAATGTGAAGATGCTGGAAGAATGGGCGGAAAATGAGTTAAAGCCAAAAGCGAAATTAGCTTTTGAAGGGAAAGGAGAATTTGTACCCGGTCCCTGGTGTGGTTTCTGTAAAGCGAAAACTACCTGTAAAGCAAGAGCGGATATGAACCTTGGCTTATATCAGTCTTACAACCAAGATCCAAATCTTTTAAGCATAGAAGAGATTGCTGGAATTTTGGGCCAAGTTGATGATGTCATAAAATGGGCCAATGACATAAAAGAATACGCATTAGAAGAAGCTCTTAAAGGGGTTAAGTTCCCGGGATGGAAACTTGTAGAAGGCAGAAGTAATAGAAAGATTACGGATGAAGCAGCTCTTGCAGCCATCCTGATAAAAGAAGGATATCAGGAAGAGCAGATATATAAACCGAAAATGCTTGAAAATATAACGACTCTTGAAAAGCTCGTAGGTAAGAAAAAATTTGCAGAACTTGCAGGTAACTTGATAGAGAAACCACCAGGGAAACCGACTTTAGTTACAGAGGATGATAAAAGACCTGAACTTGATTCTGCAGAAAGTGAATTTGATTTTAAATAATAAAAGAGAAGGAGAGTGTTGAATAATGAAAGCTATCTTAAAGAATGATACCAAAGTAATAACCGGTAAGGTGAGATTAAGTTATGCGAATCTATTTGAACCCAAGTCAATCAATGGTAGTGAACCGAAATATTCCGTATCCATTATTATTCCCAAATCAGATAAACAACAAATAGAAGTGATTAAACAGGCGATTGAAAATGCTAAGGAAAGAGATAAAGGAAAATGGGGCGGCAAGATACCGGCTAATCTTAAACTTCCGTTAAGAGACGGAGACGAAGAGAGGCCCGAAGATGAAGCTTATGCGAATAGTTATTTTATCAATGCTAATTCTTTTAGACCACCTGCCGTAGTAGGCACTGAAATCGATAAAGCAACCGGTAAGGCCATTCGATTAGGTGAAGATGAAGTTTATTCCGGATGTTATGCAAGAGTAAGCATTAACTTTTACGGTTTTAATGCAGCAGGCAATAAAGGAATAGCGTGTGGCCTTGGTAATGTTCAAAAGATAGAGGACGGAGAACGACTTGGCGGCGGATCTAGTGCAGAGGAAGATTTTGAGTTTGAAGAAGTTGACGTTGATGATGATTTCTTAAGCTAATAGGAGCTGATTATATTGACTACCTTGGCAATTGATATTGAAACCTATAGTGATGTATCGTTAACTGAATGCGGAGTCTACAAATACGTAGACTCCGAAAATTTCAGAATCCTATTATTTGCCTACGCTTTTGATGATGAGGATGTAGACATCGTTGACCTGGCGTGTGGCGAAACATTGCCTAACAGAGTAATGAATGCTTTACTGAACAAAGATGTAGTCAAGACCGCATTCAATGCCCAATTTGAAAGAGTTTGTATCAATAAATATTTTAACATTCAAACGGAAAATTGGGAATGCACAATGGTTAAAGCTTTATCTTTAGGATTTCCTGGAGACTTGGACAGCGTAGGTAAGGTGATAGGAATTGAACCGGATAAACAAAAACTTATGACCGGAAAGAACCTTATCAGGATATTTTCTATTCCTAGGAAGGTTAAAAAGGATAATCAAATAAGCTTGTTAGAGGATAAAATAAGAATATTGCCGGAAGATCGGCCGGAAGAATGGCGATTATTTAAAGAATACTGCATGAGAGACGTTGAAACGGAAAGGGCAATTAGGAATAAGTTAAGCCGATTTAAAACTATTCCGGAAGAAAAATTGTTGTATCAATTGGACCAAAAGATTAACGACAGAGGCGTTTTAATTGATTTAGACATGGCCAAGAATGCCATTGCTATTGATACGGAACAAACCGAAAGGCTTACTAAAAAGTATCAAGAAATTACCGGCTTAGAAAATCCTAATAGTCTTATGGATTTAAAGAAGTTTATTAAAAACAAAACCGGTAAAGTAGTTAAAAGTATTACGAAGCACAATTTAAAAGATTTAAAAGAAAAATTAAAAGAATATGAGGATGTAGTTGCTGCTTTGGAAATAAGAGAGAGGCTTTCTAAATCTTCCATTGCTAAATATAAAAAGATGATTGATGTTGCTTGCAGCGATGGAAGAGCCAGAGGTTTGTTACAGTTTTATGGTGCCGGTACCGGCAGATGGGCCGGAAGATTAATTCAAGTTCAAAACTTACCGCAAAATCATATTACGGACTTAGATGTTGCAAGAAATATTGTTAAGAACTATGACCTTGAAACATTAGAAATGATGTATGATAACCCTTCTGATGTACTTAGTCAATGCATACGGCCTGCCATTATTCCCAGTCCTGGATACAAGTTTGTGGTAGCAGACTTTTCAGCGATAGAAGCACGTGTAATAGCTTGGTTTGCGGGGGAACAATGGAGACTGGATGTATTCAATTCTCACGGAAAAATATACGAAGCTTCAGCTGCACAGATGTTTAAAGTTCCGGTTGAGTCAATACATAAAGGTGATCCGCTAAGGCAAAAAGGCAAAATAGCAGAATTGGCACTGGGTTATCAGGGAAGTGTAGGTGCTCTTATACAAATGGGAGCTCTTAAAATGGGTTTGACCGAAGATGAACTTCCGGATTTAGTTAATCAGTGGAGAAAATCAAATCCTAAAATCGTAAAGTTTTGGTATGACACCGAAGCTGCAGTTATGGAAGCCATAACAAATAAATCTACTGTAAGGATAGGCAAGTATTTAAAGGCAATATACCAAAGTGGATTTTTATTCATAGAGCTTCCAAGTGGTAGAAGGTTGGCTTATGTGAAACCCAAGGTGGTGGACCATGATAAGTTTCCTGGAAAACAAAAGATCGTGTATCAGGAGATGAATGAAAATACTTATCAATGGGAAGAAGTTGACACCTACGGAGGAAAGTTAGTGGAGAACATTGTCCAGGCTACGGCAAGAGATTGCTTGGCCTATAGTATGCTTCAACTTGACAAGGCAGGATATAAAATTGTCATGCATGTACACGATGAAGTTATCGTTGAAATTGAAGAAGATAGGAATGAACTTGAGATAATAACCGGCATTATGGGACAGGAAATTCCGTGGGCAAAGGGGTTGCCGTTAAGGGCTGATGGTTACGAATGCCGTTATTATCGAAAAGATTAGGTGGTGATTTGGCTTTGAAACCGGAAAAAGCGATAAAAGCAAAAACAGAACCAAACCGAAAAATATGTATTGCCATTGGCAGAAGCAGAACCGAAAAAAATTGGAAAAATGTTGAGATTACCTATGCATCATTGCTTGAAAAACTACAAACTACTACCAGAACCCGTGAAACCTTTGCGGAATACAAAAATATGCCCAAGTCACAGAGAGATGCCATAAAAGATGTAGGCGGTTTTGTGGGCGGAACCTTAAAAGACGGCAGAAGAAAAGCTGAAAATATAGCAAACAGGACCCTTCTTACCTTAGACATGGATAATGTAGATATGTCCGTAAGTGACTTATGGGATAGCATCACCATGTTGAATGACTTTGAAATCGTTATGTATTCAACCCATTCTCATGAACCAAAGAATCCAAGGCTTAGGCTTATCATACCTTTGGATCGGCCGGTATTTCCAGACGAATATCAGGCCATAGGACGCAAAATTGCTGAAGAAATCGGCATTGATATGTTTGACGATACCACCTATGAACCAAGCCGGTTAATGTATTGGCCCAGTACTTCAGCCGATGGCGAGTTTGTATTTAAGAGACAAGAGGGGCCTTGGCTGGATCCGGATGAAGTGCTCAACAAATATCTTGACTGGAAAGACGTTTCCTTTTGGCCGACCAGTTCAAGACATGCAGTCAAGATTAATACACAAATCAAAAAGCAGGAAGACCCGCTTGTAAAGAAGGGGATTATAGGTGCGTTCTGCAGGACCTACAGCATAACGGAGGCAATTGAAAAATTCTTAAGTGATATTTATATCCCTACTCGTATACAAGGCCGGTACACTTATGCAGAAGGGTCCACTGTAGGCGGATTGGTTACGTATGAAGATAAGTTTGCATACTCACATCATGCAACGGATCCTGTTTCGGGAATGCTTTGTAACGCTTTTGACCTTGTCCGGATTCATAAATTCGGTGCTATGGATGAGGATGCAAAGCCGGATACACCTGCAAACAGACTGCCAAGCTTTATAGCCATGAGTGAATTTGCAAGTAATGATGAACAGGTCAAAATAACAATGGGAACGGAAAGCCTTAATGAAGCAATGGAAGATTTTAAAGATTCAGAGGAAGATATAGACACCGAATGGCTTAAATTATTGGATTATGATAATAAAGGAAGACTAAGAAGCACGATAGACAATGCGGTCATTATTTTAGAAAACGACCCAAGAATAAAAGGAAAACTGGTCTATAATGAGTTTTCCAATCGAGCAACCGTTACCGGTAAACTTCCTTGGAGTGAAAAAGATTATGTGCGGGACTGGTGTGATGATGACGATTCCGGTGTCAGGCATTTTTTAGAACATCATTATAACTTGACCGGTGCCAGTAAGATTGCAGACGCTGTGGCAATCGTATATCAAAATCATAGAATTCATCCGGTGAGAGAATACCTTAATAGCTTAACCTGGGACGGCCAAAGGAGAGTTGAGACCCTTCTTACGGATTACTTAGGTGCCGAAGACAATATTTATACAAGGGCGGTTATAAAGACACATCTTGTTGCGGCCGTTGCACGTGTCATGCAGCCAGGATGTAAATATGATACCATGCTAACCTTAACAGGGCCACAAGGGATAGGTAAGAGTACTTTTATTCGAATACTGGCTAAAGATTGGTTCAATGATAGCTTAGATACAGTAAAAGGCAAAGAGGCCTATGAACAATTACAAGGATGTTGGCATATCGAATTGGGAGAATTGACGGCTACGAAGAAGGCGGATATTGAAGCAGTTAAATTGTTTTTATCCAAATCAGAAGATATTTATCGAGTGGCTTATGGGCGGAGGACTTCACGTTTTCCAAGACAATGTGTATTTTGGGGTACTTCAAATGACCATCAGTTTTTAAGAGATAAAACCGGAGATAGACGTTATTGGCCGGTGGATTGTGGTGTAGTATTGCCGGTAAAGGATGTTTTTAAAGACCTTCCTAAAGAAGTAGACCAGATATGGGCGGAAGCAGTTCATTTGTATAAATCAGGGGCCAAGTTATACTTGGAAGGTGAAGAAGCTGAAGAAGCATTAAAGCAACAACGTGAGCATGCGGAGGATAGTCCGAAGGCCGGCTTAATAGAAGAGTATCTTAATCGGGATTACCCGGCTAATTGGGATGAAATGGACCTATACGAGAGACGTAACTACCTTGACGGAGTAGATGATTTTAATACAAATGCAAGTACCGTTATGGTTAAGAAGAATAAGACCTGTGTTATGGAGATTTGGTGTGAGCTGTTTAAGGGTGACCCGAAAAACTTAACGCCCATACAAAGCAGGGAAATAAATGATATTTTACGGTCTTTGGATGGATGGGAAAGTGCAAAGGGTGTATTAAGATTTGGAAAGTTATATGGCATACAAAGGGCATATGTGCGTAAACAAAGTTAAGAAAAATTCCGTTTACGCTAAAAATTTTGTTTACACCTAAACGTAAACAATGTAAACAAACGTAAACAGAAAAAAGTAAGTTTTGTTTACGCCTTAAATCCAGTTATATCAGAGGTTAGCAGACAAACGTAAACAATGTAAACAAAATATATATAAAAGAGATAAAAATATAAATTAGGCGCGTATACGCGTATATATATACCCCTAATATAGCGTATATAAGCTATACGAGAAAATTTCGTTTACGTTGTTTACGGCCTCAAAAATCAGGAGTGATTTTACAGACATGTTAGAGAGCAAAATTGAAAGAGAATTCAGAAAACAAATCCAAGCAATTGGCGGTAAGGCCTATAAGTTTTCCTCGCCGGGTAACAATGGTGTGCCGGACAGAATTGTACTTTATAGAGGACGATGCTATTTTGTAGAACTGAAAAAAACAGGAGAAGATTTAACATGTTTACAAAAGGTTGTACGTAAGCAGTTCAAAAGATTAGGATTTGATGTCTATAAAATTGACTGCTTGGAACAGATTGATGAATTTATAAAGAAGGTGTTGCTGCATGAAGTTCATTCCACATGATTATCAAAAAACAGCTTTACAGTTTGCTTTAGAACGTCCAGCAGCAGGACTCTTTTTAGATATGGGACTTGGCAAGACAGTAATAGCATTAACTTTTATTGAAGAGTTAAAAAATAATTACCTTGAAGATGTGAAAGCTTTAGTGATAGCACCTAAACGTGTTGCAGAGGATACATGGCCTACGGAACATTTAAAATGGGACCATCTTCAAAATTTGAAGGTAGTAAAGATAATGGGTACGGCCAAACAGAGAGAAGCCGCATTAAAACAAGAGGCAGATGTTTATATTATATCTAGAGATAACATTGCATGGCTTGTTGATTTACTGGGGATAAAATGGGATTTTAATACGGTAATTGTGGATGAATTATCAAGCTTTAAGTCCAATAAAAGTTTGAGATTTAAAAAGTTAAGGAAGGTACGACCGAGAATTAAACGAATCATAGGGCTTACCGGAACACCTACACCAAATGGCTATGAGGATTTATGGCCGCAAATTTATCTCTTGGACCGGGGAGAACGGTTGGGAAAAACATTGACAGAATTCCGAAGACGTTATTTTGATACGCTTTACCGTCCCGGTTACAACGAATATAAGTTAAAAGCAGGAGCCAAGGATGAAATAGACAATGCAATTAAGGATATTTGTATCAGTATGAAAGCAAAAGATTATTTGAAATTGAAAGAGCCGTTGTTTATAAATCGTAGGGTTAAACTTGATAAAAAAGAGTTTGATTTATATAAACAGTTGGAGAGAGAGGCAGTGCTTGAGATTGATGGGAAAGATATAACAGCACTTAATGCAGCAGCAGTTACAAATAAATTGCTTCAGCTTGCAAATGGTGCGGTATACACAGAAGACAGAGAGGTTATTGAGATACATAATAAAAAGCTTGAAGTATTAGAGGAACTAATAGACGAAGCAAATGGAGAATCTGTATTAGTGTTTTATAACTTTCAACATGATAAAGACAGGATCCTTAAAAAGTTTAAGGAGGCAAGAATATTAGATACGAACCGGGACGTTAAAGATTGGAATGCAGGAAAGATTAAAATTTTATTGGCGCATCCAGCGTCAGCAGGACACGGATTAAATCTTCAAGCCGGCGGCCATATCGTTATTTGGTTTGGACTGAATTGGAGTTTAGAGTTATATCAGCAAGCCATTGCAAGGTTAAACCGGCAAGGACAAACGGAAACGGTAAGAATATATCATATCATTACAGAAGGTACCGTAGATGAAGAGGTTTTGAAAGTATTAAACGGAAAAGAACAGAGGCAAGAGGCACTGTTGGAAGCTTTAAAAGCAAGGATTAGGAGTATGAAGTATTGTTAGTTTTTAGCAAAGCAGATAAACAGGCTACCGAATAAAAATAAAAAATTAAGAAAAGGAGGGAAATCCCCATTACCATATTATGTATTAATCCTCCTTCGGTAGTCTGTTCTTTTAGTGGTAGTTTAGTGAAGGAGGTTTTTGTATGGATTCTAAATTTGGAAATTTTTATAACAATGGCAATGAACCGCCATACAGTCAAGAAGATTATGAGGATGCAAAAAGTAAAGGTTTGGATTTGGATAATTGGAGAGATTATAAAGAATATTATCAGTTAGGTAAAGAGCCAGAAGAGTATTAGTTTAATAAAGTAGCGAAGAAAGTGAGGGGTTAAAATGTCAACAAAAACCGATATATCACCTGAAGTTATAAAAATAATCAAAAAGACTGTTGATGAAGCAACAAAAAAGGCTACAGAGGCTATTATTAAAGCTAATGCAGAAGTTGAGGCAGGGCAGCGGAATTATTTTAAGGAAACAGAGAGGTTATTATATTCGCTGCCAGCGCTGAAATTAAAAGTGGCTCAAGATGAAGAGGATATAAAGAGTGGACAAATGGTATTAAAGCGTAGGTCGTCTGATATTGTAGTAATGTCCAGAAGTGGAGCAGGCGGACAGGATGAAGATGAATATATTGAAAGACGAAAATTAAGTATGATGAGGACCAAAAGAGAAATACAACGGATTGAACGGGCGTTGGAGACTATAAAGGATGATGAATATTACGATATAATACCGCTGAAGTATTGGGATGGATTATCGCCGGCGGAGATTGCGGAGAGGTTACATTGCGATGAACGGACGTTTTATCGGCATAAAAACAGGTTGGTGAATAAACTCAAGGTTGTGCTTTTTGGGGCGGATGCGTTGTAAAATTGAAAAGGAGAGGTGAAAAATGAAGTTAGAAATTGAAATTGATGAAAGTTATATTGCTGAATTGGTATCACAGGAAATTGCAAAGCGTATTGTAGCAAACGGATATTACGAGAACAGAGAAGCAAAGTTTGGAATAAGGGAAGGTGTAGACAAGGCAATCAAGCAATACATCTATTCAAAGAAAGATGAAGTCATTGAGAGAGTTATTGAAAGAGCATCGGCTGAGATTGTGAGAAAAGGGTTACCAAAATTAATAGAAAAATTAGGGAAGGAGTGAGACCGTGAATTTAAAAGAGTTAAAAGCAATAGTAGATTTTACAATTGAACATTTACAATCCCATCAAAATCCAGAAGAAATACAAGTTTTAATAACACTTTCAGAAAGTTCAATAGGCGCAAGGGCAGCAAGCGGTGTTAAATTTGCAGGATTAGGTTTTGATTGGGAACATAATCAATTTAGACTTGAACCAATAAAGAAATTAGTTGCAAAAGGTAACAATTTGACAGACGTAAAAGAAGTTTGGTGCAAAGAATATGATGGAAGGAAGTTTTATTTTTGTCCTAGATGCCAAGAGAAAATAGCTAAAAATGATATGTATTGTAGGTATTGTAGTCAGAAGTTGAAATAAAATATTGCACATAATAAGGATTATGCGAACTATCTGTCAGTTTCTTGTCAGTTTTTTGTCAGTGACGTGTCAGTTTAGGTATGTTATAATATTTACAATAGGATTTTTATACCGTAACCCCCTTTCGTAGGACCCGCTTTGGTGGGTCCTTGTGTTTTGTATAGATATTTAAGGCAGGTGAGGTGAACGTTATGGCCAGATTAACTGCAAAACAGAAAAAATTAAAAAAGAGGACCTATATATCAGTCCTCTTTAAGCTTTATTATAATTTGGTTATTAGCAGTATCAATTATTTTTTGAATTGGCAACATATTGCCATCCGAATCGACAAAGCCACATTTACGAGCTTCAGTTGCACCAATATTTATTGAATAACTAGATATATGGCCATAACCATTTTTTTTAGGTGATAATTTAATTGGTTTTATTTCCATATAAATCAACCTTTCTTATATATTTTATAAGCAGATATAAGAGATATTAGGGCGATTATTACAGCAATTATATTGAATGTAATATTAACTTCTGTAAATAAAGATATTATATTTAGTATGAGATTTAAAATTAAAGATATAATTAATATAGTCATTGATATTGTGGGTAAGATAGTATAAAATATATTTAGAGGAGAGGGGATTTTCCCCTCTGTGGAGCTTATTTATCTAGCAACTTTTCTATCAACTCGATGAGTGCGATTATTAAGTTGATTATTGCTGTTGCTAGTATTATTATAAGCTCCTTTTCTTTTGGACTTTTGCCCTTTTTCTTACCCACTTTTTCACCTCCTTTAATTATATTATAGCATAGCGTAACGCTATTGTCAATAACTTTTTTGAAAAATTTTTTAAAATTTTTATAAATTTTTATAAAAGAGGAATAGTCTAACAAAACTCTTTTTTTTATTGGGATTGATATATCATGGATAATAGCTATTATAACCACAAAAAACACAGAGAATGGCGAGAAAAAGTATTACGGCGCGATAAATATTTATGTCAGGAATGTATCAGGTTTGGTAAAAAAGTTACAGCGACACATGCACATCATATAAAGTCTGTGGATGAATATCCGGAGTTAAGATATAAAGTTGAAAACGGCATAAGTCTTTGTTTGGCGTGTCATAACAAGAAGCATCCGGAGAAAGGTGGGAGAAGAAAATGATATCCCCCCTAGGTTCGAAAAAATACTATTTAGTTTTTTGACTGGCGGTGGGCCCTCTTTCCCTCTCTGGCAAAAGGTGAAAATTTTATTAGACCAGAAAATGGAAAGGAGTTGATGAGATGGGACGACCAAAAAGCATAATTAATCAAACAAGGGATTATATGAAATCGCTTGGCGTATACAAACCTGAATTTGAACCAATTATTGAGGTATACTCACAACTCCGGGAACAGTATAAAATTTTGACTGAACGCTTTATAGAATCTGATTATAAGTTTGATGAATATACAAATACAGGTACTAAGAAAGCTCCTATTGTAACAACCCTTGAAACGCTCCGGAAGGATATCCTGGCATATGCCGCACAGCTTGGACTCACTCCGCAGGGCTTGCTCAAAGCTGATGAGGCCGCCTTCAAAAAGAAAAAAGAATCAGGTTTATCAGTAATGCTTAAAGAGTTGAGTAGCAAATGAAATTAAAAGGAAAATACGTTGCGGAGGTATTAGAGTATGCTCAAGGCGTTGTTAGTGGAAAAATTTTAGCAAATAAGGAACGAATACAATGTTGTAAGCGATTTCTTGATGACATTGAATCAGGTAAATGGGAGGTCCGCACAAAAGATGCGGACTTTGTTATTGATATCATTCAAAAAACTTTTAAACATCGGCAGGGAGAAGCTCTTGATGGTACTCCTTTGCGAGGGAAACCATTATTATTGGAACCTTGGCAGAAATTTGTTATATATGCGATTTTGATTTTTTATATTCCTGGTACAAATGAGCGCCGGTTTAAAGAGGCATTTATTTTTATTCCTCGAAAAAACGGTAAAACGATATTTGCTTCAGCACTGGCTTGGGCACTCGGCATCCTGGAACGCAAGAGTGGTTCGACAGTATATGTCGTTGGTGCTGTACTTAAACAGGCAATGAAGAGTTTTGAAAATTGGATTTACAATCTGACTAAGGTTTGGTATCCAGATAAAAATACCGCTATAGCTGATGGTTGGCGCATTCTTGACAACAACATGGAGCACTCTATTTCCCACGATGATTTCGATGGCGGCATGATACATCTTGAAGCCCTGGCTGGTAACCCGGATGCACAAGACAGTTTCAACTGCAATATCGTTATTGCTGATGAAATGCACGCTTACAAATCACCAAAGCAATATAACATTTTAAAAGAAGCAACAAAGGCTTATACAAATAAATTGGTAATTGGTATTACTACTGCTGGTGACGATGTAACCAGCTTTTGTTATCAGCGTTTGAAATATTGTCAAAAAGTTTTAGACGGCATTGTACAAGACGATGCTTATTTTATTTTTATTTGTAAAGCAGATGAAGATGAGAACGGCAATGTAGATTATACCAACCCAATTGAACATGAAAAGGCAAATCCAAGTTATGGAGTGACGATCCGGCCAGCTGACATAATGAATGATGCGCTTCAAGCGCAGAACGATCCCCAGCAAAGAAAAGATTTCCTTGCGAAGTCTTTAAATATATATACATCCTCAATGAAGGCATATTTTAATCTAGTTGAATTTCAGGTGAGTAATCGAAAAGCTGAAAAAGATTTAGGCATAGACCCGTCATGGCCATTGCAGAGAAAACTTGAATTTGTGAAAGCACTATCAATTAATTGGTATGGTGGTGCGGACCTGTCAAAGTTGCATGACTTAACAACGTCCGCACTTTATGGGTCATACAAAGATATTGATATTATTATTCCGCATTGCTGGTTCCCGATTGTAGCGGCACATGTGAAAGCCGAAGAGGACAATATCCCTTTATTTGGTTGGCAGGATGATGGCTGGCTCGATATGTGCAATAATCCAACAGTAAACCATTCTGATGTGGTGAACTGGTTTGATAAGATGCGAAAAGATGGATTCAAGATTAAGCAAGTCGGCCATGATAGAAAATTCTGCAGAGAATACTTTATTGGCATGAAACAAAAAGGTTTTACAATTGTTGACCAACCGCAATATTACTACAAAAAGTCGGAGGGCTTCCGTCATATTGAGAAAAAGGCGAAGGACGGGAAGCTCTATTATTTTGGCGCTGAACCGTTTGAATACTGTGTGGCCAATGTCCGTGCAATAGAAAAAACGGACGATATGATCCAGTACGAAAAAGTCGAAGAAACACATCGTATTGATGTATTTGATGCAGCTGTATTTGCCTGTGTTCGTATGCTTGAAAATTTAGAAAAGTCGCAAAAAGCAAAGGGGTGGTTAGATGAGTAAAAAAAGAAAACCCAATAATCAGAGTAGAGACGCTCCACAGAAAAGAAGTATGGTATGGCTTTGCTCACCGGATGCATATGATATCCTGGTCACAAATGGATACACAAAGCTTGCTAATTGTCCGGAAGTGAAAATGTGTGTAGATATATATGCGGATTTAATTAGTAATATGACCATATATCTTATGCAGAACACAGACCGGGGGGATGTAAGAGTAAAGAACGAATTGTCCAGAAAGCTTGATATTGAACCAAATAAATGGATGACTCGAAAGGCTTTTATATATAATCTTGTTTGGACTTTAATGTTAGAAGGAAATGGGAACCAGGTTACGTATCCAAGGTATACGGCAGATGGATATTTGGAAAATTTGGAACCTTTAAAGCCTTCACAGGTTACATTTGTAGATACTGCCGATGGTTATATAATCAGGTATGGAGATAAAACTTTTTCTCCGGACGAGGTTCTGCACTTTGTAATTAATCCAAACCCTGAACGGCCATGGGTAGGCACAGGTTATAAGGTAGTATTGAGGGATATTGTTAAGGGACTAAAACAAGCTACTGCCACAAAGCAAGCATTACTTGAAAGTCCAGCTCCTTCAATCATTGTAAAAGTCGATGGATTGACAGAGGAATTTGCAAGCAAAGAGGGACGAAAAAAGTTATCCGAGCAGTACCTTGATGCCAGTGAAAACGGTCGGCCATGGTTTATCCCAGCAGAAGCTTTCAGTGTAGAACAGGTTAAACCATTAACACTTAATGATCTTGCTATAGCAAAAAATATAGAGCTCGACAAAAGGACGGTCGCTGGAATATTCGGCGTACCGCCCTTTTTGGTTGGTGTGGGTTCCTTCGATAGAGAGGAATACAACAATTTCATTGGTTCCAGGATACTTGGAAAAGCAAAGGCCATTGAACAGGAACTTACCCGGAAACTTCTGTACTCGCCAGACCTATACTGGCGGTTTAATCCACGAAGTTTGTATTCGTATAGTTTGCAAGATATTGTATCCGCCGGTTCTGCAATGGTGGACCGTATGGCAATGCGTAGGAATGAGTGGCGTGACTGGATTGGAATGTCCCCGGATCCTGAGATGGATGAGTTGCTTGCTCTTGAAAATTATATTCCGGCCAGCATGCTGGGCAAACAGAAGAAACTGATTGGAGGTGATGAAGGTGAATGATTTAAGGAGAGCAGAGGTTTTAGTAGGTGATAAATGGATTGATATTGAGTTTGAAGAAATAAGGGCTGGAAATAGATTTAGATTGTTTGAGTCTACAGGAGAACCCGTTGTAGATGAAAATGGCAAAAGTGAATTCATAGCAAAAACAGACCCTTATATCACAAAGGACGGAGTGTATGGAATAGATACCGCATAAAAGGTGGTGATGAAAGTGGAGAAAAATAGATTGACTCGCCAGATGCGATGCCAAGCTACACAATTTCGGGCTGCAGAAACTGATAATAAAAAGTACATTGAAGGTTATTTCGCAGTATTTGGCGATACATATGAACTTTGGCCGGGAGCTACAGAGAGCATTGATCCACATGCTTTTGATGATGCTTTAAGTGACGACATTCGGGCGTTGATTAATCATGATACGACGTTAGTGCTTGGACGAAATAAGGCTGGTACTCTTGAGCTCAAAGTTGATAGTCGTGGACTGTGGGGGCGTATTGAAATTAACGAAAAGGACCAGGATGCCATGAACTTGTATGCCAGAGTTGAGCGTGGAGACGTGAACCAGTGTAGCTTTGGTTTTGACATTCTTGAAGAAGATACTGCATATAACGACGATGGATCGGTTCACTGGACAATCAAGCGCGTTAAGCTTTATGAAGTTTCAGTTGTTACATTCCCAGCCTACGAAGACACCTCTGTGCAGGCCCGGAAGAAAGATTTTGAACAAATTAAAAAGAGACAAATAGAAAAATGGAAAAATGAAAGAAAGGAGAGGTTAAAAAAATGGCATTGAGACAATTAGTAATAACTAAGAAAATTCAGGATTTGAGAAAGAAACTTGAAGATCTCAAATCAAAGGATGCAGATTTTGAACAGCGAAAAGCTGAACTTCAGAAACGCGAGGCAGAATTAGAGGAAGCTATCAATGAAATTACGGATGAAACTCCGGAAGAGGACAAGAATGCTGTTGATGAATCGGTTGAGGCATTTGAGAAAGAGCAGGAAACATTTAACGAGGAACTCAAACAGCATGAAGATGAAAAGCAAAAATTAGAGAATGAAATCCAAAAGCTTCAAGCAGAGCTCGATGAGCTTAACAGCAGGGCGTCAAACCCTGTACCAAAAATTGAAAGTCATGAAAGAAAAAAAGAGGAAGGTGGAGAGGTAAGAATGAGAAGAGGATTTTTTCAAGGCATGAATAGAAGTGAGATTGATACTTTTATTAATCGAGAGGACGTAAAAGAATTTTTGGTTCGTGTTCGCGAATTTAAAGGTGAAAAAAGGGCTGTTACCGGTGCTGAATTAACCATTCCTGATGTAATGCTGGATTTGCTGAGAGACAATCTTTATAGATACAGTAAGCTTATTACAAAAATCCGTGTCAAACCCGTTGGAGGTAAAGCTCGTCAGAATATCATGGGTGCGGTACCGGAAGGAATTTGGACAGAAGCTGTTGGCAAGCTGAATGAATTGAGTTTCGGTCTTAACCAGGTTGAAGTTGACGGATACAAAGTAGGCGGGTTTATCGCAATTCCGAATCCAACGCTTGAAGATAGCGACCTTAATCTTGCCAATGAAATTATGGATGTACTTGGTCAAGCTATTGGGCTTGCAGTAGATAAAGCCATACTGTATGGTACCGGTGTGAAAATGCCTCTTGGTATTGCAACAAGACTTGCACAAACCGAAAAACCGTCAAACTGGGGTGCAAATGCTCCTGAATGGACCAATCTCAGTGAAACTAATTTGATAAAGTTTGACCCCACCGGAATGACTTCTCAGGAATTCTTTGCAGAACTTCTTCTGTATCTTGGAGTTGCAGAGCCCAACTACAGCGCTGGGGGTACATTCTGGGCTATGAACAGAAAGACCAGAATGAAACTGTTATCTAAAGCTGTAACATTCAATGCTGCCGGTGCGCTTGTTGCTGGCGTCAACAGCACCATGCCGATTGAAGGCGGTGATATTGTTGAATTGCCGTTTGTGCCTGATAACGACATTATTGGTGGTTATGGAGATTTGTATCTGCTTGCTGAAAGGGCTGGCGCAAATCTTGCATCTTCCGAACATGTGAAGTTTACTGAGGACCAAACTGTATTCCGTGGCACTGCCCGTTATGATGGTATGCCTGTGTTCGGCGAAGGATTTGTCATTGTGAATATTAACAATACTGCTCCGACAACTTCAATTACTTTCCCGCAGGATAGTGCTAATCAGTAATGGAGGGATAGAGCATGCATAGAGTGATAGGTGGGTTTAAATGCCCATATACCGGCAGGATATACCATGTTGGCGATGAATATGATGGTAAATACTTGGATGAGATGATACAAAAGGGATATATCAAAAGGACAAAAGAAGCGTCAAATTTTATAACGTCCAAAGCTGTAAAGCCTAAAAAGAGTAAGGAGTGATGCCATATGGCATACACCGAAGAAACCGTTCTTGGAATTGTCAAGGCCAGGCTGAACCGCCTGGCCTCTGATACATCCTTGGATGACTATCTGAAGAAAAGAATAGAAGCGGCAGATGCTGAGCTTGACAGGATAGGTATCAAACTTGTCGCCGGAAATGTGGATGATGAGGTTCTATTGGCTGACTATGTAGTGTGGCGGTACCAGAACAGGGACCAGAATGCCGGCATGCCTGAATGGTTGCGTCTGGCCAGGCGTGAGCGGTGGCTGAAGGAGCGTGTCAGCAGTGATTCTGGATAGAGGCATCTGTACTGTCTATGACATCAAAAACGTAGCATCACCAGGTGATATGCCGAAGATGACGCTGACACCAAAATATGAATCTTGGTATGGTGAACTTAATTTTGAAACGGTTCCAAAAGATGCAGCCATGCAAGAAATGGTTGAAACATCAGCTCGAATCCGCATCCTCCAGAATCGGAGCATTACCAATCACAACATTGTTATTCTGGCTGATGGCGAACAATACAAAGTTACCAGAGCATATCACGGCATTGATGAAGAGAGTGGAGAACCGATCACAGACCTTACTCTTGTGAAGGTGGTGACGCCGTATGACATTGAATGATTTGAAAAATATTCTAGTTTCCATAGGTCCGCCAGTATTTCACTATTCTGCTACCGGCCAAACTGGAAACTATATCGTGTGGGCAGAAGATTCCGAAGGAAATTCGCTTAATGCGGATGATAAAAAAGAAGACTTTTCAATTCAAGGTACAATTGATTATTTCACAAAAACTGAATATGACCCTGTTGTTGAGCAAATTCAAGACAAACTTACAGAAGCAGAAATATCATGGCGTTTGAATTCTATACAGCATGAAGATGATACCGGTTATATCCATTATGAATGGGTGTGGGAGTTGATATAATGGCAAGAATGACAATCAAAGGACTGGACGAATATGCTTTAAAGCTTTCAAAGTTTGGGAAAGATGCTCCGGAGATTGCAAAAAAAGTAGTTATGGCTGGAGCTAATCCTATTGCAGACGAAATAAGAAAAGAACTTGAAAAAAATTTGGCCGGTTCGAAATATTCTACCGGTGATTTATTAGATTCTTTTGGTATTGCTCCACCGGATATTGATTCGATGGGTAATACAAACACAAAGATCGGCTTTGATGGATATGACCGAAAAGGTGTGCCAAACGCATTAAAAGCCAGGGCGATGGAAAGCGGTACCAGCACTCAACCTAAAAGACCGTTTGTAAGACCGGCGGTAAATAGGGTTAAGAAAAAGGCAATCGAAGAAATGGGAAAAACATTAGATATAGAATTAACAATTTATGCATTGTAAGGAGGTAAATAAGATGGCCAAAATAGGGTTAAAATATCCGGTATATAAAAGTAAGTCAAACTCTGGGGTTATAGCGAAAGCTATACAAGCGGATATATCAATCACATATAGCGATGTTAAGCTATATGCTGATGATGTATTAGCAGAAAGTGATAAGTCTTTTCAGTCAGGGACTATTACGCTTGGGGTTGATGATTTAAGTGATACTATTCAAGCAGAATTTTTAGGGCATAAAATTGATGAAACTACAGGCGAATTAACAGCTAATAAAGATGATGAGAGTCCGATCGTTGGAATAGGCTTTTATGGGGTAAAGATAGTGAATGGTGTAAGAAAGTATAGGGCAATATGGCTTCCGGCGGTCCAATTTGCAGAGCCGGCAGATACTAATTCAACAAAAGGTGAAACAGTAACTTTTAATACGCCTGTATTGGAAGGAACAATAATGGTAGATGAAAACGGAGACTGGAAAAAGGAAAACACATTTGATACGGAAGATGAAGCAAAGGCATATCTTAATCAAAAAGCAGGAATTGCATAACTATAACAGAAAGAGGGTGATTTTATATCATCCTCTTTTGAAATAGGAGGGTTGTTATGTTAGATACTTTAAAACATATTACGGTTAATGGGCAACAATATCCAATAGCTTTTACTTTAAATGTTATGGAGGCCATACAACAAGAGTATGGAAGTATGGAAAAATGGATGAATGCTTTAGAACCAGGTGAAGGCGAAGAAATAAAAATTAAAGATCTTATATGGATTTTTAAAGAAATGATTAATGAAGGTATTGATATTGAGAATGAAGAAAAAGGCGAAAAAAGAGCTTTTTTAAGTCATAAGCAAGTAGGCAGAATTGTATCCGCACTAGGTTTAAAAGATGGACCGGCGTTAATTCAAAGTTTAACAATTGAATCTGTAAAAACAGATGAAGAAAAAAACACGATACCCACGCAGAATCAGAACCAATCGGAGAGATAAAAATTGATTTTGCGTGGGTTTTGTATATTGGCATGAATAAACTGGGTTTTACTGAAAAACAGGTTGGACATATGACGTGGCGGAAGTTTTGGAAGTTGTATAAAGCTTACCAAAAGACATTTGATAATGAATTAATAATGAGGTTGAAAGGTATAACATATGAAAGCTTGACGAAAGAAGTTACAATCGATGATGTTATCCCCTTATAAAGGCAGGTGAGAATATGGCATACGACATCGGTCCTCGAATTGGAATAGAAGGTGAAAAAGAGTTTAGGAAAGCCATACAGGATATAAATGCAACAATGAAAGCTCTAGGCTATGAAATGAAAGCGGTAGCTAGTCAATTTGATGAAAGCGACAAAAGCATACGAGCTTTGACAGCAAGAAATGAGGTGTTAAATAAACAAATTGATGTACAAAAACAAAAATTAGCTGAACTGCAAAAAGGACTTGAAGCTGCAAGCAATAAATATGGAGAAAATGATCGGGTAACGCAAGGTTGGCAAGCACAAGTAAATAAAGCAACAGCCGAGCTAAACAAAATGGAAAAAGAGCTAAAAGAAAATGAAGAAGCAATGAAGAATTACGCAAAATCACAAATAGAGGCATTTAAAAATAGCGAAGAATTTAAAAACGCTCAAGAAAAATTACAAGGTGTTTTTGATGTAATCAAAAAAGCAGCTATAACAGCAGCTACAACTATAACGGGTACTGTTATAGGATCTGCAAAAGCAGCAATTGATTATGAAAGTGCTTTTGCGGGTGTGAAGAAAACCGTGAATGCAACAGAGGAACAATTGGCAGAATTAAGCAAGGGAATAAGAGAAATGTCAAAGGAAATACCTGCTTCAGCGACAGCTATTGCAGAAGTAGCAGAAGCAGCAGGACAATTAGGTATCGAAACACCAAATATTTTAGGATTTACAAGAACAATGATAGATTTGGGTGAAGCAACGAATCTATCATCAGAAGAAGCCGCAAGTGCACTTGCCAAATTTGCAAATATTACACAAATGAACCAGGAAAATTTCGATAGGCTTGGCAGCACAATAGTTGCTTTAGGAAACAATTTTGCTACAACAGAAGCTGATATTGTAAGTATGGGGCAAAGATTAGCCGGCGCTGGTGCTCAGATAGGGTTGACAGAAGCTCAAATAATGTCTTTTGCCGCTGCTTTTTCATCCGTTGGAATCGAGGCCGAGGCTGGAGGTTCTGCATTTTCAAAAGTTATGGTGGATATGCAGCTAGCAGTTGAAACGAATAGCAAACGATTGAGTGAATTCGCACAGGTTGCAGGAATGACAAGTGAAGAATTTAGAAGAGTGTTTCAAGAAGATGCTGCAAGTGCAATAATTGCATTCATTCAGGGCTTAGGAAGTGCTGAAGAAAGAGGGCTTTCTGCAATTAAAATACTTGATGATATGGGAATATCAGAAGTAAGATTAAGAGATGCATTATTAAGAGCAGCAGGTGCAAGTGATTTATTTTCTGAATCACTTGCAATAGGTACTCAGGCTTGGGAAGAAAATACAGCTTTATCGAATGAAGCTGAACAACGTTATTCGACCACAGCAAGCCAAATACAAATTTTAAAAAATAACTTGCAGGATGTAGCAATAACAATCGGAGAACAGTTATTGCCTAAAATAAAAGAATGGTCAGAAAAGCTTAAGGATGTAGATACGCAACCAATAGTTGATGGATTCACTTGGCTAATAGATAATGCAGGGAATATTGCAGCTGGAGCCGCAGCAATCGCTACTGCAATGGCTGGGTGGAAAGTTATGACTACTGTAAATGCTGTTGTAGAAGCTGTGAAAAAATGGAAAGCAGCAACTGAAGGCATGACCACTGCACAAGCAGCCTTAAATGCTGTTCAAGGCGCAAGTCCAATAGGAATTATCATTACAGCGGTAGCAGCATTGACAGCGGGATTGGTAACATTGTGGCATACTAATGAAGATTTTAGAAATAGCATAATTGGTGCTTGGGATGCTATTAAAAATGCTGCAATATCAGTATGGGATTGGATTGTAAAACTTTTTAAAGAAGATATTCCTAATGCATTTAAGCTTGTTGTGGACTTTTTTAAGAATAACTGGCAAGAAATATTACTGTTCATTACAAATCCGATAGCTGGAGCAGTAAAGCTGTTATATAATATCAATCCACAATTCCGGGAATGGGTTGATAATCTATTACTAGATATAAAAGAAAAATTAGGCGCTTTTGTACAATTTGGCAAAGACATTGTAACAGGACTATGGAATGGCATAAGTAGTATGGCACAATGGATTAAGGATAAAGTTACAGGTTTTGTGTCCGGAATAGGGAAAACAATCAAAGAATTCTTTGGAATTGAGTCGCCAAGTAAGTTAATGGCCGAATATGGCAGGTATATTGCAGAAGGGCTTGCAAAGGGTATAGAGGATAATAGTAAAAAACCTGAGGAAGCAGTTTTAAACATGGCTGAAATAATCAATAAAGCATTTAACAAAGTTAAAGAAAATACAAATTTGGCTATTAGTATTATTAATAAAGAATTAGAACTTTGGGAACTACAAAATAAAGATTTAGAGGGTACTGCAGAAGCATTAAACATGAAATTACAAGCGCAGGAGAAACAATTAGCTATATTGGCAGAAAATATTAAGGTGACAGAACAAGCACTTAATGATATTATATATGAATTCGGAGAAAGTTCAAAACAAGCGCAAGAGTATACACAAAAGCTGCTTGAAGAGAAAATAGCATACGAAAAACTGAAGAATGAAATATATGAAACCACAGACGCATTAAAGTTAGAAACAGCTGCTCTAGCAGAGCGGAATAGAGTTCAAAAAGAAAAAGCTACTTCTTATCAAAGAGATTTTCAGGCTGCTTTCAGGTCAACAATTCAAGAGGCACAGATATTAAAACAATTTGGATATTCAGAAAAAGATATATTTGATTATGCAACCGAACAGGCAAAAAGAATCATAGAACCTTATTACCAAGAAGCTTCTGAAAAACAAAAAGGCGGTAATACCATAATAAATGTGTACAATCCGCAGCCGAATCCGATTGAATTAGGTAGGCAAATACAAAAGACTCAGAGAGATTTAGCGCTTGGATATTAGGGGTTGAGCATATGCTTAAAAATAGATACGAAAAAGTAACATATATAAATGAAGTCGGGGAAAGTATATCATTAACGTATTCTTTCCCTTATTTTTTTCAAGAACTATCCGGAGTTGACGGGATAACAGCAGAAGTAATAAGAGTTCAAAGCATAGGCCAAGATGGGTCCACTGTAACTAATGTAAGACTAATGAATAGGGAACTAACATTAACCGGAGCTATCAAAGGTAAGTCTAAAGAGGAAATTGCAGCATACAGGGCAAGATTGCTAAGAGTTTTCTTTCCAAAGTCTAAAGGAAAAATAATATATGAATACGGGAACATAAAAAGGCAAATAGAGTGTCAGGTTGAAGTAGGGCCTAAATTTTCAAAGCAACAAACATTCAAGTATCAAAATTTTATAATCGATATACTTTGTCCGGATCCTTATTGGACTGAAATTGAACCAATCAGTTTTCGTTTGGCCAGTTTTGAAGGTGGATTTAGTTTTCCTATGAGCTTTCCAATCAATTTTGGGCAAGTCGGTACGAAAATGATAGTGAATAATCCAGGCGATACGAAAGCACCAGTATTTTTGAAATTAACAGGTAAATTGGTTAATCCAGCGATAAAAAATACAACTATCGGTGCAGAAATCAAAATAAACAGGACTATAGAGGCAGAAGATGTATTAGAAATTGGTACTGAGTATGGTAATAAATATGTACGTATAAACGGAGAGAATGCATTTCATTATGTTGATGAAAATAGTGATTTTTTCAGCTTGCGAGTCGGAGAAAACCAATTAGAGTACACAGCAGCAGAATCAGATGCAAATAGCAGTTGTATTTTATCGTTTTATCCAAAATACTCGGGGGTGTAGACATGGAGATTAAAGTTTATGATAAAAACTTAAATTTTATAGGTATTATAGATGATTTTGATACACTCTCAGTGCAAACCAATTATAGAGCTGCAAATAAATTAAATATGTCAATAGCGAAACAAAAACGAAATTCACAACTTGTTAACATAGATAATTTTTTGGTTCATAAAAAATGCCCTTATGTTATTACTTATTTTAAAGGTACCTTAGATACGATTGAAATTCAAACAATTGATGTTGCAAGTTATATAATGCAGAATACGATTTGCAAATATGGAGTTTCTACCGGAACCGGATATGATGTTTTTACAGGAAATTATGAATCAGCAATACATCATTATATTAGCAATAATACAGATTTAATCACGCTTGGGATTAATTATAATCGTGGTGATTCTACAACTACACAAGCAAGGTTTAACATATTGCAAGAGTTAATAACAGAATTATGTATTGCAAGTGGATTAGGATATAAGTGCACATTTGAAAACAAACAATTTGTATTAAATGTATTGCAAGGAAAAGATTTAAGTACAAATCAATCAGAAAATAGTCCCGTTATTTTTTCGGAAAGATTTGATAATATTAGTAATCTTGAATTTATTCACAATAGACAGCAGAGCAAAAACGTGGCGATTGTAGCAGGACAAGGTGAAGCGGCAGAAAGAGCAGTCGTAGAAGTAGGTACAGCAACTGGATTAAGCAGGAGAGAAATATTTGTAGATGCAAGAGATATTGAAGATGACTCGCTACTAATTCAAAGAGGAGAAGAAAAGCTTGCAGAAGTAAAAGAGGAAATTTCGTTAACGTTTGATGTAGTACAGGAAAATAAAAGTTTTGTTTATGAAAAAGATTACAATGTCGGCGATATCATAACGGTTGTAAGCGATTATGCAACAATGCATACAAGAATAATATCTGCCACGGAAGATTATTCTGACAAAGGCTATGAATTGAAAATTGAGGCGGGCAAAGAGATACCGGACTTGGTAAGTCTGATTAAGCGAGATAGAAAAAATGTATTGCAGGAGGTATATAAGTAATGGCAGAACAATATAGGTTTTTTGGCAGTACAGCGGGTGATACAAGACAATATAATCAAATAGAATTTGCGGAAGTATTTAGTAGAATTTTTAAAAACGGTTATTTTCCGGAAGTAGGCAATGAATTACAAGTAACATCTACTGATCCGGCAGGGATGACTGTTGAAGTGAAATCCGGCCAGGCATGGATAAACGGATATTGGTATAAGAATGATAGCAATAAAGTACTAACAATTAACGCAGCTGATGCAACACTGAATAGAATAGACAGAGTAGTACTAAGGCTTGATGTAGTAATGAACAGAGTAATTGAAGCTTTAATAATACAAGGAACTCCTGCATCCAATCCTGCTGCACCGGCACTCACACGAACAAGTCAAATATATGAAATAAGTTTGGCTCAAATATATGTTGCTGCAGGGGTAACAAGCATATCTCAATCTGCTATAACAGATGAACGTGATGATATAAATGTTTGTGGCAAGGCAGTACCGTATTATGTACCGACTAATGATGATATTTCTAATGTAGCAGCAGCCAATAAAATTATTAGAACTAATGTGCAGGGAAAGTTGCCTGTAAGTATTACAGGAGATGCAAATACTGTTGGTGGGAAATCACATTCAGATTTTCAAAGTAATACAAAAACATACGGCAGCACAACAATGGAAATTCAATTAGCAGCAGGTGCTACGGAAACACGATATATAAGCATTGGTTCTGGGAAAAAACATGGAATACTGACGCTTAATAATTCTGGCACAGTATTTTTTGGTACTAATAATTTATGGACAAGAGTGCAAGGAAAGTTTTATTCTAGCCAAGCGTCAACATCAATATGGGCGTGGACTAGAAATCGTGTTGGATTTGTCACTAGAAGGCTTGCAAATTATACAGCTTATGGTGAATGGGGTTTTATAGGCATAGATGAACTATTTATAGAAGGAGACAATATAAAAATTGTTTTTAGGAATACAGGCACTGAAACATACACATCAACTTTTACCTTTGATTGGGAGGTGTGGTAATGTGAAATATTTCGTTGAAAAGAGTGGTAGTAAAATTGTAGCTAAAGGATGCATAAGCGAAGATGTAGAGCTTAATCCAAATCAAATTGAAATAACAAAGGAAGAATATGACGCTATAAAAATTGGAGAAGCTCCTAAATTAACGCGAGAAATGATAAATAGACAAGTAGTTGCTAAAATCAGGGAGCGGTACTCAATAGACGAAGAATTCAAAATGATTAATTACGGTATTATTGATCCTGATAATTCTGAGTACAGGGAATATAGAAAATATGTCGAAGAGTGCAGAGCTTGGGGACGTGAGGGAAAACAGAAATATGGACTTTAGGAAGTGTTTTGCAGGCACTTCTTTTTTTATTATAAAAAATGAAAGGAGAGAGTATTTTGAGAACACCAAATTCATTTGAACTAGACATTTTTACGCGAAAAGTAAAGGATGTTATAGGGAAAGGTTGTTATTTTGTATCTGGCGACAAGAACGCATATAAATTAATTTTTAAAATTTTTGATAACGGAGAACCAAAATCATTAGCTGGAAAGAAGATTCTTATAGGTTTCCGGAGAGCAAATGGAACAGCGTATGTAGATGATGATGTTGTCATTACAAACGCCGAGCAAGGTGAATGCGAATATATTGTAAAAACCGATGCTATCGCAGTACCGGGTCCATTACATTTTGAATTGTATATCTATGATGGAATTGAAAGCAGAATTACTACACCGGCCATCAGTGCGACAGTTCGCGCTGATATTGATAGCTCTGCAAACTTAAAGGCCAGTGATCAGTATCCGGCCATAGCGGCTATCGTTGAGAAAACCGCAATTATGCCATGTGGCTCATTTACAATCATTTCGGTGGTATCAGGAATGACATCGGATATCTTTATTAAACCTTTTGCAGCTTATAATGTTACACATTGGGCCTTATACTCAAATGGAGTAAGAATGTCAGATGTAACTCCAATAGCAAATGCAATAAGGGTAAATCAAGCATTGTTAAGTGGAATTAATAATCTTGCAATTAGGGCATGGGATACGCCAAACCCACCCAATCCGGATGAAAATTGGCTGGATAGTTTGTTTGAACCATGGGGAAGTGAACAAACTTGGGGGCAAGATTTGGAAACAGGTATACATAGATTGGAAGCAGCTTTTCATCCAATGTCTCTTAGCAACGGTGCCGGATATGGCATATTAATCAGATAAGGAGGATGACAGATGGATAACAACAAAATTAAAAAGACAGCGGTTGGAGGTATGGCAGCAATATTAGTTTTTATAGCAGGCCTTTTCTTAAATGAAGAAAAGGTTGACGTATATCAAGGCCATTGGACGCTTACACAAAAGACCGATGTAAGCAGTTTATTAGAAATTAAAGTTCCTGATGAAGCTCATATTGATTATTGGCAGATAGTCGTGAATGATACCACCATTGGTGAAACTTCAATGTTAAATCAAGGAATTATGAGCATACCAGTTATATTCCAACCAATTAACAAAGTACAAGTCGCTTTATATCGAGGCTTGGAAGTTGTAGGGGCAGGTAAGCTAAAAGAGGACGGAACAATAGATATACGTGTGAAAAAAGAAGCGAAAGCAAAAGCAGCTAATGCAAAAAATGTAGTGGTAATGAATCAAAATGGCCTAATAAGTGTGTTTGGAAGTGTAAATGAGCCGGGAAAACGTCAAATAACAATTTTATTGCACGATAAAGAATTGCCTTTTCCACAAGGAATTCGATATATCAATCAGACCGAAACCACAGAGAATGGAAGCTTTTTATTTAGATTTAGGTTACCAAATCAGTATTCAGGAAAATCATATATCCTTAAGATAGGCGGAGAAGGCTTTGAAAGCGCATATGAACAAGAGATAGCAATAGAAAAGTATCGGGCAAGAAAAGATGAAATAGAAGATAATTCAATAATGATAGGAAGGGACGTATATAATTTAGCATCTTCCGCTCTTACACCGGAAAATATCATTCAATCAATGCAAAATGGAGGAAACATATTAAACTTCAAAATGGGAGGTAAATGGTATAATGTTTACCTGGCTAACAATTCAGGATATTTCGTACCGGCAAATGCTATTCCTGATAATGTTGTATCCAGTTGGCAATTGGGGAAATGGTATCCTTTAGCAACGAACGAATCGTTTGAATTTGAAAATTAGGAGGGATATGGATGCTAACAACGGTGAAAAAGAAATTAAAAAAGCCTGAATATACGGATAAAAAAGATATAGCGGTTATCAATGAGAATTTTGATAAATTAGATGACTTGGTCACTGATGGATTTGTAATAGTGGCGGCAGTAAATTCGTTCAATAAGGAAAAAGCGGATTTTATATGTGATGCTGTAGGCGACCAAGAACAACTTAGATTGGCTATTAATAGAATTAAATTAAATGGAACTGCAGGCGGTACAATCTTGTTAATGCCAGGTGATTACTTTTTTAATAAAGATGGGGTCACTGAAGTCGATGGAGTATTTAATTTGGTAGAGTTGGAGGACAACATTTCTATTATTGGATTCAATGCTAATATAAAGCTTGATACAAATACCATACAGGCCGGTAAAAAATGCAATATGTTCTATGCAAATGCTAAAACAGGAATGAGGATAGAAGGTATAAGGATTGATTGTAATGGTAATACAAACGCTAATAATGTCACCGGTATAAGGCTACTTTCATGTAATGATATATTAGTAACTAATGTAACAGTTATGAATGCAGTAACTAATGGATACGGGCTTTACCTTTCAGGTAATGATGCGAAAGTATTTAAGAATTTGCTGGTGAATTGTACCTTTGGTATTTACTTGGCAAGCGGTACTAATTCAATGATTCACATGAACAAAGTGAGAAATTGCGTGAACGGTATATATAATTTAAGTACGTATGCTGATATTCAAATGAATATGACAAGAAATTGTACAACTCAAAGCATTTATAATTCAGGAAATTATTCCAGGGTGGCAAATAATGATTGTTATGGTAAAGCCCCGTCAGTAACTGGAACGGGCACTACGACCACATCAGCAAATAGGTCATAAGGAGGTCAGAGATAATGATTATAGGCTTACAAGGGAATAAAATAGTTTTTGCAACTCATGAAGTTATAACGAAAGATGCAAATCACATTTGCTTTTCAGAACAGGAAAAGAACTTTTGGGTAGACCATTTAACATCAAGTCAGAAAGAATTTGAAGTTGTAGAGGTTGAACAACCGGATGGAGCAATAAGGTTAAAAGCTTCATCAATAGTGGCTGAATCTATTGATGAAGCTATAGAAAAATTATATGCACCTGAAGTTCCAACAAAGGAAGATTTATTGCAGGAACAAATTGACACATTAGCTTTAGCGATGTTAGATATTTTGGGGGTGTAAAGTATGTGGAATATTATAATAAAAAGATTATATGATTCAGGAAAAATTTCTGAAGGAAGGGTAAGAAATGCAGTTGCTGCTGGCTTAATTAGTGATGAAGACTGTGAACAGATATTAGCAAAACCAGAAACAGAACCAGATGGTGAACTTAATGAATCGATAAGTGAAGGTCCAGGAGAAGAAAATACAGATACAGAGATATCAGAAGAAATTGAAAACGGTCCTGAAGAAAATGAAACAGAAGAGCCACCAGAGGATCCAGATGAAGCAGCAGAAGAGGAACCTACTGATGAAGAAGATATTCCTCCAGAAGAGGATGGGGAAGAAGAACCTTTATCAGAAGAAGATGAAGAAGCGACAGAAGAATAATGGATAACTTGCTGAATAATGATATGACTAAACAATTTTATCACATTGCAGGAGTGATTTATTTTGCTCCTGCTTAATTTTTGTAAGGAAATGGGGTATGGCATAATGGAACAGTGTGTATGCAGCAAGGAAGATAGAATTAAGTCTCTTGAAAAAAGAATGGAGAAAGTGGAAATAAAAATTGAACATATTGATGATTCAATAGCTGAATTAAAAGGCGACAAAAAAGCCATGAGTGAAATATTAAAAAAGCTTGAAGAGAACTTTGAAAAGCTTGAGAAGAATGTTGAGAAGTTAGTAAGTATGATTGAGAAGGCGAAATGGTGGGTTATTACTGGTATATTAGGGCCCATCATATTGGCAGCCATTTTTGCTGCTTTGCAAATACAGAAATAGAATGGGAAGGAGAGTTTTTAAGTATGGAAATATTAGAATTTATAAGCGAGAATGTTTATGTTATTATTCCTGTGATTTATATTATAGGAATATTTCTTAAACAAACCCCTAAAATTTTTGACTGGTGTATTCCCTGGATATTATTAGCTGTTGGTATAATTTTAGCAAATGGTATAATGGGGCTATCATTTGAAGCGGTTATTCAGGGCATTTTAGCAACTGGCGGGGCCGTACTTACTAATCAGCTCATTAAACAAACGGAAAAGAGGGATTAGGATGAAGTTTTGTATAGATCCGGGACATGGCGGATTTGATCCAGGGGCCATAGGGCCGTCCGGATTAAGAGAGTCCGATGTAACTTTATCTATTGGATTAAAACTTAGAGAAAAATTACAGTTACAGGGAATACAAGTGGTGATGACTCGAGAAAAAGATACGGCTTTAGGAAATAATATCAATGCCGATTTAAACAATAGAACACAGATTGCCAATAAAAACGGTTGTGATTATTTTATTTCGATTCATTGTAATAGTTCAACGAACCGCTCTGCCAATGGAACAGAAACCTATTGCTATCAATTTGGCAGTATGGGTGAAAAATTAGCCAGGTCCATTCAGTCAAAGCTGGTAGAAATAACCGGATTAGCAAATCGTGGCGTAAAAGAAGCCAACTTTGCCGTATTAAAAAATACCGTTATGCCGGCAGTTCTGGTGGAAACAGCTTTTATTTCCAATCCGGCGGAAGAGGCCAAGTTAGCCGATGATTCTTGGCGTAATCAATGTGCGGAAGCCATCGCCGTCGGCATATGCAATTGTTTGGGCATAACATATAAAAAGGAGGCTGATCATGTGAGTGAACATTGGGCACAAAAGTATTATGATTATCTTAAGAGTAAAGGAATTACCATCTCGGAGACAAGATTCGATGATCCGGTGACAAGAGGGGAATTATTTGCGTTGCTTGCAAGAGTGTTAGGATATAAAGATTAAAGGCGGCTTCGGCTGCCCTGATTTTTTTGTGCTTAAATATTGTTTTTATGTGAACCACAAGAGAAAAATTAAAAATAACTTAAAACCACAAGATGATTATTATGCATATACAATATATAGTTTTTAAGATTAAATTACTCAATATCTAGTGGCTACCATTTTTTGTTGTATTATGTTATACTTATTACGAAAAATTAATTATCTTTTTAAATTTACTTTTATAAAAAATTATACTTTGCCCAGCATAAGTTCACATTTTTTAGGAGATTATACATAGTATAGTATTAGAAATTTTAAGAAAAGAGGTTTCTTTTATGGGCAAGGTTATTCCTTTTAAAGGATGTAAGGGGGGTACGTCTATGAGTATTCATTGTACCGATGTTGCAAAAGCATTTTTATCATTTAAGCCATTGACTCACAAACAACTTCAAAAATTATGTTACTATGCACAAGCGTGGAGCTTAGTGCTATTTGATAAGCCTTTAATGAATGTTGATTTTGAAGCATGGATTCATGGCCCTGTATGCCCTGAGTTATATAAATATTATCAAGGTTATGGATATGAGGAAATTCCACAAGAATCACATATGCCTAAATCGATTGAAAATAATGCAGAGATATGCGAATTAATTCGTCAAGTTTTTAGAATTTATGGTCATTTAGATGGAGATCAATTAGAAGAACTTACTCATTCAGAAAGACCGTGGCAATTGGCTAGAGGTAATAAAAAACCATGGGAGCCGTCTAATGAAGTTATTGACCCTAATATAATGAAAGAATACTATATGGCAGAATTAAGGGATGACATGGATGTTTAATGAACCAAAAGAAACAAAAGTAAATGTAAGTTCTATTCTATCAAAATTACCTCAAAAATCAATTGAAACAAATACTGTAAAAAGGCTCAAAACCTTTTCTTTAAAAAATGAAGAAGAAATAAAGAAAAGAGGGAATGAGCCTTTAGTATTTTCATTTGTATTACTTGATAGAAAACATGAGGCTTTTAATTTAGGAGACTTAGAAAAAGTATGTGAACATTGGTTTGTTGAATTATTAGATTGTTTAAAGGAATTATCTGGACTAACGTGGATTGAGATACAGCAGAATTATAATAAGACATATGATCCACATAAACACGAGTGGGATAAAGTTAATTTTCGTTTTGAATTTGATGAACAAACGCTTGAACAATATGAGGGGATTCAAATTAGGATAAGTAAATCAAAAGGAAGAATACATGGTTTTAGAGTTGGAAATGTTTTTTATATATATTGGTTAGATCCACATCATAATATGTATGATGATGAAAAATATGGTGGAGTATATTGGGCAAAATATCCAACCATAAGTTGTTGTGAAAAACAAAATGAAATTATTAGAAAGTTGGCAGAAGATGCTGATGTAGCGTTTAGTTTAGCTGAACAAACAGAGACTGAAAATAAAAAATTAAAAGATGAATTAATGCAACTAAAACGACAATTAAAATCTATGTAATGAAATTTTTAATATTTATATTTTTTGTATAAACTAAAATAATACCAAAACACCCGGATTGCTCCGGGTTTATTTTTTAGGATGTTATAACAAGCTATCAAATATCATTTAAAATTTAAAAAAGTTGTGAAAACGGTTGTGAAACATTTATTAAAAATAGCGTTAATACCAGTAGTATCAATACTTACAAGGATTTTTAACTTTTCTGACTCTTAATCAGGGTGTCCAGGGTTCGAGTCCCTGATGGTGTACCAACTGAAAACCGCTTATCCGTAGGGATTAAGCGGTTTTTCTTTTGCAATTTTATTAGCTTAAAAATGCCTAAAAATACTTCAAACCTAAATTCCCTCGAAATTAACCTATACAAAATTTAAGTGCCGGAAAAAACAAGGTTTTTTGTGAAAAAGATGCAGAAAAAACTTGTTTTTTTATTATATGTATGACATAATTAGGCTATACAAAATTAAGAGAGTCGAGGAAATTATCATGGCACTTGATAACTCTGTAAAAGTTCCATTGCCAGAACATGGAATAGCATATAAAAAGGTAGCAGGAAAGACATATGTATATTATGTAACTGCCACATATAGAAACGAGAAGGGACAGCCAACCTGCGACCGTTCTTCCATTGGCAGACTTGATGAAGAGAGCGGAATGCTTATACCAAACAGAAATTATTATGAAATATATTTGAAAAAGCCGGCACCTATTTCCAAGGGTATATATGATTTTGGGGTAAATTACACATTTGAAGCTATAGCAGAGAAACTAGGTATTGTCAGGTTGCTGAAAAAGTATTTTCCGGAAAGCAGCAGAGAAATCCTGACAGTAGCGCAATATATGCTTAGTGAAGGGAATGTAATGTATTATCTTGACGATTACACGCAGACGCATAAGAGTGCATTGAATGAATGTATGGGCAGTTCCAAAAGCAGTAAATTGTTTTCATCCTTGAGGCAGGAGGATATGTTGCTATTTTTCAGGGAGTGGATGAAACATAAACGACCGAAGGAATATGTTGTATAAGATATATGGTTGCTGACACCGAATTTATCAACGGAAAAAAGAACCGGTTTGTGATGGATAGAGGGTTTTACAGTGCAGACAATCTGAGATTTCTAGCTGACAAGGGCTACCGGTTTGTAGTAACGTTGCCTGGGAACCTTAAATACTGTTCTGAACTGATAAAAAAGCATAAGGAAGAGATAGTAAATCGTTCTGAATGCATGCTGGGTAAGGGTCTGCCCTATGGTAAAGCATACGAAGTAACAGAACTTGGTTTTCGAATGAAGGTGCATATTTATTATGATCCGGATAAGCATTTTTTCATTAATTGATCAAAGGACGGCAAGCTCGGATTTATACGTAATTATAGAGCAATTGATGAGCAGCTTGAAAAATGCAGATTTTTTCTGATAGCTGAAACGGACTTTACAAAGACAACAGCGGAAATACTTAATGTTTACCGTCAGCGGGATGTGCTTGAAAAGAGTTTTGACAGTTTGAAGAATGCACTTGACATGAAGCGACTGCGCTGTCATAGTTCGGAATCCGTTAACGGCAAGCTTTTTGTATCATTTATATCTTTGATTGTCCGCTCGTATGTGATGAAAAACTTGTCTTTGTATATGCAGAATAATAACTGGACGTTAAAAAAATACTTCTGAAGCTTGATAAAATAAAGTGCCTGGACTTAAAAATGCAATCCAAACCAAGGCTTCTCAATCCTGTTTCAAAAGTGCAACGTGATATTTTCGAAGCTTTGGAGATTCCTGTTCCGGAGTGATTTGTATAGGATAATTTTGCGGGAGTTTAGGTTATATGCTTAGAATGGGAAGATGGCAAGCAATGGCAGAGTCTATAAATCCTGATAGAGCCATATTTGATAGTGAATTCCATAGCGGAATAAGCTTAGGTGCAAGCTTTGCAGACAGCTTTGCAAAGCACTTTTGGAAAAAATAGGACTTATTCCCTGTGCCGATGGCGGTACAAAGTTATCACAATGGATGTCGGGGGAAATACTATTTGACCATGCAGTGTTCATGACTAAGCTTGCTATGCGCACCTCATCTTTGGGAGGAATATTGTGGCATCAGGTAGAGAGCGATTGCAACGAGAATGATATAACCTCTTACAAAGATAGATTTTTATATATGATTAGCGAATTAAAAAAATCTTTAAATGTGGAAAAATTGCCGATTATAATCGGTGAATTATCCGGAAATATTTCACCCAAATGGAATTGCGGAGATTATCCCAAAGAAATGAATGTAATTTTCAAGAAAATTGAAAAAGAATTTTCGTTTTGTAAAGTTGTATCGGCAGACAAACTTACATTAAAAAAAGACGGCATTCATTTTGATTCAAAATCTCTAAGAGAATTTGGGCATAGATATTTTGACGAATACTTGCAGATTACTAGAGAACAGGATGTAAAAAATAATGTATTTTAAACAGGAAATTTCCATTATATTTAAGCATTATATATCGATATGATTAGGCCGGGCCACGAAAGTAGATGATTAGTTCATTAAATTATGAAGCTTATACTGGAAAATAAGCATAATAACATTTCTATGTTTGGTTCAATAAACATTCTAGCAGATTTAATTTCGCAAGTGCATTTATCATATGAAAAAAATAAATGTCAGGATGTATATTTCATACACCCCAACATTTATTATAAAACCTATTGTATCATTGAATTTTAACTTTCTGTTTTTCAATTACCAGTTTCATATAAATAAGCAGAATCACAGCAAATACAAAGGAAATTGCTGATAGTAATTGCTGACCGTAAAGATGAATTCCCAAAAAGCTATTGCCGTTAGCCTGAACGAAATTCAGTATTCTTCCGCCCAGTATGGATGCGCCGAAGCCGAAAATACCACTTATGCAATTTTTTATAGACATGGCCTGTGTAAAGTAACTTTGGTCGACATAACTATACACAATATTATATGAATTCATGTTGGTACCGGCAAGGCTAACGTGATGTAGTATGGTTTGTGTTATAATCAAATACCATGTTGACGGAGTGATAAAAATACTGACAAAGAAAGACATCATTGCGATTGTTACGGCTAATTCAAATCCTTTGGCAAAGGACGTCCTATCGGAATATCTGCCAAAAGGTTTTGAAACAATGATTCTTAGTATATTTGCCACGGTATTAATGATCTGCACAACGAAAACGGAGAGCAGCAAATCCTTTGTTTTAAAAATTCCCATAAATCCTATTGAAAAATACCTTGTACATTCCCATAATACGGACATAATAATAAGATTGGTAAAGCTTTTGTTTCTAAGTGTGGCATTAAGAACATCTTTTAGAAGGACTTTGCTACAACTTGTGGTGTTCTTTTCCTCTTTTTTTATCATCATAAGGCACACAAAGTTGCAGATATTGATTATCAGCATTGTAATTCCTATAAATAAAAATCCTCCGTTAAGGTTTCCTATACTTTCAAACTTATCGATGATAAAGCCTATAGAAGTAGTAAAAATAATACCGGATATAAGGGACACCATCTCTTTGGTTGCTGAAAAGGAAGCTCGTTTGGTTGGCTCAACATATGAATTTGCCCATTTAAAACAAATGGATAAAATTAAATGGTTACTTGTATACGCAACAATAATAGCCATCATGACCAATATGGTTTTTACTTCTTTCCCGAACGGCAGGAAAGGGATAAAGTAAATTCCGCAGAAAAGCAATTGACTAATGGTGTCAAAAATTAATACTAATTTCTTACTTCCCAATGTTGAATTTGCCAGAGGGATAGACATAATTTGTATAATAAACGCAACATTAATAAAAGAAGAAATGATACCCGTAAGTGCGTCGCTTATGCCGATGCTTGAAAGAAGTTTTGCTAAAAACACATCGCCTACTAACAATGAAATAAAGTATTCAAAGGTGCATTGGGCTACATAAGCACCTCTCGACCGCTTAAAATCAGGTGAGTTATAATTCACTGAATCCATTGTGACATCTCCTTGCTATGGATAATGCTCATATAAAGACTAACACACCTGATTTTTACGGTCAATAAATTGCCTTACGAAAAATTTTCGAAGTTATTCACGTGGGGTGGAAACGGAATTTCGTTTTATTAACGTTGATTGTAATTGTATTTTTTGTTTTGTTTTAAAATATGGGTTTGAAATTTTTTTAAATATAATATTCAATGCCAAATCACATGCATCTTGATTAAAGGTCTTAATGGTTGTAAGAGGTGGATTTAAATAAGCAGCTTCTTCAATATCATCCATTCCTATGATCGATATATCATCCGGAATTTTTAAACCACGGCTTTGTATGCTATGCATAGCCCCAATTGCAATATAATCATAGGCTGCCAGTATAGCGGTTGGTAATTGTTTATTGTTAAAAAGTTTTTCCATGGACGAATATCCAGCATATTCAAAGCGATTTTCACTAATTATAACAAGATTTTTGTTAACCTCAAGTTCCAGCTTATTCATCGCGCGGTAAAAATAATTTTCTTTAGAGTGTGTTAAGGTTTCACCGATGAAACCTATCTTTTTGTGCCCCATATCATATAAGTATTTAATGGATTCATATACAGCGTCTTCCATATTGTAATAGATAGAATCAATGCCATCACATAAGTTCAAAGAGATGATGGGTACAGAATAGTTGCTGATACTGTCGGATAGAGGAGAAACGATGATAATACCGTCTACTTTAGCATAAGTTGTATAATACTCTAAAGTTCATTTTCTTTATTGATGTCAAAGTCCGTACACCCAACAAGTATTGTTGCACCTCTTTTAGAAATTTCAGCTTCTAAAAGAGAGATGTAGTTGCCGTAATATCTGCTGCGAAATTCGGGACAAATGATTGCAATAACGGTTTTGTTGTATATATTTTTATAAAATTTATCAAAACAGTTATGTTCTTTAGCAATCCGAAAAATCATTTCCCGGGTTTCGTTACTAATTTCTTTGCTGCCGGAAAATGCTTTGGATGCCGTTGAAACAGAAACGTTTGCCAATTTTGCAAGTTTCGTTAGAGTAATATTCGCCACCTCCTTGACTGTAGGAACCATCATATATTATTATATCACATCTATGTTGCTTCGCAATTATTCTTTTGAATTAGGAAATTTTATATTTTCATTTGCCTTCCATTAATGAATTTATCTGCATCGGACAATATGTTGTTACCTCCTGCCACAACAATAACGTCTCCTTTTTCCAAAATAGCGAAAGGTCCCAGTGATATAATGCGGTAGCAAATATTTGCTTTGCTAACCTTATTGCTCAAATTAGCTGGAGTTTGGGCAGGGATTACTTAATTATTTTAAATCTCGAAAAATTTTCGTTAAGCCATTGATTGATTTTTATAGGCTAATTAGTTATATTGAATGTATACTTAATACATGGTTATACTACAGGAAGGAGAATGTATGATGAATGAAATAAAATTTGATTTTTCTAAAATCAAAGGCAGGATAAAGCCTATGCATGCTGTAAACAATGGACCTGTACACAAAAAGAATAATCAGGTAAGGTCGAACTTGAAATATTATTCTAAGGCAGGAATTCCATATGCACGAAATCATGATGCTTCATTTTTTGCCGGTTATGGCGGAGAGCATACCGTTGATGTCCATGCCATATACCCAAATTTTGATGCAGATCCATATTCAGCGGAATCTTATGATTTTACTTTAACGGATATTTACTCGCAAATGATTGAAAAAGCAGGCGCCAAGGTTTTTTATCGATTGGGCTCAAAAATTGAGCATGCAGCAAAGAAATATGGAACACTTCCACCGAAAGATTTTAAAAAGTGGGCCATTATTTGCGAGCATATCATAAAGCATTTGACAGAGGGATGGGCCGATGGTCTGCATTTGGATATTGAATATTGGGAGATATGGAACGAACCGGATTTGGACCCGGATGACGCGGTAGATAAAAGAACCTGGGGTGGAACCGAAGCTCAATTTTTTGATTTATACACCATTGTTGCTACTCATCTTAAACAAAAGTTTCCTCATTTGAAAATCGGAGGGCCGGCACTTGCATATAACTTGGAATGGGCGGAAAGGTTTTTGAAGCATATTTCAAGCAAAAAGGTTCCTTTAGACTTTTTTTCCTGGCACATCTATACCGATAAACCTGAAAAAGTTTTGGAGAGAGCACAGGTTGTTCATCAATTGCTGAATCAATATGGATATGAAAATGCTGAAAGTATATTAAATGAATGGAATTATGTAAAGGATTGGAGAGAAAAGTTTGTTGAAAGTATTGAAACCATTATCAATCTAAAAGGTGCAGCGTTCTCTGCCGCATGTATGTGTGCTTCGCAGGATAGTGACATTGACATGCTAATGTATTACGATGCACGTCCATGTGCTTTCAATGGATTGTTTGATTTTTATACATTAAGGCCTTTAAAGGGGTACTATCCTTTTAAAATGTTTAACGAACTTTATAGGGCCGGATTTCAAATAGAATGTGAAAATAATATTTCTGATATTTATACTATTGGCGCAATAGACAGTGATAAAAACGGTTATGTAATGCTGACCTATTATACTGATGAGGATAATCAACCAAGCAAGGTAATTCATATTCAATCTCAAGGTCTTGAGTATAAAAAAGCGGAATTGTATTTGTTGGATCAGGTGCACAATGATGAATGGATAAAAACCCTAGATGTTTCTGGTACAGTTGAAATTGAAATGGAGCCCAATACGGTTGCTCTCATAAAATTCTATCAATAGTGTTTCGATGCAGACCAAAAGCAAAATTTTTCGGTTTTTTGTCAATAGTTGGTGTGGGATTATCTTTAATCCTGTGTCATTAATTATAATATATAGCTGAAATATTCGAGCTATTATGCTATAACAATAAATATTTTCTGTATATGAAAGAATTTAGGAATTTGTGTAAAAAGTATATATAAAATATATGTTGTGTTATCATTAGATTACTGAAAAAGTTAGTGTCAAATTGTAAATTTTCATTTTATGGACGAGCATGATTAAATTTTGCTTAAACGGTTTCTTTTGGAA